>JADMIO011609031.1_pt1 | contig 79388 bp, 85 predicted proteins | sample 8958161 | NCBI WGS metagenome assembly JADMIO01 (sample SAMN16585339, study PRJNA669376) | soil metagenome | isolation source: Crop rotation soil | place: USA: Cullars Rotation, Alabama | collected 2011 | reverse complement strand
CGACAACTTGTCCACGTGGAATTCTAAGCTTAGGATCCCAATGTGCTGGAAAGTCTTTCGGATTCCTCGGACCAATTCCTGAAAGAAATAAAAGGTTGTCCACTTTCCTGGCATGCGGATAAGCACCGAGCGGAGTGGAGGCACTAGATGTATTTATTATTTCACTCATTTTTTCTTAACCGCAGTGAACAAGAGATACACAGTTTCGCAGAGTATTTATGAAGTCTCTGCGAAATCTCTGCGTTCTCATGTTCTCCTCGGTGAAATTAAAGTTCAACACAAATATTTTTTGCTTCAGTAAAAAAACGTAATGCTTCCCAGCCCCCTTCCCTTCCCACGCCACTGTTCTTCATTCCACCGAATGGTGTTCGCAGATCTCTCAGCAACCAGCAATTCACCCAGATAATTCCGCTTTCAACTTTTCCTGCTATTCTATTGGCTTTTGATATGTCCTGCGTCCATATCGTTGCTGCCAGGCCGTATTCAGTTGCATTGGCAAGCTGCAATGCTTCCTCTTCTGTTGTAAAAGCCTGGAGCGTAACAACCGGACCGAATATTTCTTCCTGGTTGGTTTTGCAACCGGGACCTAACCCTTCGATCACTGTCGGTTCAATAAAATATCCATTGGAACATCGTCCTTCTCCTTTGATTGCACTACCGCCGCATAATATTTTACCGCCTTCTTTTTTTGCTGTTTCGATACAAGCCATGATCTTATCGAAATGAACCCGGCTAACGATAGCACCCTGCCTGGTAGCTTCATCCAATGGATCACCGACTTTTAATTCTTTTGTCCGTTGAACAAATTCATCCCTGAATTTCGGATAAATCTTTTCTTCAACCAGTATGCGACTTCCGCATAAACAAATTTCGCCCTGGTTGCTGAACGAAGACTGGATAGAAGTTCTCATCATCCTGTCCCAATCAGCATCTGCAAAAATGATATTGGGATTTTTTCCTCCGAGTTCGAGGGAAAGCTTTTTGAACTTAGGTGCTGCAATAGATGCAATTCGTTCACCTGCTCGTGTGCTGCCGGTGAATGAAATAGCTTTTACGGATGGATGGGAAACGATAGCCTCTCCAGCTTTTGGTCCGGTGCCGTGAATAATATTTAATACCCCTGCCGGCAGGCCTGCTTCGATACAAATACGGGATAAGAGGAATGCAGTTACAGGAGTAACTTCAGAAGGCTTAGCCAGCACACAATTACCTGCTGCCAGTGCCGGGGCGATCTTCCAGGTAAAAAGATACAGGGGAAGATTCCAGGGTGAAATACAACCAACAATTCCTAATGGCTGACGCAATGTGTAATTCACGGCTTTTGATTCCATCTGGTGACTCTCTGTGGCGAAATGCATTATACCTGTTGCAAAGAATCGAAAATTCGCAGAAGCCCGGGGTATGTCGACTTTCCTGCTTAACCAGAGAGGCTTACCATTATCGTTTGTTTCTGCCAATGCAAGTGTATCGAGGTTTTCGTCAATAAGATCTGCAATGCGGTTCAGTATTTTAAAGCGGTATTCAGTGGAAGTGTTGCTCCAGGCAGGAAATGCCTCGTGGGCAGCATGAACTGCAGCGTCGATATCTTTTTCACCGGAATCCGGAATTTGCGCATACACTTCGCCGGTAGCAGGATTGATGCAGTCAATGAATTTTCCGGATAAAGGAGCGATGAGGTTTCCTCCTATGTAATTCTCTAAATGATATGGAACGCTTAACTCTGAACTCATAACTCTGAACTATATTGATCCCGTACGGCCTCCGTCTACTGGTATACTGGTGCCATTAACATAAGAAGCAGCAGGCGTAGCCAGGAATGCTGCAACAGCTGCTATTTCGGAAGCATCAGCAAATCTTTTCATCGGCACTTCTTCTTTCATATTTTTTTCAACGATATCCACGACTGTATTTCCTTTTTTTGCTGTAGTGTTGATCAGGGAACTCAAACGCTGAGTAGCAGTAAATCCGGGCAGGATATTATTGACAGTAATATTGAATTGCCCGAGTTCATTAGCCATACTCTTCGCCCAGCTGGCAACTGCACCGCGAATTGTATTGCTTACACCGAGGTTTTTCAAAGGGATCTTTACTGATGTTGAAATAATATTGATGATCCTTCCATAGCCTTCAGCTTTCATGGAAGGGGTAACAGCTTTTGTCAGAATATGATTACAGATGAGATGCTGATTGAAGGCCTGCAGAAATGCTTCTTCTTTTGCTTCGATGGTCGGTCCGGCTGCTGGTCCTCCTGAATTGTTTATCAGAATATGAACAGGTCCCTGCTTAACTCTTTCTTCAATTACATACCTGACTTCTCCCGGGTTGCTGAAATTGGCGACAAGATACTGGTGTTGCTGGCGAAGGGCAATATCCAGTCCATGCACTGCAGTCTCCAATGCATCTTTATTTCTTGCGATCAGCGTGCAATTCGCACCTAATAATGCCAATTCTTCCGCTATTGCCAGGCCGATACCCTGAGTGCTGCCGCAAATGACCGCGAATTTTCCTTCCAGCGAAAGATTCATGCACTCAAACCTACGGCAAAAACTTTTAAATTTATCTTCATAAAAATTTGACTATGGCAGTAATGGCTCCTTTCAACCTGAAAAAATGGATCGATGAGCATCGCGATTTATTGAAACCGCCTGTCGGTAACCAATGTGTGTATAAGGATGCAGAAAATTTTATCGTCATGGTAGTAGGCGGGCCTAATGCCCGTAAGGATTATCATTTCAATGAAACTGAAGAATTATATTATCAGCTGGAAGGTGATATTGTTGTTAAGATCATCGATAACGGGGAGTTCAAAGATGTTCCGGTAAAAGAAGGTGAAATGTTCTTGCTTCCCCCGAAAACTCCTCATTCACCGCAACGGGGACCCGGCACAGTAGGTCTGGTGATTGAAAAGAAAAGGGAATCTGAGGATGATGGCTTCATGTGGTTCTGTGAAAACTGCGGGAATAAATTATATGAAGAGACACTTCATGTAGATGATATCGTTAAACAGCTTCCTCCGGTAATGAATCGTTTCTGGGAGAGCACTATGCACCGGACTTGTGAGAAGTGTGGGGCGGTAATGGCTCCTCCTGTAAAGAAAGTTTGAGCCTTGTTCGATCCTTAGTCAATTAACTACGATGAGAATAGATATTCACACCCATATTATGCCGGAAAAAATGCCGGATTGGACAAAGAAATTCGGATATGGAGAATTTATTCATCTCGAGCACAAGGATTGTGAAGCCTGCATGATGAAAGGAGATAAAGTTTTTCGTGTAGTTGGAGAAAATACATATAAGGCAGAGGCAAGGTTGAAAGATATGGAGCAAACCGACGTCACTGTTCAGGTACTTTCGACTATTCCGGTACTTTTTAATTACTGGGCTAAACCGGCGGACGCAAAAGAAACTTCCCGTTTTTTTAATGACCATATTGCAGCTACGGTAAGCAAGGATAAACATCATTTTATCGGTTTAGGAACAGTGCCGATGCAGGACCCGGATCTTGCAATAGATGAAATGGAGCGTTGTAAAAAGGAACTGAAAATGCCGGGGATTCAGATCGGTAGTAATATCAATGGCATTAATCTTTCTGATAAACGTTTTTTTCCGTTCTATGAAGCAGCAGAATCGATGGGCTGCGCTTTATTCGTTCATCCCTGGCAGATGATGGGAGAAGATCAAATGGAGAAATACTGGCTGCCCTGGCTGGTTGGAATGCCGGCAGAAACTTCCCGTGCAATTTGTTCAATGATCTTTGGTGGTGTATTTGAACAATTCCCTTCTTTAAGAGTGGCATTTGCCCATGGCGGGGGTTCATTTCCATTTACCATCGGAAGGATCGAACACGGGTTTAAAGTACGGCCGGATCTGACAACAGTTGACAATGCCATAAACCCGCGTGATTATATCGGCAGGTTCTGGATCGATAGCCTTGTTCACGACAGGAAAGCAATGGCTTACCTGCTCGACCTGTTTGGAGATGATCATATTTGTATGGGAAGCGATTATCCCTTCCCGTTAGGCGAGCACAAGCCGGGGAAACTGATTGAAAAAATGGACCTCGGGAAAAAAGTGACAAGGAAGCTATTACATCGCAATGCGGAGAACTGGCTGGGTTTTGATGATAAGCATTTGCCTGACTTTGGGTGATTGATACCCTTCCGTAGTAAAAAAATTTAAGCTTTGAAAACCTGATCTCTTCTGTTTTCCATCAACTCACCAATTGACTTTGCATCTCCTTCTTTGCTTTTTAACTCCTTCACGATATTATCGTAACTGACTTCATCGCGGTTCTGGCTCAATTTGTGGACATTATCCAACTCACTTACTTCTATGCAGAAACCATCGATCGCCCTGATCATTTTGGATGTGTAATCCTCTGGCAGATTATTATAAACAGTTGAAGAAGTTTGATTACCATTCTCGAAATGAAGCGACAACTTTTGCATCATTTCTGCCAATTCAGATTCACTCATCCATTTTACTTTTCCCCTTGCATGAATAGCGATATAATTCCACGTAGAACCCATATTGGGATTAGATGTATACCAGGTGGCACTAACATAGGTATGAGCCCCGGTAAAAATGACGAGTGCATCAGGATTTTCGATCAGCGCCTGGTGATGATCAGACTTTTTTGCCATATGACCTGATAAAAAGATCTTTCCCTCTTTTTCTTCAACAAGGACTGGTACCTGCGTAGCTTCAATTCTCCCGGTTTTATCCACTGCAAGGATCATTGCAAATGGATTTTCTCTCATGAATGAAATGATCTTTTCTAGATCTTGCTCTTTATAATGCGGATAGTTGTACATCAAACCTTCTCGGCTATCTTTTCGGCATTCATATTGGCATTTCTCATGGAAATACTGCGAACAATGGCTCCTGCCACTTCTGTGAATGCTTTTTTGGTGATCTCATCATCACCCATCATTACCGGCACTCCTTCATCCCCTCCTTCTCTTATCGATTGCACTAATGGTATTTGTCCGAGGAATGGAAGATCATACTCATCTGCCAGACGCTTACCTCCTTCCTTTCCGAAAATAAAATATTTATGATCCGGTAATTCAGCCGGTATGAAATAACTCATGTTCTCCACCAAACCTATTACCGGCACGTTCATTTGTGCCTGTCCGAACATCGCAATCCCTTTTTTTGCATCTGCCAGTGCTACATCCTGCGGTGTAGTTACGATCACGGCACCCGTTACCGGCACCGTTTGCATCAGTGTTAAATGAATATCTCCTGTTCCCGGTGGCATATCTACCACCAAATAATCCAGCTCATCCCAGAATACATCCGTTACAAACTGCCGGATCGCACTGCTGGCCATCGGACCTCTCCATACTACTGCATTCTTTTCATCCACCAGTAATCCAATACTCATCAGTTTTATACCATAACGTTCCAACGGAGCGATCATTGGTTTTTCCAATCCGATATCGATCATCATTGGTCGTTCTCCTCTTACTCCAAACATGATAGGTACACTCGGGCCATAAATATCTGCATCCATCAATCCGACTTTAGCTCCCCCCTGTGATAAAGCTAATGCAAGATTTGCCGCTACCGTTGATTTCCCAACTCCGCCCTTACCACTTACAACGGCAATAATATTTTTCACTTTTGGCAGAACACTTCCGGGATCGGTACGCTTGGTAGTAGTATTCGCGGTGAACTTTACATTTACTCCTGCTTCCTTGTTCACCAGCATCTTCACTGCATTCACACATGCATTCCTGATCATATCTTTCAGTGGACAGGCAGGCGTGGTCAATACAACTGTAAATGAAACATAGTTGCCTTCAATGACAATATCCTTCACCATATTGAGCGTGACCAGATCTTTTCCAAGATCCGGTTCCTGCACATTACTCAATGCTTTCAATATATCCTCTTGCGTCATCTTTATCTAATATTATAAGCCTCAATAAAAGTAAATGTTAAAATCACTGTTTTCAGCGCAAAGTTAACCCCTTATCGCCGCAATTTGTTTTACGAAATCAGCAACTTGTAATTATTTTTGGCGCAGTGAAGAAAACTCTACTTTATACAGTCATACTGCTTTTAATTTTCTCCCGGTCCGCACATGCCCAGTTTGAAACATCGCGTGATTCAGTCGTTCAGTTATATGGTATTGTAATGACGGCCGACAGTCTTGTGGGTATTCCAGCCGTTAGTGTAATGGTAAAAGGACAAAACCGCGGTACCATAACGAATAACCAGGGAGTTTTTTCAATCGTTGTATTGAAAGGCGACCAGATCGAATTCTCTCACGTCACTTATAAACCCAAAACGATCACGATTCCCCGCAGCCTCGAAGGCAATCAGTATAGTGTTGTACAGTTAATGGTGATCGATACTGTTTATTTGCCGGCAACGATCATCAAACCGCGACCTACACCCGAACAATTCGCGCGGGACTTTGTGAATGTTAAAGTGCCGGATGACGATATTGAAATTGCCAGAAAAAATTTGAGTGCCGCGAACAGGAAAGTATGGATGCGAACGATTCCCTCTGATGGAGGTGAAGCTACCAAAGTGCAATTCAATAAAATTGCTAACCGTGCAGTATACCAGGGACAACTCCCACCGATGAATATCTTCAACCCAGCGGCCTGGGCACAATTTATCGAGGCCTGGAAACGCGGTGATTTCAAAAACAAATAAACCAGCCTGGCAATCTGCAATCTGCAGTCTGCAATCAGCAGTCTTCTTATTTTTGACAAAACTTGAAAGCTTATGACCATTTCGAAAGGAGGTAGAATTTCAATAATTGGTGCGGGTACCATGGGCAATGGCATTGCACATGTATTTGCGCAGAATGGTTTTAATGTAACTATTGTAGATATTTCTATGGCCCAGCTCGATCGTGCGGTAGCAACCATTACCAAAAACCTCGACCGGCAGTTATCTAAAGGAAGTATTACGGAAGAACAAAAAACAAAAACGCTTGCGAATATCTCTACCAACGCAAACCTTATCGATGGTGTAAAGGATGCAGAGCTTGTAGTTGAAGCAGCAACGGAAAATACGAAACTAAAGCTGGAGATCTTCGAGCAGCTGGATAATTATGCTCCAAAGTCCGCTATTCTTGCTACCAATACTTCATCTATCTCTGTTACAAAAATTGCAGCGGCAACCGGACGTGCCGATAAAGTGATCGGTATGCATTTTATGAACCCGGTTCCCGTAATGAAACTGGTCGAGATCATCAATGGCTATGCCACCAAAAAAGAAGTAACAGATGCTATAGTCGAATTAAGTCGCCAGCTGGGAAAAACTCCCTGCGTCGTGAACGATTATCCTGGCTTTATCGCCAACAGGATACTTATGCCTATGATCAATGAAGCTATTTATAGTTTATATGAGGGGGTTGCAGGTGTGGAAGAGATCGATACGGTAATGAAACTGGGAATGGCTCATCCGATGGGGCCATTGCAATTAGCAGATTTTATCGGACTGGATGTGTGCCACTCTATTCTGAAAGTATTGCATGATGGATTCGGGAATCCAAAATATGCTCCTTGTCCCTTGCTGGTTAATATGGTAACGGCTGGTAAATTGGGGGTGAAATCAGGAGAAGGATTCTATTTGTATACACCTGGAAGTAAAGAATTGATTGTAAGTAATCGGTTTAAATAAGCCAGTAGATCAGTAGTCAGCAGGTCAGTAAGTCTGTGGGTTAGTATGACAATAGATGAAAAATATATGATTCGTTGTATTAACCTTGCCAGGTTAGGAGGTGGATCTGTAGCGCCAAATCCTATGGTAGGAGCAGTACTTGTAAAAAACGATCAAATCATTGGCGAAGGTTGGCATAAGGAATACGGGAAAGCTCATGCCGAGGTGAATGCAATTGACAGCCTGACTAATCTGAACGATACAACATTATATGTTTCTCTCGAGCCGTGTGCTCATTTTGGCAAAACCCCTCCCTGTACTGACCTTATCATCAATCATCAGATACCTCGTGTAGTAATTGGTTGCAGGGATCCTTTTGAAAAAGTAAATGGAAGAGGTATCGATAAATTAAAAGAAGCAGGTATTAACGTATCCGTTGGTATCCTTGAAAAAGATTGCAAGGACCTCAATAAGCGGTTCTTCACTTTTCAGAAACTGCATCGGCCTTATATTATTTTGAAGTGGGCACAAACGGCTGATGGTTTTATTGGAAGCTCACAAAGGCTTTATATATCTAATCAATATACTAACCGGATAGTCCATAAATGGCGAAGTGAGGAAGCATCCATATTGATTGGGAGAAATACCGCCTTAAATGATGATCCGGCATTAACGAATCGATTATGGACGGGGCCTGATCCCATTCGCCTGGTAATTGACATCGGTTTACAGCTACCATCGCATTTGAAAATTTTCGATAAATCTGTCCGAACAATAGTTTTCAACAGTAAACATCATGACGAGGATGGTAATCTGTTATATTACCAGGTTACACAAGATGTCAATCTTGTTCACCAGGTCATCCATGCTCTTTATCAAATGAACATACAAAGCGTATTAGTAGAGGGTGGAGCCCGTCTGCTTCAGAGTTTTATTGATGAGGACCTATGGGATGAATGCAGGATCATTACAAATAATACTTTATTTACTAAAGCTGGCCTGAGCGCCCCATCGCTCCAAAATTCCTTAACGTACAAAGAAGAAACATACTCTTCAGACACCATAAAGTATTTTCAAAGGTCACTGACCTACTGACTAATACTACCTTTGTATAATGACGATTCAAGAAGCGACCTTCACAATTCTGAATAAACTCAGAACTACCTATCCTGAAAGTGAAGCATCTCAAATGACCGATTGGCTCATGGAGCATATCACCGGCTCGAAGAAAGTAGAAAGAATGATGTATAAAACTGCTGAGCTTAATCCTGAAGAAGTTATTAAAGTAAATGAATCAGTGAACAGGTTAATGCTAAAGGAACCTCTGCAATATGTGATCAATGAATCCTGGTTCTGCGGACTAAAATTCTATGTCGATAAAAATGTATTAATACCAAGACCGGAAACAGAAGAACTGGTTGAATGGGTTCTTACTAATGTCAAATTCCCATTCGAGCGATTGAGAATTCTAGATATCGGGAGTGGCAGCGGTTGTATTCCCATCGCTTTGAAAAGAAGATTGCGAAAGGCAGAAGTATGGAGCTGCGATATCAGTGATGATGCCCTGCTGGTTGCCCGAAAAAATGCCGATACATTAGGAACGGCGGTCGATTTTGTTCAAATGGATTTCCTGGATGAAGCACAGCGAAAGCAATTACCGGTAGTCGATATTATCGTTAGTAATCCTCCCTATATTCCAAAGCAGGAAGAAACAAGCCTCGCTCAGAATGTAAGAGATTATGAACCACATCAGGCCTTATTCGTACCTGATTATGATCCCCTGGTTTTTTATCGTGCCATTGCAGAATTTGGAAAAACACATCTCGACTCACCAGGCGCTATCTATTGTGAATTGCACGAGGGACTAGCAGATGCTGTTGAAACAGAATTTCGTTTGCAGAATTACGATACTCAAATGAAAAGGGATCTGCAGGGAAAGATGAGATTCATTAAAGCTTTCAGGTAAGCACCCTTCGGCAAGCCAGGGTAACATCGACTCTGTACTCCCCACACCGAACTCTTAACTCATCATTGCTCAATTCTGGCAACAACTTTCGCTGAATCTCGCTTGGCAATTCTCATTACACGAAATACTTCACCATAAAAAGCAGAAGTATCTGCATTGATCACCACGGTAGGTGTATCGATAGATGCCCTGTATTTGCGGATCTCCTGTGACAATAATGAATCGAATATTTCAGCAGGTACTTTATTGGTACCGATAAAATATTGCTGATCCTTATTAATGGAGACCATGATGTTTTGCTTTGTCTTTGTATCCTTGCTGCCTCTGGGCAATCCAACTTTTACAACATTTGGATTAGCGAGCGTAGCAACGATCAAAAAGAACATCAGTAATATGAAGAGGATATCATTCAGCGAGTCCGTGAAGACCTCTGATGCTTCTCCTTTATGTTTTTTTCTGAATTTCATTCGTAGGGAAGTTTAGCGGGTGGGTTCCTGTAGAATATCTAGAAAGTCGGCCGATGCAGCTTCCATTTTATTGGAGGTTTTGTCGATCTGCGTATTCAGGTAGCTGTATGCAAGGTATGCTCCCAGTCCGATCACGAGACCTGTAATTGATGTGATCAGCTTGGTATAAATACCTCCCGCGATGGTACCCACTTCAAACTCATTCGAACTATTGATCCGGGAGAATAATTGCATCAGTCCCACCAGCGTTCCTACGAATCCGAAGATCGGCGCTGCTTTGGATACGACTGATAATACTCCCATATTCTTTTCCAGCTTATACATTTCCAGCTGACCTATATTATCCATACTCGCTTCGATACTATCGAGTGGCTTGCCGATACGCTGAATGCCTTTATCGATGATCCGCGCAACGGGATTATTCGTATTCTTCGCAAAATTGCGGGCAGCCGTGATATTTCCACTCACGATATTATCGCGGATAATGTTCATGAAGTTGTCATCTATTTTGGCGGCATTGCGGATAGCAATTGTGCGCTCAGCGAACACATATACTGCCAGCAGCAACATGATCGCCAGAGGGATCATGATCCATCCTCCCATTTTCAGAAGCTCAAAAAAACTTAAATGTCCGTCGTGATTGGTATCGCCCTGTGCAAAGCGGGCCACTTGTTGAACTGTGTCGGAAGCGATCTGTAAGAGGTCAATCATAGTTTTCTTCGTTGATGTAATTGATGGTGCAAAATTAGTTTAATGCGTGTGATAACAGATTCCATGAACGAGAAAAATAATGCCACGTTGTGTGGTCATATTAAGTTTTAGAGTTCTTTAACTTAGGGAATAGGTAGAAGGTATTAATAAGAAGGATGGAATGTTAACATTCCTATAATTAAGTCGACTTTCAACTTCTAACTCCTAACTCTTAACTCCTAACTCTTGGCACCTGCCTGCTTGATCATTAGTGCCTGGATCTGTTTCATGGTCATTTCCATTCCATCCGGACTGCCATCTAAAAAGATCACATTTCCTTTACCGAATTCTGCAAAATTCTTAATCGCTTCGGTCCACATACTGAAAAGAATAACATTCGTATCAAGGTTCGCCTGCTTCATTTGTTCAGCGGCTTCTGTCATACCCCTTGCTACTTCCTGGCGGAATAAAGCCACACCCTGACCACGCAAACGGGCCGCTTCTTTTTCCGCTTCGGCGGATATTTTAATTGCATTTCCTTCTGCTTCTGCTGATTTTGTTTTGGTGATCAGTAATGCCTGTCCTTCATTTTCAGCCGCCGCTTTCAGGTTATTGGAAGCAACTACTTTACTCATGGAATCAAGGATCATCTTATCAAAAGTGATATCGTTGATCTGAAGGTCCTGCAAATGATAACCCCAGGTTTCCAGTGTATGATCGATCTCGGCTTTTACATATTCAACGATCTCTTTACGAAGGGCAAGTATTTCCGCCTGTTTTTTAGTTGCAACGAAAGACCGGATGTTCCCTTCGATCGTACGGATCAATGCCTGCATGAGATCTTTATCGGCAAAGAATTTAAACGCTACTTTCTTGATGGTTTCTTCATCTGCATTCTGTACAGAATATAGCAACATGCTTTTAAAGTAAACATTAGCCTGGTCGGCTGTCACTGCCTGGAACTCCAACTCTACAGAACGATTCTGAATAGATACTTTGCGGTAAACAGTTTCCAGGATCGGTACTTTCATGTTTAATCCCGGCTTTGCGATCCGGCGATACTTACCGAACATGGTTATTACTCCGATATAACCCTGGTTAATGCTAAAAAGTGAACTGAAGAAAATGATAACGGCAACAATGACCCACCAGTAGGAGGCAAGCCAGGTAGTGAGGTTCATGGTGAATTGATTTAGGAACGCAAGTTACGATTCAGCAGGCAGTTGGCAGTGGACAGTTTGCAGATCCTATAAGTCCGGTTTCTCCTCCCAGATCATGGCAAGGTGCACCATGGTTTCAACAGCGCGGTTCATATCCTGTACACTGATATGTTCCAGCTTTGAATGAATGCCCTGCTCACCGGCAAATAAATTGGGACAGGGCAGTCCCATATAAGAAAAGCGGCTGCCATCGGTGCCACCGCGAATGCTTTCCATCTTTACTTTCAAACCGGCACGTTCAATAGCTTCTTTTGCATAATCCACCACCTGCGGATGCTGGTCAAGCACCTCTTTCATATTGCGGTACTGCTCTGTTACTTCAAAAGTAAAAGTGGCAGTGGGATAAGTTCTTAACCTTTCTTCGATCTGGGTTCTTAGATAATCTTCCTTTTTCTTCAATCCCGCTGTTTCGAAATCACGAATAATAAAATCGATGGTACATTTTTCTGCTATGCCTTCCAGTCTTACCGGATGTATAAATCCTCTTTTCCCATCTGTTGACTCAGGAGATAATCTGTCTTTGGGTAGCGCAGCCAGTATCTCCCCTGCAATCTTCATTGCATTCACCATTTTTCCTTTAGCATAACCGGGATGAGAGATCACTCCATTAATAATAACCTGCACAGCATCGGCACTGAATGTTTCATCTTCCAGCGATCCGGCATCTCCTCCGTCCAATGTATATCCATAATCAGCCCCCAGCTTTTTCATATCTGCTTTGGCCGTTCCTTTTCCTACTTCTTCATCAGGAGTAAATAAAATTTTGATCGTCCCATGCTTTACCGCCGGATGTGTAGTAAGATAATTGACGAAGTCCATGATCTCTGCAACACCTGCTTTATCATCTGCACCAAGCAATGTTAGTCCGGATGCAGTAATAATATCATTTCCCATCTGCGTTTTTAAATAAGGATACTCACTCATTCGTAAAACCTGCACCGGATCATCAGGTAACACAATATCCTGTCCCTGGTAATTTTTATGTAATATCGGTTTTACATCTTTACCGCTGCAATCAGGTGCTGTATCAACATGCGCGCAAAAACAGATGACAGGAACCTTTTTAGCGGTTGTTGAGGGGATCGTTGCATACACATAACCCCATTCATCCATATGCGCATCTGCCAGGCCCATGAGCTGCAGTTCTGTTGCCAGTATGCTGCTCAGATTTTTTTGCTTTTCCGTAGTTGGATAAGAAGAAGATTGCGGATCACTTTGAGTGTCTATCTGCACATAACGCATGAACCTTTCCGCTGCTGTAAATCGGTAATCGCTGAACATGCTATTCTTTTTTATGGCATAATGATCAGCGGACTACCGCCAACAATTTCTACGAGTTCCAGATCAAAAGTGAGATCCTTGCCTGCTAAAGGATGGTTCGCATCCAGCATCACAGTATTTTCTTTTATTTCTGTAACGATTACCTGGAATTGCTGACCCTGCCCGTCACTCATTACCAACTGCATACCCGGCTCAATTTGCATATCGGCAGGAAAGCGGTCTTTTGGCATTTCAATTACCATTTCAGGATTGAGCGGACCATATGCTTCATTGAAAGGAATATTGATCGTTTTTTTCTCACCAACAGCCATACCCTGTACACCTTCATCAAATCCTTTAATGACCATTCCGCTTCCTACTTCAAATTCCAATGGTTCACGTCCGGCAGAAGAATCAAAAGTTTCTCCCGATGTAAGTGTACCATGATAATGTACTTTTACTTTATCTCCTTTTTTTACCTGTTGCATGTTCTTTTTTGTTGAGGATGCAAGGTACTTCAAATAACCCGTGCAACGCCCAATATTCCCCAACTGTCTTATTAATTTTCCGGATATTTGAAAATATGAAGCGTTTATACATCACTGCTGTTTTCCTGGGCCTCTTTTTATCTGTGTTTTCATTCTCACAGGCACCTAACCGCATCATACCCGGAGCGGAGAGAATGAATGTCTACCTGCCGCTCATTAAGGGTAAAAGGGTGGGCATTTTTGCCAACCAGACTTCTATGGTTGGCAATACGCATCTGGTGGATACTTTAAGAAAAGCAGGTATTGACATCAAGGTTATATTCGGACCTGAACATGGATTCAGAGGTACAGCTGATGCTGGTGAAAAAGTAGGTAACTATACGGATGAACTAACAGGTATTCCTGTCGTTTCCCTTTATGGTGCCAAAAGAAGACCCGATGCTGCAGATGTAAAAGATGTAGATATACTGATCTTCGATATACAGGATGTCGGTGTTCGTTTCTATACTTATATCTCTTCGATGGAAGAGTTTATGGAAGCGGCCTTTGAATCAGGCAAGCCGCTACTGCTGCTCGACAGACCCAATCCCAATGGTTTTTATGTGGATGGGCCCGTACTGGACATGAAGTATCGTTCTTTTGTTGGTCACCAGCCCATTCCAATTGTATATGGCATGACCATTGCCGAATATGCATTTATGGTTGCTGGTGAAAAATGGCTGAGTGAAAAAGCAAATGCCCGCTACGATTATTATAAAACTGCAGAGAACTCTCCCGATACTGCATTCCATTTCCAGGTGATCAAATGCCAGAATTACACACACAAAAGCAAGTATGTATTACCGGTAAGGCCTTCGCCGAATCTTCCCAATATTCAATCGATCTATTTATATCCTTCCACCTGTTTATTTGAAGGAACGGTGCTGAGTGAAGGCCGTGGCACCAATAAGCAATTCCAGGTATTCGGTCATCCGTCATATCCGAAAAATATGTATTCATTTACTCCTAATCCCAATGAAGGAGCAAAGAACTCGAAATTGTATGGACAGGTTTGTTATGGATGGGACCTTTCGGGAACGCCTGAGGAAGTGTTGAACAAAGTTGACCACCACATTCAGCTTAAATGGATGATGGAAGCTTATCGTTTATTTCCGCAAAAGGACAGCTTCTTCATAATTCCGAAATCGGGTGATATGGAAAAATCTTCGATCACAAGGTTATCGGGTTATGGTGATTTCTGGAAACAGATCCGTGATGGTGTTTCGGAAGAAGAGATTAGGAAAAGCTGGGAGCCGAAATTGAGTGAGTTTAAGAAGATAAGGAAGAAGTATTTGTTGTATGAGGATTTTGAATAGGTACAGTTTGAGTCCAATTATCCTTTTCGCATTTTGAAACAAGCAATTGCAAGTCACAAGTGATCTATCATTAGGGACAATTAGTCGAGACTGAAATTTCTCTGCGAAAACTTTGCGTCCTCTTGTTCTCTGCGGTTAAGTAATTTCGCACCTATGTCAAGCTATAAATCTCTCCGGATAATTTTCATGGGCACACCTGAATTTGCTGTCGCTTCTCTTGAAGCGCTGGTGAATGCAGGATGCAATATTGTTGCTGTTGTGACGGCACCGGATAAACCAGCAGGCAGGGGAATGAAATTGCAGCAACCGGATGTAAAAAAATATGCCGTAGAAAAAGGATTGAAAGTGCTGCAGCCGGTAAAATTAAAAGACCCGCAGTTCCTGGAAGAATTGCAATCATTGAAAGCCGATCTGCAGCTGGTTGTTGCTTTTAGAATGTTGCCGCAGGTGGTTTGGGATATGCCGCCGATGGGCACTATTAATTTACATGGATCACTTCTACCGCACTATCGCGGTGCTGCACCGATCAATTGGGCGATCATCAACGGAGAAAAATTTACCGGGGTTACCACATTTAAATTGAAACAGGAGATCGATACCGGTGATATTCTTTTGCAGGAATCATTCCCAATCGGGCCGAATGAAACCGCCGGTGAATTGCATGACAGAATGAAGGAGATTGGGGCAGGATTGTTGGTTAGAACAGTGAAAGAATTAGCGGAAGGAACTCTTATTGCCAGTCAGCAGTCGGCAGTTGGCAATTTGCAGATGGCACCAAAGATCCATACGGAAACCTGTCGCATCGACTGGAGTCAGCCATTGGAGAATGTTCACAATTTTGTAAGAGGATTAAGTCCCTTTCCGGGAGCTTTCACGATTTTGAATGAAAAAATGTTCAAGATCTTCCGGGCACAAAAAGAACTGGGTTTCCCGGCAGTGTCAGAAGGAGAATATGAAACAGATGGTAAAACTTTTCTGAAAGTCGCCTGCGAAAATGGTTATCTGCAATTACTTGAAGTACAACTGGAAGGAAAAAAGAAGATGACAATCCAGGAGTTTTTAAATGGATATAAGTTTAATTAATAGCTCAATTGTACAATGAACTTATCCTGCTCTGTGATTTCGAGCGCAGCAGCCCCTGCATTACTGATCCTGATATTTAATCCTTCATTCTGACGAATGCCGCTCATGCCACCGAGCACTTTTGCATAGATCACTTTATTGTTAACAGGATTACTGATACGGATAATGCTGCCGGGTGGCACACCGTCGATCAGTAAATAGAATTTCTCATCCTGCCAGCCACTGGCAGTTTTAAAAATACCGGCAGTAACTGTTGCATTTCTACTGACCGGGAACTTCTTCACCTGCTGATCGAAAAACTTTTTAAAAAATCCTTCGCCTGGTATGGGTGCCTTTACTTCGGTCTTCGAAACAATGGTCTCTGTTTTCCTGAACTCCTCTTCTTTTTTCTGTACAGCATCCCTTGGATCCTCTGGCTTGGCAACAGCAACAGTATCTCTCACAACGGTATTGATAATATCTTTTTCAGGTGGCTTTTCACTTTTGATTACATCAGCAGGCTTCACAATAACTGTTGATGGGGCTTCAGCTGTTACCATATAACCAATGATGATCTTCTGATCCTTTTTAATGCCACCTTCAGCGATCTTATTCCAGGCTTTTAGGTGGTCCAATGAAACATTTTTAAACGATTTACTGATCCTTTCCAGGTCATCCTTTTCTCCAGCCTTATAATAAACGGGAATTAGTCCATTCACCTCCTGCGAAAAATTAGTATCCGTAAGAGGGATCCTTAATTTCTGATCGATATTGAGTCCCTTATTAATATCCAGCTTATTGTAATCAGCAATAGCGCGCGGATTGACATTATACTTGCGGCCGATAGAGAAAAAGCTTTCAGATTTCAGCACCTTATGTTCGAGATAAAGGCCTTTGTCGCCCGACTTCGCAAAGAGATCAGCTTTTTGTGCCAGTACGGGAGTACTGAAAAGGAAAAGAAGGATAAGGAGATTCTTCATTGCTACAAAGATGCATAATTTTCAACACAGAGCCCACAGAAGTACATAGGTTCACAGAGATTTAAACGCTGTGTTGCTTAGTGTCTCTGTTTCTCTGTGTTTTACCTATTGCCGATCTTTTAATATCCTCAATTCCTTGGGATAATAATTATTTATCCTGTTAGGAAGCGCATTAATCCAACCTAAAGGATGATTTTGACAGGTAACCAGTTGCCAGCCTTTAGCCGCATCAATATTAATTTCTTTCCGTTGCAGGTAACGAATGGCATCATCATAATCGAGTTCCCTGGATTTTGCTGAAACAATATTACTCATGGCCAATGCATGATCAGGAATTAATTTATCCCTGATTAATTCACCCACCCTCAAACATGGATAAACAACTTTTAAGGAGTTCTGCAAGTAATTAATTTCTTCAGCGACATTTTCGGGTATTGCAAATATTCTTTCTTGTCTTTTTATGAATTTCTTCCCTTCGGTTTTCATCCAGGATTCAAGAAATGAGCTTTCTTTGTTAGTCAATGAAATTGGCTGGCTTTTCGCGCTTACTTCTCTTTTTGTATCTCCCTCCTTTTTGCGAAACACTGCAATAAAAAATCCTTCTCCCTTCACTTTATCAGGCCAGAAACGATAACCTTTTCCGGTATTTACGATGCCCCAGTCATTATCTGTAGATAATGGCACATAAGCTGCATTGAATATTTTCAGGATCTCATCAACGATCTGTTCATCTTCTTCCGGCGAATAAGAACAGGTAGAATAGATCAGAATTCCATCGTTTTTTAATGCCGGCCAGGCATCCCGGAGAATTCTCTGCTGTCGTGCCGAACATAGCTGCACATTCTGTTCACTCCATTCTTCGATGGCCTCAGGGTCGCGGCGAAATAATCCGCTGCCGCTGCAGGGTGCATCAATGATCATTACATCAAAAAAATTCTCCAGTGATGAAAAATGCGCGGGATCATTATTCGTAACAATCACATTTTCGCATCCCCATTTAATGATATTATCCTGTAAGGCAGGTATCCTTCCTCTTATTACCTCATTACTCACGAGAATGCTATCAGCCGATATTAATGATTGTATATGTGTTGATTTACCTCCCGGGGAAGCGCAGAGATCGAGTACGCGCAATTGCTTTGAGAGATCGAGTGTTTGCTTTAATGCCTGCTCGAGGAACATGCTGCTCGCTTCCTGAACATAATAACAACCGGCGTGAAACAGAGGATCGAAAGTGAAGGAAGGTCTTTCTGTAAGGTAGTAACCATTTTCACTCCAGGGGATGGGGTTTACAGTTTGGGGGTTGGAGTTCGGAGTTGTTTTAAGGGGGTTAATTCTTATAGATGTTATCTGTTCTCCGGAATTATGAACTTTCTCAAATGCTTCTTTATTGAAACCGGCAACAGTTTCTAATGATTCTACTAAAGCGGAAGGTATTTTCATCTTTAAGAGACTCTGAACTAAAGACTCTGAACTCTGAACTATAAATTTTTAATTTCTCCAACGAGATCTTGTAGTACTTTCTTTGCATCTCCAAACAGCATGGATGTTTTTTTACTGAAGAATAATTCATTTTCTATCCCTGCATATCCCGGTTTCATACTGCGCTTATTGACGATCACATTCTTTGCCAGTTCCACATCCAGTATCGGCATTCCATAGATCGGTGAGGAAGGATCTGTTTTTGCTGCGGGATTGACCACATCATTCGCGCCTAATATTAATACCACATCCGTATTCGGGAACTCTTCATTGGCCTGTTCCATTTCCACCAGCTTCTCATATGATACATCTGCTTCGGCCAATAATACATTCATATGCCCGGGCATTCTTCCTGCCACCGGGTGAATAGCGTATTTTACTTCTACTCCTTTATTCTCTAATAACTTTTCCAGATCATGACAAACGTGCTGTGCCTGCGCAACTGCAAGACCATAACCAGGCACGATATAAACCCTGTTAGCATAGCTCATCAGCACAGCTGCATCACTTAGTGCGATCTCTTTATAATTTCCCTGTTCTTTTGTTTTTCCTGCTGCTTGTCCGCCACCTCCGAATGATCCGATCAGCACATTGCCCAAAGAACGGTTCATGGCTTTACACATCAGAATAGTAAGCAGCGTACCGGCAGCACCCACAAGAATTCCTCCTGTGAGCATCACTTTATTGTCATATAAGAATCCGCCGCAGGCTGCTGCAACACCGGTGAAAGAATTCAATAAGGAAATAACTACCGGCATATCTGCTCCACCAATCGGCATCACGAAAAAGATCCCATATAATAGCGAAAGTCCGAAAATGATATACACTATCATTTTCATTCCGGAGGGAGTCCAGCCGATCAACCAGGCAGCAAGAGCTACAATAATGAACAGAATAAGCAGATTAACTATATGCTGGCCTGCGAATGAAAAATCCTTGATCTTCCCGTTCAGTTTTCCCCATGCGATCATGGAGCCCGCAAATGAAACAGAACCGATAATGAGTCCAAGCAGAATAATCAATAATGTTCCCTTAGGAATTACTTCACTATTGGCCAGGTGATTGAATTCAACGATCGATATCAATGCTGCACAGGCTCCTCCCATTCCATTGAACATACTCACCATTTCGGGCATGGCCGTCATCTTCACTTTCTTCGCTGCTAATGTTCCAATCAATGCTCCAATCGCAATGCCCGCAAATATCCAGATGTGATTATGAAGTTTGGCTCCTGTATCATCCCTGTATAAGAAGATGGTCCCAAGAATAGCCAAACTCATACCTGCTGCTGCAACAGTATTTCCTCTTCTGGCCGAAGCAGGATTAGAAAGCATTTTCAGTCCCAGTATAAAAGTGACCGAAGCCACCAGATAACATATCGTCAGAATATTCAACTCCATTCGTGTAATTCAAATTAACCTGCCTGCCGGCAGTCAGGTTCGTGTAATTATTTCTTTTTCTTTTTAAACATCTCGAGCATTCTGTCCGTAACTACAAATCCGCCTACCACATTCAATGTTCCCAATACCACTGCCAGAAAACCCAGTATCAATGCGAGATAATTATCATCTTCCGCTTTACCCATCACGATGATCGCGCCGATGATCACTACTCCGTGTATCGCATTGGCACCACTCATTAATGGAGTATGCAATACGCTTGGTACGTGACCTATCACTTCGATACCGACAAAAATCATCAGGATGACGATATATATCATCTGCTGATTGCTGTGTATCCAGTTCATGATTCCGTCCATACTGTTATTTTAATCTTTCATGAATGATATTTCCGCCATGTGTCACACAAGTGCCTTTTACCAGGTCATCCTCCCAGTTCAAATGGACCTCTCCTTCCCTGGAAATGATCAGCTGTAAAAAATTCAGCACATTCTTGCCATACATCTTGCTCGCATCTGCCGGCATGCTGGATGGCAAAGCAGAATTTCCGACAATGCTGACACCATTATATATTACCGTTTCATTGTTTTTTGTAAATGGCGTATTCCCCCCCGTCGCCGCCGCAATATCGATGATCACCGATCCATTGCGCATTGTTTTGAGCATTTCTTCCGTGATCAGTATTGGCGCTTTTTTCCCCGGGATCTGTGCAGTAGTAATAACTATATCCGATTTTGCTATGCTTTCAGCAATTTTTTGTTTCTGACGCTGCATGAATTCTTCCGACTGCTCAACAGCATAACCACCGGCTTTACTTGCATCAGCCGCCCCTTCTACTTCTATGAATTTTGCTCCCAAACTGTTCACTTCTTCTTTCACAGCGGGGCGTGTATCGAATACTTCAACAACTGCTCCCAAACGGCGGGCCGTTGCGATCGCCTGCAACCCTGCAACCCCAGCCCCCAAGATCAGCAACTTGGCGGGAACAATACTTCCAGCCGCTGTCATGAACATCGGGAAATAACGGGGATACACATGCGCAGCTTCGAGTACTGCTTTATACCCGGCAATATTGGCCTGGGAGCTCAGCACATCCATGGCTTGTGCACGCGTTGTACGTGGTAGCATGTCCAGAGAAAATACGGTTATCCCTTTTCCTGCCCAATCTGCTATTAATTCTTTATTGTATAAAGCATGGAACAGGCCAAGAAGGATCTTAGATCCTATCGTACTGATATCATTTGCGGCGGGGGGATGTATACTTAAAATTATATCCGCAGCGGATAATACTTCTGACCTGCTTTTCAATACGGCTCCGGCTTTTTCATAGTCAACATCCGAGCAAAACGCCTTTTCACCAGCACTTCTTTCTACAAATACCGTGATATTTTTTTTTGTGAGGGTAGCGACCGCTTCAGCAAGCAGTGATACACGTGTTTCATGGGCAGGTTCTTTAAGCAAGCCAACTGTCATGGGCGGGAAGATATTAATTTTTGCTAAAACCTTATCTTGAAATGCTGCCTTTCGTGAAATTGCGGCCGAAATAGTACGATACCCAGAAAGAAAAGATCGATCGTGCAGGTGACTCTGGAATCGCCTTTGATATTGCGCCAGGCCCTTTCCATTTCAACACTCCAGTGAATATCATCGAATACCAAAATCGTATCATCTTTCACATAAGGCAGCAGCTGCCTGAAATATTTTATTGTAGGTTCTTCCCGGTGATTGCCATCAATAAATACAAAATCGGGATTGTCTATTTTCTTTAATACTGAAGGAAGCTCATCATCGAAATTTGCATGGATCACATTGACAGGACCTTTAGATAAATTTTCCAGATTTTCTTTTGCAATAGTTGCTACCGGCTCCGCTCCTTCTATTGTAAACAACTGTGCTTGTGGCTGTGCCAGTTTTAAATAGGAAGTAGTAATGCCCAGTGAAGTACCCAGTTCAAGAATGGTTGCCGGCTGATATTTCCTTACCATGCGGAATAAGAGTTGTCCCAGTTTAGGAGGCTTCGCTGCATTGCTGGCAATGGAAGAAACTTTACGCTGATTGGTTTTTGAAATCACCGAGCCTGCACCGGGGTCTTCAAAGCTAAGCACCCTGTGATCGGCTATCATTTTTTTTCTCAGTGCTTCTGCTTTATCATACTCTGGATAACGGGACTTGTCGTTCAGCACCTTTGTTATAAAATCATAAATAAAAGGCGAATGAGTGCCATGTCCTTTTCCATTTGAAGCAGTGAGCCAGTAATAAATGTATTTGAAAACAATTTCGACAGGAGAATACATGGTTGCGGTTTGATCTAAGTATCGAATCGTTCCCAGATTTCAAATGCATAATTGTATGCATGTTTTTCATCTGCTTCGTGCTGCTTCTGACTTATCAGCCACCAGTGTTTCGGATCGATCACCGGAAAAAAAGTATCTGCTTCGGGACTGGCTTCCACTCTCGTCATATAAATACGGCCGGCCTTATCGAATAATGATCTGAAAATTTCTCCTCCCCCGATCACCATTATTTCTTTTGCATCGGTTTCGCTTGCAACAAAAAGTGCGTCTTCAATTTTTTTAACTGCTACTGTTCCTTCTGCTTTCCAGCCAGCCTGCCGGGTGATCACAATATTTTTTCTTCCGGGCAATGGCTTTCCCAAAGATTCAAAAGTTTTTCTACCCATCACTACAGGTAACCCCCAGGTAACATTCTTGAAATGCCTGAGGTCATTTGGTAAATGCCAGGGAAGTTTCCCATCCTTACCAATTGCGTTATTTGTTCCTGCAGCTACAACGAGAGAGATCATAATAATGTAATAATATGAAAATGTGATAATGTGAAAATATGAAAATGTGGCAATGTGGTCAAACGGCAACTTTACCTTTGATAGCCGGATGAGATTGATAATTTTCCAGCGTGAAATCCTCGAATTTAAAATCAAAGATATTTTTGACTTCGGGATTTAATTTCATAGAAGGCAATGGAAACGGCTGTCTGCTTAGCTGCAGGTTTACCTGTTCGATATGGTTATTGTATATATGTGCGTCGCCGAAAGTATGTATGAAATCACCAGCTTCCAGGTTACAAACCTGTGCGATCATTAATGTTAGCAATGCATAAGATGCAATATTGAAAGGCACTCCCAGGAATACATCGGCGGACCGCTGATATAGCTGGCAGGAGAGCCTACCCTCACTCACATAGAACTGAAACAAAGTATGACAGGGCATTAATGCCATCTCCGGAAGATCTCCTACATTCCAGGCACTCACGATCAGCCGGCGGCTATCCGGATTCTTTTTTATCTGCTGAATAACATCTGTAATCTGATCGATCTCATTTCCTTTCGCATCGGCCCAGCTTCTCCATTGCTTGCCATAAACCGGACCCAGCTCTCCATTTTCATCGGCCCATTCATTCCAGATGCTAACTCCATGCTCCTTCAGGTAAGCAATATTGGTCTCTCCTTTCAGGAACCAAAGCAATTCATGAATTATACTTTTCAGATGAACTTTCTTGGTAGTTACCAGAGGAAATCCTTTCTGCAGATCGAATCGCATCTGGTAACCAAAAACGCTTTTAGTGCCGGTGCCGGTACGGTCTGATTTCTGATTTCCGTTTTCAAGGATATGCTTCAGGAGATCGAGATACTGTTGCATGCTGCAATTTAGTGAGTTTATTTCCAACGATAATTCTTCATCCACTCATAAAAGCCATCGATCTTCGTTTCATTGGATGTGATCCACTCATTGTTCTTTTCATCCTTCGACTGGATCATAACCAGGTGACAGAGCACTTCTACCTGGTCCGAATCTTTCATGGCGATAAAGAAAGGAACATAATGTTCCCAGTAAAATCCTTTGCCATTCGCTTTAGATGTGGCTAGTGAATTTATAAGCATCTGCAGTTTGAAGCTCAGAAGATCGGCGGGTGTCTTTGCAATAGCATCCATTCCTTTGGTATCACCGTCCATTGCTCCCAGAAGGGCAAAAGCCATTTCCACATCAGCAAAATTATTTTCTGTACCCTGCTTGCTTTTGTCGAGCAATGAAGGATCAATGGAAATGCTTGTATTATTTCCGTCTTTCTTAATATGTCCTTCCATGATATCTCTTACCATATCATAAGCATCTTTTGCTCTTTTGGAATTAGGCTCAATGGCCAGAAATGTAAGAATGGAAAGTAAGGCAGGTATTTTATTAGATTCCTTAATCAGGATCCCTGTATAAAGATTCGAAGAGGAATGAAGAGGTTTCAGGTCAAGCGCTTTCTGATACTGTGCCAGTGCATCAGCCATCTGGTTCATCTTGGTTAAGGTGAGCCCTTTATTAAAATAAAGGAGATAATTTCCGGGCGACTGGCTGATACCTTCATCATAAATTTCCAGGGCCTGTTTTGCCTTTCCCAGATCATCCATCACATTGCCATATTGAATATACACCAGTCCGATACTCGGATGTTCTTTGAACATTTTGATTGTTTCCTTACAAATGTCTACGCATTCCTTTTGCTTTCCGGAAGCATATAATGAAAATCCCTTCTCATAATAGGCATCGAAAAAGTTTTTGTCGATTTTGATCGCCGCATCATACTTTTTAATGGCCCCTTCATAATCCCCCTTATCATGTAATCCAATTCCTTCCTGAACCAGTTGTACAGCTTGCTGTGCGTTCGTTCTTCCGAACAAAAAAAGCAGGGCAGTGAATGCCAGAAATTTTCTCATGCTGATTGATTGAGGTTATAAGCTACGATTTTTTCGCCTTTTTATCTCTTTCTTAATTAAGCTCAGTTCCCTTCCGGTCTGACCTTTGACAGAAGTATTTTCCTGGGCGCGGCGCATTAAATAAGGGATCACATCTTTAATCGGGCCAAAAGGAAGGTATTTGCTGACACTGCAGCCGGCATGTGCAAGATTGAACGTAATATTATCACTCATTCCGTAAAGCTGGCTCCAGTGAATATGAGGATGATCCAACGGAAGATTTTTTTTCTTCATCAGCTCAGCTGCATAGCCATTACTGAATTCATTATGGGATGCAACAACCAGGGCTATGCGATCGAGGTGATCGATGCAGAATTCCAGTCCAAGGTTATAATCCCGGTCGCTGCTTTCTTTATCCGGCTGTATAGGTGAAGGATAATTTAAGGCAGCTGCTCTTTTTCTTTCTTTTTCCATATAGGCTCCTCTGACGAGCTTTGCACCCAGGATGAAATTGCGTTCAGAAGCGGCTTCATAAGAATCTTTGAGAAATTGTAAGCGGTCGTGACGGTAATGCTGTATGGTATTATAAACTACGCAACGAATTTTGTTATATGTGTCCATCATCAGTGTTGTCAATGCATCAACAGGATCCTGGATCCAGGATTCTTCGGCATCTACGAAAACGCCGATCTTATTTTCATTAGCAGTTTCACAGATGCGATGCATACGCTGGCGTACACGGTGCCATTCTTCTTTTTCTTCACTATTCAATTGTTCCACCGATCGCAGATAACGTTTCATCAATGTGCCTTCTGACTGCTGCATCATTGCATCCAGTTTTTCGAGCAAAGCAAAGCGCGCAAAGCCGGTAACTTTTATACTGATGAAAGGAATATTCGTTTGTGTGCCGGCGTAATTAATTACGCGAATAAATTCTTCGCAGGCATGTTCGAAGCTATCTTCCCCTTCCTTTCCTTCGACTCCATAATCCAGGATCACTTTTACATTAAATTCACCCAGCTTTTTTCCGACAGGTGCGGTTTGTTCAAGACTTTCACCACCTACAAACTGAGAAAAGATAGTGCGGCGGATCAACCCTTTTATTGGAAAATGCATTTTAATTGCCCAGGGTGTAATACGGGTGCCCATCTTTACAAGCCATGGTTTGCCCATTACATTAAAAAGAAACCGTGCTTTACGGAGTTGTTTATCGGATTTATATTGAAATGCAAATTCTGTGTTATCGAAAGAAATCGGCATATTCAAAAATAGCAGTTTCTCGTTTATCGTTTCTGGTTTCCCGTTCTTTTTGTAACTATCCTCCTATCGAAAAGATTCTTACTTCAATAAGAAACGAAAAACGAAAAACCAGAAACCATAAACTACCTTTGCCACATGGAATTAAGAAAAGCCTCTGAAAGCCTGATTGTAATGACAGAACTGGTTTTACCTAACGATACAAATGTTTTTGGCAATTTGATGGGTGGACGATTAATGTACTGGATGGACATCGCGGCTGCGCTATCAGCGCATAAACATTGTAAGGCCCCGGTCGTAACTGCATCAGTGGATAATATTTCCTTTGAAAACCCGATCAAACTTGGAAATGTAGTGCATATAGAGGCCCGGCTTTCGCGTGCTTTCAATACATCCATGGAAGTGCATTTGAAAGTTTGGGGAGAAGATCTTACGCAACAGTATAAATATAAAAGCAATGAAGCTTATTATACTTTCGTAGCGCTTGACCCGCATGGTAAGCCCCGTTCCGTTGATCAATTGGTTCCGGAAACAACGGAAGAAAAAAAATTATTCGATGGCGCTTTGAGAAGAAGGCAGCTGAGGCTGATACTTGGGGGAAAATTAAAACCGGATGATGCTACGGAGCTGAAGGCCTTGTTTGTTAAAGAATAGTTTCAGCCAGCAACCTTTACAGCCTTGCAATTTCATAACTCTGAACTCTCGATCGTTAGCCAATGATGCTTTCCCATCATCATATACTTCTTACTTTGTTCTATCGCGTCCATTACCTGCGCCATGATCACTTCTGCAGGAGCATCATAATCTATTTGTAAAGGAGCTTTGAAAGTAACTGAAAGTGTTGTTCCTTTTTTCTTGAACTTAAGTCCCTTTTTATTGAAAGCTCTCCAGAAACCACCGATAACAACCGGGATGACGATAGGACGGACCTGTTTAATGATGAGTGCTGTACCTTTTCTACCAGGTGCAAAAGGTTTTGTCGTGCCCTGGGGAAAAGTAATGACCCAGTTTTTCTCAAGTGCACGCGTGATCTTGCGAGTATCGGAAGGATCGAGTCCTCTTCTCACTTCTTTTCCTTCTGTTCTCCAGGTACGTTTAACGGTAAGTCCGCCCGCGAGTAAAAACAACCGGCTGATGATACTTCCTTTCATGGTTTCTTCTGCTGCCACGTAATTCACCCTTGTAAAGGGATTCAGTAAATAATAAGGTATGCCGAGTCTGTCTTTCCTGCCCCATTTCACTGCACAGAAAATATGCAGGAAGGTGATCACATCAGCGAAATAAGTTTGGTGATTGCTGACGAATAAAACTTTTTGTTTCGGAAGTTTCCGGATATGTTCCGTACCGGAAATTTTCAGCTTGTTAATGATAGAAATACCGGGATAGGATAATAGTCCTACAAAAAAGTAAACGATCTTTCTAACGGGATGAAAATTGGTAAGCCTGTCCAGCAGTCGATTCATGCAGATTAAAGGTACTAAGCTCCTGAAATCTCAGGGCTTTGCGAGCACATGCTTTGTGGTTTCAACGCAGGTAACAAGAACTCCGCAAATTTTATCGTCTTCACCGAGAGCCGGGCTGTAGGTGTAGGTCCAGTAGATGTCTTCTACCTTGCCGTTGCGGTAAAACGGGATCAATTGATCTTCGAAGCTTACATATTCACCTGTGACGAAAACTTTTTGCAATTGCGGACCAATAATATGCCAGATCTCACCCCAAACTGTAATCGCTTTTTTACCAACGGAAGGATGTTTTCCATTACTACCGAGACTTGGACGGAAGGCATCGTTATAGAAGCATAGAAATTCTTCACCCCAGAAAAGGAACATGGGAAAACCTGAATGAAGAATATTGTAAACAGTAATGCGGAGACTTAATGGCCAGTTAACTATTGAACCTATGGAAGTGCGTGACCAGTCGAAATCTGCGACCAGCTTGCCCATTTCACCAGTATTGCGAAGGAAAGTGGGCTGTTCAATATGAGAAGTCACACTTCCCATGAGGGAGTTCATCTGAGTAAAGGTAGAGTATTTATGAAGCTCAGTTTGAATTTTTCCAGAAAGTAACGATCAGTCCTCCGGTTACTATTAATGCACCTCCTATTATAACTGAGAGAGTTGGAGTAGTTTTAAAAGTTATGTAATTCACAACCTGCCAAACAACAAACAGAGTAGCGATGTAGAGTCCGACGATCTTTCCGAATTCGGCAGGTGCCAGATTTAAAAAGACGCCGTAGGCTAGTAAAAGGATCATGCCCAGGAGCAGTAAACCGATCCTTACGATGGTGGCATTACTTTCATTATAGATCGATTTCCGGACAATGGCATCGCCGGTTGCTTCACAGATGGTGCAAAGAAGAATAAAAAAGAATGGATGAATATTTTGCAGCTTGTCAAGCATAATTACCATTTACCATCGTCCCGGTCATAGTATTCCTGGGATTTTATCTTATAAAGTTTTCCAAGGTATTCAACAATAATCGTATCGATGGTGACAATAGTTGAATACCTGATCTTTTTAAATAATTGTTTCGTTTTAGCATCATTTCCTATTGGGACAAAAGGCCCTGCAGATGGAAACTCATTGAGTGCAATATTCTTTTTTTTGTCCAATCCATCAAAACTTACGGTGAATTTTTTGATCCTGACCAGGGAATCATTGCTTTTTAATTCAAACCCGTCTTCGAGCAATGCGAAATAAATGGCTCTCGCAGGGAGGCCGTTGCTTTTTATATTCTTATAGCCATCCAGGTAAATGTCGAGTCCTTTTTTATTCAGCAGGGGCAAGCTATCATAAAACGATTTGGATACCGTACTCGCCGGTGTAGCCGTATTCACCTGTGTAAAGACAAGTGTGGTGCGCAGTAAAAAGAAAAGAATAAAAACTCTTCTCATGCAGGTGGTTCTACGGTGTTTTAACGAACGACTTATTTATTTAGTATAAACTTAAAACCTTTTACAGTTATTTAATGAACGTTTGTAATCGATTGAAAGTCTCTGCAGTATTTTTTGTCAGGATCTTCGGAAGGAATTTTTCTCTGGGTGTGCCCTCAGCATATCTGTTTCCTGCGTTATATCAGGGAAAAACAAAAAAAGTGTCAGCAAGATGAGGCCTATCGTGGTGAAAAAAATAATAAAACCTCACATTCCGGGGTGAAAGATTCTTTTTTTCGAGATACATCGCGCCGAGCTACCCGATGGTTATCATACTAATTAAAAAAAAGCCCTGACGCTAACGTCAGGGCTTATATTGTTCATTAAAATTAACGCTTACTCTGGCTTATTCTCTTCAGGCTTCTCTTCATTGCCCGCACCGCTGTCCATTTTCTTCTTCAGGTCAGCCAGCACGCCCAGGTCACCCAGGGTTGCTTTCTCTACCTTGTTCTGTACATTCTTCACAGCTTTACGGGTAGTCTCCTGCTCTGCTCTCTGTTCTTTCTTAGCTGCTTCGGTCTCCTCAACCTTGGCCTGCTCCCAGATGCGTGTATGAGAAACAACGATACGCTTTTCATTGCGGTCGAATTCGATCACCATGAACTGTGCTGTTTCATCGGCACCAATGGTCTTGCCATCTTCTTTTGTGAGATGACGGTTAGGTGCAAATCCTTCGAGTCCGTAAGGTAATTGAACGATCGCGCCTTTATCATCCCGGCGGATCACTGTTCCTTCATGAATGCTGCCGACAGCAAATGTGTCCTGCAGCGTATTCCAGGGATCTTCTTCGAGTTGCTTATGTCCGAGTTGCAGCTTACGGTTCTCTTTATCAATTCCGAGGATCACGATATCGATGTTGTTACCCACCTTCGTGTATTCACCGGGATGATTGAAACGCTTCAGCCAGCTCAGGTCGCTGATATGGATCATTCCACCGATACCAGGTGCGAGTTCAACGAACACGCCATAGTTAGTGATGTTCTTCACTAAACCGGTATGACGGCTGCCTTCTGCGAATTTTGTTTCGATATCATTCCAGGGATCCGGAGAAAGCTGCTTGATAGAAAGACTCATCTTGCGATTCGCCTTATCGAGTGTTACCACTTTAGCTTCGTGCTCATCTCCCAGTTTGAAAAATTCTTTTGCATTGATCGGCGTATTTGCCCAGGTAATTTCAGACACGTGAACGAGTCCTTCTACTCCTGGCTGTATCTCCAGGAATGCGCCATAATCTTCAATGTTCACTACTTTACCTTTCACTACATTTCCTTCAGCGATGTTCTCACCCAATACATCCCATGGATGCGGAGTAAGCTGCTTCAGGCCAAGGCTGATACGCTTTTTCTCATCATCGAAATCAAGCACGACCACATTTACTTTCTGATCGAGCTTCAGCACTTCGGAAGGATGAGAGATGCGACCCCATGAAATATCCGTGATATATAATAAGCCATCGAGACCGCCCAGGTCCATGAACGCACCGAAATCGGTAATGTTCTTCACGGTACCTTCCAGTACCTGACCTTTTTCCAGCTTGCTCATGATCTCTGCACGCTGTGCCTCGATATCGCTTTCAATAAGTGCTTTGTGAGATACTACTGCATTCTTGATCGTTTCGTTTATCTTGACCACTTTAAATTCCATGGTCTTTCCAACAAACTGATCGTAATCTGTTACAGGCTTCACATCGATCTGTGAACCGGGCAGGAAAGTTTCCATTCCGAATACATCCACGATCAATCCGCCTTTTGTTTTTGAAGTAACAGTACCCGTGATCACTTCACCTGTTTTGTGCACTTCAACAATTTTTTCCCATGCACGGGTGATGCGGGCCTGTTTGCGGCTCAGGTTCAGATGACCTTCCCTGTCTTCCTTTTCAACCACCATTACTTCCACTTCATCACCTACATTTAAATTAGGCAGATCGCGGAATTCATTCAGGGAGATCAAACCATCGCTCTTGAATCCGATGTTCAATACAACATCCGTTTTGGTCAATCCAACTACAAGACCTTTGATCAGTTCACCATCGTTCAGCTGCACGAATGTGTTATCGTACACTGAATGGTACTTTTCTTTTTCTTCGCTGGTGTAAGAAATTACATTACGCTTGTCTACGCTCCAGTCGAAATCATCATGCGCAGTAGCAGCTGCAACAGGTGCATTTGTTGTCGCTGTAGCTACATCGTCCGTTGCGGCGGACCCTGCAGTCTCCTGTTCATCAGCGTTTAATTGTTTTTTAATTATGTTTTCAAACATGATAAAATATCCCGATTGGTTTTTTAATTCGGGGGAGCAAAGATACGGTAAATAGTCGGCAGTCTGGAGTTCAGAGTTAAGAGTATTCGATTTTTATTTATATGATAATCAATGTAATATAATCTGTCCTTTAAGAAGCAGCCATATTTAATCTTTCCTTGTCAAAGAATGTGTCTTTTTAATTTTATTTTTTCCCAACCTTTCTTCTTCCAATACCCGTCAATTACCACGGACCGGCCCTTTAATGACCACTTATTAAGCCAATCAATTGATCAACTGGCAAAACATAGTGGAGGCCTGCACAAAAAGGGATCCGAAAGCGCAGGAACAGCTTTACCGGTACTTATACCCCGGCATGATTAAGGTGTGCCTGCGGTATTGTAAAGGACAAGCCGATACCGCTGCAGCAGTTTATAACCAGGCCATGCTGAAAATGTTTCTGAATATCGGCCAATACGCGGGCCGTGGTGAGTTTGAGGCCTGGTGCAGAAGGATTGTCGTGAATGCATGTATTGATCATTGCCGGGAATCGGTAAAGTTTGAAAATGAAGAATTGAAAGAGGCGGCTGCCGATTTGTTCCCGATCATTCCCGACGCCTATAAACGTATCGATGGAAACGAGATCATTAAACTGGTTTATGAACTTCCGAAAAACACCGGGCTCGTTTTTAATCTGTTTGCTATGGAGGGTTATCGCCATGAAGAGATCGGAAAAATGCTGGGCATTTCTGCCGGCACTTCCAAATGGCATGTGAATGAAGCCCGGAAATTATTGAAGAAAAAACTCGAAGCGCTTTTTAAAAAAGAATATTTAGCCAATGCCATCTGAGAATAATCATATTGATCATTTTTTCCGGTTAAAGTCGCAGGAATCATCTGCCGTGAACAGTAACGTGGAGAAGGACTGGTCTATGATGCAGGAACTTTTGAAAACGTCCGTGGTTGTTCCTGCATCAAGACTGGTCAGACCAATGTGGAAATATGTTGCTTATGCTGCAAGTGTGGTTGGTATTGCTATTACGGTTTATGCGATGGTTGTTTCCAGCCAGTCAGCCAACAACCCGGCTGCCGGCACCTCAAAGACTGAAGAATCTCTACAATCTGAACCATCAATCAATCGTGAATCGTTAAACGTCAATTCAGATATAAAAAAGGAACAGAAGCCTGCAACCATAGGCCTGAAGCCTGAAGCCAATAACTCTATAGGCAGTCAGTTACTGGTGAAGGAAAAAGGATCATTGGAAGCGGGTAACTCTGTCGTCCCTGACCAAACACTTACCGACCCAATACTAACTGCTAAAGAACAATCGAAGGAATCCTCCATTGAACCGTTGGTAAGCGACCGTACCCTTTTCAATTTATTTTACCAGAAGCTGGAGAAAAAAGCAGAGCTGTTCACGATCAGCACTCATCGCGATACCACGATCACCTGCGATGAAGGAACGACCGTTTTCATTCCTGCTCACTCTTTCGAAACACTGGACGGAGCTCCGGTTTCCGGTAAAGTAATGATCGCCATTAAAGAATTTTACAGCTTCGGTGATATTATCAGCAATAAACTGGTAACCTATTCCGGCGATCAGCTTCTCGAAACAGGTGGTATATTACATATCGCCGCTACCTCAGATAATAAAATACTTCGTATAAAGCCTGGTGCTCAACTGGACCTTAGAATGCCGACACGCCAGTTCGACGCCAACATGGAATTGTTCATTGGTACGGATCCAAATAATATGGCAAGCAATTCAACCGCAAGTACCCCGGCAACCGAAAAACCTCAACCCGTTTACGATGCCGTGCGGGGATCCGGATTCAACACAACTTCACTGGATTGGATCCCTGTCGGACAATCACAGTATTTTTATGAAGTAACACAGAAGAACATCGTTGTGATGGACCTTATGGATAATCCCTATTCCGTTACAAAACAGGGAAAGAAAACGATCGCAAAATTCCGGATACCTTTTAATTCCAAATCAGATCCGGATGTGGTCAAGAAAGAGCTGGAAAAAAGATATGGTGCCTACTATGATGAGATCAGGGTAAAGAAAGAGCATATTCCATTATGGAATCATAACCGGGTGTATACGATCACCGACTGGTATACTTCTGAAAAATTTGTAGGTGATACCGTTAGCATGCCTTTATATATTGCCAGCCGGCTTAAACTCGTTAGCCAGGAAGATAGTATCAAATATGAGGCTATGTTTGAAAAGCAACTGGAAGAAGTGAAGCAACAGCGGATGAACTATGCGGCATTCCTGCAAAAAAGAAACGATTATATTTTCAGGATCAGCAACCTCGGCTGGTTCAACTGCCAGCGCTATGCGAATTATGCGCAACCAAAATTAACTGAATATGTTGTTGAACCAGGAAGCGGTTTTGATGAAAATACTTTCACTGCCATGCTCATCTTTGAAAGAGAAAGGTTAGCGATTACCGGTAAATGGGAAAATGGAAATATCGTTTTTCCAAAATTACCTCTCGGTCAGCCCTGCAGCATAATCTGTACAGGTTTGAAAAATGGAAAAATGATGTCGGCTGTAAAACAAACAACCATTACCAAAGCACCGGTTAATGATATGGTGTTTGAAGAGACATCCCCCGCAGAATTCAAAGAAAAGCTCAGGCAATTTGGAAATGTTTCACTGGGATATTGATTGCTTTTATTTGTTGTAGCACAAGGTATCAAAGGGCACAGATAGATAACGAAGGGGTTTTCTTAGTGCCCTTTGTCTTATTTTCACTAAAAATCTTTTGCTGTACAGCATTCTCAAGGTCGTTACCCGCCTCGCTATCCGCATCTTTTGCAGAATGATCATCATTAATAAACCGGAACTGCTGAAAAGCAAAGGTCCGCTCCTCCTCGCATCCAATCATCCGAATTCCTTTTTGGACTCTGTCATTCTCGATACATTGTTTGAAGAACCAGTCTGGTCCCTGGCACGCGGCGATGTTTTCAGAAAACCGCTTTATATCCGGCTGCTGGGAGCTTTGAAAATTCTGCCTGTGTATCGCAGCAGCGAAGGAGTAGAAAATCTTACAGAAAACTATAAAACTTTTTCAGATTGTATAGCGCTATTCAAACAGAATGCAGTCGTTTGTATTTTCAGTGAAGGTAAATGCATCAATGAATGGCATTTGCGGCCATTGAAAAAAGGAACTGCGCGTCTCTCTGTCAAAACCTGGGAAGAAAATATTCCGCTAACTGTTTTGCCTGTCGGAATTAATTACAATTCATTCAGGAAATTCGGCAAAAACGTCTTTCTGAATTTCGGCAATCCTATTGTTAGAGAAAATATCGATACCCGGCAACCAGATGGTATCAGGAATCAGCAATTCAATCAACAATTGGAAAAGGAGCTGAAGCAATTGGTATTTGAAATACCAGGTAATGACATCCTGCAACAAAAAGAAAAATTAACTGTACCGGTTTCAACATTCAGGAAGATCGTTTTATTTATTCCAGCGATGGCGGGATTTATTATTCATGCACCTCTTTATCTGCTTATAAAAGCATTTACACTTCCGCGCACTAAAGACAATGACCATTATGATTCGGTGATGACAGCATTGCTGCTTTTTACTTATCCACTGTATCTTTTAATAATTTCAATATTTCTTACGCTGGGCCTACATTCGTTCTTACCATTGACTCTTTTCCTGGTTGCACCGTTTTGCGCCTATTCCTATGTGCAATTAAAAAAGCAACTGGATTAGTTTTTTCGTTTTGCAATTGCCTTCGCCGCAATGAAACCGCTGGTCCACGCGTGTTGAAAATTATATCCTCCCGTAATTGCATCTACATCCATAACCTCTCCGGCAAAATATAAATCGGGAATTATCCTGCTCATCATGGTTTGATGATCTATTTCATTCAGCTTAATGCCCCCTGCAGTAACAAACTCTTCCTTAAAAGTTGTTTTGCCCTTAACCGCACAGGAATAATTTGTCAATTGCCGGATCAGCAGATTTTGCATCGCTGAGCTCAGATCCGCCCATCTTGTATTCTCACCAATACCAGCCCCTGCTATCAAAAATTCCCAAAGTCTGGCCGGTAGTCCGAATTCATTCTTCCCCGATATTTTTTTTGATCCCTGTGAATCGCGCAACGCTTGGATTCTTATTCGCAACTCCGGCTCTTTCGTTTCACCAAGCCAATTGATCCGGATTGCAAACTGCCAACTGTCCATTGCCAGCTGCCTGGCCGCCCGGGCACTTAATTTCAAAACAGCCGGTCCGCTCAACCCCCAATGCGTGATCAGCAATGCACCTCTTTGTTCCAGCTTCATTCCCTCCAGCTTTATTATTACATCTTCTACACTTATTCCCATCAGTTTGGTGATGGGATGATCCGGAAGATTGAATGTAAATAAGGAAGGCACAGGATCTTCTATGCTATGGCCTAATTTCGTGATCCAGTTAAACATTTGAGATTTGGGATAACCGCCGGTGGCAAGACATATACAGTCAGCAGTCAGCTCGAAGAGTCCTTCGGACAATTGGGCATTGGCGGTCCCTGTTTTTCCCATGGTTAGAAGAAATTTTCCTGGCTCGTGCTTTATTTCTTTTACTTCTGCATTCATCATGATCTCTACGCCAAACTTACTGGCTTCGCGGAGCAGGCAATCGATGATTGTTTGAGAAGAATCGGTAACAGGAAACATTCGTCCATCCTCTTCTGTCTTCAGGCGCACTCCTCTTTCTTCAAACCATTGAATGGTGTCGGTAGTAAAAAACTGGTGGAATGCTTTTTTGACGAAGCGATAACCACGCGGATAACGCTCGCTCATTTCATTTATATCAAAACAGGCATGCGTTACATTGCAACGGCCACCACCACTGATCTTTACTTTGGATAAAAGCTTTCCTGATCTTTCAATAATAATGACCCGCAACGATGGATCCATTCCCGCTGCATTAACAGCACAGAAAAATCCGGCAGCACCTCCGCCAATCACCGCTAAAGTCATGTGAGAGAAACCTGGCTGTAAGTAAAAAGGTTGGGGTTGCTGGCTTCAGCAGCTTCGATGATACTATAATCGGAAAGAATGTCGGCTTTGTTTTTCCTGATACAGACATCATGTTCAAAATGAACCGAAGGCTTACCGTCCTTCGTGCGTACTGTCCATCCATCGTCTTCTGTAAAAACATCCCTGGTTCCCATATTGATCATCGGCTCGATAGCAAGTACCAACCCTTCTTTCAGCTTGGCACCGGTTCCTCTTTTGCCGTAATTAGGGACCTGCGGATCTTCATGCATGTTCTTACCGAGACCATGGCCTACCAATTCACGCACTACTCCATAGCCGTGTTTTTTTTCTGTGTATTCCTGGATTGCATAAGAAATATCTCCTATGCGATTCCCCGCAACCGCCTTTTCTATTCCTTTGAATAAAGAAGCTTTTGTTGTGCTGACCAGGCGCATTACTTCTGCACCAGGATCGCCGATCACAAATGTATATGCATGATCACCGTGCCAGCCATTTAATATCACACCCACATCGATGGATACGATATCTTTTTCTTTCAGTTCATTTTTTCCGGGAAAGCCATGCACGACAACATCATTCACTGAAATACAGGAATTGAAAGGATAGCCATGATAATTCAAAAAGGAAGGGATCGCCTTATGATCATGAATGATCTCTCCGATCTTTTTATCGATAGAAATAGTAGTGATACCAGGGCGCAGCAATGCTGCTATTTCTGATAAGGTTTTACTAACGAGCAATGCGCTTTTGCGCATCAGCTCAACTTCTTCATTTGTCTTGAGGATCATAATCAATCGCGGATTTCGGATTTCACCGATGCTCTGATTCCGGATACAAAGTTAAACACTGAATCCGTGTAATCTGTGTAATCCGTGATCACATTTGCACAGCAGAGGTTGTTTGCCGTCCCTGGATGCGGCCGCTCTTCATTAATCCATCATACTGGCGCATCAGCAATTGCGTTTCGATCTGCTGTAACGTATCGAGGATAACACCTACCATGATCAGTAGTGAAGTACCGCCATAGAAAGTAGAGAACTGCTGTGTTACTCCGAAACGTTTTGCAATACCCGGTAAGATACCCACGAATGCAAGCAGGATTGCTCCCGGTAAAGTGATGCGGTCCATGATCTGCCCGATATAATCTGCAGTAGGTTGTCCGGGTTTTACACCAGGAATAAATCCGTTATTCTGTTTCAGGTTATCGGCGATCTGCTTGGGATTAAATATCAAAGCCGTGTAAAGGAAAGTAAAACCTATCACTACAATTGAATAGATAAGCATGTACCACAGGTTACCATGGTCATTCAGAGCGAGCAGGAATTTTCCTTTATTGGGATTGAAGTTTGCAAATATTGTCGGGATAAAAATGATTGCCTGTGCAAAGATGATCGGCATTACGCCAGCGCTGTTAACTTTCAGAGGAAGGAACTGCCTTGCTCCACCGAACTGGCGGTTACCTACAATTTGTTTAGCATAATTGACAGGTACTTTTCTTACACCCTGTATCAGAAGGATACATCCCATGATGATAGCGATAAGAATAGCTATCTCAACGATGAATATAATTATCTGACCGTTACGTACTGATTTGGCGGAAAGTTCCTGTACAAGTGATTGCGGTAACCGGGCAAGGATACCGATCATGATGATCAGTGAAGTACCATTTCCCAAACCTTTATCAGTGATCTTTTCACCCATCCACATTACGAAAAGCGTACCTGCCGTGAGTACAACAACAGTAGACAACCAGAAGTAAGGATACCCGGGAAGAAGTCCTCCCTGCGACAATACACTTCGTTGCAGGTATTCCACGTAGGCCGATGCCTGCAGGATGGTAACAGCAACCGTTAAATAACGGGTATACTGATTGATTTTTTTACGTCCGCTCTCTCCTTCTTTCTGCATTTTCTGAAAACGCGGAACGAGAACGGTCATCAGCTGAATGAAGATCGATGCCGAGATGTAAGGCATGATACCCAAAGCGAAAATGGAAGCGTTATTGAAAGCACCTCCGGAAAATGCATTGATCAATCCAAGGATGCCACCATCATCTCCCGCCGTTTTAATGTCGTTCGGATTGATGCCTGGCAGAGCAACGTGAGAACCTACCCTGTAGATGGCGATCATCATCAGGGTAAACAATATCTTGCCTCTCAGCTCTTCGATGCTCCAGATATTCTTTAAGGTCTGTATTAATTTCTTCACGGGGATTCAAAAAATTTAAAATCCTGAATTTACAAATTACTTTACTAACTCTACGGATCCGCCCGAAGCTTCGATCGCTGATTTGGCTTTTTCACTGATCGCATTCACTTTAAAAGTGAATTTGCTTTTCAGTTCGCCATTGCCCAGGATCTTCACTTTATCGTTCTGGCTAACCAGGCCATTAATGTAAAGATTTTCCAGTGAGAATTCGCTGATACCATATTTCTCAGCAAGCTGCTCTACCTGGCCGAGGTTAAATACTTTATATTCTACTCTGTGCGGGTTCTTGAAACCGCGCTTGGGGATACGACGCTGAATCGGCATCTGGCCACCTTCGTGTGAACGTTTGTTCTTGAAACCACTGCGGCTCTGATGACCTTTATTACCTTTTGTAGAAGTACCACCATGTCCGGATCCTTCTCCGCGTCCTAATCTTTTTTCTTTCTGAATCGCGCCTTTGGCGGGTCTTAATTCATGTAATTTCATTGTTACTTTCCGAAGGAACCCCTTCGGGGGATTTTGTACTCGTCGGGGAATCACCCCTCGCTTAAATAATGTGATAATGTGTGAATGTGGAAATGTGATAATTAAAAGACGATGATTTTCACATTTTCATATTTGCACATTTATATGTTTTCAACTTTAACCAAATGATTAACCTTTCTTACCATTCCTAAAATCTGCGGAGTGGCATCCACCTCTTTCATTGCATTGGTTTTATTTAAGCCCAAAGCCTGTAATGTCAGTTTCTGACGCTCGGGCCTGTCGATCGGACTCTTCACCAATGTTATTCTGATCTTTTTCATATTTTATCCGTTAAATACTTTCTTTAAACCTAATGTTCTTGTCTTCGCTACGTTTACAGGTTCGCGAAGTAATGCCAGTGCTTTGAATGTTGCTTTTACCACATTGTGCGGGTTGGGTGATCCGAGTGATTTTGCCAATACGTCGGTTACACCTGCTGCTTCCAGTACAGCGCGCATGCTTCCTCCGGCGATCACACCGGTACCATGTGCTGCAGGTTTGATGAGCACTTTTGCTGCACCTTCCTTCGCCCACTGATCATGCGGAATAGTTCCTTTCATCACCGGAACCTTGATCAGGTTCTTCTTGGCATCTTCGATCCCTTTGGTAATCGCTTCCTGCACTTCCTTGGCTTTACCTAATCCATGTCCGACTACGCCGTTCTCATTTCCTACAACAACGAGCGCAGAGAAACTGAATGAGCGGCCGCCTTTGGTCGTTTTTACTACCCTGTTAATGGCAACTACTTTGTCCTTCAGTTCAAGGTCACCTGCTTTTACCCTGTTTACATTAAACTTTGACATGTATGCTTGTAATTAAATTTTAAATTAAAATTGAAGACCTGCTTCTCTTGCTCCGTCGGCGAGTGATTTCACTCTTCCATGATATAAATAACCGCCTCTGTCGAACACCACTTCTTTCACTCCAAGATCAACTGCCTTACGTCCGATCGCTGCACCTACCAGCTTACTTTTATCGGATTTATTTCCTTTCTGAGCAACAATATCCTTGTCCTTGCTCGAAGCGGAGGCAATGGTAGCGCCATTGTTATCGTCGATCAGTTGAACATAGATATCGGTATTGCTTCTGAAGACAGACAGGCGGGGCTTGGCGGCAACACCACTCAGTTTTTTGCGGATATTATAACGGATCCGCTGTCTTCTTGCTGTTTTTGTTTTCGCGTTCATCTTTATTTTTTTACCACATTAATTATTTACCTGCTGCCTTACCAGCTTTCTTACGAACTACTTCACCCTGGTAACGCACACCTTTTCCTTTGTATGGTTCAGGTTTACGGAGACTGCGCAATTTAGCAGCTACCTGCCCGATCAGTTGTTTGTCGATACCTTCCAGGGTAATGATCGGGTTCTGTCCTTTTTCCTGTTGTGTTGCCACTTTCAGTTCTTTAGGAACTTCGAAAACGATATTGTGAGAATAGCCCAATGTAAGGTCGAGCACATTCCCCTGGTTAGCGGCTTTGAAACCCACACCGATCAGTTCCAGTTTTCTGGCATATCCATCAGTAACACCTTTCACCATATTCGATACTAATGAACGGTAAAGACCATGCAGTGCACGATGACGGATCTGATCAGTCGGACGTCCGAAGCTTACACGGCCATCAGCAACTTCAACAGTTATATCGCGATCGATCTGCTGTTGCAGTTCACCTTTCTTACCTTTTACAGTTACGATATTGTCTTTGCTAACGGTTATCGTTACTCCTTCCGGTATGCTGATCGCTTTTTTTCCAATACGAGACATATCTAATTAGTTTGTCGTTTTATTAATATACATAGCACAATACTTCACCACCTACATTCTGTGCTTTCGCTTCTTTATCGGTCATCACTCCTTTTGAAGTTGATACAATCGCTACACCCAGTCCGTTCTTTACACGACGGAATTCTGCTGGTCTTGCATACTGACGCAGACCCGGGCGGCTGATCCTTTCCATGCTGCGGATAGCCGGCTGCTTGGTAGAAGGATCGTACTTCAGCGCGATCTTGATCACACCCTGCTTGTTATCATCCTCGAATTTGTATTTCAGGATATAACCCTGGTTGTAGAGGATCTCCGTCATGCGTTTTTTAAGATTCGATGCGGGAATATCAACAATACGATGACCAGCCATTTGTGCATTCCTAATCCTGGTGAGGAAATCTGCAATAGGATCTGTTACCATTTTCTTTATCTTAATTAATTAATTCAATTTTTTTCTGACTCTGAACTCCAGAATCAAATTCATTTTACCAGCTTGCTTTTTTCAAGCCCGGGATTTTTCCATTCAATGCCATATCACGCAGCGCGATCCTGGAGATTCCGAAATAACGGATATATCCTTTCGGACGGCCTGAGAGCTGGCAGCGGTTCTTCAAACGAACTTTGGAGGAATTCCTGGGAAGATCATCCAGCGCTTTCCAGTCGCCGGCCTTTTTCAGCTCTTCTCTCTTGGCTGCATATTGCGCCACCATTCTTTCCTTTTTTTTCTGCCTGGCTGTTACTGATGTTTTAGCCATAATTGTTTATCCTTTTTTATTAATTGCTTTTATTATTTCTGAAAGGCATACCGAGCTCTTTCAATAATTCATACGCTTCTTCATCTGTATCCGCTGTTGTTACGAATGTGATATCCAGTCCGGTGATCTTATTCACTTTGTCGATATCGATTTCCGGGAAGATGATCTGCTCCGTTACACCGAGTGTATAATTACCGCGGCCATCGAATGCTTTTTCATTCACTCCTTTGAAGTCACGCACACGCGGCAATGCGACTGCGATCAGCCTGTCGAAGAATTCAAACATCTTGTCGCCACGAAGCGTTACCCTCGCACCGATCGGCATTGCTTTACGCAATTTGAAGTTGGAGATGTCTTTCTTCGACATGGTAGCAACCGCTTTCTGTCCGCTGATGGTTGTCAGTTCTTCTACAGCGATGTCAACTAATTTTTTGTCAGACGTTGCTCCGTTCACACCACGGTTCAAACAGATCTTCTCCAGCTTGGGAGCCTGCATCACCGAAGAGTAACCGAATTTCTTTACCAGAGCAGGAACCACATCTTTCTTATACTTGGTTGCCAGTCTCGGAGTATATGTTTTTGTTGCCATTATTTTTTACCTCCCTCTTTCCGATTGTTTTCGGTATTCTTTGTTTTAAAAACCCTTTCTGTTTTTCCATCCTTGCGCACACGGCTTATACGGGCACCTGCTTTTTGCGCAGCATCCCAAAGCATCACGTTGCTGATATGGATCGGGGCTTCTTTCTTAATGATGCCACCGCGTGTATTCTGAGCAGAAGGCTTGCTGTGCCTGGTGATGATATTCACTCCTTCCACGATCACTTTTGCTTTATCGATCAGCACTTCCTTCACTGTACGGGGACGTGACAGATCTTTATCATCGCCGGCAATAACTACTACGCTATCACCTTTGCGGATCGAATACTTGGGTCTAAATCTTGATTTCATTTTCTTTTGGCTTTTAGCTTCTGGCTTCCGGCTCTTGCCTTTTTCCTATAGCTTTTAATTTCTTTTTTGTTTTGCTGCAGCCTGTGGCGTGAAGCCAGGGGCCAGCAGCCGTATTTTATAGAACTTCAGGGGCAAGTGAAATGATCTTCATATAACCTTTATCACGTAATTCTCTCGCTACAGGTCCGAAGATGCGGGTGCCTCTGGGTTCATCCGACTGATTCAGGATCACTACTGCATTATCATCAAAGCGGATATAGGATCCGTCCTTACGACGCAGTTTATTCGTGGTACGAACGATGACAGCTTTTGCTACCGTTCCTTTTTTAATACCTCCTGCCGGCAATGCATCCTTAACAGTTACTACAATCTTGTCGCCAATCCTGGCATAACGCTGACCGCTATTGCCGAGTACACGGATACAAAGCACCTCCTTGGCACCACTGTTGTCCGCAACATTTAACCGGCTTTCTTGCTGAATCATTTTCTTAGCTTTTAGCTGTTAGCTGCTAGCCTTTAGCTTGCTTACAAACAGCGATTAGTTATTCTTTTTATTCTGAGTTAGCCAATAGCTAACGGCTTTGTTACTTAACTTTCTCTACTACTTCCACAAGTCTCCATCTTTTCGACTTGCTGAGCGGACGTGTTTCCATGATCTTCACAACATCACCAATGCTGCACTCATCTTTTTCATCATGTGCATGGAATTTGGTAGTCTTCTTAACGAACTTACCGTAAATAGGGTGCTTTACTTTTCTTTCAACAGCAACCGTAATGGTCTTTGTCATTTTGTTGCTGGTTACAACCCCGATCCTGGTCTTTCTTAAATTTCTTGCTTCCATCTTTTTTTGGCTTTTGGCCTTTGGCTTTTGGCCGCTGGCTTTTGATAAACCTTTTTTTATTTTTTCTGCCAGTGGCCTGAAGCCAATGGCCAGTAGCCTACTCCTGTGTCTGCTTTAATTTGATTTCCGTTTTCAATCGCGCGATATCACGGCGCAGTGAACGGATGGTCATGGGATTTTCGAGCGGAGAGATCGCATGTGCAAACTCCAGCTTCTTCAGTCTTTGTTTGTCCTCGGTCAGCCTTGCCTTCAGGTCCTGCTCATTCATCCCATGGATGCTTTTTACGAAATCTGATTTCTTTGACATCTTATTTTAATTATGCCGTAACAAGGTCACGACGTGCGATAAATTTTGTTTTGATCGGCAGCTTACCTGCAGCAAGCATTAATGATGCTCTTGCTACCTGTTCACTTACTCCATCCACTTCAAAAAGAATTCTGCCAGGCTTCACTACGGCAGCCCAGAATTCCAGGTTACCCTTACCCTTACCCATCCTTACTTCAAGCGGCTTGCGCGTGATCGGCTTATCGGGGAAAATGCGGATCCACACATTACCTTCCCTTTTCATCTCACGGGTAAGTGCCTGACGAGCTGCTTCGATCTGGCGATCAGTGATCCAGTGCTGGTCCAGTGCTTTCAATGCATATGATCCGAATGCAATGGTCGTTCCCCGTTTCGCATCACCTTTCATGCGACCTTTCTGCATTTTCCTGTGCTTTGTTCTTTTCGGTTGTAACATTTCTTTTGGCTTTTGGCTATGGGCCTCGGGCTTCAAGCCTTCCTCCTATAGCATTAAATTCATTATTTTATTCGCTGTAGCCAGTGGCCTGATGCCCATGGCCCGCAGCTGAATTTATCTTCTTCTGTCTCTGCCACCACCTGATGGTCTTCTGTCATCGCGGCGATCATGCCTGTCATCCCTTCTTTCTCTTCTGTCCGATACTTCACTCTTACCACCAACGAAATTGGGATTCAGATCGCGTTTGGTCAGTACTTCACCTTTACAGATCCATACTTTGATTCCGATCTTTCCGTAAACTGTCAGCGCAAAAACATTCGCATAATCGATATCCATACGGAATGTATGAAGAGGAACACGTCCCTGCTTGATCTCTTCCGTACGTGCGATCTCCGCACCACCCAATCGTCCGCTTACTTTTACCTTGATACCTTCTGCTCCCATACGTAATGCAGAAGCGATCGACATCTTGATAGCTCTTTTATAGTTGATCCTGTTTTCTATCTGGCGGGCAATCGTATCGGCTACGATCATTGCATCCAGCTCGGGACGGCGGATCTCGAGTATGTTGATCTGCACATCATCCTTACCGGTAAGCTTCTTCAGCTCTTCCTTGATACGATCTACCTCTCCACCACCTTTACCGATAATGATACCGGGCTTGGATGTGTGAATGGTGATGATCAGCTTGCCCAGCGTACGCTCAATGACGATCTTGGAAATACCGCCTTTGTTGATACGGGCATTCAGGTAAGTTCTGATCTTATGGTCCTCGATCAGCTTGGAAGCATAATCTTTTTTGCTGCCATACCAGTTGGATTCCCATCCACGGATGATACCTAACCTGTTACCGATCGGATTTGCTTTTTGACCCATGTGTTTGCTTTATTAATTCGTTTAGTTTTTATTTTCTTTTGCGTCAACGATAACTGTTACATGATTGCTGCGCTTACGTACACGGTAACCGCGACCCTGGGGAGCAGGACGCATACGCTTTAATGTTCTTGCACCATCCACGAAAATGGTTTTGATCACCAGCTGGCTTTCATCACCGCCTTCATTTTTCAGCTTCCAGTTACTGATCGCACTCAACACCAGCTTACGCAGGGGAACTGCAGGATGCTTTGGATTGTGCTCCAGCTCTGCCAGTACTTTCTCCACTTTCTGACCACGGATCAGGTCGGCCAGTAAGCGCATCTTACGCGGCGATGTCGGATAGTTTCTAAGTTTTGCTACTGCTTCCATTTTTATGAGTTTAGAGTTATGAATTAAAAGTTTTGAGTTGAATTCTTCACTCTTCACTTTTAACTCTTAACTGTTTTATGCTTCTACTTTCTTACTTGAGTGTCCCTTGAACTGCCTTGTAGGAGCGAATTCACCGAGCTTATGTCCTACCATGAATTCCGTTACATAAACAGGAATGAATTTGTTCCCGTTATGTACCGCGAATGTGTGCCCTACAAAATCAGGTGTGATCGTAGAACGGCGGCTCCAGGTTTTTACAACCCCTTTCTTTGACTTGCCTTCATTCATAGCAATCACCTTCTTTTCAAGATGCGATGCTACATAAGGACCTTTTTTAATCGAACGTGCCATTTAATTTTAGCTTTTAGCTTTTAGCCCTTAGCCGTTAGCCGGCTTTAGGCAAATGTTTTTGATGTTATACTGCAGCTAATAGCTAAAAGCTAATAGCTAACAGCTAATTATTTTGCCAGCTTGCTGCCATTCTTCCGCTGGATAATAAGCTTATCGCTTCCTTTATGCTTTGATCTTGTTTTAAGTCCTCTTGAATATTGACCATTCCTGCTTCTTGGCTGACCACCTGAAGCTTTTCCTTCACCACCACCCATCGGGTGATCTACAGGGTTCATCGCTACACCACGGTTACGCGGACGAATTCCTTTCCATCTGTTACGGCCCGCTTTACCCATACTTTGAAGACTATGATCACTATTTCCGACTACACCTACTGTTGCATAGCAATTGATCAGCACTTTTCTCAATTCACCACTCGGCATCTTCAATACCGCATATTTTTCTTCCTTGTTGGTCAGCTGCGCAGACGATCCTGCACTTCTCGCCATCTTACCTCCCTGGCCTGGTTGTAATTCAATATTGTGAACCATTGTACCGAGCGGCATATTTTTCAGCATCAATGCATTTCCGATCTCAGGAGCTGCTTCCTCACCACTCATTACTTTCATTCCAACAGTTAAACCCTGAGGAGCGATGATATATCTTCTTTCGCCATCGGTATATTCTACCAGTGCGATGAATGAAGTACGGTTCGGATCATACTCGATCGTCAGTACCGTTGCTTCCGTATTCTTTTTGTTTCTTTTAAAATCGATCATCCTGTATTTCTTCTTGCTGCCACCACCGATGTAACGCATAGTAAGGTGACCGGAAGAATTTCTGCCGCCAGTATTTTTCCTGGATTCGACCAGGCTCTTCTCCGGCACATTGGTCGTCACTTCCGCATAAGCGTTCCCGATTCTCCAGCGAGTTCCGGCTGTAACCGGTTTGAATTTCTTTAATGCCATAAAAATTTTACTTCTCTGTTTTTAATTCAACACTTCGCGGCGGTTGATTGCCATTCTTGTCCGCCATAGCTTTAGCGAAGGCGGATTCTTTAGTTTATATATTCGAATACAGATCGATATTTTCTCCTTCTGCTACTGTTACAAACGCTTTCTTATAAGAAGGCTTGCGACCGGAAATAACTCCCGCTTTTGTAAAGCGGCTTTTATTTTTTCCGGGAGATACAGAGGTGTTCACATTCGTTACTGTTACACCATAAAAGCTTTCTATCGCTTTTTTGATCTCCAGCTTATTTGCTTTTCTCGCCACTTTGAATGCATAACGACGCAGCTTTTCCTGCTGTGCATTTGCTTTTTCTGTCAAAATGGGTTTTATCAATACTTCTGAAATGTTCATTTGTCAAAAATTTAAAACTATGATTGTCATCCTGATCCCGATTTATCGGGAGAAGGATCTAAGCTTCAGCTTTATCGTCTTCAGCAAAAATTTTCGCAGCGCTTTCAGTGATCACCAGCATTTCAGCATTCACGATGTCATAGGTATTGATATCGCTCAGCAATACACCCAGCACAGTGGGCATGTTGCGCATGGACAACTGCAGGTTATCGTTATACTCCGGCATGATCACCACTGTTTTCTTATCACCGATCTTCAGATTACCCAGAATATCCACGAAAGTTTTTGTTTTTGGCGCATCCAGATTGATATCTTCCACCACTACGATCGCATTCTCTTTTGCTTTATGAGAAAGTGCAGAGATCTTCGCCAGGTCCTTTACTTTTCTGTTCAGCTTGATATGATAAGTATGCGGCTTGGGACCAAACACAGTACCACCACCTTTATATAATGGGTTCCTGATATTTCCCTTACGGCTTCCTCCCGTTCCTTTCTGACGATGCAATTTGCGGCTGGCACCTTTTACTTCTGCACGTGTCTTTACTTTATGCGTACCCTGGCGCTGCGCAGCGAGATGTTGCTTCACAGCCAGGTAGATTACGTGGTTATTAGGCTCGGTTCCGAAGATCTCTTCGGGAAGCTCTGCTTTCCGGCCGGTTGCTTTTCCTTTTATACTTAAAACGTCGACTTGCATTGTTTTTACTTTTGAATTAACACGATTGAACCGTTATGTCCTGGTACCGAACCACTGATCAGGATGTAATTTTTATCAGGAAATACTTTCATCACTTTCAGTCCTTTCATCTTCACACGGCTGTTACCCATACGACCGGCCATGCGCATTCCTTTCATTACACGGCTGGCATCAGATGAGTTACCGAGTGAACCCGGAGCACGCTGACGGTCGTGCTGACCATGCGATTGTTGTCCCACACCATGGAAACCATGACGCTTAACAACACCCTGGAAACCTTTACCCTTAGTTGTACCTACCACATCAACATCTTCACCTTCGGTGAAAATTTCAACCGTGATAGCGTCACCAATATTTTTTTCTAATGAAAAATCCCTGAATTCCTTGGAGAACTTCTTGGGAGCTGTGGAAGCTTTTGCGAAATGATTTTTTGCGGCTTTTGTGGAGTTTTTTTCTTTTTTGTCGCCGTAAGAAAGCTGAAGGGCGTTATAGCCATCTGACTCTGTTGTCTTCACGTGAGTGATCACGCAGGGTCCTGCTTCAATGATCGTGCAGGCTGTTTGTTTGCCTGAGGGATCGAAGATGCTGGTCATCCCAATTTTTTTCCCAATAATACCTTTCATGTTGTTCAATTTGTGCCTGCAAGGTTATTGGGACATTCAGTCTCGCTTAAAGCGAGATTGGGTCAATCCCCGTTTGCTACCGACCTTTTTCTTTATGGGAAAGTACCGGCAGTAAACAAACCTTGAATGGCTTGTTTTATTTTAAAGACCAGAGCTCTTTTTTCCCGACAATACCGTCGGGATTGAGAGATGGTAAATTTTTATTTTGAATAATAAGAACTTCTACGCTTTGATCTCTACTTCCACACCACTCGGCAGATCAAGCTTACTCAGTGCATCAACCGTTCTTGAAGACGAGGTGTAAATATCCAGCAAACGCTTATGCGTCGCCAGCTGGAATTGTTCCCTGCTCTTCTTATTCACGTGTGGTGAACGCAACACAGTAAATATCTTACGGCGGGTAGGCAGAGGAATTGGTCCTGTTACTACCGCACCAGTGCTGCGAACTGTTTTCACGATCTTTTCGGCAGATTTATCTACCAGGTTGTGATCGTAAGACTGTAATTTGATCCTGATTCGCTGAGACATGTGTGAAAAAACCCATTTTCTTTTGGGAGTGCAAAGGTAAGGCTGCCGGCCATACTCTCCAAATACCTGAGAAAGAATTTTCCCCTTTACTGCACCGGCTTGATTTTCAAGCTTAAACTCGCAAATCCTCCCAGCTCTACATGCTCCACCCGAAGGCGATGTTTCCCGCCCAGGGAAAGCCTGATTTTTTTATGTGGTGTTTCGTCAAAAGTATACTTCGAAGGATTCCATTCATCGATAACCAGCTTATCATCTACATATAATCTTACCGCATCATCCCATGTCACTCCGATCTCATACATGCCGGCGGGGATATTAATTTGAGCATCTGCCATCGTGATAAACTGGGTATATTGCTTTTCTCCCACTTTTATTCCTCCCCACCAGGCATAATCCAGGTTTTTTACCTGCTCCGTCTTTACCGGTATTTTTTCTTCACCTGCTAGAAAAACACGCCCCGTTTTTACCGGATTATATACGGTGGTATCCATTGAATAAAATGAAACATTCCAGTAAACAGGCATTAAATATTTTCTGAATGAAAATTTGTAGGGCCTTCCCGCAGGAATCCTATCACCAAAAGATGTAACAATACTTTCACCGGTATATTCCAATTCTATGAATATATCAGTGATGGCACTGGTAATTTTTTCAGCGGTGATAGAGGCCGGGAATTCTCCCTGCTGCATTGAAATATTTTTTACTCCCCTGCTGCTTTTTATTTTCCATTTTCCCTTAGGTCCGATCAGATCGAATTTCATCAATGAAGACGTATCAGCCGGATTGGTATTCCAGATGACCGGTGAACGAAAATCATAAGGACCCCATTCAGTGATGCGGATATTTTTTCGGCCTGCATACAGTGAATCATATATATTAATTCTCTTACCCGCTTTAATTAATTCATCAGGCCATTGAATCTTATCGTCTTCCAGCACGACATTATAAGATGAATCATTATGATCAAATCCGAAATGGCCAAGAGTTCCGTCTTCTCTCAGAAGATTTGTGGTCCGCGTAACTTTATTATAACTGGCGTTGATACTGTCTGAATTACTGAAATTGAAAGTGGTAATATTATTATCAAACCAATTCTCTTTGATCAGGTAATTACTGCTGCGGGTATCTCTTTTTTTAGGATATCCCCAATCAGATGGCTCAAGCTGATTAGCCCATAACCGGATAGCCTCTTTGTTCCCCTCGAACTTATTCATCTGGATGAAATTGTTCTGCCCGTGTTCAATAGCTATCCCGATACGGTTGTTTATTATTTCATTGTTTTTGATCTGACTATTGAAGCTATAACCACCCCAAATGCCGTGATCACATTCTTCAATAGTATTTCCCCAAACTTTATTTCTGCTGAAGGTCATTTCGATTCCATTCGTAGGCGCATAAGAAAAATTGTTCTTGTATAAGAAATTATCATTGCATCCTCCTTCTCCGCTATCCATTGTTGTCTGTCCGGCCCAAAGAAAAAATCCATCACCTCCATGTGTCACCTGGTTCCAGAAAAAATAGTTGAAATTGCTTTGCTCATATACGAGAATACCTGCACTATCCTGCCCCCTGTTATAAACGCCATGGCTGTATCCCCTTACATTAAATATGATCCGGTTGTAGACGATCTTATTGCGATTGCTGCGATACATGCCGATACCAATCCCGGAATTAAATGAGAAATCGTTGTTGACGATCATTCCATCATTACAATTCATCATCATCAACGCGTTTTGGCCTCCTGTTACCTTGCAATCCCTGATTTTCGCAGAATCACAATCGCGCATATAAATTGCCGCACCATATCGCAGCCATTCATCTTTTTCATTATGATGATAACTCATCCAGTCGGAAACATCTTCTTTCTCCTGAGTACTGTTCAGATGCGGACGATAATTATAACTGAGATCGCAATTCTCCAGCACCAAACCACTTACATGCATAGCATGAATAGCTACCTTATACCCTCTCGCTTTAAAATTTTTTATGGTAACATGCCTGCTATTGCGAATGATGAGCGCTGTTCCGCTAAATTCATCCGGCGCTTTGGCTGAACGACTACCCTTTAATTCAGCATTATTGAAATCGATGACGATATTATCTCCCTCTACCAGGATCACACTTTTATTCTGATCCGCAGGTGCATCAAATGAATAAGTGTTTTTTTTAATGGTCATTGATTTGTGAATCACCATTCCATTGACAACAGCGGTTTGTGCTAAAAGTGAGGTAGAAGATAATATTGTAATTAACAGCAATAGAGGGAGTCTGTACATGAAACAAAGTTAAGGGAGCAGGTAATAGGGAATAATAAGTAAGACCTACTTAATAATACCTATTCCCTGCTCCCTAACAAAGTGTTTTTCACCTCAGGCAATGGCCCTAATCAGATTTCTAAAAACGGGGAAAATTCGCTTGCAGAAAAGCAATTACAATGCCACTATTAACTTTTATCATTGATGCCGGTCAATTTCCTATCATCACCTTTCTCCGGTAGATCTTTTTATCATCAGTCCATATCAATTTATAAATGCCTGCAGGTACTCCGGAAATATTTATTGCTGATTGAGTCTGGTTCCCTGCTATAGTTTTTTGCTTCACCTCTCTTCCGGTCATATCTAGCAATTTTAAATGCGACGTGATGATGGATGAAGGATGATCTATATATAAAATTCCACGAGCCGGATTCGGACTAACTCTCAATTCCGGAGAATTAGTTCCCGAAGGGCCGCCTACTGCAGTAACAGTTCCGAAGGTAAACCCTGAGATAGTTACTATACACCCATTCACCAGCATACTGATATCGCCACTTGCGCCGGCACCCACTACCGCAGTAATAGTGGTCGGCGAAACAAGATTGAAAGAAGTAGCAAGCACTCCGCCAAATGCGACTCCGCTGACATTTGAAAAATTAGTACCTGTGATAGTTACAGTATTCCCTGTAGTAGCTGTTGTAGGAAGAAAACTGGTGATACTTGAAGAAGATGTGAATGTAAATCCACTCGTACCCGTAATACCATTAAATCCTCCCGCAGGTTTCGAAATGATAATATTTCCTGTTGCACCATTACCTACTATTGCATTGATAAGAGTAGGTGACACTACATTGAAAGATAATGCCGGTATTCCGCCAAATAATACCGAATTGATACCCGTAAAATTTACTCCATTGATCGCAACCTGTTTCCCATAACAGGCGGAAGTTGGATTAAACGATGTTATGCGCGGACTATAAATCCTGTTGCGGAGAGTTGTCACTATACCCGGACCAAAATTACTGATGGCGATGTCCGGAAGCTGATCTCCGTCCATATCTCCTAAAGCCACAGAAGAATTCGTACTGAAATTTGTCGTGTAAAAGGTAGAAGGACCGAAAGAAATATTTCCGGGTGTACAAAGATTACGGATCACAAATATTCCGTTCCCCATAGGTCCGCCGATACCTATGGCTACTGCGATATCCGGTTTTCCGTCACCATCAAAATCTGTTACACCCTGCATCCAGACCCCGGGATAAACTGCTACTGTATATGGACTATCGAAACTAAAAGATCCGGTACTGCTTGTATTTCGATAGACCTGCAAAGCATTGCCCGGCGAAGCTAAAACATCCAGCTTTCCATCCCCATCGAGATCTGCAATTGCTAAATTTTCACCTTCCGCCTGGCTACCAAAATCCACACGGGAAGCAAATGAAATATTACCGGGAGTGCTCAGGTTCCTGAAAACCGAAAAATCTTTTGGGAGATATGAACTCATTAACAAGTCTACTTTTCCATCGCCATCAATATCTCCGGATGAAATTCCTAAGCTGCTGGTACTGCCTGTCGTTAAATCAATCGGCGCAGCAAAACTGATATTACCAGCCGTACTGGTGTTTCTGAAAATCGCAGCACTTTTTGTACCACCGGGAGTAGTTACATCATAGCCGATCGCAATATCCGGTTTGCCATCATAATCAAAATCCGAAGCTATTATGCATGTTCCACTGTAAGGAAGATTAATATCAATTCGGGTTGCAAAAGAGATATTCCCAGTCGTGCTGGTGTTCCTGAATATAGCCAGTTTCCTTTCAACAGTATGGGTGACCATAATGTCTTTTTTACCGTCACCATCGAGATCAGCTACAAAAAGATCATTTGCCATTGTATCTGATACAAAATCAAGTCTTGAAGCAAAAGAAAATACAGCAGTTGGTGAGCCGGTATTTCGGTGCACGCTTACAACACTTAGTTGATTATTCTGTACACCACCTGTAGATACCATATCATTTTTTCCATCCCCATCTATATCTTCCAGTCTCACCCGCGTTGATCCTCCCGGATTGGGCATTTGAAAATCCAATTTAAAATTGAAAGAGTTTGGCGAAAGATCTTCACCGGCTCCAATCAATACATTGAATGGCTTTAAAGAATAAGCTGTCAGATTATTTACAGTAACACTTATCGGTTGATACGTTGTTCCTACAGGTACTGTTACGGATAAAGATGTGGCATTTGCTGTATTTACTGTAGCGCGCACTCCACCGAAATACACAATATTACTCGCTGCAGCGCTGCTGAAATTAGTACCGGTTATTGTAACAGTAGACCCTATCGCGCCGGATGCAGGAGAAAAAGAATTTATAACGGGTTGCGCTGCTAAAAATGCCGGTAAAAATATAACTAACAGCAGGTAAGATTTTGGGACCATAAACAAAAGGTATTACCTAAAATAAGAAAATCCCGACACATGGTACCGGGATCTCTAATATCTATCAGTTATCATCTATCAGCTATGCACTCACTTTCCCCTTCACCTTCGCGATCACTTCTTCCGCAATATTATTAGGTGCAGGTGCATAGTGAGAGAATTCCATTGTGGAAGATGCACGACCTGAAGAAAGTGAACGCAATTGCGTTACATAACCGAACATTTCACTCAGCGGCACTTTTGCTTTTATCACCTGTGCATTGTTACGGCTATCCATTCCTTCCATCATTCCACGACGACGGTTCAGGTCACCTGTTACATCACCCATATACTGATCCGGAGTTACTACTTCCACTTTCATGATCGGCTCGAGCAATACAGGCTTTGCTTTTCTTGCAGCCTCACGGAATCCCTGCTTCGCACAAAGCTCGAACGACATTGCATCAGAGTCAACAGCATGGAAGCTTCCATCAAATACCCTGATCTTCATATTATCTACGGGATAATTAGCCAGAACACCAGTGCCCATTGCCTGTTCGAAACCTTTCTGGATCGGTGTAATGAATTCACGCGGAATAGAGCCACCCACGATATTATTCACGAACTGGAATTTTTCATCCGGATTCTCCGTTCTCCAGTCAGCATCAACAGGTCCAAGCTCAAACACAATGTCAGCGAACTTACCACGTCCACCCGTTTGCTTTTTCAGCACTTCGCGGTGTTCAATGGTCGACTGGAATGCTTCTTTATAGGCAACCTGGGGAGCACCCTGGTTTACTTCAACTTTAAATTCACGCTTCATCCTGTCGACAATGATCTCCAGGTGTAATTCCCCCATTCCTGAAAGAATGGTCTGACCTGTTTCTTCATCTGTCTTTACACGAAGTGTAGGATCTTCTTCAATGAGCTTCGCGATAGCCATACCCATTTTATCTACGTCGGCCTGCGTCTTCGGTTCAACAGCCACAGAGATCACCGGCTCTGGAATGAACATATTCTCCAACGTGATCGGATGATCTTCATCACAAAGTGTATCTCCTGTTTTGATCTCTTTAAATCCAACTGCAGCTCCGATATCACCTGCTTCGATGAAATCGATCGGATTCTGTTTGTTGGCAAACATTTTCATGATACGGCTGATCCTTTCTTTCTTACCGCTTCTTACATTCAGTACATAAGAACCTGCATCCAGGTGACCGGAATAACAACGGAAGAAGGCGAGCCTTCCCACGAATGGATCCGTCATGATCTTAAATGCGAGTGCGGCAAAAGGTTCTTTAGGATCTGCTTTACGCTCGAGTTCTTCTCCTGTATCAGGATTTGTTCCTTTTGTAGGAGGAATATCTACCGGTGATGGCAGGTAACGGCAAACCGCATCGAGTGCAGTTTGTACTCCTTTATTCTTAAAAGATGAACCGCAAAGCATCGGCACAATGCTCAGATCGATCGTTGCTTTACGGATCGCTTCATGCATTTCAGCTTCTGTAATGCTATCCGGATTGTCGAAGAATTTTTCCATCAGGTGGTCGTCGTATTCAGCAACCGCTTCCACCAAACTTGCTCTCCATTCTTTTGCTTCTTCCACCATATCAGCAGGTACATCGATCTCATCGAAGGTCATACCTTCTGTTTCCATATGCCAGATGATACCTTTCATTTTGATGAGGTCAACCACACCTTTGAAATTATCTTCTGCACCGATCGGTAACTGCAGCGGAACAGCTTTTGATCCGAGCATTTCTTTTACCTGCTTCACAACATTCAGGAAGTCGGCACCTGCACGGTCCATTTTATTTACAAATCCGATACGCGGAACACCATAACGGTTAGCCTGGCGCCATACAGTTTCAGATTGTGGTTCAACACCGTCAACAGCAGAAAATAATGCGATCAGTCCATCCAGCACACGCATAGAACGCTCTACTTCTACAGTGAAGTCAACGTGACCAGGCGTATCGATGATATTGAATGAATATTTTTTTGTATCGCCCGTTGCCTTTCCTCTTTCAGTCGGAAAGTTCCACTGGCAGCTTACTGCTGCAGAGGTGATCGTAATACCTCTTTCCTTCTCCTGCTCCATCCAGTCGGTGGTAGCAGCACCATCGTGCACTTCACCGATCTTATGGATCATACCGGTGTAACGCAGGATGCGTTCTGTTGTAGTGGTTTTACCCGCATCAATATGTGCAGCGATACCAAAGTTTCTTTGAAATTTAAGATCTGCCATGACAGCTTTATTGTTTATTTGTTTCGGGCCCGCAAAGGTAATGAAAAAGTCCGAAAGTCAGGCAATCCGAAAGACCGAAAGAAATGATAAAATCTATCGTATTTTATTGTATCGTAAATAGTTGATATGGAAAGGAAAATTTATAACCCTATACAAAAGGACACTGTTCATTTTCTGAAAACTTTTGAAGATACCAACGGTGAATGCACACTGGTAGAAGTGGAACTGGCCGATGGTGGTGGCGTCGGACTTCACTATCATAAAACTTATTCCGAAAGTTTCAAATGTTTGGAAGGAGAAGTGCAGATCCGGCTAGGTAAAAAAATTCATGTTTTAAAATCCGGAGAAGCAGCCACTGCAGATCCGAATATCAATCATCTGTTCCGAAACCGCAGTGGACAACCCTGCCGGTTTACTGTTGAATTAAGACCTGCAAGCCGGGGCTTCGAACAATCACTTCAAATTGGTTATGGTCTTGCCCGCGATGGCGAATGCAAAGCCAATGGTTTTCCAAAGGACAAGCTTGCGCTGGCGTGGTTATTCGACATCAGTGAAAGCAATCTTCCCGGTTGGATGAGCTTATTTGAATTCATTCTGCGAAAACAAGCGAAAAAGGCGAGGAAAAGAGGGATTGATAAAATACTAAAAGACAAATATGTGAAGTTCTAAATAAAAAGTCCGGAGCTCTTACTCCGGACTTTCTTTTTCTGACTTTCCGTCTTTCGGACTTCCCGTCTATTCTTTCGTATAGTAACTGAGCTTCATTTCTACCCTGCGGTTCTGCTGTCTGCCTGCTGCAGTTTTATTATCTGCTATCGGCATGGATTCACCATGACCCGCTGAAGTAATACGCGATGCATCAACTCCTTTACTTATAATATAGGCTCTTACAGACGCTGCGCGGTCATCACTTAATTTCTGATTGTACTCATCACTGCCTACCCAGTCAGTATGACCATCGATCTGCAGCTTCATATCAGGATTTTCCTGCATGATCTTCGCTACATCATTCAAACCTTTAAATGATTTGGATTGAAGCTTTGCACTACCGGTAATGAATAAGATATTTTTGGCAGCGATATCCACACGTTTGATGATCTCTGGTGGTACCACAGGACAACCGAAGTTCTCAGGAACACCTTTCAGTGTAGGACATCTGTCTTCTTCATCATTGATGCCATCGCCATCTGTATCAGGTACAGGACAACCCTGGTAACGGGCTACACCCGGAACAGTCGGACATTTATCTTCTTCATCATTGATACCATCTTTATCAGTATCCGGTATCGGGCAACCCTGGTAACGGGCGAGACCCGGAATGGTGGGACATTTATCCTCTTCATCATTGATGCCATCTTTATCAGTATCTGGTATAGGACAACCCTGGTATTTAGCCAGACCAGGAACAGTAGGACATTTATCTTCCGGATCGATGATTCCATCGCCATCTGTATCTGGTGGCGGCGGAGGAGGCGGAGGTATAACTTTTACGGGCTCTTTTTTCTTTCCGATCCTTGCTGCAATACCGAGATTATGCTGGAAATGATAGTTGGCAGTTTCAGTTGTTACTGGTACACGGTAAGTAGATGTTACAAACAAATGAACATCATCAAAGAAATTCACTTTCAGACCAAGGCCCAATGGCAGAAAGGCTCCATAATATTTATGATACACATGACCACCAACTCCTAAAGTGATATAGGGCTGCACCCAGTATTTTTCAGTCGTCATTTTAAGATCAACGGAACCGGTAGCTTCCAGAAGAAGTTTGTCGCTTGTAAATGTTTTGCCGGGCATTGGATAACGAAGAAAAGATCCACCCAGGCTTGCATGCACATCAACATGTTTTCTTACACCCTGGAAATAATGGACCGCCAGACCGGCGTTCATCTCACTTAATGCGGCAAATTGCTTACTGCTGATCACCTGGCTGAGGGAAGTATTTCGGATGCGGGCGGCAGTTTGAAAATCATTCAGGAAAAAACTCACACCGATAGCTTTAGGTCTTATTTCGTCGTCCTGGCCATAACTGGCAGGCACAAGCAGGTACAGTGCAAGTAATGCAGCAAGTATCTTCTTCATAAAGAGATAGTTTGGTTTTAATCTAAACAAAAATAACGGGTAAGTTTAATATCCGGAAAAATATTTATCCCTCAAAAACTGGTCTTCTCCGTACACATCATCATAGAAAACAATGCCCCCGTTCTTTCCCTCACAGGTGAAATAACGAATAAAGACCGGCAGCTTGTTACTTATTGCTATCTGGTGCTTTTCTTTCCTCTTCAGCCAGGTCCTTACAGAATCTGCCACATTCCTGTTCCTGCCACCTATGCTATCGGTTTTCAGAATATAAAACACCAGTTGCTGCCATTCCTGAACACGCACACAACCGTGACTCAAAGAACGCATGGCATTGGCAAAAAGGTAACGCTGATTGGTATCATGCAGGTAAACGGAATACTTGTTATCGAAATGAAATTTCAAAACACCCAAAGCATTGGCATCACCACTACCCTGCACCATACGGTAAGGCATGCTTTTGTTGTATTTGGTCCAGTCGACCGAATACGGATCTACTTCCTCCCCTTTACTATCGACCAGTGTAAATCCTTTTTTCTCCAGGTAAGCCGGATTTTTCTTTACGGAAGGAAGGATCTCTTTTGCAATAATACTGGGCGGAGGTACCCATTGCGGATAAGTGATCAATGCTGAAATAGCACTGTTGAGTAATGGCGTTCTGGTCTTCGGGCGCCCACAAATAACTTTAGAAGAAAACTTTACTTCCCCGTTATCCATTACCTCCATAAAATTGGAGGCAGTATTCACCCAGATATATCTCGATGGCATCTGCGGTGGCAGCTTTTTATATTTATCCATGGTAATGGCAATACGCACAAATCGTTCCCGGTCGGAAAGGTTCAGCATACGTAATGTGCCTTCCCCCGGTCTGCCATCTATTGCTATATTTTTTTCCTTTTGAAATTTTTTGACTGCTTCTATCAAATCTGATGAGTCTGCCATGACACTATCATATGTGATATAGCCGCCTTCATATAATCTTTTTTGCAATAGCCTTCTGAAATTGAGCAGGTCTTTGGGTGAGGGAACTTTTGTGTATGCTTTGAAGTCGGCACTGTCGAGAAATTTGCGGATCCCTTTTTTCAGATCGCGATAACCCTGCTGATCGGGTTCCAGGGAATGAATGATGCTGGCTAATGATCCGGATTGCTGGAATGCTGAAAATTTTTCCTGATAGAATTCATTTGATAGCACGGTGTCCTTATTCAACGAAATACTATCATTCGGTAATCGTCCGAGCTTTACATCTTTCAGCATTTGCATAAAAGCATCCGTCATCAATATATCAGCCCTGGCCGATACAAACGGATCTTTTGAATTGCGCGCCAGGCTGAGATCCTTTTCATGATAATCTTCGCGGAACAATCCATACCATTCAGCATGGGAGATATAAGCATAAAGAGTATCAGCAACAGGTTTTCTTACTTCTCTATCTGACCAAAGCATTGCATAGCCGTTTTTTTCATACAGCTGTTTTGTAACAGCCGACTGATGCAATGTTGCAGCACTATCTGTTTCGTCAAAAAAAGAATGGATTATTTCAGTTGCCCTGACCGGCTTATCGGTATAGGAAGCAATAAGGTTTATTGGACGATCCTTCTTTTCTTTGCAGGAAGAAAAGCTTAGAACGCATACAATAAAAGCAATGAACACAGGGTACGATGGCTTGTTGCAGTTCATATGGTGTGTTATACAAATTAAGGAATAGTTGCGGTAAAGCCTTGTTATTGCTGCTGTTTTTTTCAACAGCTTATTCATTCACTTCCCATGCCCAATCCGACAGTAGTTTTACGCGTCCGCCACTCACTAATACCCTGAAAGAATATAAAGAACAGGTAAAGCAAGACCCGTCGAAGAAAATGGTGGAGTTAAAATCTTCTATACCTGCAATTGTATATGATCTTCGCTATGCAACCACGAATAATTTCATGCATCGCTATATGTACCCGCCGAAAACAAAAAAAACGTTTATGCGGGCTCCGGCAGCTTTAGCCTTAAATAAAGTACAGGAAGCATTGAAGATGATGGGCTTTGGTTTAAAGATATTCGATGCTTACAGGCCTTTTGCGGTTACTGTAAAATTCTGGGAGCTGGTGAAAGATGAAAGATATGTAGCCAATCCTTCCAAAGGAAGCGGGCATAACCGGGGCATTGCAGTTGATCTGACCATTATCAATTTAAAAACAGGGCAAGAACTGGATATGGGGACAGGCTTCGATAATTTTACGGATAGTGCTCATCACACTTTTACCAGTCTTTCAAAAGAAGTTTTACAAAACAGGACTTTATTGAAAACGACAAAGGAGAAGTTCGGTTTCAAAGCTTTCGACACAGAATGGTGGCATTATTTCTATGGAGATCCGGATCAATTTGAAATTCTTGACCTCGATTTTAAAACCTTAGCGAAAACCTTATAGTATTCTCCTGGTCTTTTGTTCGAGCAATAAAAGATCTGCAAGAACGATTGCAGTAACTGCTTCAAGAATTACCGGAACACGTAAAGCAATACAAAGATCATGGCGGCCTTTTACGGAAACAGTTTCCATTTTTTCTGTTTCCCAGTTCAGCGTTGTTTGCTCTTTGGGAGTTGATGAAGTAGGTTTGATCGCAATGCGGAATACCAGTTCATTGCTGTTCGTTAATCCTCCTACTATACCGCCTGCATGGTTCGTTGACGTTTTTCCTTCCCTGTTTTCGATCGGATCATTATGCTGGCTACCGAACATTTTCGCAGCTGCGAACCCGGTGCCGAATTCAATTCCCCTTACCGCCGGAATAGCAAATACAATATGTGCCAGCAAAGATTCTGCTGAATCAAAAAAAGGCTCTCCCAGTCCGGCTGGCAATCCATTCACACGACATTCAATGATGCCACCGACGGAATCCTTTGCATCAATGGCCTTTTGCAAACCTTTTTCAATGTCCGTTTCTCCTCCGATCTCTGTTATTTGCGAATTCACCTTCACATTACCTGATAGCTTTTTTGCAATAACACCGGCAGCAACCAATGCTACCGTCAATCTTCCACTGAAATGTCCGCTTCCCCGGAAATCTTCATAGCCACCGAATTTTTTTCGCGCAACCATATCGGCATGCCCGGGTCTTGGAACATCCCGCTGTCTCTCATAATCACTGCTCCTTACATTTTTATTCTCGAAGAGAATAGTTATGGGAGCACCCGTTGTTTTATCATTGAAAATGCCGCTTTTGAAAACAGGAAGATCTTCTTCCTTTCGGGGTGTTGTTCCTTTTTGTGTGCCGCCCTTTCTCTTTTCAAGGTCTGGCAGAAAATCATCGATTGTTAAGGAGAGCCCGGCCGGACATCCATCGATCACAATTCCAACGGACTCACCATGTGATTCCCCGAAGATGCTTATCCGAAATATGCGGCCGAAAGAATTCAATGTTATCTGATTTTATAAATAAAGATCGCGTAGTGGTAAAGATACATCAGCACCGAGGCTTTTCAAATCCCTGAAAAATCCAGGATAAGATTTTTTTACCGCACCCGATTGCTCGATTGTTGTTTTGCCTCCGCTTCCCAAAGCTGCAACAGCGCAAGCCATGGCAATACGATGATCATGATGTGAATAAACATCCGATGCTTTCAGTCCGTTGCCCCCATGTATGGTCATCCAGTCGTCTTTCACTTCAATATCTACTCCCATCTTACCAAACTCTTCCCATAATGTCAATGCACGATTGCTTTCCTTATGAACAAGGCGGTTCACACCACTGATCCGCGTGCTTCCTTTACAATAAGCAGCTAATGCCACTAATGGAGGAAAGAGATCGGGACTATCGGTTGCATCAAATTCAAATGCGTTCATTTCTGCGGGATGCACTTTAATTCCTTTTGCTTCTATTGCGACAGCCGCATTGGCCGACATTAAGGCATCCAGTATTTTTTTATCTGCTTGTGCAGATGTAATATCGAGTCCTCTTACTGTGATCGGTCCGGCAATGGCTCCTGCAACCAGGAGAAAAGCGCCGCCTGACCAGTCTCCTTCAATAGTGTAGCTGGGAGTCGGGAGTTCAGGGCTCGGAGTCGCACCATTAAAATAAAATTCCTGAAAATTCTTATTCTCAGGAACCTTTAATCCAAATGCCTTCATTACTGATAATGTAAGATCGATATACGGTTTGCTTTTCAGATCATTTACAAGAATGCTTACATCATTTGCATTGGCTGCCGCATAAGCAAAGAGCAATCCTGTGAGAAATTGCGAGCTCATCGATGCATCGATAGAGATCGTTCTCGGTTGCAATGGCCCCTTCACCGTTAAAGGCAACTTCCCTTTGTTCGATTTAATTGTTACCCCAAGTGCGGGCAATAGCTGATCATAAAAATCTATAGGGCGGCTCATCAGACTACCCTGCCCCATGATCTTTACTTTTGAATTTAATAATGAAATGATGGGAATGAACATGCGTGCACTCAATCCGCTCTCCCCGCAGTTCACTTCCACATCTTCAAGCCCTTCTATTGGAAATCCTGCAGATTCCATCAAACATTCATCTTCCTTCATCTCCACCTTTGCTCCCAGCTTTTGTATTATACCGATCGCAGCATGATCATCTTCCGATCTGCCCGGATTATAAATGATGCTTTTCCCCTTTCTGATCAATGCTGCTGCACAGGCCCTCTGCATCGAGCTTTTAGATGCCGGTGCCTGGATAACTCCTTTCAGCTTTGAAGGTTTAATGGTCGCTTTCATGAATAAGCTAAATCAGATTTTGCAGCATATTTTCCAGCTTATCAACCGGAATTTTTTTCACAACTCCTTTTCCAATCTGTTCCAGTAAAACAAAATTCATATCCTTTCTTTCTTTCTTCTTATCCATCTTCAGCACATCATAGACCTTCTTTTTATTGAAACTTGCATAGGTGGGAAGTCCGTATTTCGAAAGCAGGCTGACAAGCCTGTCGGGATCTTTTAATCCGGTCATCTTCTCCGAAACATGTGCTGCGAAAGTCATTCCGATAGAGATTGCCTGCCCATGAGAAAGCTCATACTGATTTTCCAGGGCATGTCCGAGTGTATGGCCGAAATTCAATAACCTTCTTTCATTTTTTTCAAACTCATCCTTCTTCACAACACCAATTTTCAGCAATACATTCCTGCGCACCAGCTTCACCAATGCTGCATTGTTTTTTCTGTAATACTCCGGTGAATTTTTTTCCAGATCGCGGAACATTCCCGCATCCCTGATAAAAGCATGCTTGATGATCTCTGCAAATCCATTGCTCCATTCCGGTTCAGGTAAAGTCTCCAGTAAACTCAGATCATAAAAAATAAAAGCAGGCTGACTGAATGTTCCCACCATATTCTTATACACTCCTACATCTATCCCGTTCTTTCCACCAATCGCTGCATCGACCATTGCAAGTAATGAACTGGGCACAAAGCCGAACCGCAAGCCCCGCATAAAAATGGAAGCGACATAGCCCGTGATATCCGTCACTACTCCGCCTCCAACTCCAACCAGCATCGTTTGACGGCTGGCATTCATCGTTATCAATTGTTCAATAACCGCATCGGCAGTTGACTGGACCTTAAATTCTTCTCCGGGCTTCAGAACAATACTATTCCATCCTTTGAATTTTGCCGCATGCTTTTTGTAAATGTTTTCATCTGTAACCAGGATCGCAGTAGCGGGATCAACGATCTTTTTCAGATCACCGAAGCTCCGGTTGAAAAACAGATCGGTTGAAGATTGACTGAATTTTATCTTCAATTTATGCATCCAGGATCTTTTTCTGATGATTGATACTTTCCATATGCACGGCGTCGAAATAACGCGTAATAAATTCTTTGCTCAGTCCCAGCTTATCCCCTTTTAAAAAAGCTCTTTCGATGATCTCATTCCATCTGTTGGTTTGAAGGATCGTAATATTATTATCTTTTTTATACTGGCCGATCTGTTCTGCTATTCGCATACGTTGTCCCAGCATTTGCATCAGTTCATCGTCGAGGTGATTGATCTGCTGGCGTAGCTTTTCCAGTGCTGCATGATATTCATCCGAACTGATATCTTCTTTCCTCCATATAATATTATCCAGCATCTCCTTCAATCGTTCAGGTGTCACCTGTTGCTTTGCATCACTCCAGGCATTATCCGGATCGATATGTGCTTCCACCATCAGTCCGTCATAATCCAGGTCGATCGCTTTTTGCATCACATCCATTAAAATATCACGGCGACCGCAGATATGGGAAGGATCGTTGATAAATAAAAGATCGGGGTATTTCAATTTCATTTCAATGGCCAGGTGCCACATCGGTGCATTACGATACTCCGTATTCCCATAAGAAGAAAATCCCCTGTGAATGAGCCCGATCTGTTTTACACCCGCCCTCGCCACTCTTTCCACTGCACCGGTCCATAATTCGAGATCCGGATTGATCGGATTCTTGATCATCACCGGAATATCGACTCCCTTTAGTGCATCAGCCACTTCCTGCACGCTAAAGGGATTAACCGTTGTTCTCGCTCCGATCCATAACACATCTACTTCAAAAGTGAGCGCATCCTGTACTTGTTTTGCAGTAGCTACTTCAACAGTAACCGGTAAACCTGTGGTTTTTTTTGCCTGCTGCAGCCAGGGTAATCCTTTTGTACCTACTCCTTCGAACATGCCGGGCTTGGTACGCGGTTTCCATATCCCTGCACGTAACATATCTACACTACCGGTGGCGGATAAGCGCTTTGCTGTGGCAAGCACCTGTTCTTCGGTTTCTGCACTGCAGGGGCCGCTGATGATGAGTGGTCTTTTTTTCCAAACTTCTGCCGATTGCATTTTACAAAAATACTTTATAAATGTCCATAATCATTTTATAATTCGCCTGATCTTATTGGCTTCTTCTATCAGTTTCATCAGGCCTTGTTTGTCATCTTTCAAAATACTTTGCCGGAATCTTTCCAGTTGAGCAATATGTTCATTCAATACATCCAGCACATTTTCTCTATTCTGCATAAAGATGGGCACCCACATGGCAGGATTACTTTTTGCCAAACGAACCGTGCTCTCAAAACCGGCGCTGGCCAGCTCGAAGATCGCCTGCTCTTCTTTTTCTTTTTGCAATACTGTATTTGCCAGCGCGAAGGAAGTGATATGCGAAATATGACTTACATAAGCTGCATGCAGGTCATGCGCGGTTGCTTCCATGTCCAGCAAATGCATTCCTATCTTTTTATACATATGCTTCACCCATGCCAAAGCATCCTCATCGGATTCTGAAGCATTGCAAATGATCACAGCCTTATTTTCAAAGGCAGCTTTCATTGCCGCTGAAGGTCCGCTATACTCTGTTCCCCACATCGGATGTGTGGCAACATAACGGCCTCTTTTCGGATGCGACTTAACTGCATTGATTTGCTCAGATTTGGTAGATCCCAGATCAACTACAATTTGCCTGTCAACTTTATCCAGGATGCGAGGTAACAAATCAACCATTGCATCCACTGGAATAGCAAGAATAATCACATCTGATGCGGCAATAGCCTCATCGAGGTGCATGATCTCATCTACCAGTTCCAGCTCCAATGCCTGTTGAGCATGTGATGCATTCTGATCGACGCCGATTAATCGCGACGATAATTTCTTTTCATGCAGCTGCAGGGCCAGGGACCCACCGATCAAACCGACTCCCGCAATTGTTATTTTTTTTCTTTCCATATGCTGATTCTTTCAATGGCTTCACTGATTTTTTCTTCCGTACCACATAAGCTTACCCTTATAAATTTTTTTCCACCATTTCCGAAGATCCCTCCGGGTGTAATAAACACTTTTGCATTATTTAATAGCGCATCACTTAAATCGTAACCGTTCTTATAAGTAGCCGGAACTTTCGCCCATACAAAAAGTCCTGCCTGCCCTTTACTATACTGTGCGCCGATCAAATCCAGCAGCTCATACACTTTAAACCGCCTGTTCCGGTAAACCATATTTACACTTTCAAACCAGGATTGATCCAGTGATAAAGCTTTGGCAGCTGCTAATTGAACCGGAAGGAACATGCCACTGTCCATATTACTCCTGAAGCGCAGCACTTCTTCAATCCTTTCAGCCGCTCCGCACAGCATACCCACTCTCCAGCCCGCCATATTATGTGATTTACTGAGTGAATTCAATTCGATTGCGTGTTCTTTTGCGCCCGGAAATGAAAGGATGCTTAAAGGCTCTTCATTTAGAATAAAAGAATAAGGATTATCATGCACCAGCAGAATGGAATGTTTTTTCGCGAAGTGCAGCAGCTTTTCAAACATTGGTTTCGAAGGAGGCTGTCCTGTTGGCATCTGCGGATAGTTGATAAAAAATAATTTCACTTTCTTCAGATCCATCGATGAGATATCTTCCAGGCCGGGCTCATAATTATTTTTTTCGTTGAGCTTATAAGGAACAATTGTTCCGCCTGCCAGCTTAACAGCGCTGCTATATGTGGGATACCCTGGATCAGGCACCAGCACCTTATCTCCTTTGTTCAGCCAGGTCATACAAATATGCATGATACCTTCTTTGCTACCCATCAAAGGAAGGATCTCTGACTGAGGCTCGAGCTCTGTATGATACCATTGACGGTAAAAATCGGCTATGGCTGCCCGTAATACAACCGAACCTTTATAAGACTGATAGGCATGCGTGTCGGTCTTTGCTGCTTCAACCTGCAACGTTTTTATCACCTCCGGATGTGGTGGCTGATCGGGACTACCGATACCTAAATTGATAACCGGATGGCCGTCTTTATTAAGGCTTTCGATTTCCCTAAGCTTCTGCGAAAAATAATACTCGCCTATACCTTTCAATCTTTTACTAACCTTCATTTTTTTAAATTATCATTCACCCCTTTTTGGGGCTGGGGTAAATAAAAATCCCGGCCTTTATTGACCGGGACTTTCTATGTTGATTTTTAGTTGTTCGATATTAAAGTCAACAAAGCATTCCCGGTAAACCGAGGTAATAATAGTATCCGTAATACGCTTTGATTGACATGAAACAAATGTAATATTTTATTTTAAAAAGTCAATAGGTCGGTGGTCAGTAGGTCAGGCTGGATTCATCCGGATCTTCCTGCCTTTGAAATTCTTCCCATCTATTGCCTTGATCATCTTCGGAGCTGCAGCCCTGTCGATCTCTACCCAACTGTTAAGCTCTTTCATATCTATCTTTCCAAGCACATCTTTATTCAGGTCGCTCATATCCAGAATGAATTGAAGGAAGCTGGCTTTGTAAAATCCATCCTTGGTGCCCAGGTTTACAAACAGCCGCTGAAAAGACGGATGTTTCTTTTTTCCCCTGGCATCCACTGTTTCTTTTCTTGACTCTTTCCTCGTAGCTCCTTCCCTGAAATTAAGATCGGCAGCGTTTTCATAGTACTTCAGAAAGCGATCGAATTCCAGTGCAGCCACTCTTTGCAAGATCTCTTCTTTTTCTACAGCCTGGAATTTTTCTTTCAGTAAGGGCAGGTAAGTTTCATATTCACCGTGACTGATATCTGCCTCTAACATCCGGTCGATAAAATGGAAGAACTGCTTTCTGCAAACATCCTTGCCGGCTGGTATATCCAATTTATGCAGCCTGGCATTCATCATCTTTTCGATAGCCCGAATGCGGTAGATCTCTTTTGAAGTGATGATCGATATGGCGATACCATTGCGGCCGGCCCGACCTGTTCTGCCGCTGCGGTGAGTGTATACTTCTATATCATCCGGCAGTTCATAATTAATTACATGGGTAATGCCCTGTACATCGATACCTCTGGCGGCTACATCCGTAGCGATCAGCAGCTGTAGATTTTTTTCACGAAAACGCGACATCACTTTGTCACGCTGGGCCTGGGTCAGATCGCCATGCAGCGCCTCGATATCATAACCCTCACGAATAAGCGATTCTGTTATATCCTGCGCATCGGCTTTGGTCCTGGTAAAAATGATACCATAGATACCGGGATTGAAATCGATGATCCTTTTCAGGGTTTCATAACGATTCACCTGGTTGGTGATATAATACTGATGATCGATATTAGCATTGCCTGAATTCACTTTCCCGATAGTGATCTCGAAAGGTTTATTCATATATCGCTTGCTCACCTGCCTGATCTCCGGTGGCATGGTAGCACTAAAAAGCCAGGTGCTTTGCCTGTTGGGGGTATTTTTTAATATGAACTCAATATCTTCCTTGAATCCCATGTTGAGCATTTCATCTGCTTCATCTAGCACTACATAATGGATCTTGTCGAGCTGAATGGCTTTTCTTTCGATCAGGTCGATCAGCCGGCCAGGTGTTGCCACTACGATCTGTGTTCCTCTTTTTAAATCTCTTACCTGTGCCGATAAGGAAGTGCCTCCATAAACGGCTGTCACGCTCACCTGCTCTTTTTTATTGCGAAAAGCAAGTAAGTCGCGCGTGATCTGCATACATAATTCACGGGTCGGACAAATGATCAATGCCTGCGGAAAACGTTCTGTTTTATCAATGAGCTGAAGTAAGGGGAAACCAAATGCTGCAGTTTTACCTGTACCCGTTTGTGCCAGTCCGATAAAGTCTTTCGTTCCCTGTAAAAGAACCGGGATCGCTTTTTCCTGGATCGGTGTGGGATTGGTAAAGCCTAATGATTGAATAGAATGGAGCAGACCAGGCTCAATTCCCAGTGTTTCAAAATTTGTCAATTTATTTTTTTTAGAAGTGCAAAGGTACCTGAAAAAAAAGACCCTCCCGGGAACGGGAAGGCCTCTAACGATTGCTTGCCATCAAAAATCTTATTTATGCGTAGTATCAGCAGGCATAGTAGTAGTATCAGTAGGGATAACTACTGTAGTATCATTGCTTGGCGGGATAGACGTTGTGTCACTAACTTTCGTAGTGTCGTTTGAATCTTTTTTGTCGCCGCTATTGTTACAAGCTGCGAATGCTACCGTGATCAGTGCAATTGCAAATACTTTTTTCATTGTTGTGATTTTTGTGAATTTTTGAAATATTTCAGGTTTTAATACCGGAAATATTAAAAGGTAACCCGCGTTTTAAATTATTTTTTTGAATTTCGGGGCCCTCCGGGGGGTTACTATTTTTAAAAATCAGTATTAAATTAGGGTTTAGTGAAAGCAGATCTAAACGAAAAGGTCTTATTAGAAGGATTGGCAGCCAGCGACAGAAAGGCAGTAGAAACGATCTACCAGGATAACTTTAATATGGTTCAAGCCCTGGTAATCAACAACAACGGATCTGCGGACGATGCGAAAGACATCTTCCAGGAAACCATGATAGTTCTTTATGAAAAGGTACGTTCAGGAAGCTTCGAGCTCAACTGCCAGATAAAAACCTTTGTGTATTCTGTATCCAGAAGGTTATGGCTGAAGCGGTTACAACAGCAAAACCGGTATACTTCACCGGGAGATAATATGGAGGCTGTTGTTCCCGTTGAAGAAGATCTGGAAGCGCACGAGCAGCGGAATACCGAGTTTGAAATGATGGAAAAAGCCATCACTCATCTCGGAGAGCCCTGCAGAAGTTTGCTGGAAGCCTATTATTTGCAGAAACAGAATATGCAAACCATTGCCACCAGCTTTGGTTATACCAATGCGGACAATGCCAAGAACCAGAAGTACAAGTGTTTGATGCGATTGAAAAAAATATTCTTTACACATTATAAAAACGGGGAAAGTGATGGATGATATTAAAATACTTGACGCAGTCGAGAGATATATCCGGGGAGAAATGAATCCGGATGAACGCCTTCATTTTGAAAATCTCCGTAAAACAAATCCGGAGGTGGATCAGATGGTGGTAGAACATACTTTGTTCCTTCAGCAACTGAATCATTTCGGCGAACGCAAATCTTTCAAGTCGAAGCTGAATGAAGTACATACAGATCTTACTGAACAAGGCAAGATCAATTCCATGCGCCTGAAAGGATCTGCAAAAATTGTTTACCTCTGGAAAAGATATAAAAGAGTTACTGCGATAGCTGCCTGCATTGCGGGTATTACTGCTATTGTGATCAGCGCTTTGATCTGGGCTATCGCTCCCAAACCTTCTGTATCGGGTATTGAAGACCTGAAAGGTCAGATCGAAGTAATTAAAGATCAAACGAAAAACCAGGATAAGAAGATCACCAATATCGAAAAACAAAGAACAAGAGAGAACGAAGACGTATTTACATCGGGTGGAACCGGTTTCATAATTGACGCAAAGGGATATCTCGTAACCAACGCACACGTGATAGCAGGTGCACGCTATATTGCTGTGTGGAATAAGAGAGGTGATTATATGGCGAAAGTGGTTTACACGGACACTAAAAAAGACATAGCTATTCTTAAGATCGATGATGATAATTTCAAACCCTATAATTCTTTACCCTACTCTATCAGTCGTAATTTAGGCAACCGCGGTGAAGAGATCTTTACATTGGGTTATCCGAAAACAAATGAGATCGTTTATAGCCAGGGTTATTTAAGCGCCCTTACCGGATATAATGGTGATACACTCAGCTGCCAGATCGGAATGGGTGCCAATCATGGTAACAGCGGAAGTCCCATCATGAATAAAAATGGTGAAGTGATCGGAATCCTGAATGGTCGCCAGCGTAATGTGGTTGATTTTACATTCGCTATCAAATCAGTGAATATTTACCGCGCACTGGAAGAACTGAAAGAAGATACCAGCTATCAGCGGGTAAAACTGAACAGCAAATCATCTATCGCCGGACTCAGCCGCGAAGACCAGGTGAAAAAAGTAGAAGATTATATTTACCTCGTAAAGGTGAATTGATCCGTTTTATTTTTTCCAGAGATTTTCGGTGTATTCTCCAGAATGAGTCAGCTCATCCAGGCTTTTCTTTACAAAAGGAGCATCTTCCTTATACGTAACTCCAAACCAGCTGGAAGTAGTGGGTAATAATTGAATCGTGCCCCCGGCTTTGATAAACCGATCGGCTACTATAGGAATGAAAAATTCTGATTTCAATTCCTGTCCATGCTCTTTCAGGAACTCTGTAAATATTTTTTTCGTAAAAACGAAATAGGAGGTGTCGAAGCACCAGAAGTTCATGGACACTTTTGTATCCCTTGGAAACTTCTTCGGCTCCAGTCCATCGTTACAAACAATTTCATCAGCTTTCTTTTCAATATTGATACGCTCGACTACACCTGCCAGCCGGCCTTTCTCATCCAACTGACAAATACCACGGTTTACTGTTCCATGTTCTGAAAGCGTGCGCACCAGGTCGTATGCCACTATCGCATAATTCTTTTCACTGCAATCATTTTTCAAAAACCTTGCTGCCTGTTCAAATGCATCTCTACCGTAAAAATCATCTGCATTGATCACAGCGAAAGGTTCATGCACTGCATTTTCAGCGCAAAGCACGGCATGTGCGGTGCCCCAGGGCTTGGTCCTTTCTTTTGGTGCCAGGTAACCATTCGTAAAGGAATCCATTTCCTGGTATACATATTCCGTTTTGATCTTTCCTTTCAATTTCGGTTCGAAGATGGATTTGAAATTTTGGCCGAACTCCTCCCTGATAATGAATACTACTTTTCCAAAGCCTGCACGAATAGCATCAAAAATGGAATAATCCATGATCGTTTCTCCTGAAGGACCAAATCCTTCCACCTGCTTCATGCTGCCATACCTTGAAGCCATTCCTGCTGCGAGTATCACTAATGTCGGTTTGCCTGTCATGCGAAAAAAAATTGAGGCACAAAATTAATGTAAATTGTTTGCAGCATGACAGTTCAACTTAATAATATCACGGTCGACGATTTCCATTTTTCCGGTGGGGAAAACGATACCCGTTTTCAAATATTAAGGCTGGATAAGATCCATCCGGAAATTTCAGGCAACAAATGGTTCAAGCTTCGCTATTACCTGCAACATGCAGTAAAGCATAAGAAAAAAATTCTCACTTACGGAGGAGCATGGTCAAACCATATACTCGCCACCGCTGCAGCCTGCAGGGAAAATAAAATTAGCTGCACAGCAGTGATCAGAGGTGAAGAACCTGCGAATTATTCACCGGTGTTGTTATCCGCGAAAGAAAATGGTATGCAGTTATTCTTTGTAACCCGCGAAGAATACTCGCGCCAGATCATTCCTGAAGAACTTTCTTCAGAAGATTTATCGATCATTCCTCAGGGAGGCTATGGCACGGCTGGCGTAAAAGGTGCTGAAGAAATCCTGGATCATTGCAACAAAGAAAATTTTACTCATATCTGTTGTGCTGCAGGTACCGGTACAATGGCAGCCGGATTGATCAATGCTGCACTGCCCGGACAAAAAATATTCGTGATCAGCGTTCTGAAAAATCACTCCGGGTTGGAAAACGATATTGGTGCCCTGGTTTCAAATGATCAGGCGGAATGGAAAGTATTTCATCAATATCACTGTGGCGGATACGCGAAATCCACCCCCGATCTTCTCAATTTTATGAAAGAATTATATGATCGGACAGCCGTGCCCACCGATTTTGTTTACACCGGTAAACTTTGTTATGCAATTTCACGTCTGCAAAAAGCGCACGCTTTTCCTGCCGGAAGTCGTGTACTGTTGATACATAGCGGCGGGTTAATGGGAAACCTTTCGCTATCTTTGTCATTACCATTATCATGAAAAAGCCGGTACTCTTTTTCTTCCTAATAATAGCCTGCAGCAGGCTGATGGCGCAGGACACTTTGCCTAAATTTTCCGTTATCAATGCAGGAAAGAACCGGGTGATCATTGGCTGGATCAATACAATGCCGAATGTAAAACAGATCAGCATTCAGCGTTCATTCGATAGTCTTACCGGCTATAAGAGTATCCTGACAGTACCCGATCCCACTACGCTTCAAAACGGTTACCTGGATGCCAAAGCAACCAATGATCATATGTTTTACCGGCTGTATATTATGCTGGATAAGGGGATGTTCTTATTCAGTGCAGCCAAACGTCCTTTTACCGATACTTCGAAAAAAGTTCATAATATTCCGGGACCTGACAGGATACAGATGCCGGATACAATGAATAAGGTGAATCCGGTGGTGATCAGTCTGAATGGTTTTCCCGGAACTGATTCGATATCGGCGCCCAATCCGGCTAATCTGAAAAACCGCAACCCGGGCTTTATTCCTTCATTATATGTATATACCTGCCGCGACGGTTATGTATGCATCAAGCTGCCGGAAAACGAGAAACCTAAAAAATATTCTATTAAATTTTTTGATAACGAAGAAACTTTCCTTTTTGAATTAAAAGAGATCAAAGAACAGGAATTCAAGATCGATAAGGCCAATTTCTATCATGCAGGCTGGTTCCACTTTGAATTATACGAAGATGGCAAGTTGCTGGAGAAACACAAGTTCTATTTAGAGAAGGACTTCTGATATCAGCTCTGCATCGAAGATGCGACTGAAATGATACTTTACTTTTTCTTTCACTTCCTCTATATCCATTTCACGGCCGAGTTCTTTTTGAAGTGAAGTAACCTGCTTATCCTGTATGCCACAGGGAATGATATGTCCGAAATAAGAAAGATCGGTATTGATATTAAATGCAAATCCATGCATGGTGATCCAGCGGCTGCATCTTACACCTATTGCACAGATCTTTCTTTCTTTCCCATGGATGCCGGGCTCCAACCAAACACCCGTTTCTCCTTCCGATCTTTGTCCTTCAATACCATAATCAGCCAAAGTGCATATCACCACTTCTTCCAGGTTACGGAGGTATTTACCAATATCCGTATAAAATTTTTCAAGGTCCAGAATGGGATATCCTACGATTTGTCCCGCCCCATGAAAAGTAATATCTCCTCCCCTGTTCGTATGAAAGAATTGGATTTGTTTTTCGCGCAGTTCATCATCATCCAATAAAACATTTTGTTTATTCCCGCTCTTTCCCAGCGTATAAACGGGAGGATGCTCGACAAACAAAAGGTAATGACTGGTAGGTAACACTGATTTTTTCCCCGGATCTCTTGCATCGAGTTTCCTTTGCACGTTCATGGCAAGCAATTTTTCCTGGTAATCCCAGGCATGCTGATAATCGGTGTGACCCAGATCGCGGAATATGATCTTTTCTTTAGCCATGAAGCACAAATTTACCGCCTTAACTTTGCGGCAATGTTGCAAGATAATAACGATGAACTTTATGAAAGGTTTACGCTGACCATCGATAAGGGGCAGGAACCTTTACGGATCGATAAGTTCCTGATGCAAAGGATCGAAGGAGCGACCCGGAATAAATTACAACAGGCCATCAATACCGGTTTCGTCACCGTGAACGGAAAAGAAGTTCGCACGAATTACAAGATCAAGCCTGCTGATTCTATTATCATTTATTCGGACATGAGCCCGGATCAGACCGACGTAGTTCCCGAAAACATTCCTCTTAATATAGTTTATGAAGATGATGACCTCATGATCATTAACAAACCGGCAGGAATGGTCGTGCATCCCGGAAGCGGAAATTACACGGGCACTTTATTGAATGGCGTTGCCTGGCATTTAAAAGAAAAAGATCCGCAGATCTCAGAAGATGAGCTGCCGCGTTTCGGACTCGTTCACCGGATCGACAAAAACACCAGTGGCTTACTCGTGCTGGCAAAAAAAGATACCGCCATGCGTCATCTGGCCAAACAATTTTTTGATCATTCAGTGAGAAGGCAATACTCCGCATTGGTTTGGGGTGATATGAAAAAAGACAGCGGAACAATTATCGCACACGTCGGAAGGCATCAGCGTTTCCGAAAATTATTCGAAGCTTATCCGGATGGTGAGCATGGAAAGGAAGCCATCACTCATTATAAAGTGCTCGAACGATTTGGTTATGTAACATTAGTTGAATGTGTGCTCGAAACGGGACGTACCCACCAGATCCGGGTGCATATGAAACATATCGGTCATCCGCTTTTCAATGATGATTTTTATGGTGGCGATAAGATCATTAAAGGAACAGTGTATGCAAAGTATAAGCAGTTCGTTGAAAATTGTTTTGAGCTTTGCCCGAGGCAGGCCCTCCATGCCCGAACATTAGGGTTTATTCATCCTTCTACTGGTAAAGAAGTATTCTTTGAAGCAGCGCTTCCCAATGACATTGCAAGCGTCATTGAAAAATGGAGGAGGTATACGGTCAGTAGTCAGTAGGTCATTAGGGTGTACCTGACTTGGGCTTTACTGTTGTTTTGGGAGCTTTCAGATTTTTCTCACAAACATCCAGGTTCTGCTTGGCACCTTCAAACTTGGGATATAATGCCAAAGCTTTTTGAAAGTCCAGTTTGGCACCTGCGAAATTTTTTGCATCCATTTTCATTACACCGAGAAGATTTGCGGCAGCAGCATTTACGGGAACTGCCTGCTGACTGCCATCCAGTGAAGCGAAATTCACTCCGATTCTTTTGCTGCTGGTATCAGCAAGTACGGCATTGGCTGATGCCTCACATTCAAGTGTTCTTTTCAGTTGATACTGCCCTACTGCAAGTTTATAAATATGATAAGGACTTTTTGTTTTAGGAACAACCTGCTCCCATAAGCCCACTGCCGTTTTTGGATCACCCAGCTCATCGTAACATTCCGCTGCCCTGGCCATGGCAGTAACATTGGAGGGGTTTGCTTTGTACACTTCTTCCGAAAGGATCAGAGAGCTGATATAAGATTTGGCAGAAAAATAAAGCATTGACAAAGTATCCTTGTAATTCAGATTATCATCAGCAGCAAGATATCCGTGCAATGCATTGATGGCGGCATTCAGATCATTATAATTGATAGCCTGGTTATATACTTTCAGGTAATGTTTTCTCAAACCGATTGTATCCTGAGAAAAAACAGAGGTGGTAATCATCAGGCAAAGCAGGGCAGGCAGCAACTTTTTCATTTGTCAGGTTTTATTGAGTGGATAAAAATAGGGGTTAATACCATATTTTGCAATATGAAGATGAGACTACTGGTGGGATTGATTTCGCTGCATGTAACCGTTCTGGCACAGGAAAAAACAGACCCTGAAAAGCTCAGGGAAGACTCAATAGATAATGTCCGGCTGGCACAAATGGTCAGTCTTTCAGAAGTAGTTGTCAGGAATGATCTGAATGTAGCCTGGTTCATGGACCAGGTAAAAAAGGACACATCATTTTACAAAGCTTTCCGAAATCTGCATATGCTGGGCTTCACGGCCTGGAACGATATCCGCATCAAAGACAAAAAAGGCGGAATAAAAGCCTCCCTTCAGAGTAAAACAAAACAGATCAGGAATAATGGATGTCGCACCATGCAGGTGCTCGATGAAAACCACAGCGGTGATTTTTATAATGACGACGGCAGCTATAATTATTACACAGCCGAATTATATGCCGGATTGTTTTTTACAAAAGGATCGGTTTGCGGTGAATCGAATATTGTGAAAGGGATCGATTTCAAACCAAAATCGAAATCGGGATTAGCAAAACACAAGGAGCAATTAAAAATGCTTTTTTTTAATCCCGGAAAAAAAATCCCCGGAATTCCTTTTATCGGGGATAAGATCGACATATTCGATCCCGACCGTGCGAAGTATTATGATTTCAATATTGATTATGGTGATTATGACGGACAATCGTGCTATTTATTTTCCATAAAAGTAAAAAAAGAAATGGCGGGCAAGAATTCGATCGTGATCGATAGTATGGTAACCTGGTTCAATACAAAGACGATGGAAGTGATGGCGCGTAATTATGATATGAGTTATGATGCAGGCGTATATGATTTTGATGTGCACATGGAAGTGCAGATGACTAAATTTGGAAATTTACTGGTACCCAGGTTGCTTCGTTATATCGGCAACTGGGATGTCGTTCTTAAAAAAAGAGAAAGAGGACTATTCACTGCAACATTGTTTGACTTTAGTGAATAATCCTCTATCTACTATTATCTATCCTCTATTATCTGTCATTTTTCATTTATCATTTGTCTTATCCGTACCTTTTTCCAGTTTGGCCGGAGGTTCAGTTGCTTTTGTATCAGCAGGAGTATTTTTTGGATCCTGCTCCATTTTTACTTTACTGGCCTCATTGTTTGCAGGTTTTTCTGCGTTCAGTCCGGCTCCTTCCGGTTTACTTACTGGCGTTCCTTTGATGGATGTTGTACCCTGGCCTTCTTTTTTTCCTGGCTTGAATGCTTCATACTGTGCAACATTATATGGCTGATTCGCTTTTTGATCGCTACCCACTTTCGGTGGTGCTACATACATTAAAGCTTTATCAGGCGACTGACCATACAGGTCCGGATCCAGGTACTTACCTTTTTCATTTGCTTTCTTGTCTGTTTCTGCGGCCATCATATATTTTTGAGCTGCCCTGTCATTTCTAACAGCAGTTACCTGCCAGCTTACTTCGATATTCGGAACGCTGGTAGCGATCTCGAACTGATTCCCATTTATTTTTTTCGAAACTCTTGCCATCGCAAACTGTGTTTCATCAACAATCGTCAATTGATATTTATAATCGGTATTAACAGCCTCGAAATATGATGGAAGTGTTACTGTTACTTTTCCGTTTGCATCGGTTTTTGCATTGCCATTATAAACGTTCTGCAATTCCGGGCTTTCAATCGCGAAATGATTCAGGAACTTATTGGCAGGGTCCAGCGGATGATCTATACGAAAGGCTTTAACACCAGTGGCCGTAAAATTTCCAACCACCTGCACATTACCATTCAAATAGGCAGCATAATTAGTTCCGCCTCCGGTAGAAGCCAAAGAATAAAAACTTGCATTCGTTCCTGCAGGATTAGGCATGCTAACCCAACCGATCACTCCGACCTTAGTATTGGAAATACCAGTCAAATTAACAACAGGAGAAGCGTCCCATACTGCTCCTGCTACTCCGAAATCTCCACCCCAGAATTGACCACCTGCATAGGTAGTTGCCCAATACATGTAAGTATTTGGGTTATATCCTTTACCGGATAATCCATAAAAGCCATTTGCCGAATTAGCGGTATTGGAACCATTCAATCCGATAATTCCACTGGAAATAAACAAGTCACTTGAATCAAAAGACATAATACCTCCAGGCATAGCAAACTCGTCATAACCGGGGTCTGCTGTATTATGTCTGGACAATATTGTATGATAAATGTTGTTTGAACTGAAAATATTCGCTGACCCCAAAGTCGCCGCAGGATAGATCGTTTCAGAACGAATGCCTGGATTGGATGCATTCACTACATGTAATCTTGCAGCAGGGATGAATTGACCAATACCTACATTACCCTGACCAGTGATCGTCATCAGGTCTCCGTTCACGCTGTTATAAAAATTCAAATGCTCAAAAGCCCTGTTATCGTTATTATAACCCGCAATATCCCAGAAACTGTTTCCTGTATTAGCTACATGCTGATTACGGAGGGTAATGCGTGCATAATCATTATCTGTTTCAGTGATCATCAGGTGAGGCTGACCAACAAATGAATTATCGATCAATGAAAGTGTTGTTCCATTGTTGCCTGAAGTCATTTGAGATTTGCCAAATGTCTGCAGTCCCCATCCCGTACCGCTCCATGTTACACCATATAATGCAATACCATCAATAGCATTTCCCTGAACACCAACTCCTGAACGGGTAACACCCTGTACCCCTGTACCTCCCGCAAATCCGAATGTATTGCTGGTTGCAGAAACACCAATAATTGCTGAAGTCGACGCTGACCTGCTTACACTATTGATCAGTGGTGTTATTTCTGAATAGATTCCTGCTTTGCGGAAAACAGATGAACCGGGTACAATACCAGCATCATATACATGCAGGGTTGCATTATTATTGGAAGTATTGACTGTTTCAAAATATCCCGCAAATCCGAGGTCATTAAATCCTCTTACTCCTACACTAACTGCTGAACTACCCTGTCCATATACCCCCCATCCATTCGTTGTATTACCATAAACACCTATGCCATTAGGCGTTTGACCATACACACCCCATCCGCTGCCGGCCTGTGTTCCCCATACACCGATTCCTAATCCACCGGTTCCATTGTTTTGTCCCCTGAGTGCAGCAGAAAAACCTCCGGGAGCTGTTGGCAAAACCACTGAATGCACACCAAATGCATTGCCCTGCGTAGAAACATTCTGAACAAACACAACAGGAGTAGTAATGGCTGCAGCTGCATTTTCAAACCTGGCTGCATTACCTCCTGAAATGTTTATACCATGTACAGCTATTCCGGTAGTGGTAAGACCTACTACTCCATATCCTGTTTCACTTGTTCCCTGTACACCAAAACCAACCGGACTGGCCGCTACTCCTGTTATCGCTGTTGCAATACCAGTATATAAATAAGTATTGGCTAATGATCCTGTTCCTCTTTGAGCAGTGATCGTTCCATTGCCATATACTGTATTCGTTGTATTTGCATTTGCAAAGTTGGCAGCAATAGCCGTGTTCGCAGCATTAGACTGATTTACGATCATCGTGTTCAATATTCCAGCTCCACTGTTCAGTACATGTAATCTGCCAGTAGGCAGGTTTGTTCCTATACCTACATTCCCTTCGATGATCGCACCATTGACAGGTGCTGCAGTACCGCCGGAATAGGTTGCACCTACTGCCAGGTTTCCTTCCACATCCAGTATACTTTGTGGCTGTTCACTGAATACCATCGGACCAACAGCCACACGACCTGTCGGCATCTTTCCAGCACAGTGGGATCCGAAGCTTGGAATTCACGTGACTTGAAGTCGCGGC
>JADMIO012731037.1_pt1 | contig 79391 bp, 116 predicted proteins | sample 8958161 | NCBI WGS metagenome assembly JADMIO01 (sample SAMN16585339, study PRJNA669376) | soil metagenome | isolation source: Crop rotation soil | place: USA: Cullars Rotation, Alabama | collected 2011 | reverse complement strand
CCGCGACAACTTGTCCACGTGGAATTCTAAGCTTAGGATCCCAATGTGCTGGAAAGACACCTTTTCCTCACCCACCCACACGTGTAAAAAACACAAATGTTAAAAGCCCAATTTTGCTGGTCTCGACCCCGTAAAAATCGAGACCGAACCCCTCAAAACCCTAAAAGCTATCTAGTTAGTAATAAGCGTTTTAAATAAGTGTTAAAATGGCTATTATTCCCTATATCCAAATAGTGGGCAAAATAGATTATGCAGCATACCCACTACTCACCATTTCAAATTTGAAAGGAATTAGCAAAACGCCAAACCATTTCAAAATTGAAATACTCCCTTTGGTCGTAACAGAAATTATCCTGTACCCCTATCCCCAAAACCCATAATTCAATACAGGGTCATTAGGCTCATTTTAAAGAGGGCAATTTAAAAGCGATGGAATAAGTCAAAGAATTAAAAAGAATGCTTTAAATTCAATTTCTGTAAGTCTGTTTTAGGTTTAAGCCCCCCTAGGGGAATTTGGTTTGGGTTTTGTCAGAAAGGGTGGGTGATATTCCCCCCGTACAAAAATAAAAAATTTTAATTATGTGTATAAAAATACTTATTTTAAAAGATATACGCCACCTACCTTTGTGTGGGTTTGTGTTTGGCGGGGATGTGGGTGCGGTGGAAAAATAAAAAAAATTTTTTTTGGGAATTATGCAACCTTGTGATTTTGTTTGGGTATAAGGGGGTATGTTTGGTTTAAAATATGAATGAGTGAAGAGGAAACGTTAAAATACGTAGTTTGGTTGAAAAGAGAAATCAAACAACTGAATAAGTCTCGTAAACATTATTCCATACAATCTGAGTGGCACAGGTTAATGTGGACAAAAACGTTTGAATTGGAAACAATAGAAAAGACGTTAGATAAATGATAAAAATATTATCATACGGAGGTGGTACAAATTCAACGGCGATGTTGATAGGTATGGTTGAGCGGGGAATTAAGCCGGATCACGTTTTATTTGCCGATACAGGCGGAGAAAAAGAAGGGACATACCATTACATCACTTACTTTAATAATTGGTTATATCAACACAATATGCCTTTAATTGAAACAGTGAAATATAAGACCAAATTAGGGGTTGAATTGACTTTGGAGCAGGATATTATTAATAACAAAACCCTCCCCGCGATTGCTTTTGGTTGGAAAACTTGTAGTCAAAAGTTTAAGATAGCCCCGCAGGAAAAGTTTATAAAAGAACGTTACCCGAACGAAGAGATAATACATTATATAGGATTTGATTTGGGAGAGGGACACAGGGTTAAAGAAAATCCCTTAGAAAACCATAAAAATATCTACCCGTTAATAGATTGGAAGTGGAATCGTGAAAGGTGTGTTGAAGTGATTAAAGGTGCTGGATTGTGTTTACCCGGAAAAAGTAGTTGTTTCTTTTGCCGTAATATGAAGAAGAACGAAATATTGGAATTAAGCGATAAAGAAAAGGAGAGGGTAAAATTCATAGAGGCGAACGCTAAAAATAAGGTAGAAATGGCTGGTCTTGGACGACAATATGCGTGGACTGATTTAATTAACGCCGATGAAAAACAACACAAATTATTTGATGATTTGGATATGTTTACTTCGCCTTGTGAATGTATTGATTAAAAACTGATTTATGGCAAGTAACAACGAATACGAACACAGGGCTGAGTGGGATAGGAAGTGTGAGAGATTATTATGTGATGTAGTGAGGCAGAATAAGTCGAGTAATGTGGTTAATGCCCGTATTGTTATATCGGGAGGGGAGTTGGTGGTTCAGTTTTGGAATGTAGGGGGTAAGTATTTGGAGGGGGAGCATGATAAGATAGTTGCTTTGCGTAACTTTGTAGATAAGCTAATGTTTAACTGGGAGAGGGAGTATCAAAAGAGGTTTGTGCCCGATGGAAGGGAAGGGTATAAGTTACCTGACTATGAAAAAGAGAATGAGGAGTATGTAAGGATGTTGAGGGAGAGGTATAAGGATTTGGGGTAGTTCTTATGTGTGTTTTCATCGGCGGGGGATGTGGGTTGTTGGAATCGGGTGTAAATAGCCCCAAAACGCATTTAGAAGCGAAATAAGAGGTTTAAATTAAAAATAAGTAGTAAGGTATGGAAAATTTTAATGAGTTATTAGAGAAGTTAAATGGGTTAAAAATAGTCCAAAAAACGCCGGATTGGGCAGAGAACATTCCGTTTGAAATATGGAATAGTGAGTTTGATGGCAAATCAAGGGAGGTAAAGTTTGGTTTGGATGTGGATACCCGCCGATGGTATGAAACCAGTATAACCGTTGTTCATTTAAATGGTAAATTTATGGGCGTTAGACATATTTCAAATGTTTTCTCAGAATCAATGGGTTATGAGGATTGTGGCTTTACCCTACAATTCTTTGAAATGAAAGAAGTTCAAGTTACATCATACGAAAAAGTTTAGTTTATGGAAAACAAGTATTACACCCCCTCAATAAACGAGTTTCATCCCGGTTTTGAGTTTGAATTATTAGAGCACACACATGATGAACCATATGGTACATGGACTGAATCTATTTATGGAAACCTACTTATAAACAAAACAGGCGGTATGTTTAGTACAGATTTAAAAATTGCCTTAGAGTGGATAAAAGAAGAGGAAGTTCGGGTTAAGTACTTAGACCGAGAGGATATTGAGAGTTTGGGGTGGGCTTATGTTCCAGATACCTCACAGGGCGATGGTAATTTCCGATGGTTTGATGAGTTTAGTTTTGGTCATTATGTTTTTTCTTATTGGGGTAAACTGGATGACCCAAACTGGCAAAAGGAAAGTTTAAGAGGATTAATAATGTGGGCTAAAAGCGAAATGCAATTTAGGGGCTATATTAAAAACAAATCAGAGTTAAAGCGTCTTATGGTTCAACTTGGAATACTGGCCGATGGAGAAGTTCAAGGTTAGTTGCGCTGGTAATTGTGGTAGGAAAATAAGTTTAGGTAAGACTTATTGTGAGGTGTGTGTTCATCTTGTGTTTAGGGAAACGCAATCGGGTACAAGGTTCATCGGCGAGAGGTGGGAGAAGTATAAGCGTTTAAATAGCCCCAGGATGCACAGAAATTGATTTTAAAGCATCAAAACTATATAATGCGTACATTAGTATAATAAATAAAAAAAACAATAAACATGAAATATTTTATCGATACAGAGTTCATTGAGGGGTTTCATAAACCACTATTCGGAAAACGCCGTCATTTTATTGACCTCATAAGCATAGGTATATTTTGCGAGGACGGCAGAGAGTATTACGCAATTAGTAACGAATTTAATCCTAAAGACGCAGATGATTGGGTAAACGAAAACGTTATTAATAAGCTGGAACGAAAGTTTATTTATTCTAATCCGAATATTCAGCAGAAAAACCCTGTTTATAAATCAAATAATCAAATAGCAAAAGAAATTGTTGAGTTTATTTGTCCTTATGAAACAGCCTCAGAATGGGCCGGAGCTGGTTCTTTATCTTCTGGATTAGAGGGGTTTTTGAAAATGAATCCACCGGAATTTTACGCTTACTATGCCGATTATGATTGGGTGTTGTTTTGCTCATTGTTTGGCCGGATGATTGATTTACCAAAAGGTTTCCCGATGTATTGTAAGGATTTAAAACAAACATTAGACGAGTTAGCTGAAAACAGAATAATGAACGTTGAAAATAAGCAAGAAAGAGAAAGTCGATTTGAAAGCTCTTTAAATGAAATAAAATGCAACCCTCATTATCCTAAGCATAAAAACGAACATAACGCCTTGGATGATGCCATGTGGAATTATGAGTTGTATAAGTTTTTACTTAAATTTAAATAAAATGAGCGAAACAACACAGTCTATGTCGATGATTAGTGAATTAAATAAACTTCACGCTGCGGTAAATTTTAGGTTTGAGAATGAGGCCGATGAAGACAGAACATCAACATTTAATTGTTTGAATGAAATTATGAGAATCAGGAGGGAAGTGGCGCGACGTTCATTAAGTTGCGATGATGATTCCCTTATTGAACAATACAGGCAATTAATTGATGGGCTGAATGAAAAAATTAAATTAATTTTAGGACTATAAAAAACAAATAATATATGAACATAAAATCAGTCACCCTCACAAATGGAGGATTTAAGGGCTTAAAAGCCGAGTACACACAACCCTCAGAGAGAGGTGGTAAAAGCATGGTTAAGCCGGAGTTGGAAAAAAAGGATTATCCTTACCCGATTCATTTGGCACTAGAAGTGCCGTTTAAGGATTTGAGGTATCATTTATTAAGCCTCTGTGACATTATCGCCGATGATATGGACAAGAACGATAAGGACTCCCTAATAAACGAATGTGAAGTAACTGGCATCGTTATAGATGGCGACTCTTTTATTATCAAAGGAACAAAGGAAAACAGAGCGGGTAAGTCTTTTAAACTAACAACCCCCAAAGAAGAGGAAGGTGACGGATACCCCTACTACCAGGCTTGTATTGATATTATCGGTAAAATAGTCACCGAAACGAAACTTTATTTGAGGGGTGACGTTAAAGTGACGGACGATGAATTATTAACCCGTTACATAGGTTCAATGAAGGAGTCCGACAAGAATAAAGATGGTTACGAAGAAATGGATGATGACCAAAAAAAGGCATACCACCGCGATATTCTTGAGAGGGTGTTCGGGGCCGTTGTTTTAATGGAAGAGGACATAACCATAGGCGACCACGCCGATGAAGAATCATTTGTGATAGACCCCAAAGAAGAAGTTATAACCTTACCCGCTAAGAAATAATGGAAAAAGTAATTGTATTTAAAAACGGTGATAGATTGATTGTAAGTTACGACGAGCTTACTTTAATTCACAACGAAATATCTAGGTTAAAAGAGGATAACTTGCCGATGACTGACCCCCACTTTTTAACCATCACAGAAACGAAGGAAGAAAAAATAACTATTTTAAAAGTTATTAATATTCCACAAATTTGTAACGTACATTAAACTAAAAAAACATAAAATGGAAAACCAAAATTTAACAAACTACACAGAAAAAGAACACACAAATTATCCTTCTCGATATGCGATACAGGAAGATGTGTTTTTAAATATCGCCGGGAAAATAATCAAAGATTGCAGGGTCTTAGAAGTTAGGTTTTCTAACTCAGGCATAAAATACGACGTATCTGTTCCCGTATTTGAACTTCCATTACCTAAAGGGGTTACAGAACAATCATACGTCTGTATTGAAAACGTAGATAGTGTTCTTGTAATTGATGAGTTTAAATTGGATGAAGTAAAAAATTATCCTTTAAGTGACGACACGTTTGCTTATGCTCCCAAATAAAGTAAAACTAAACAGCGACCACCGATACTTCGATGAAAGCAACCGAGAATATATCGGCTTCTCCAAGCTATATGACACATTTATGACCAAACCCTTCAATATGGAATTAGCGGCTTATGGAGTGGCTAAAAGTGAAGGACGGACGGCAAAATCTGTGATAGAACAATGGACCGACCAACGAAATTTGGGCGTGAGGATTGACGAGGCATTAGATTTATACGCCAAAACCGGAACTTACCTTCCCTCCGATGAAGATATAATTGATGGAGTGAAAGAAGTTTTAAAGGTGTACGAAGATTATCACTTATCTTTAGGTCAACAGGTAGTTTACTCCGAACAATATAGAGTAGCAGGATTATTGGATAAGGTGAGTTTTATAAGCAATCGCAAAAATTGCCCAACGGTGTTGTCGGATTTTAAGTGCTTTGAAAAAGAAATTGACATGATGCCGGGGTCGGTAAGGTTTCTTAATCCGCCATTTAATCATTTAGCTAATACTAAATACACACGTATTTGCTTCCAAACCTCATTATATAGCCTGATGCTGGAAGAAATGACGGGGAGGGTTCCGATTAGGCAATTCATTCACTGGATTGACCCCCGAAGCATGGTGCGCGATGAAAATGGAGAGTTAAATGTAAAACATAAACAAATTCCTATTCCGTACATGAAAAATGACTGCGTAATATTCTTAGAAACATACAAAGAACAAATTTTAGCATTAACAGAACCAAAGATTATGGAGGCTTTTTAGTATGGACCGAGAAGAGTGGAGTTTAGATGACATTAAAGAGGCCATGAAACAGTTGGAAGATAAAAAGACAAACGAGCCAGGTACAATAGAGTATATTGGTAATGGACTTTATAGAGTTACCGGAGGCGGTTATTCACTTGTTTGTGGGGAGGGTTTTGTGAAAGCTATGCACGAAAAAATGGCTGAATTAGCTAAAAATTATAAAATATGATAGGCACACCATCAAAAGTAATGACACGAACACAGGGTTTAACCGATGTTAAACAGAGGATTCTTTTTTGCGATGAAAAGCATTTAAAAAAAACAGCGCAATATTATTTTGAACGAGATCAAAAATCCGTTTACGATATATCGACCCGTGACCTTGATTCGCCGTTGATACACAGATACAAACAGTTAGTTAAGAAAGGCTACTCTTTAGTATTTAAAGGTAACGGTAGAAGTAAAATCTTAATTTACAACGCCCAATGAGTTACCTCTTTTATTTAGACGAAAAAAATGTTTGTCTTTTACGGCCAGAATGCTATAAACTTTCACCAGAACTATCTACATTAGACGAAAAAGACGTTCTTTTTATTTGCATGGCATACGATTATCACAGTTTATACAGACAATTCCCAGAACACGAGCGTATCCGAAAAGCGATGTTTCATGTGTACGATAAATACGACCCTAAAATTCTTGAAAAGCCAAGTATAAAATTGGCTATTGAGGCTTATAAGGCATTACAGTACGACCCAAAAATAGAACTTGCTCGCCGTTATCAGAAAAAAATTGACCACTTACTTGACATTTTGGATACTGATGATAATGCAACTGCTATTCAAAAGAATACAACAGCCATTGATATTTTGCGTAAAAACATAATGGGACTTGAAAACGAAGTCGCTGATTCTATTACCAATAAAGGGCAAGTAAAAGGAGGCCAGGATTTGAGTTGGTTGGAAGAGCAATTAAGTTCAAACAAAAAGCAGTATCTTGCATTAAAAAATAAATGAGTTTAATTCTTTTAAATCCTTCCATAGAGCGAATACCTTACATTAAATCCAAAAGGTTTATGGATACGTTGGCTAAAGTTGCCACTCATGGTATCCCAAAAGAGGCCGACAGCCGAAGGAATAAAAATGTACTTGGAACTACGGTTCACGAAAGTTTTTGGTTAGAAGAACTTGATAAGATTCTTAACGGTGTTGTAATTGACGGTCGGCATATTCCCGGCCGTTTTTACTATTACATGAACTATAAGTATATTTCTACTATACGAGGGGTTATTACACCCGATATGGTTGACTTGCATTTAGAAATGGCTTATTACATAGACTATTGTAAAGCCAACGGCGTGAATTTATTATTACCTAAAGCTCGTCGTAAAGGGGTTTCTGAGGCGTTTCACACGATGGTGCTGGACTACGGATGGAGGTTTGAGGAGGCGTATAAGGGTGGAATTGCCGCTGGTAAAAAGGTTTATGTGGATGATTTTTTAAGTAAATGGAGGTTCGCCGATTCATCATTGCCACCCGAATTATCAATTAAAAAACTTACCGACAATGACGATGAAATAGTAGCTGGATATTCTATCAAAAACGAATACGGTGCTTTTGAAGATAAAGGTTCTTTTAATACCATATACGCCCGTACCATGCATACGAATCCTAATATGTTTAAGGGATTGTATCTAATGGATATTATTTCCGAAGAGATCGGGGAACACGAAAAGTGGTTTGATTTTTTCTCGGCCTCTAAGGACTGCTTAATGTCGGGAAATAAGCAAGTAGGCAGCTTTTTTGGTTTCGGTACTGCGGGTAACGTTAACAAAGGTAGTAAAGATTTTAAGCGAATCTCAGAGGAGGCTAAGGCACATAACTTTATTGAGTTTCCAATATACGCCAACCGTTTTTATTTTTATGGAGGAGCTAAGGAAAAAAACAGGCAGTTGCCGTTGGATTCAGAACTTTATAAGAAGTATAAACCTTATCAATTAATCGGGTGTGAGGATTTAGTTGCCGCTGAAAAAGACATATTAACCCGTAGAGAAAGATTATTAAAAGAGGGGAATTTAAAGGAGTACAACGAGGACTTACAGAATAACCCTCTGAATAAAAAAGATATGTTCCGTAAAACAATTACGAACAACTTTAACATTAATAAATTAAACGACCAGCAGCACCAAATTGACGCTTTACCCGCACCAAAATATTCTCGTTATATTTTGGATTACGTTAAAGAAGAGAACGGATTACCAAAAGTTCCTTGGAAAGTAGTTGCCAGAGCTGCCGAAAAACACGAGCCAGACGATTATATAGTTTACATAATTGATGGCGAACACCCAAGACACACCCATAGTAATTTATACGTTGCAGGAATAGATAGTTATAATATTGACACCTCAAAGACTTCAAAATCTTTAGGCGCAATGTCTGTAAGGATAAGACTAAATACCATTCCGGGTGCATTAAAACGTGCCCCGGTTGCTGTTATACGTACACGGCCTCCACGTAAAGAACAGTTCTATGAAATGTGCCTTAAACTTGCTATATATTACGACTTGGTTGGTAATGTATTAGGGGATATACGAAGCGATGGAATTTTGGAGTATTGGTTGGCAAAGGGGGCTGAAAAATATTTAGCACTACGTCCCACTTCTTTTGAGTCGGTGTATGCAGAGCAATCTTCTAAATACTGGTTTTCATTGAATAAATTTAGTCGGCCGTTGATGATTGGCGTTATGCAGTCAGATATTGAAGATAATATCGAACAGAATTGGTTTCCAATGTTAATTGACGAATATCAAAATTATGACGAGGTAGAAATTGATTCCGATAATGACTTAGCTGATGCTGACGGCATTGCATTAATACAAGACATAAGTTGCGAAGTTAAGCCTAAAGACTTAAGTAATACAGAACGTGATGATACTTTTGAAATGCCTGAGTACTACCTCGACAAAGACGGCGATGTGATGTTAAAAACCAAAGACAATTACGATGAGTACCGAAGAGGTCAAATGGAAGGTGACTTTAGGTTGTAGATAATTTTTTTAGCCCATTTTAGGAAATTAAGTTATATTTGTTCAAACTAATTTTTTAATGGCAAGTATATTTCCACGCATTGACGTTTCCGCCGAAGTTAAAAAGACCGATGCTTGGAAACAGAGTTTTTTAACGTATGCAGAGTCAATTTTAAGAGATTACAGCAATTATTCCGATATTATTACCCGCCTCTATAATTCCTACAATGGAGTTAAAAAAGTTGGTGCTACTGATTATATAGAAAAGCGATACGGCAAGCAGAACGCCACAAAATTAGTTACCTACAAAGTAGGCCGAACCAAACTCAATTTACTTCACGGAGAACAATTAAAACGCCCTTTATCAGCCACCGTTGAAACTATTAATTCAGAAGCTATATCTGAAAAGATGCAGCAAATGGACATGATGATAGGAGCAATGTTGGCTAAAAAAGAACTGGAAGATTTAAAGAACATCGCCGGTGTTGATGTTATGGAGGGTGCGCCGATTCCAGAGAATGAAGAGGACCCCCTATGGAAGAAAATGAATCCAAAGGACAAGGAAGAAGATATAATGCAGATTATATTGGACGAGCAGATTATTGAATTGGAGTTGAAAAAGAAGTTTGCCGATTTATTACTTGATGTTTTAATTACCTCGATGTGTTTCTGTAAAATAGAAACAACGCCGGAAGGAGATATTAAAATTCACCGTATAGACCCCCGTGATGCAATATATGTGGAGATACAAGGTGATGATTATTTAGAGAGAAGTCCCATACTTGGTTGCCGACAAAGATTAACTGTTCAAGAAGTATTAACAAGGTATGCGCTAACTAAAGAACAGAGAGATACTTTAAACGCAGCACGTTCCAATCCGACACCTTATTTAGGAAGTGATGGTTTAGGCCGGGGATATATGAGAATGGTTGGTAGTGAATTAATGGTTGATGTTATTCATATTGAGTGGGATTCAGTTACGCCGATATATTACAAAATAGTTCCAAAGACCAAGAGTACTAAAATGGTTGATCCCCAGGGCGACACTATAAAATTGAAGATGGATGCGATGTATTACGAGAATAATCTCGATATGCACCAAAAAAACATTGAGAAGGGGGAATACCAGGTAGAAACACGTTATAAGATAGTTAAATACGAAGCTACACGCATCGGGGGGTTGATAGATGTGAACATGAGGGAAAAACCTTTCCAGGTTCGCTCCGTTGATAATCCTACTTATGTTTCAAATACAACTTATCATGGTTTTATTTGTGGTACAGTTAACGGTCAAAGAGTATCGTTACAAAGCCTTATAGAGCCTTTTGATACCATGTATGATGTTAACGCCTACCAAATCAATAAAGACCTCGCTAGAGCTAAAGGAAAGGTTTTGTTGTATGATTTAGCTGGTATGCCTGCGGGTGAAACAGCTAAGAGTATATTGTTTCAGGCTTTAAATGATGGTATCGTAACTTACAATTCCGCCGCTGCTGGAAATTTAGTTGGAAGGAATTTGGATTTAATAAACTCAATTAAGGAATTTGACTTGGGTTTGAGTGAATCGTTACAATACGCTCTTACATTACAGGACAATATTCTTAACCAACTTGCTCAAATAACAGGCATTAACGAGAATAGGGAGGGTCAAATCGCGGCCTCATCAACGGCGACAAACGCAACTTCTGCGATAAGTGCTTCACGCACAATAACCGAACCTATTTTCTACGGTATGGATATTTTTACTCGTAAAGTAATGACCGCTATTACGAATTTATCCGCTATTAATTGGGCGTTTATTAAAGTAGAGAAGGGTGAGCAGATATTGGGAACGGAGCGTTTCCGTTACTTGCAGGCTACTAAAAAATTAGGCTTTAAGGATTACGGTGTACACATTCAGGATGGTCGCCGATATATGGAAGTACAGGCGTTGGTGAAAGAATTTATGAATGTTTCTTTAAATGCTAAAGAAATATCAACCGCTGATGCTTTAAAAGTTATGATGAGTGAAACAACTGCTCAAATGGTAACTATGGCAGAACAGGGGTGGGAGAAGGTAAAAATAGCGCAGGAAAAATCTAATGAAGCTAATAACGCAGCGATGGCGCAAATGAATGAAATGAAATTGAGGCAACAAGTTGATTTGAACCGTGAACAGCGTGAGGATATGCAAAAACAACAATCTGATGAAATAGTATTGCAGGGTGATGTACAGATGAAGGTGGATGACAACAAGGCAAAAAACAAGATGTTTGAAAATCACGCCGCTGCTCAAAACGATATTTTGAATAATACACAATAATTTGTTAAATCTTTAAATAAAGTTTTTTATTTTAAATAACACACGTATATTTGTATCGCAAATGATAACCAAGATAAATATTATTAGAACGTGGAATAAAGCAGTCGCTATGGAAGGGGATTGTTTTGTCGGGGCTATAAATTATCTTGTTTGAACATATACAAAAGAAATTTAAAAAGCCTCGCCGATAAAGTGGGGCTTTTTTATTTTACGTTATTTGAAACCTTTTATTGCCGGAATAGTTAAACTGGAAAAATAACACTCTTGTAAAGTGAAGTTCACGGGTCGGTTCCGTGTTTCGGCTCAAATAAATTGCGACAAGGTTGTTGGTAACCCGCCTCTCTCATAAGGACGGCTCTCTCCAGTTCGATTCTGATTCTGTACTCAAGGGAAGTAATGCTAAAGGTTAGCAACAAGTCTTGAAAACTTGGATACATCGTAGTTGGTGAGGGTTCGATTCCTTTTACTTCCGCAAAATAGGAATGATGGTAAACTGGCTAAATCAGCGGATTGTAAACCCGTCGTCTTTGACTATTAGAGTTCGATTCTCTACATTCCTACTTGCTGTTAAAATCTAAAATTTGCGTTTTTATTAAAAAGACTTATATTTACACAAATTAAATTTACTAACAATGGCTGAAATAGCAGAACAACCACGAGAGGTGGTAGACCCATTTGCGGCGTTAACAAACCTGCATAATGAAAGGCAGTTGCAACAATCTGGTACTGCGCCTGAAAAAAAGGAAGAAGAAAAACCAGTTGACCCAATTACTCCCCCTGTCAATGAAGAGATTAAAATTGACGAGAAACAACCCACCGAATCTGAAATTACCGCTTTAAAAGAAGAGGCTAAAACTTTAGGTTTAGAAGAAACCGCTACAAAGGAACAGATTGAAACGGCGAAATCGGAGAAACTTAAGGTAGAGGCAAAAGAACTTGGTTTGGCAGAAACGGCTACCGCCGATGAAATAGCTGCCGCTAAAGATGCTAAAGCCGCTCAGCCGATAGAATTTAAACTCACAGATATTGAAGATGCTGTTGAGCCGGAAGATGGCACGTGGGCCGCCGTTGCAAAACAGGAAGGATTTAAAATTGATAAAGATTTTAAAGACTATTCATACGATGATTTTAAAGCTGCTTTAACCGCTAAACACCAACAAGAACTACAAGAAGCAAAGACCCTCTCAAAAGAGGCTTTATTTACGGGATTAGACCCAAAAACAGCAACAGCTTTGAAGCTACTGGAAATGGGTGTGCCGGAAGAACATATTTTACAGCCCACCAAACAGGTGGATACTTATTTGGCGATGGACGATATAGCTTTAAATCGTGCTGACTTAGAAGCCATGAAAATGACTCCCGAAATGATTGACAAAGAAATGGAAATCAGAACGGCAGCAGGAACGATTAAACACGAAGCAGACAAACTTCGTTTAATGTTAGGACAACAAAAAGAACAAATAACTAAAGAAACTCAAGAATACGCTCAGCAATGGGAATCGAAAAAAGAGCAAGCTCTTTTGGCTCAACAAGAACAATCAAAAATCCAGTTTAAAGAAGCTATGAACGCAGTTTCAAAGTTTATGGATATTGATGTTCCGCAGGAGATAAAAGAAGCGGTTATCCGTAAGTACAATAATGGTACTTATAAGGACGTATTAACCCAGCCCGATGCCCAAGCTCAGTATATTTTGTTTAAAGAACTACAACACAAGATTATTCCAGCTCTGAAAAGCGCAGCCTTTTCAAAAGGAGCGGAAAGTCAAAGGAAGGAATCTTTAAACATTCCCGTTACTAATAACAACGCGGGAAGCAGTCAACAACCAATAACAAGCAATCCAGACGACCCATTTTCAGCTATTGTTGAAAGACAGAAGCAGAGGGGGTTCGCATAAGTTCTTTTGAGCCATAAAAGAAGGTTTTTAATATTAACATTTTAAAAACAAACTTATTATGAGTTCATCATCTACACCAGGTCAGCCGTTGGTTAAACAGGCTGTATTTTCAGGCGAATGTACTGAGTTAAACGACCTTATTAAGGCCGGTATTGCTCGTCCAGAAATTCGTATGGAAATGGAATATACGAATCAACGAACTATAACTTCGTTGTTTGCGTCTGGTAACGTTACTCCTTATGGTATTAATAATACCGAGAGGGCAAAACTTACCGATCTAGACAAAATGGCTACTAAAGCCGTTGGAGCAAATGCCTGGCAATTCCCTGTTATGGGTAAATTGGACAAGGCTTCTACTATCTTAGGACAAGTTGGTTCTACACAGGCCGATGGAAGATTCCAATTAAGAATTAAAGAACGTACCACGTTGTATGACGGAATGGTATGTATGTTTAACGGAAATATGTTCATGGCCCAGGTGGAAGGAAACCCACAGGGTAATGAAGTATCCGGCTGGATTTTCTCTTTTAAATCTTTAGGAAACGTTACATTCGATTACGCTACTCACGTGGCTCGTCAGGCAGGAACTAAAACCTTAATGGGAATGTACACAGGTTACAGTGAGGGTTCAAAAAGAGGTCACAGCTATTCATCTACTCCAAGTATTTACGTTAACTGGACTACCACACAGCGTAAAACAGTTGAGATTACCGGCGATGCTGCATCACAAGTTTTGTGGTACACATTTACCTCAAGCAACGGTACGCAATCAAAAGGTTGGATGTATCAGGCAATCCAACAAAACCAAGCCTTGTTCATCAAAGAAGATGAAATGCAAAAAATCTTTGGTGTTACGAACATGAAAGATGCTAACGGTAATGCTTTACTTATTGCACCAATTGACCCTAACACGGGATATGGTAAAACAATGGGTGATGGTATCGTAGAGCAAATTTCAGGTGGTTTAGTTGTAGAAGGTTCAAGTGCCGATGGAAACTGGAACTTAGACGACTTAACTGAAGCTATGACCAACCTTGAGCAATACACTGATAAAATCACTGGTTGCAAATGGGGTTTAATCACAGGAACACGTGGTTTTGGTAACTTCCAAGCACAAGCAGCACAGTTGGGTATCAATACAAATATCAACTGGATGAACACTATGGGCCAAGATGGAAAAGTTGGCGGCCCCGATGCAAATGTTGGATATAATTTCATATCTATCAATGTTAACGGTAACCAAATGATTTGTATTAAACACCCGTTGTTTGATGACCCCGATATGTGGACAGAACTTGGACAGGACGGAAATCCGGTGATGAGTTCGTTCGGTATCTTACTTGATATTGGAAGCCAACAAAGCCCTAACATGGAAGTTTTCTACAAATCTGCTAACGGTGTAAACCGTAAGGATGTACGTGCTTCTATTAACGGTTTAACTGGTGACCCAGGAACAAGCGTAAGTGAAGAAGATTTCAACAAGTTTGCGATGTTAAAACAAGAACTTATCGTTCTGTATCGCACTAAATCTTGTGCCATCATCAAAAAACGTCCTATATCTTAAAAATAATACCCCCTGCGGAAACACCACAGGGGGTTTTTAAACAAACAAAAATAAACGAAAATGGAATTTTTCAAAAACGGTGCGAGAGGCACTAACGAGAAAGTCGTTGAAGGTGTACATTATGTTACACACACAAACAAAGATGGTTACAAAATAAGGGTTTATAACATGGAAAACGCTGATTTATGCAGGCGAACAGGTGTTATAGATTTAGAACCAGTAAGAAAATCGGGCAGGCACGATAACAGGTTATTAGTTACTACGCTTTATGACAGGGAGAATGATATTATCATTGGAATCCCGATGGGAACCGACCCTAAAACAGGCGATTTAAAGTTTAAGAGGATTAATGTCGGCGAAGGTCGAACATTTGATTTGACAAACAACAACGACGCAATGGAGTGGGCGGTATTAAAACATCACCCCGATATTGACGTTGATGGAAGCAAAACAAGGATTGGAAGTAAGACACTTAAATATAAGGTGTATGATAAGGAACTTATTGCTTCTAAAAAACTTGCAGAACGCCCGATAAGACGTAAAGCGATTGAAATTGCAGAGGGGTTGCATGGTCAACAATTAAAAGACTTTGCTGTTAACTTAGGTATTCCAGTAGATCAAATGTCAACTGTTGAATTGGAGGTTAAAGTTATTGAGTTTGCAGAAGATTATTCTAAACGTTTTATGGAAATATGGGACAATCCTAACTTGAAGGAAACTACTATTATCAAAAAGGCTTTGAATATGGGGATTCTTGAACTGGACATGGCTCACGGAATCACTTATAATACGTTATCTATTGGGGTTAACGAACAGAGCGCGGTTCAGTACTTGAAGGATAATATCAATATGTTTATTACGATTGAGAGGGCTGTTGAAGCGAGAAGTGGTAAGGTTTCGGATACTGAAAAGCCAACAAGTAAAATCGCCGATGCAAATTCAGCAGAAGTAGAAAGATTAAGAAACGAACTGGAAGCATTAAAGAAGCAATACGCCGTTGTTAATAGTTTAAAAGTTGAAGAACTTGCTGAAAAAACAGCTACCGAAATTATTTCTTCCGGTGATGAAGAATATGCTGAATTATTAGCAGAGGCTAAGACTCTAAAAATAAAAGGCGCACACCGATGTAATAAGGAACTTTTGAAACAAAAAGTTGAAGAAGCAAAAGCATTAGTGAAAAACTAAAATTAAGAGGGAAGCGAAAGTTTCCCTTTTTTCATTTATCTTTATGAAAACTAATTTTAATGAACGCAATATTATTGAGGGACAGAATCGACTTCTACAACGACTTAACCCGTAACGCAAGGTTTTTCTCACAAGACTATAATAACGCTGTTAATTCGGCTATATTAATGTATATAGACCAGATTTTAGTTAATGCTAAAAATTATCCATCTGGTTTTCAATATTCACAATATATTCGGGATAGGTTGTTTAGTTTAATAAAAGTAGCTACTCCTTCCATTACAAACTCATCAACCATAACAGGGCGTTATGGAACATTTACGCCAAGTTTTATTACTTATCCTGCCGACTATCAGAATTTTGTTGAATTAAATGTTCTTATAGATGGTTATTCGGATTATTCCAGACCTACTGATTATAACGAAAGCGGCCCGTTGTTGGATAATATTTTTATGAAACCAACCAATCAAAAAACTTATTATAATGAATCCACAACTGGTATAGTTATTTTGAGGGGTGTTGGTGGAACTTTCAGTTCATGTCAGTTAGTGTATTTAAAAACACCAGCTACTTATAATGTTGGATACGAAACAAACTGGATAAATCCAGGCGGTTCGGCGTTGGTAAATGCCTCTTCATATATAGCATTAGAAACTTCTGTTCAAAACGCAATTACATATCAATCCGGCGCACAATTTACAGCCACAGGAACGTCTTTAACAAGCGGTAAAGTTATACTCGCATCCAACACTACAACTTGTGATTTGCCCGATGCTACACATGACGCAATCGCAAAATCGGCAAGTCAAATTCTACTTGGGGTAACGGCTAATTATCCCGCTTCTCAGTTTGTTGAAAAAGAAGCTGCAAAAAATAATTGATTTATTTATTAAAAGCATTATATTTACGCAAACAAAAACTTATCTTATACGTATGTCCGTTAGGAAGGTTGCGTTTATAAATTAAAAAAACAAAATATTATGAAACCAGTTTACAGATCAGTTCTGTTAGCAACTTCCTCAGCGAATGATGTGCAGAACAGTGGGGACTCATTGTCCATCACAGGTTTAATCTCGGTTCCAAAAAGGGACATTGTAACCCGTGGGATTAAACAAATTAGGTACCGTGCAGAAGTAGCACAGGTATATACACTAACAACCACAGGCACTCCCACAGCAGGTACGCTTTACGCCGTTGAAATATGGGATACTAACAGCAGACCGCAAGCGTGGCCGGAGCGTCCAAAAAGATATTCCGTTGTTAGTTTACCAGTTTTAACCAGTATGGGTTCAACTGCTGCATTACAATGGGAATGGATTAACAGTCGTATTGTTACTGCGATTAACGCCGATGGAAGCAATAAAGGAATTGCCGTTTCTTTAGGTTCCGGTACAGGATTAACTTTTACCGATGATGCAAGTTACTATCCTGTATATAATCAGTCAGGAAGCCTTGTTCAGTTTATTAACGCAATGGCTGTTAAAACTAACAGCGACGGAACAGGTTATCAGGCATCACAATTAGCTGTAACAACCGCTGGTGTGTTTTCGGTAGGTGTTGGTGCTAAATTAGCACAACAAACAGTTGTGGCCGATGTGTTCTTGAACAACATGATTTCCGGTGACCCTAACGACCAGGCTCAAACAACCGCAGGAGCATCCGCCACATCAGGACAAAAATACGATGTGTTTACAATTAACTGGTTAAAACGTCAAGACATTCCAACAGTGAGCGATTTCTATGGATTTGTTGATTGTATTGAAACCATTTACGTGGACAACGGCGCAGGTTCTTCAACAACAAATTTAGCAGGATACCTTGCGTTTGCACACAGGATGCACAAGCAAATGGGTCAACTATACTTAAGGGACGTTAACGCAACCCAAGAATGGTTTGATAGCCCTATTGTGTTCCAAGACCCATTGGGAGCTGCCGCTACCGGAACCGCCGATACTTTAGGCTTACAAATGTCTAAATACGCTTCAATGAATCGTACCAATATAGGTACACAAACAAAAGTAGTTCCTATTCCATCAGCAGCAGGTTACGAAATTGACCAGGATGATACAGCAACAGAAGGAAGTCACACCTCACAAAATCAACAAACTTGGGGTACAGAATCCTTTATTGTTGGTCAACAAGAGTTCGCCGTTTATGGCCGTTATGTGATGGGCGATTATACTGATGCTGCATTCATGATAGGCTTCCGTAAAAAAGCAGTTTACGGTGCGGTTATCAACAACTACACTGATTACGCAACTATTGGTAACGGTAGTTCTGCCGCTGGAACAACATGGATTAATGGTGATTTGTTTGTAACAAGGGCTAACTTAAATGGTGGCACTACATTACAAGCGATTTCTGCTGTTATTCCTGTTGATTCAACTGTGTATGAATTATCAGTTAAAGTTGACATTAACGGTGTTGTTACAGCTTATGTAGGTAACACTTCATATCCAATTTATTCAGTAGGCACAACGCCGATGGTATTTGATGCAGGTGATGAAATGATTGCTTTCTATCAAATAGTGAATATTGGTAGTGGTGACCCAGCTTGTTCAATTGGAGAGTTCTTAGCAGTGGCCGATACAAACTTAATTTCTTAATTATTAACACGAAAGGGAGGCGTAAAAACCTCTCTTTTACTTAAAACTCAAAAACATGAATTTAAAAGTAGGCGCAGACGGCTCATTACAGCCGATTGACAAATTAAGAAGGTTTTCAGGATTGGACGGTATTAACCCACAAGATTTTGTAACTAAGAACCAATTTGATACGGGCATAAACTCTACACTGGAAGGAAACAACAATGCTTTTACTGGTGATAACACACACAGCGGAACCGAAACATTTTCAAACGCAACTGGTGTAACAACCGATACAATTACCCCAGCAACTTCGGGAGCAGGAACGTCTTATTTACGTCCGGCAGGAATTAAAACAACCACGCCGATAGCAGCTACCGCTTTAAAATCAGGTGGCGTATATGGACTATCTAAGGCCGATGGTTTAGCTGTTACTTTACCAGCAGCAGTTACCGCAACAATAGGTTACACAGTAAGGTTTCATATTCTTACTTCGTGTACCAGTGTTGGTTACGTAATTAGCACAGGCGAAGCGGGTGACGTTATGGTGGGTGGTTTGTGGGCAACCATAGCCAATCCAGATGCTGCGAATGACATGGAATTTAATATTGCATCAGGAACAGTAAATACATTAACACTTGGCGCAACAACAGCGGCAGGATTAGCCGGTGGCTATATTGACTTTACGTGTATTTCTACTACCCAGTGGGCTGTTAGTGGTACAGTATTAGGTTCTGGTACAATTTCAAGCACATTATTTTCAACTGTGTAATGGAAGAAGTTTGGAAGCCAATTCATAATTATGAAGGGTTATATGAAATATCTTCATTCGGCAGAATAAAGAGTGTGGGTTCAGCTTATGGAAAACCTTATAACAAGAAAAACGGAGTTCTTTTATCTCAATTTATTGCACGTGGAGGATACTGGACTATTAATCTTACATTTAATGGAAAAGGTAAGCAGTTTTCGGTTCATAGGTTAATTGGACAACATTTTATTGATAATCCTGAAAATAAACCATGGATTAATCATAAAGATGGCGTTAAGTCTAACAATTCTCTTTCTAATCTTGAATGGAGCACTATTTCAGAAAACACTAAGCATGCTTATGATATTGGTATAGTTGTTAATCCATTACGAAAATTAGTGATTGATTTAGAAACTGGAATTTTTTATGATTCAATAAAACACGCTGCTTATTCGAAAGGAATTACAAGGGTTTTGTTAACTCGGTATTTAACAGGTGATCGTAGAAATAGAACAAGTTTTGCTTACGCTTAATTAAAAATGAAAACCTAAAGCACAACTTATTAAGAAAGCGGATATTTATATTCGCTTTTTTTATTTATATTTGAACAACAAAAAATTTTAATGTCATGGCAAAAGAACTTACAATGGAAGATGTGTTACACGCATTAAACCTTGCTAAAATAGGTGGTAAAACGGTATGCGTTACACCAACAATAACAACCAATTCTGTTCAATACAGTTCGGGTGATTGTATAGGTGGTTTAATTACGGTTCCAGCCGTTATGACAGCTAATAATGGAACGGCGTTGTTAAAAAACATCTTGATTAAAGATGCAAGTAATCAGAAAGCGGCGTTGACAATATTGTTATTTAATCAGTCACCGACAGGAATGACTACTACAAATAATTCCGCTTTTGCTTATGGTTCCGGTACTGGTTTTTCAAGCGAGATAGCTAAAATAAACGTTTTAACGACAGATTACGAAACGGTAGACTCTAAGGCTACCGCCGATCTTGATGTAATGTCTAAAGCGATACAAGCTAATGGAAGCATGGATTTGTACTTGGTTGTTTTAACTACAGGCACTCCTACTTACGGCGATAATAGTACTTCTTTAATTATAACATTTAGTTTTTTAAGAGATTAATGAATCCTTTATTAATAAGAAAATTATTTTCTAACAGAGTAAATCCTTTTATTACCGCAACTGGTGGAACAGTAACCACAAGCGGGAATCGTATGATTCACACATTCACTTCATCAGGAAATTTTATAGTTTCAAAATTAGGTTTACCAGTTAACAATGTAATGGATTACATTATCGTAGCTGGTGGTGGCGGTGGCGGTGGATTTAATTTCGCCGCTATTGGAAATACAAGTCCAGGTGGTGGAGGAGCAGGTGGTTTTAAATCCGCAACCAATCAATCTATTGTTGCACAAACTTATGCCGTTGTTGTAGGGGCAGGAGGGGCAGCAGGATTAGGTACAACTCCTGATACCAGGGGAGCAAATGGAAGCGATAGCTCTTTTAACAGCGTAACTAGTACAGGTGGCGGAGGTGGTGCTTCTGCTCAGGTTAATACTGGATTAGCTGGTGGTAGTGGAGGCGGTGGCCAAGTAATCGGAACCGGAAGTGCAGGGCAAGGAAACAACGGAGGGGCTTCATCAGCAAGCGCAGCTAATTTTGGTGGTGGTGGGGGTGGTGGTGCATCAGCAGTTGGAGCCAATGGAGCATCTACTGCTGGTGGAGCAGGAGGAGCAGGAACCGCATCTTCTATTAGCGGTTCGGCAACAACATACGCCGGTGGTGGAGGGGGAGGGATATTCTTCGCTAATACGGCAGGAGTAGGTGGAGCAGGTGGCGGTGGAGCAGGTGGAGCAACCGGTCATAACGCAGGATTTGATGGAACTTCCAATACTGGTGGTGGCGGTGGTGGTGCAAGAAATCCATCAGCCACTGCGGCTAATGGCGGAGCCGGTGGTAGTGGTATAGTTATAATTTCTTATGTATATCAATAATGGCACACGTAGCTAAATTAAATACAGAAGTAATAAAAGATGCTAATTTGGGCGACACATATCTCGTTGAACAGGTTATTGTAGTTGCCGATGAAGAAGAAAATCCTTGTGATTTTTGTCAAAAACTTCTCGGCGATGGAAAATACATCCAAACAAGCTACACTTCATCCATAAGAAATACTTTTGCTTTTCCAGGTGCGTATTATATCGAAAATATGGATATATTTATACAACCAAAACCATATAATTCATGGATTTTTGATAAACTAACTTTAAAATGGATAGCACCAGTTGAATATCCAAAAACAGGAATGTGGAATTGGGATGAAGAAACATTATTATGGAAAGAGGCAACAATTAAAATGAAATAAAATGAATTACAACGACGCAATATCTTATCTAACAAACGAGGCAGATTTATTGTCAGGCGATGATAAAACGAAGTTAGAAGATGGTTTATATATACTTGAAAACGGGACTCAAGGTGAAAAAGAAGAAGCGGTAACAAGCCTTAATGATCTTTATTGGGATGCAGCAGTTAGTAGTCAATTTGATTTTGGAGAGGCTACATTTGTAGTTAGTTACACCGTTAACCCAAGTCGCCCAAGTCCGTTCATTCGTCATGCGTAAATATTTAATTTACATAGCCATTTGTATTTTTATATTCATAGGCGCATCGTTTTTTTGCGATGTTATTTATTTAAAATATATAGATTTTTATGGATTAACTTTTGGGTATAATGAGCCTAATCCATATAATGTGAAATGGAATTTGTTGTGGGAAAAATTTATGTCGTTTGAGCGTTTTTTGTTCATAACCACAGTGATACTATATATACGAAAATGGGAATCTTTTAAACAGTATTTTTTTATAAGTGAAAAAAACGTGTTGTTTCGTTTTATTATAGTTTATTGGTTATACTCTTTTGCCGATGTAACTGATAGAATTATTTTTAATATTCATGAATTTCAATTAAACGATTGGGTAGTTCACTTATATAATATTGTGTACATTTTAAAAACAATAAAATTATGTACGAAAAAATAAGACAATTACTACCCGATGAATGGTGGAATTTTTTAATAAAAACATTACCTTTTACCTTGGCAGCATTAGCGATTAGTATAGGAATACAAATGAAAAACAAGACGGCCACCATTGTTGGAGTGATACTATCTATAATTATTGGAGTATCAACTGCATGGATATTTGGTGGATACATTAATGCTCATTTTTCACCTACCACAGCTCCAATAATAATTGGCGTTGTAACCATAACTGGCGAAAAAGTGGGGTACTGGTTCGTGTACAAATTTAATGTAGATATAATTGGAGAAGCGGCGATAAAAGCAATAATTAAAAAAATTAGGAAATGAGTAAAATAAGCGAACACTTCGATGTTAGGGAAATAGTTACACCAGAAATTTACGCCAAGTTTGGTGAAAATTCCAAGTGGTTTGTGAGTGAAAAACAAATAAGGTTCGCTGAGTTTTTGCGCATGCACTTTGGTAAAGCAATTACAATAAATAATTGGCATACTGGTGGGCATTTACAGAATAGAGGTACCAGGAACCCAATAACAGACGTTGGGGCCGTTTATTCACAGCACAAATTAATGAACGCCGTTGATATTAATGTGTCGGGAATGAACAGCGATGAAGTTTATGACCATATACTTGCAAATGAAAAATTATTCATGTCGGCAGGACTCACGACGATGGAAAATAAATCATTCACAAAGGGATGGACTCATTGTGACTTTAGAATAACAGGACTCGACCATATATTAATTGTTAATCCTTAAACAAAATGGAAAAACTAAACACCACCTCGATAATTCAAAGACTTAAAAGTGAAACGCCGATATTTTGGATAAAAGTAAGACGCTTAATGATGGGATGCGCTACATTAGGAGCTTCTTTAATAGCCATACCAGTTGAATATACAGCGTGGTTACCTACCAACACTATAAGTATTTTAATTACCGTTGGCGCCGTTGGAACGGCTTTAGCTTCACTGACGGTTAACCCGAATGAAACCCATTGACAAGGGAGAGTAAATAACTAAAAAGCAAAACCCGGCGTATATCTTGACACGTCGGGCTTCGAAACCCCTTCCTCCGATAATGGTAGGTTAGATCAAGACAAAATTAAATGAAATACTCCATATACGCAATACTAAAAACAAAAATATGTTTCCAAGCCTTAAACCCTGCGGTTGCGTAGTGGCGCATTGTAATTGCAGTATAATTGTTATGGGGTTTACTCAGATTCCAAACACATTTACAGGAACTGCTCCGATGACAGGAACCGAATTAGAGGCGGTTTACCTTGCTATGAAAAAACGAAGAAACAATCCGCATGCTAAAATTTAGATTTTCAAATGGAGTTTGTCAAGTAGGGGGCCGTTCGCTGCTTGTTTGCTGTTTTTTGCTACTATTCGCCGCTTGCAGGGTAACCAAAGATATAAACCGAACCAAGTCCACCGAAACTACTAAAACAGAGGTAACGAGCGTAGAGAGTACAACTACCGTTACTGAATTTACAGGTGAAGTCGAAACCCCAAAAGTAGAATCCGAAGCCGAAAAACATATTGAAAAGGTATTGGCCGGAGATACTCTAACAAACGAGAAAGACGGGATAGTTTCAAAGACCTGGGCCGAAAACGGTAAGCTAAAGAACAGCTTTAAAAAAGAGGCTCAAAAAGTGGCCATTCCTGGCAAAACAACAACGATCTCCAACAAAGCCGAACACAAGACCGAAGATAAAAAGAGTGTCGTTAAAACGAAGGTAAAGCACAAAGTAACGGATTCGGGCTTTAACTGGAACTACGCTTGGTGGCTGTTACTTCTTTTGCTTATCCCTATTTGGAAGTTTCGGAAAATGTTTGTGGGATAAGTAGTACTCGAAACTACAAGGTTCACGTTTACAGCGTGTCCACATTGCCCTGATTTTATCCCTTTGCGGAAAGCAGAAGTGTCGATCTCCCGTCAGTTTCACCCGGCGTATAGTAGTTTTCAAGACTACGTGGCAGGCCGCTGCCATACTTTCCTTTGAGGCCAATGCTCGAATCGAACGAGTCTAAAATAGTTTTGCAGACTATCGGCAATCCATTTGCACTTAATGGCCGTTGTGTGGGTTCTTGGTAACGCACCAAGTCCTTATGTTCTTCAAACACACGCTTCTACTTAGTTAGCTTAACCCACATTGCGGAAAACTGTGTAATCGAAACACACCCGTTAGAGCAATCCGTTTAGCAAACGGTTACAGTCACCCGACTGCTTAATTTTCCTTTGTACTTCGGGTGGGCATCGAACCCACACTTGTTAGGATTTTAAGTCCTATGCGTCTACCTATTGCGCCACCGAAGCATTTTGTACACCGCCCCGGACTCGAACCGGGAAAACTCTTGTTCCTAAGACAAGCGACTTTACCATTTGCCCAGCAGTGCGTAAAATAAAAAATCCCCAGCTTTCACCGGGGATCGTCTTTTTAAAACTTAAATCTTTTGCTTTCTATGTGTTTACAAAACTTTAGTTTATAATATCCCCCGGAGCGTTGTGTAGCAACGAACTAAACGAGAGACAATATAAATTTTGATTTTTCACTTCGACAAATTTAAATACAATTATCATACCAAACAAATTTATTTTAACCGCCGGGGTTTTATTCCTTATTGGTAGGTGGTGGGTGGTTAAGTAGGGTTTCAATTTTATTTCTTGCATTTAAAACGTATTCGCTCATTTGTTCGTGGCTTCGTTGTGAAGATGGGTGAGGTATTTTTATTATTTTACCTGGGTGTTCAAAAACAAAATTTTCATGAACCTCTGCGCCCAAAAGAATTATTATATCATTTGGGAATACATCAATTCTTCTTATCCAGTCGCAAGCAAGCGTATATTTTTCATCTTCTGTTTTTGGGTAATAGTCAACATTATAAAGATTAGTTTTTAAGTGATTGAATCCGAACGCAATCTTGTCCACCAACTTACCAGACTTGGTGCTGCTACACAATGGTTTTTTCATTGGCTTATTGTGCATCCCAACAAATATTATTTTTTCCATACTTTCCAATTTTATTTATCACTTTACTGTTTCGGTGGGTGGGGCCAGGAACTTCCCTTTACTTGTTTCGAATGGTATTTGCATGGTTAAATTGTTTTTAAAATAAGTATTACCGCGTCAATTTCACGAATAAATTTCTTGTTATAACGTATTGATTTTAATCTTAAATCTTGCCAATCCCTTGACCCTCTATTTTCATTAGCCATTTTGATGTCGTTGATTAGTTCATCTTGAACCTCATCTCTTTTGTTTTGCAACATTTTTAAAACTAAATTCATTTCCCCTCCCTGTTTCTAAATATTGTTAGTAGGTCGGTAAACAGAATTAATTTATCCACGTTATTGGTGTAGTAAGTTTCATATTCGTATGTCCACCCATTCTGAGACTTCCACCTGTCAAACTCCACCATTTCGGATTCCATTTGAGATAGTGCGGTTGTGTGCCCTTTAACAAAAGCGTTTTGTTGTAATTGCCTAACGGTTGGCGTAAATATATTATCGTTATGGTTTTCAGAATATAGTTCCTGTGCTTGCTCCTTTATTTTGTCTGTGGTCATTCTCTTATTTTTTAATTGCCTTGCGGCGGGTTAGTGGTTATAACTGGGCGGTCTTTTACTACACGGCGTAATTTTGTTCGTGTGTTACCATCAAGCCCCATGATACCAATATCCGTAATGGCTTCTTTAATGGCTTCTATTAAGTCGTTACGGTGTTCTGTAACCTTTAAATGTGCATCAAGGGTTAAGTCGTGTGCTGCTTCACTGTTTTTCAATTCAGCTTCAAGATTGTTCACCCTCTCCTGCAAAGCCTTTGTTTGTTCGTCGGCGTATTGCTGCATGGCTTTATAAATAAGCGGCTCCATTTTTAATGAAACATAATCGAAGTCCTCACCAAACACCTCTCTTGTTATTTCTTCTGCTCTACTCATTTTGTCAACTCCTTCCATTGTTCGATTGCATCTATGTGTTCAGTGTAAGGTTGTCCGCGCATTACGATAAAAGCATCGCTTGCGTTTTTTAATAACTTGTTTAGCTTCTCCCCCGCGTCCCTAAGCCTTTTGTTTTCGATGGTTTGATTGTCCATTAATTCTTGCATATCCACTTCTTTTTTATTCCAAAGTTCTAAAAGACGGTGGCGATCTTCTAAATTTGCTCTTAGGTTTTCAATCTCTATTCTTTGGGATTTTATTACTTCCAATTGGTCGGATCTGATTTGTTTTAGTTCCTCTATCTCCATGTCTTTTTCTTCACATTGCTGATTTAAAGCGTCGATTATTTCGCAACCTTGTTTCCATAATTCAAAATTATTTTCACTTGTGTCGCTCAGTTCTTTTAGTTCCCTGTCTTTTTCGGATAGGGCCAAAGCCCAATATTCCTTTGCGGTGTCGGATTTTATAATCCATCGAATATAATCGGCGACTTCTTCTTTTGAATTAGTCATTTGAAGTTTTACAGTCATTGCCCTGTATTTGTTTTCTTCTGCGGCACTCAGCGGCTGTGTTTGGTTGGTCATGGTTGGGTGGTTTTAATTGTGTCTTTATAATAATCGGAGTTCAAAAAATGTGAGATAACTTCTTCAACATGGTTGCTGCTTTTGAATTTTACAGCGTTTAAAAGACAGTAGTTTCCAAACAAGCTCAACGCAAACCTATGTGTTTTGTCCTCACCAAAGAAGTCTTGTAATGTTTCGCTGGTATGGTATTTTGCCGGTTTCCCTGGCTCCTTAAACACCGCCTTGCCATTTTCTACTGTTACGTAGGGGGTGACGTTGATGCCGGAAATAAGGTCGGAAGTAAAATCTCCAATAGGTAATTCTAAATCTCGATAGGTATAATATTGCTTATCGAAAATCTTTCTTGATTCACTTATTTCACACTCAACAGTAACCCCGGACACCTCCCAAAACCTCAAACGAATGCAATAAGCGTCCCAATTTTCTCCTGTTGCTTGTTCCGGCCTCTCCCTGTCAAAGGCCTTTATACATTCAGGGAATTGGTAGTAGTGGGTCATGGGTTAATACATTTGATTTTTACATACAGGGCAATTCTCAATTTTACATTTAGCACCTTCGCATTGGTCAAAAGGCCCCGCGCCAGACATTACAACAAAACGAATTTCATCCATAAACTTTTTATCCGCTGCGATTTTATCGCGGTAATATTTAACAAGGTTTATTCGTTCTATTGAAGGCATACCTTCTTTAACTAAAATAGCAATGTGGCTTCTTAGTTTTTTATTTTCTTCGGCTACCTTTTGAAAGGTTGAGCGGCTTACGTATTTTCCTTTTTGCATAAGTTAATTTTTAAACAGGGTTTTTATTTTTGTAACCGTAACGGCATCGTTTTCGTACTTAAATACAATTTTTTTAATTTGGTCTGTCAAATTATTCAAGCATGCAGCCTCTGATTTTAGTTCTTGGATTTGGGATTCAACAATCGGGGTTATCTTAGACATTACTCTATCAACAACAGGCTCGTTGTGTAGCGGGTAAAATTCATTCATTAGTATTTTTCTTATTTTATTAAGCATTACCTTTTCCATGTCTTATTTTTTACGCTCCCCTACGGAAGCTGGTTAATGATTGTTTAAATTTATGTTCTCCGCTTCTAATTTTAGTTGTTCGTCGTTCATGGCTTACTGTGTTTGAAGATTTTTAATTGGATCACCAACTTTGTAAAAACTACAACTATCATTGAATCTTACATAGTCGCCATTTTCATATTCTTTGTACCCAAACCAACATATCCCTTTCGGCATCGGGTTATCCCAAAAATTAGTATAAGATTTATAACAAATCTTTGGGTTTTTAATTTTTGCACCATTGCACCCGGTAAGGATTATTGATAGAATTATTATTTTTTTCATCTTTCTTCTTATTTTCTCCCACCCCCTCTACTTTAAGGGGAGGAAGGGGTTAGTAATTAATATCTTTGTTCCAGCAAATTATTTGGCCGTTGAAAGGTTTTCGTTTCGAGTTCATCATTCCTTTTCCAGCGAACCATTGCGCGAAGCCAGTAAGAGTTAAGCCGTCATTCGCGGCAATAGTTTTAAGGTTTTCGGCGGTTGTTACAAAGTCTTTCGATGAGTATTGACACTCGTCCCACCACGCGGCGGGTTTCATTTCAAAACCCCATGTTTTTTCAACCATAGTGTCGTCCCAAAAAATTATCTGTGGGCTGTCGTACGGAACTTGTGACCACACTCTTGGGCTGAATAATTCGATTGCCTTAAATCGCAATCCGTTTCTTATTGTATGGTTCTTTGTGTCAAAAATTCCAGTATTTAGTGAAAGGTAAAACGCTTCAATATCCTCGAATGATAATTTGCCTTTAGCAATATTTTTAGTGTTTAAAACAAGGAGTTTTTGTAAGTACGATTTAGCCGTAAATTCTACGCCGACACTATTTAAAAACTTCTCCACAAAGTAAGTCGGCTCACCTGCTTTTGGGTGGTACTTAGGGAATGCCCTGCTAAATGTTATTACTTTTGCCATGTCTCGTTTTCCAGCCTTTTACGGCTCTTTGGTTATAGGGGTTGTTTAACCCAATTTTTAACAGATTCCAAAACCAAAACAACTTTTGTTAAGTTAAATTGTTGGTCTTTATTTGATCGGATTTGAGTTTCCATATCAATCCATATTTCAGCATCGGCAACTTTGCTTTCGATTAGTTTAACTTGCTCTACAATATTTTCTGGCGAGAGGCCACCAGCGTAGCCGCAGTTTACACCATCTATTAGGGTCGGCCATTCTTTAGGTAACACTCCTGCGCCATGCGACATATCAAATAGGGTTGAACAATTAACGCCGTATGAAATAGCGCAGTCAAGTATTGGTTTGTTAACGCCGTCGAACTGAAAAATAATTTCTTTATTGAAATTTTTTAAATCGGCAATAGCCGGTTTCTCAAATTGATGAGTGTAACCATGAGTGTTTATTTGAACCCTTTGAAAATCATTCCAAATCGGGCCAATTTCCCTTGTAAACCTATCAGAACCCATTAGAACCTCTTTAACGTAGGTACCACAAACATGGCAAGAAAGAAGTAGTTCGCCGTTGTTTAATTCCGCTAATTTATCCATCCATGCAATCGAAGGGAACCTGTTATTGCCTTGACTGTTTCGCGATACAAGTATGCCCCATTCTACAAATGGATAAGCCGCTGAAACTGCTAATAATTCTTTTGGGTCAATACTGTCGTCGGCCCCTGTCATTGTTACTTTATTGATTTTCATATTATTTGGTTTTAAATTTCCTTGTCCTCCATGCTTTTAAAGTTCTGTTTCTGTAATATGTTTTTCTGTTCTCTTTCCTCACTTCCTCAAACTCATCACTCCTTTTCCTTATATATTCGAATACTCCATCGGGGAAGACCTTGGGAACGTATAAGTCAAGGGTGGTTTGGGTGGAGATCATTTTATTGTTAGTTCTTTTCCTGTTAAAACGTAATAAATGTTTTGGAGGTGATGAACTGATTTTATTTTAACCAAAGGCTGCCCCGATTCAAATTGACAAAACTCAGTGTCGTCTATTTTATAGTGAAAAATGTAAAGGCCCTTTATGCTGTATTCTTTCCTGTTTTTTCCATCAGTCCACGTACATTTAAAGCCTAAATTAATTAACCATCTTTCGTTTAACAGTATTGGTTTCGCTTTAAACACACCGATCTCAACTTGATATATTCCATTAGCTGAAATCGCCATATAGTCCCCGGTGTTAATTCCTAATTTTGGAATCGAAACGGGTTCACTTTTTACAAAGTTTCCAGCGCGTAATTCTGTGTGTTTTATTTCCATTTGTATGTCTGTATAAGAGGGGTTAAGCGTTGTCTTTGTAAAATTCCTTTACCGAATTAAGTTGTGAGAAAACCTCCTTGCTGATAACCGGGGAGATGAGTTCGTTTTTTAAAGCTATTTCTACAATTCCAACCAGTGCAACAACTCTTTCATTGAACAATCCAAGCGATTCTATTGCATTGATCGGTCGGATAATCTCTACTTTGTCTTTTTTATTTGCCATATTTTCAAGTTTTAATTAAATCATAGTTCAAGGGGTTTACATCGGCGAGAACCCCTGTTTTGTGGTTCGTAATTACCTTGTTTAACGGATATAAAGATAAAAGGTTGCAAAATATGTAATAAAATTAAATAATTTCTGTTTATATTTATGCCACCAAAACTTCACGAATGACCCCTCTATCTAAAAAGGCTATTGTCGATGATATAACTATACTACTTACAAAGTTTAGCAAGACCGATGAAAGCCGTATAGATGAAGATTACTTATCCTTTAAGATAGACGAGGTTCGTTCCGAATTAATAGTTCAGAAATTTAACGCCACAAGAGAAATAGATTCTGCGTGGATACAGGATTTGGGCTTAGTTTCGTTCAATAAAACCAATTCCGCCGATGATTCGTCTGTAACTACCTGCGATTGTCCTGTTTATAAGGCAGTTATTCCACAAGTAATATCACTTTCTTTAGGCAACGGCAACCAAGACATAGGACTTTATTCAATAGCCTCTGCCTGTGGAACTAAGCGAATTTACCCCATGCCAATGTCTAAATGGAAGTATATTCCACCAGGACATGAATTAGGGATGTTTCCCTACTTTGAACGCATAAACACGGCGATGTATAAGAATGTAGAGGGTAAAGCGCGTATTTTAGCCATTTTACAGAACCCAGAGGATGGTTTTATTAAGAACAGCGTTCCAATAGCCTCAGGTAGCATAGTTCTTAACACGGTTTATATAGTGAAATTTGGGCAAGTTGTGTATAATGGGGCTACTTACCAACCAAACGACACCTTTACGGGAGCAGCGGTAACGACTTTTTCTACCAGCATTGGATTAGTTTACCTGTACTCAGAAGCACGTGCCTTTACCGATTTGGACGCTTATCCTGTGTCGGGAGATATGGCAAGACAGATAACTTTGGAAATTTGTACCAAAGAATTTAACATAGAACGTCAGGCTATTATTGACGTTCAAAATGATAGTAGGGACGATGCAGCAAAGCAGTAAGTTTAATATGGCAGCGGCTTGTAAGCGTGGTAGAAAGCGTTTACGGTTAAAGAGCGGTAAAAAGGTGAACAATTCTTTTGTACGTGAACTATGGAAGGATTATATCAATCTCAGTATTTTGCCGATGTTATTAAAATATGGTAAAGTTCAGATAGATAAAAACTGTTCTTTGGAGATAGTAGGACACAGGGAGATTAAGTTAATAAAGCTAAAAAGGAACGGTAAAATCTCATCAACCACATTAGAGAACAAATTAAGGTCAGGAATAAGCTATAAAATCGTTTTAAACGATAGAAATTACCGGGGAGGCACTTTGATATTCCAAGCCTGCCCGATGATTAAAAAGGCCGTTTCTGACCATTTAAAGAATAGTAACACTTATTATCGAATAGCGGCATGACAGAAGAAGAGTGGATGGAAAAAATAAAGAAAGCCTTTACTATCACTATTAAAGAGGGGATTGTTTTGGAAAGTGAAGTGGAATATTTGAATAAATTTTTTAATGAAATATTTGGAAAATGAGTATAAATAGCCTAATATCAATAAAGAACCCCATTGTAGATGCTCAAATGCAGCTTGGTTTAGATACCATGCAGGATATTCCATTATTTACAAGGTGGGCTACTTTGGCAGAGAAAGAGATTAGCAGCTACTTCCAATTCGTTAAGAAGCGTAAGGTAATAGATATTTGTGGTTGTACCGCTATACTACCATGTGATGCTTATGAACTTCAATGCGCTGTGTTGGGAGATATGGGAGAGAGCTGTGAAGATTTGGTTGGTGCTATTTGTGGATGTGGTGGCGGAACTGCTTTTTCAACTACCGCCGTTGTAGGGTCATTCCTTATTGTAGATATTGGCTTTGATTTTACTAATTATTTAGGTGTATTACCATATGTTATTCAGAATAATAAGGTTATTCTTAATCAAAACTACGATGGTCAAAAACTCACTATTCAGTACTTAGGTTACGAATCCGACGATGAAGGATTCTTAATGGTAGGTCAAAACCATGTAAATGCCATAAACTGCTATATCCGTTACAATTACCACCTACGCCGTATGGCTAAAGTGGGAGCTACGTATTTAGACCGTGACCTTATGCGTGAAGCTAAAGAAGAATGGAACAGGGAGTGTGCTAATGCGAGGGCTAAAGATGGCAAACCAACTCCAAGCGAACAGATAGAAATGGCGAACATGGTATCTGACCCCCTAATCGGCAACGGACTCCGCATAGGCATCTTTAACGATTTATACGCAAATAACTGGTACTAAATGGCAGAACAATTCACCAATACCTTTCAGAATGGCATGAACAGCGATTACAATGTTGTTCTGCAACCCAACGGCACATACCGATTTGCCGCTAATTGTAGCTTGGTATCTCAGGACGGCAATAATTACGTTATCAAAGATTGTTTGGGAAATGTTAGAACGTTTAATATTAACATTCGATACGCAGCCGATAGTACTCATTTTGATACTCCGCCGATGCCAATAGGCTTTATTTCATTTCCTGATAAACTTATAGTATTTTCTACCAATAACGAATCGGTTGACGGCGGTTATGGCGAGATCGGCATGATTAAATACCTACCTTACGGTGAAGGTGTAATGCCTCTATCTGTGGCAGGGGAAATGAACGCAGGATATGTGCCGTTGTATCACCACGATGACCTTAAATTCTCTAAACTGTATCGGATAGAGGGGTTTGGCTTGAAGGAAACCGATAACATCGAGCGTTGCTATTGGACTGATAATTTTAACGAACCCCGTGTTTTTAATATTTCTGACCCAATCTTTACCGATTATATTCCATCAGGGTACTCTTTCGGTGATGCTGAGTATATGGTAGTAGAAGGTGTAGTTGAATTTCCTATTGGAAGTGGGGATTTTTACGGTCCAACAACAGGAAGCGGAAGTATTATTGGAAACATTATGCCTCAAGTTGTTTCTGTTGGATATACCGCAACCACAGGAACATCCCCAACCCCTAAAGTGATACGTTATTTGCCACCAACTTTATTAAGCTGGACGCCAGATAGATTATTGGGTAATATTCAATTTCAATCTTTTAGCGCAGGAAATGTGTTTTGTGGTAATAAAATATATTTTTACCGTCTTGGTCTAAATTCTGGCTATATATCGCCATGGAGTTACCCATCCGCACCTACTCATGTTGGAATTGAGAGTATTTACAGTACCTCATATAATTATACTAATCAGGTTGGCGGTGGTACATCTACACAGGCTATCCGAAGCAATAAGTCGTTAAACATTCTTATAAGCAATGTTGACCCTGACTTTGATTATATTGAAATGGCGTGTGCTGAATTTGATAATTTAAGTGATGTGCCTCGACAAATATCAATAGTTGCAAGGGCTTCCATAACCAGTGGTTCTGCTCTATTAAATCATAATGGTAATAATAATTATGGTGAATTAACTCTATCGGATATTACGCTTTTCCCCGTTACCATACTTCAATGTAAAACCATAGCAACCGACAAGAATTATATGTTGGTTGGGAATATTAAAGAGAAGGAAGAATTAGATATTGATTTAACAGGCGTAACTATATCCTCATTCAACTATCCAATGCCGATGGTTTTTGATGTTGCATCTTGCTCAAATCAAGTTGTTTACCAGCCAGAAGTTCCACCAGTTACGGGTAATCCGGGGGCAGGGGATGTTGTGCCTAATTCCCGTTGGTATGTAGAGCGTGGTGAAGCAAGTGTTAATACTGTTTCTTACAACGGAAACCTATACTTAACAGGTTCCGTAATAACAGGTGTAGCGTCAGGCGGTGGTTTTAATGCTCAAAATACTATTACAACTGCCGGTTTAGGACAAGTAAGACCATGTGTAACTAAAAACCGATATACTCCTTTCGGGACTTCTGATAGACGAGAAAATGCCATAACATTAAGTGGAGATTTTTTATTCTGGGACTACAAATCGGCGGCAGTTCACCAACACGCTCAAGGGTATTGGAGTAATGAGAAATACAGGTTTGGTATCTTGTTTTATGACAAAAAAGGCAATCCAATGTATGTTCGATGGATTGGAGATTATACAATGCCTGATGTAGCTTCCAAAGGCGGCCTATTGGTTCGTAATAACTATGGGGGCTTAACCAACGGACATTACTCATTAAACCCATCGGGTGTTAAGTTTAGTAATATTCTTATCCCCGCCGATATTATTGATGAGATAAGTGGATTTAGTATTGTACGTGCCCATAGGGATGCTCGTATTATAACACAAGGCTTGGTAAGCCAGACTTATTACGATGCGGGAGCTGGGCCAGGAACGGCCTATCCTGTTGGTTTTTTATCTAACACCACTGTAACCGATTTTGCTTATTCTTTACTATATCAATTTATTTCTCCCGATCTTTTAGTAGATGCGCCGTTGAAAGGCTCTGTTGGAGTTAAAGGGGATACCGTAGAGTCTATTCAGTGGGTATCCCCTGTTACTAATACAGGTAATGTAGCAACAGGATATGGTGGAACAGAGCAGATTGTAACTAAACTAATAAATGACCCGAACGCTCCTACGCCAGTAGATGCCGCTCAAAGAACAGGAACTATAACATATTTTGTTGGAACGAATGAGAGGGATAGTATTGTGAATTTTAATGGAACTGGCAAGAATATTTACAATGTAACTCAAATTACAGCAGGAACAGGAAACGTAATTTCTGGTACTTGTTTAGGAACTGGGTCTTATGGATTAGATACGTGGGCTGGAATCGGAGGTAAAAAATCTTTCTTTATGCTTGGTGCTGACTTTTATTCGTTTAATCCACCAGCGGCAATAGCCACTTATTTATACACCAATACGCTTGGTTCAAGAACCAGTAATAAGGTGTTAATGAATTATTGTAAGGCTAATGTTAATCAATATGGAGGCATAGGGGCCAACGCTTTAGCGGCTACTACCTATATGTCAACGGGACACTTTCAGCCGATAAATAGTGTTGTTAAGTCAGAAACAGATAACGGTGCAGGATACTATGTTTTTAATAACGTAGAAGTGTTTGGTGGCGATTGTTTTGTTAATTATATTGACTACGGTTACTCTTTATGGACAAACGACGCTGCTGTAATAACAGGTAGCTATTCGTACGTGTTCGCATTTCCTTGTGAGTGTAATGCTAATTACGGACTGCGTAATGGGCGTAAAACATCCAATGTGGAAATGTACCATACCGATAGTGGTTCTGGTCCCGCAACGGCAGAATCTATTATTTACACTGGCCCTATGGGAGAAGTAAGATTAGAGGGGTTTGAATATAATAAAGGATATTCAGCGGAGGGACAGATATTTTTGTATCCTGCTTTACCAGAAAATTTCCTTTCTTCAAGTCGGTTTCAGTCCCGTATAAGATATGCTGGACAGAAATTCCTAGGAGAAACCATTGATTCGTTTCGCCGTTTTTTAATAAACGACTATAAGGATTTGGATACGGTTGGCGGGGAGATAAACAATATTAAGGTTAAGGATGCCAGGGTTGTAGTTTGGCAGAATAAATTAACAAGTACAGTTCCCATATTAGAACGTTTATTATTAAGCGGTTTAGATGGTGCTGCCACCACTTTAGGAACAGGAGGAGTTGTAACACGTTACGACCCAATAACCTCTTATTTTGGCAATCAACACCAATGGAGCGTTATTGAAACAGAATATGGTTTTGCTTGGTTTGATATGCGTAGAAAAGCATTTATGTTACTCGCTTTTGACGGAACAGGATTAATAGAAGAAAGTCAGGTAGGTGGCTTAAACGCTTTCTTTAACGAAGTTTTCTTTGAAGTCACAAACTCTGATGCTGTAGTAACAAACTTACTTAACGACCCCAACTTTGCAGCAAGTAGTGATAGACCGTTGATGGGTGTTGGAATAACAGGGGTCTTTGACCCTAAGTTTAAAATGACTTATATGACATTTAAATTTAGTGAGAGGGCTGAATTTGCTTATTTCCGTAAGGATTTTACCATCGGATACTTGCACACTCCGCAAACTAAATGTTTTGTGTCGTTTTATGACTTTTTACCATCTATATCGCATAACCACAACCAATTTGTAATATCTGTTAATGACCCAAAGAATATAACTCAATACCTATTTTACAGCGGTGTATTAACAGGATTTGTATTTGTCCCAGGAGAAACATTACCGTTGTTAGGGGTAGAGTATGTTTGTATTTTAACTGTAACCATCGGGGCTGCAAGCACGCTACCAGGATACGTAGGTTCTATTTACTGGGTCGCTGTAAACGCTCAGAATCAATTATGGGTACATAACCAACCAACAGATTTTGACCTTAACCCAGCTAATGTATATGCTTATAACACTTTCTTTGGTAAAGCTGTAAGTAATAAACTTCACATTATAATTAATCCGCAAGTTGAGAATGATTTTGAAGTGACCAATATTGAGCAATGTGGTTCTTCTGTTAATTATACGGATGTAGAAACTGAAACTGATACCCAATCAGCTTCTGATTTGGCTATAACAAGCACAAACAGGAATTACAGAACCACATTCTCAAAGATAACCAGCAATTTGCCTTTAAGTTCATCGGGGAGAATAGTGAATGATTATTTGAAAATAAAGTTCACTAAGAAAAACTGGACAACTAATCCAAGGGTTGTGGTTTTGGCTACAAAAATATTGCAGTCTATAAATAGTCTGTTCACTCAAAAGAGGTAACGCAACCTTTTTGCCTTAAATTCGTTAAACAAATCAAAAACTCATGGAACAAGAGAAATTTAAAAACGAAAAAAGGAATAAATGGATAATACTATTGATTGTCGTATTATTCTTTATAACTGCCTATTTATCTACTGGATGTAAGAAGAAAAATACTACACCAGAACCGTGTCCCGAACCATCTACAACCACAACTGGTTCCGTTCCTGTTTGTGATGCCAAATTAAAGCGGTTTTTAGGAACATTTGTATTCCTTAAAAACACACAGGACACTATTGTAATTACATATTTTCATAACAACTGCCCCGATGAATACAGTGGCTTTTATAAGGTAAAAGGCTTAGGGGCAGCATTAATGGAATTTGCCGCTCCAAATACGTCCTTTGGTGATAGTTTATTAACATTTAAGAGTGAAGAGATTAATAAAATATGTTATCATAATGTTGAGCAAGTAACATTAAAATGGGACAGCTTGCAACCAAATTCTATGAAAATTGTTTGCGCTAAATTGCACAATTATTCAACCACTAATTATGGTTTGTATAAAATAAAGTAAATTAATACTTTCTTTCGTATATTTGTTTTATCAATTCCAAGTATATGAAAACAGCCCCCAAACTAAGTACATTAAAAAAGAAGCCTGTTCAGAAACTTGCCGATGGTAGTTGGGTAAATGGACAATGGGTTCCAACAGGAACTCAACCAGGTGGCCCCGGAACAAACAGCAATTTTAATAATTACGGTGGACTAGCATCCCAAGCCGCCGATGTTGGAGCAGGAGCTTTAGGAGCCGCTTCTTTAAACACCATGTCAAATAATATACCTAATTCTCATGGCGTTGTTGATGTTAAAAAATCACGTAATGCAGGGATACAGGGAGGTGCGGCTACTGGGCTTAAAATAGGCTCTACGATAGGTACTTTTGCAGGTGGACCACTAGGAACAGCAATTGGAGGCGCAGCAGGGGCAGGAATCGGTGCTTTAGTAGGTGGAATAGGAGCAAAACGTAAGGCGGAGGCTAATAACAAAACAGCAGAGGCAGATTTTCAAGCCTCAGAAGCAGAGCGTATAGCAGCAGAACAAAAGGCTAAAAAAGAGGCTTTTTTCAATGCTAATTTCAGTAACAATATGTCGCGTGAATTAACTAATCGTTATGCGGGTTACGCCGATGGGGGTTTGATTAAAGGAGCAGGAACAGGTAAAAGCGATGATATAAAAGCTATTGTTAAGAAAGATAGTTTTGTGGTTCCTGCTGAAAATAAAAAAATTGCAGAAGAGGTGAGGGTTAAAATACTAAAAGCTCCTTCAACTAAAAAAGCTAATCTTAATCAAAACGGTGGTGAGCCTGTTAAATTAAGCAATGGTGAACATTTATTTACTCCCGAAGAAGCAGAAAAGATTGAATCTGAATTGGGAGAAGAATTTTTAGAGGCTTTGGCTCCAAATGCCGATGAAAGTGAAAACAAGTCAAAAGGAGGTCGTTTATCTGCTGAAAAGGCTCGTATAATGCTCCATGACGGCGTTATACGTGGAAAACCAATAACCGAACAACAACGAAAATACTTCGGGTATGTGGCTAACAAAAAAGACGGTGGGAAAATAGAGGGATACGCCGATGGAGGGAAAACAAAACCTAAATCAAAAAATTTATTAGATGCGGCTAATCACATGAATTATAAACCACCTTATTCTACCAAGGGGAGTAATGTAAAAATAGAACCCCAAGCTAAATCCGATAGGTTGGGTAAAGCTCCGTCAGCAAAAACGGTTAATAAGTCAAAAACAGAACCATCCTATAAAACATCAGATGGGCCATTTAGTCAATCTACGCTACGAAATATAGAGAATGATACTTCGTTGCCTCCAACAGAAGAAAGCCCATTATTGGCCTCAAAAACAGGTTTAGTAAGTACTTTACAGAGTCCATCTTTGACCAATGATAGTTTAAGTTCTACTACTCCGGCTCCAAGTGCTACAAATGATTTGGCAACTACTTTATCATCAGGATTGGGGGCTGTAAAAGATTATGGTTTACCCGCTCTTCAAACCTACATGGGATTAAAACAATTGCAAGGTTTAGGTAAACGTCCTGTGGACAAAATAGACCCTGATTATTTAGCTGGTATAGCTACTTCACGTGGGGTAGTGGATAGAGCAAATGGAATAGCCGACAGGGCTTCCGCCGATGCAAGGTATGGATACTCACCAGAAGAACTTGCTTCATTAAATATGCAGAACAATAATGCTACATCGGCGGGAAGATTTGCTGCCCGTAACTACTCAGGAGGTAGCGCAGGAAACGCTTTTAACATGGAAAGGACGGCACTTAATGACTCATTCGATAGGGGATTAGCAGCTAAAATAGGTGACCGCAATCTGCGTTTTCAGAAGCAACAATACGCTGATAACAGGAGGGGTTATGCTGATTCAAAAAATTCTGAGTTGAATAATTTACTTCAAGATAAGGCCGACCGTAGTCGTATGTTATTTGGGGATACAATGAATAGTTTTATGCAAAACCAATCTGCGGGGCAAGAACTTGTTGGTGCAGGCTTGCGTAATTTAGTTTCTGCTGGACGTTACAGGGATGAATTAGAGGCTAATAAACAAAGAGATTTAAAATATAATATTTAATGGCCGAATTTGGATTAGTTAGGGGCTTAGCCCAAGATTTAGGTTATGACCAAAAGATAAACGACCTTCGTTATCGCGAACAGCAAGATAAATTAGCACAAATTCAGGCTCAAAATCGTGCAAAACTTTTTGCCGATGATATGGACTACAACACAACAGTTAGTCCTTATGATATGCCCCTTGTGAAACAATACGCTCAGGGGCGTGTAAAAGATATTGCTAAATTTTATCGTGACAATCCTGATGTTCTGTATAACCCTGAAAAGTTAGCTGTTTTAAATTCAATGAAAAAGGATTTAAAAAACAATGAGCCATTAAATAGAGGCATGGCATATACTTCTTTAAAGACAGAAATGTTGAAAGATATGCAGGACTCTATGAAAAATCATAAGTTTCAAAACAAGAAGGGGTGGGAACGTGAAATGCAGAAGTTTAAAAACTATGACCAATTTGGTCACCCCGAAGGAGAAGCGGGAAGAGTGCGTGACGGCGTAGTTTTGCCAAGTTACACAAGACCAAGAGATTTTGTTGACAATTTAGGTGGTGAGTTTCAGAAGATGGGAAACGCCACTAAAAATTATGATTTAATTCAAGGAAAAGTTCCCGGTGAGTTTTACACTAATATGCGTAAAGATGATTTGGAAAAATTAACCGATTCTGGGCTTCAACAATTTCAAGAACAAATTGATGAAGAAACTAACGCATTAGGAATAACAGACCCCGCACAAAAACGTCAATGGGTACGTAACCAAATTGAATCAGGCTTTGATAAACAACATAGTTTAGGTGACCCCTTAGCTTTACGTAAATTAGCTATTGATGAGGCTCAATTAGCTTTACAGAAGAGCAAACATCAAAGGGATTTAAATAAAGATGCTGCCGAGGCGAGTCAAGGTAGTACGTGGGATTTTCTTACAAACACTCCAAGTACAAATATTGATATACCAACGGCGAATCTTATTTGGGGCAATAACGCCGCTAAAATAAAAGGGGCTAATGGAGAACAAATTGATTTAAGAGGCTTAGGAAAATGGCAATCAGAGGGTTTAAAAACAACCATTAACGGCCAACCATACCTTATAGGTCATGTGGATATGCCAATAGAAACGGCTCAGCAAAAAGGACTTGTGAGGGATGATGCTGTTTTTGGTAAGGATTGGGTTCCAGAAGATAATTTTTCAGATAGAGTTCAAATTGTCAATGAAGATAAAAACGGTAAAAAAATACAGTATGTAAGGGTACTCACTGACATTCCTTTTGACCCCAAAGATAAGATTGCTAAATCTATATTTGAGGGCAGAACAATGGCTCCAAAATATCGTCCCGCCGTTGAAAGGACTGATTCAAGTAATCAAGTAACAGGAACAAAACAACAATTTATAGAAGCTGGTTATTCAGAAGAGCAAATACAACGTGGTATAAAAGAAGGTTTAATTAAATTAAAATAACTATGCCTGAGAATCCAGTTATACCGCCTCCTAATGTCTTGTTTGGAGAAAAACCTAAACAGGCAGCTATTCCACCGCCTGATGTTTTATTTAAAAAACCAAAGGATGTTGTGGGGGATTATTATTTTAATAAGCCTGATGTAACTCCCGATGAGATTGTAAATTCAATACCCGAACTTCCAGGTAACGACGCAAGTAAAAAAGATGTGTTGAAAGATTATATTAAATCAAAACCATCTACTCAGGATATAAGTGATGCTATCCTTACTTTACAAGGCAAACATCCTCATCAGGAAGGTGGACTTAAATTCTACACAAACGACCAAGGAAAGCCAGTTCCATTAAAAAACAGCGAACGTCCACCGGCAGGATACGATGTGGCAAGTTTGTGGGGAAATCAAAAGGAAGCTAATGACGATAACTTTTTTACCAGTTTAGGTAAACACGCTATAAACGGATTAGTAGGCGCAGCAGAAGGAGTTGTTTCATTAGCTGATGTTGGACAAGGTTTAGTAACAGGAAGTGAATCTACGGCTTTAAATAGCCTTAAAAACAGTGCTGACTATCTTAAATTCAAAACTAAGGCTGTTGATGATATTTACCAAGGCGAAGGTGTTAAAGACATTCTAAGCCCATCCAAATATCATTTTAATAAGGATAACGTAACTGAGAATATGTTACAAGGCATGGAATCGGTGATTTCCTTTGCTTTGGGAACAAAAGGATTGGGTGCGGCAACTAAGAGCGTTAAAACCGCTGCTGCTATTTCTGCATACGGTATGGCTGCTAATGAAATGACCGACATTGCCGATGAAGCAGGATTGGAAGGAAGAAATAAGTATAATTTCGTAGCCGCAACTGCTGTTCCGCAAGCCGCTTTAGAAATGCTTGGTGGTGCTGAAAAACTCATATTACGAAACCAAAATGCCAGACAAGAAATATCTCAAACATTAAAAGCATTAGTGGCTGAAATTCCAAAAGATGCGGAAGGAAATATAACTAAGGAAGGACTGCAACAATTAAGCGAAGGAATGACTACGACTCTTAAAAATACAGTTAAGAAGTTCGCTGGACAAACACTTAAATCAACGGCGGAAGAAGCCGGAACAGAAGCCTTGCAGGAAGTGGCTCAGGAGGGTAGTAAGCAGTTGTATGATAAATTAGCTGCCGACCCCAAGTTTCCCAACGCTGATGTATTTTCTCCCGAAGCACTAAACCGTTACGTTAACGCAGGCATTTCCGGGGCTTTAGGAGCAGTTGGGCCATCAGCCTATGCTACACATCAAAAGAACCGTATAGAGCGAGATAAAGCCCAATCTGAGAATATTTACGAACAGGTTAAGAAAGGCCCCGAAGCCGTTAAGGCTATGATACAGAACGTGGAGAACGAGAAGGAGCAGGGTAATATAGGTGAACTGGAAGCCGCCGATGCTATTACCCGTATTAAATCTTACGAGCAATACAATAAGGATGTTACGCCGATGCAAATACCGGATGAAGGTAAGCGAGAATTATTTGACCTAACCTTTCAAAAGGAAAATTTATTAAGGAAATTAGAAATAATCGGCGACCCCAAAGAAACAGGCCCAATAGGTGAGGGGATTTATAACGGTATTGAAAAACAGGCTAAGGATTTACAGAAGAAAATTGATGAGATAGTTTTAAAAGCCCAAATTAAGGATGAATCAACCGTTGCAGAAAAAACAGTTGAAGATATTTCCAAAACTGAGCAACCTAAAAAAGAGGGTGAAACTACTATTAAACACTCACCAGAAAGACAGGCTTTAATTGATAAGTATAAATCTATTGCTAAAAAAGAGGATACCCGTACTTATGAAGAAATACCAGTTTCAGAATTTAACAGTAATAAATTAAGTTACAGGGATAAGCATTCTAAAGTAGTTGACTATCTTGAAAAACAATCTGATAAAAAAGCAGTAGGACGTATAGCGCAAAGAGAATTTGCTTACAACGGCAAAAAAGATAAGGTGTTTGGTGTAGAGCTTCCCGATGGGCGCATTATGCGTTTTTCATCTTCTATGAAGCGTAATGAAGGTTTTAGGGGACATTTCCGTGAAGAGCAGTTTCCCGATCTTACTGACAAAGATTTAGAAGGATTACCTATTGCTATTAAGTCGGTAGAAGTTCCTGCTTTTAAAGAAGGAGAAAAACCTAAAAAAGCTATAAAGGCTTTTAATACCGCAACTGGAAAGTTTGTAGGATGGTTAAAAGCCACCAATACTGGTGGTAACACTAAAAATGCTAAACCTGAATTTAGTAAGGAGCAAATCGAAGGAAAGGGAGGATTAAAAGATTTGGAAATGGTTATTGAGCCTACCGAATCAAGCACGACTGTTGAAGAAATTAAGCCAACAGAACCAACCACTCCTACCGAACCAGTTGCGCCGATAGAAGAAATAACTGAAACCCCTGTTGCTGAAACAGAAACTGTAAATATTGAAGAACCCTCGCTGGTAGAAGCTGAATTAGAGCCTGAGTTAAATCAAAAATCAGCCAAACAAAACGCCGTTGTAAAAAGAGTGGTGAATTTGATGAAAAAGAATCTACCAGGCATTGAAATAATTTACGATGAAACTTTAGACGCAGCAGGACAACTACAAGGCAATACAATCAAAATTAACCCATACTACGCAGGAAAAGATACTCCCATCCATGAGGCAGCCCACGTTCTATTGGATGCTATGGGTGATAATAAGGTTAAGGTAGCAGCTATTGAGCAGTTAAAAAAAACTGATTTATGGAAAGAAACTAAAGAACGCTATCCTGAATTAAACGATAAAGAGTTGGGTAATGAAGTATTAGCAGAAGCCATCGGCAGAGAAGGTGCTGACATATTCGATACAGAATCACAGAGAAGCCGCTTTAAACAGCTTTTAGACTACATTTTTAACTGGCTCAAACAGAAGTTAGGCTTGGATAAAAGTATCGCCAAATCGCTTGCAAAACAGATTATAGGTGGCATCAGAACTAAGAAATTAAAAGGCAAAAGTGATAAGGTAAAAAGACAGGAACGTAAACGCCGTAAATCACTCAAAGAATTTCGTGAGAAAGTTTTGGGCCGGGATGTTAACACTATCCGTAAAGACCTTAGTGAGTTGAAAGAACTTCTTAACAACGAAGATTTGGCTCCTGAAGATAGAACTGCCATAGAAGATATTATTCGAGGCATCCAACAACAATTCGCCGATGACAAAGAGGCTTATGAACAGGCAGAAAGTAGTGTTAATAACTTAAAAGACCTATCCGAAAAAGATATTAACAGCCTTTCGTTAGAAGATTTAACTCAGGCATGGAACAATATTCGGGACTTAGGTGAATATAAAAGCGACGAATTTAAAGACGTTAAACGCCGCATCGCCGATAAAGTTAACCGTGACCAAACGGAGATATTAAAAAAGAACCCCGCCTACAAAGAAGGTAAAAAGCGTGACATGACATGGAGAGAAGTGTGGATAAAAACACTATCCGACCAATCACACGAGTTTCCGCTGATTCAGGGCTTATCAAATATCTATGAAGAAAAAGTACTGGAAAAATCAACAGAGATAAAGGAAAGGCAAAAGAAGTTGGAGAAATTGGCTAAAGCAGTAATCAAAGAACGTAATGGTAAATTAGGTTCACCCTCAGATTGGTTTACCTCAGATAGTGCAAAGTATTTTGACTACGTTGACAACAACGGCAAGCTACGCACCGACAAAACGGGGCTTAGTAAAGCGCAAATTGATTTCTTAGACTACATCAAAGAACTTATTGATGAGAAAAACGCCAATCTAACCGATGAGGCGGTAACCGATGAAATTATTAAGGTTGATAAAGGCTTCCAGGAAAAATGGCGCACAGAGGACAAAATGGCTGCTGTATTGGGATTATTTAAGGCCGATGAACAGGAAAATAATAATTACCTCAATTACAACGGCAAACTTACCAGTAAATTCAACCAACCCCGTGAAGAAGGTCGTGGGTATTCCAAGGATTTCTACAAAGCGGGATTATCACTCATAGAGGATATTGCCCACGTTAAATACATGAACGAAGTTGTACCTATTGTGGATTCGGTAGAGCAGTTCTATAAAGATTTAGGATTGGAGAAAGATGCTTCTGGCCGATCAAAAGGCTACGCCAATACTATTAAGTTCTTAGAAGAATGGAAAAACGAGCAGTTGTATGAGAAAAAGAAAGTAACTGACCCAAAATTCGACCTTGCATTACGCCTACTTCGTCGTTTAACAAGCGCAACTGTTATGGGGTTTAACATCCCGGCCAATATTATGAACGCCGCTATGGGTAACTATAACGCATGGAGAAAGGATGGTTTAGCGCATTGGACTAAAGGACAGGTTCGCTTATTCGGTGACATGAAAAAAGCAATGGCTATTAACGAAATGTTCGACGTTGTAGAGAATGATGTAAATAGTAATCCCAAAATGAGCGCAGGGAACTTTTTTACCAATTTAGCTTTTGCAGGTCAAAAATGGGGTGAACTTCAAATACAATTATCTCAGTTTTTAGGGTATTTGGATGAAAAAGAATACGATAAATTGCAGTTTAACGATAAGGGGAAACTTGAAATAAAAGGCACTCCGGCAGAAAAGAAAGCCTTTAAAGCCAAAATGAATGAGTATAAACAAAATGTTCATAACATTCAGGGCAAGTACTCATCCAAAGACAGGCGTAATTTTATGCGTTTTGAGGCCGGTAAAGCTGCTTCTCAATTTAAACTATGGATACCCGACTTCTGGAAAGAAAGGCTTGGAAATGAGTTTATAGACCGTCATGGTAACTTACAGCGAGGTTCTTTCCGTAAAGCGTTTGGATTAGCTTCCGATGAACTTAAGCAGCAAATAAAAGAGAAAGGGGCTGCTGCTATATGGAATGATAAACGTGTTATGAGTAACATTAAGGGGCTTATGACTGTGGCATTCCTTCTTATAGCTACTAACCAGGACGACGACGATGAAAAAACTCGTAAAGAAACATTAAGCCTTGAAAATGCGCTATCAAATATGCTGTTTATTATCGACCCCCAACAATCAAAATATATACTTACAAGTCCTGTGGCTGGAATAAGTAAGGTTACTAATCTTATAGATGCTGCTCAGGCTGTTGTGGAGGGTGATGAAAGAAAAGCACTTAAAAACGCTAAGAAGTTAATCCCCGGAAATAAAGTGCTGGATATTCCCGACCAGGTAGAGAGTTTTACTAAATAATAAACACCCCTCGCAATGAGGGGTTTTTTGTTTATATTTGTCTATCAAAATTTTATGAATGGCTCTTACTTCTCTAAACTTAACCATAGATGTTTCTGTAATAGATCCGTGTACAGGATTGCAATTAGTAGATACTACTGGTGAATACAACGCCGACACTAACCCCTTCGGATACAATTCACCTGGGGGGATAGATACGCAAGATGTAACGGAATTAGTAATAGTTTTAACTGAAAACGCTTTAGGAACAACGCTTACATATACCTTTGAATTAGATTCAGAGGATATTATCGGCGCAACCTTGTCGTTAGGTGGAGCAACGCCGGTTGATATATTTGATAATTTAGTAAGCTATGTATGGCCTTTTACAGAGAATAATCCATTTGAACTTACTAAAGATTATGGGGTATCAATTCCTGAATTTGGCGATGATGTTTATAAAACAGAGTACACAATAGCTGGAAATTCTGGTGGTGATGACTTTGAACTTACCGCCTTATCTTACCTGCCAGTTGGGTGTACGTCGCGCTGCTGTATAGATAAAAAATGGGTGAATGTTGATTTAAACTGTTCGTGCGATAATAATGCTAACGTTGAAATTCTATACTTAGAATCTCTTTATAATCAATTTATTTACTCTACCGACGCTGGTAGTTTAACGCAGGCTTTAGCCGCTTTAAGAGAAATGCAGAAGATTTGTGGTACTGATTGTGGTTGCGGATGTTGATACAAACTCAAATAGAAAATGTAATAAGTTCTGCCAAGGCAGGATTGGGAAACCTTCTGAATAATATTATCATATCGCAATACAACGGCGACGATGTTAAACAGTTAAAATTCCAGTTCATTGCCATTAATAAGTGGATAGAGCTTTTAGGATTCTATTTGGATAATAACTTTAATGAGAATGGTAATATTGTGCCGCCAACCCAAGAATGTTTAACTCTAGATCAGATCGCTTTAATTATGTCAAAACTAACTTCTATATTTGGTAACAATCCAACACCTGAAAGTGATTGGATTTTGGCTAACTACGTATGGGATGATAATGGATTTTGGAGAGATACAGCCACATGGAACGATGTAAAACCGATAATTTAATTTAAAAAACTATGCCATTAGCACCTATTCTTAACGGACAAAGCGGATTAGTAGTAAGGACAAGTCTTAACGCTTGGGAATCTGCTATTGTGACAAACATATCCGATATAACTACCCTACAATCTACGGTTAGTACACACACCTCTCAGATCGCTACATTAACTACTAATGTAGGGACAAACACTTCAAACATATCTACACTCCAAACAACGGTAAGTAGCCTTGTAACGACTGTAACTACGCATACGAGTCAGATTTCGACGATAAATTCTACATTAACCACGTTAGGAACCACCGTATCAACTCATACCTCTCAAATTTCTTCACTTACCTCTGCGCTTACTAATAAACAAGACAAAGATTCGCCAAGCAATTTAAACGAATCAGTTGTAGAGGTTACTGCCGATTTTAGTGACCCTGGCACAGAAGGATACGGTTATGAATCGGTGTTCTATGATTTTAAAGGTACAAATAGTCAAGCGTGTAATTTAGTGGCTGGAACTATTTTTCCAACAGGAAAAAGGTTTGCCATTTATAACGATACGGACCCAGGCGATAGTTTTGATATTACAATAACTCCGGGAGGAGGCGTTGTTGTGTTTTATTCAGGGTCATTAAATGCTACCATATCTCCACGCGAATACGCTGAAATAATTAAGATTGCCGACGATATTTGGGTGAGGGTACATTAAAAACCCCGCTATTAACGGGGCTTATAATTCTATCTTTTCTTTTTAGCAGATTCCTTCGCTAATTTCTTATACGCTTCATTTGTTTTGTCTTGCTCATTAGCGAGCCTAATATCTCGCCGTTGATAGTAACCTTCAAATTGCTCCATACGCTCTTTACGGCGCATATATTCAGCGGAATGAACGCCTTGGTAAACGTAGGTGTCTGGAGGTAAAATACCGAGAATATCGTCCTGCCACATACGGAGATAAATTTTTCCACCTATCATCACTTCCATGTACTGTATCTGCCCGTTGTACCAAATAAATAGTCCGGGGAATATAAAATCGTCGCACTCATATCCGACACAAACAAGTTGACCAGTGAAAGGAACAACAGTGTTAGGACTTACGGTTGGTAGAATAATACCTCCCTGGCTTTTTTGATTACCGCTGTTTGTAGTTATTTGCTGCACATAAACCTGTGTTTTAAGAGGTATAAGCATACCTGGTGGCACTACAAACTTAGGGTCTTTAAGAGCAATTATAGGCTCTAATAACGCTTGTTTCTTAATTTCTTGAGGGGTGAGGGGTTGTTCTTCTTGTTTCATATTTGGTCGTTATATTGTGGTTTTACAAATGTTTTCTTATTCTCTGCCATTACAGTCATTTCAACGGCTTCATTGTGGATTTGCTCAAAGTGCTTTTTTATTAAAACAGAAACAGCCACATAATCTTCAAGTGTTGCGTTTTTATTAAGCAAAATATTATTATTTATATGCTTAAATATTTCATCGGCGAGTTTTTCAGATTTTGTCATGTGATGTAATATTAATTAAGGCTTCTTTTTGTTTGTTTTTAAAATCCGCATATTCATTGGCGGCTAATTCGTTGTAAAATATAGCCACTAATGGGCCGCCAGAAGCCTTTTCTCCATCATAATAATCAACTACTTCATATACGGTTTGGTGTCCTCTTAAATTGGGAATTGTGTTGGGGAAAACTTTATATTTAAACATGCTATTTCAGTTTTAAAGATTCGTTTACTTTATTTTTAATAGAAAAATACTGTCTAACAAAAATTGGATTTTTGTAATAATAGTCAAAACGCTGGCAGGCGTAAATAACCGTAACGTGGTCTTTGTTTACAGCCTTTCCAATAGCCATATAACTAATATCATTTTCAGGCAATTCACGGCATAACTTACATATTATACTCCTTATTTGTGGCAGCGATAATTCATCGTTTTTATTGGCCTTTCCGTGACGGGGAGATTGCAATATAGTTTTCGTAATACCAAAATGCTTACAGGTAATCTCACAAATGTTCTCGATAAACATATCTCTTGTCAGATTCATCGGCACACCTTCTCCAACGTTATAAGTTTTCTCGACTAGAAAATACTTTTCTTGAAGCCTTGCAATAACGGCTTCTGTTACTTCTTCAATATTCATTTCAATTTTGTTGTAATTATACGTTTTTGTTTTTCATTTCAATTTTGAAATGCTTATACTCTTCTTTTAGTTCTGCTTCCAGTTCAAATAATGGCTTCCACATCGGCTCGGTTAGTGTACTTCTCGGCATCTTATCGAAACGATGGTGGCAGCTTGTTTCTCCGTCATGACAGGCTAAAACAATATTCTTTGGGTTCAATTTGAACAGGGGGAATTTGTTTAACGCCTTGGCAAGTACGTGAAGGAAGTTACTGGCTATTGGGTAAATAATGGGCTTTTTACAAACAAAGCACCGCTGGTCGCTGTTACACCAAATGGTATAAAAAACGTCTTTTTCTCCCGTATTTGGCTTCTTATAAACATACTTCGCTGTTGATTTACCTGCTTCTTTTTTCTTAGCCTGCTTATGTTCGTGGTTACACCATTGACAAAATCCTGCCTTAACCACTATTGGAGTTCCCTTACGTGGACACTTAACGCAATCGCCGATGTGAATTTTGAACATTACAATAGTCTTTTTAAATCTTCAACAAAATTTTTATAATTCATCGCCGTGTATCGAAGTACTTTTAATCCGTTTAATTGGCATAAGTTGTACTTCTCAATATCGGTAGAATAGCCTCCTAAGCTCGTATGCCTACTTTTGGTAGAGAATATACCCTCGTATTCAATTCCGCACTTTAAAGAGGGCATAAACACGTCAAAACGGAACTTTCTGTGGGCATCGAACTTATATTCTGTTACGTATTCAATATTTGACGCCTTAAGTACTCTTTCTATGGCTTGTAATCCTTTTGCTTTAGCATTTGGTATTTTTAATTTAGCTTTGGGTCTTGATGTTTTTCTAATAGCTAATGCTTCTCCAATACCCAACATGGGGGCTGTAATGGTTTGCTCTGCTATATGGGTAACGATGAGTTTTTCATATTGACCATTTTTAGCCAATTGAAAACCTTTACGCTCTAAATCTTCTACTGTAAATGGTTTACTTTTCATCTTTCTTATGAAAAAGAATTTTTAATGTTTTAAGAGCCTCCAGTTCATTGTATTTTGGAACAACGTAGGTTAATTTTCCATCGGTCAAAACCGGTTCACCGATGTTAATACTTATTGGAACATGATACCTGACGCAAAGCCATAAAATCTGGATATCGGTTAAGTTATGAAGTTTGCTACCTTTTAACCACTTAGACAATCTGTCATAAGTAATTTTCATTTCCGGTGAGCGTTCTGATGCATCACGAATAACATCGGCGTTTTTGAGATCCAACTCACTCCAGCGGTTTTTAAGCGCTTCTCTTATGACAGGATTTTTAGCTAAGTTCATTCTAAGATTTTTTCAATATTGGAAGCAATTTGCTCAACAAGTTCTTTATTCTTTTCTTCGGCAATCATTTTAGTGTCGTAATGAGTTCTTACAACAACGCCGTCAATGATAATATCCAGCTTGGAGTACATTTCTGCGCTCTGTGTTGTTTTGATAGGCTCGTCATACACTTCTCCTACGATAATAACTTCTTTGTTCTTATAAGTGCCGGTTGCTTCGTGCGAGTGTTTTGGTTTTTGTTCTTTCATATTAAAATTTATGTCTTGGTTTTTCAATTATTATATATTCCCACCATTTTCTTTTTCTCATTAATGAAGTGCTTTTACCAGTTTCCATATTGAGATAAAATCCAGTGGTGTATCTACTTTCATCGCCAAACATTCCGTATCTTCCTTCAATAGAACTACGAACTAACCTGATTTTATCAAGGAACACCCAAAACAAAATTACACACTTAGTCCAAAATTTATATAGTTTGTGGCTTATTGTGGTGTTGGGAACACGAACTAATTTCTCTTTACAAAAAGGACAGTTCGCTACGGTATAATGCTTTCCTTCTGAATCAATACACGAAAAAGCTAAATAAGAATTAACTCCTTTTTTACATGATTGGCACATTTTGTCGGATGAAACGCCGTTTTTTCCAAACACAACGTTGTCTTTGCGCCGATAAAAGAGCCATCTTAAAGTGTGAGTTTTCCAGATAGGTTTAGTTTTGTTAACAACATCGGTAGCACGTTTTTGTTGAATAAAATAGGAGTGCATAGCATCCCACAACTCATCACCTTCTGCATCTTTATACTCAGGCTTTAATATTTTAAATTCTTCTGCGGTCATCAAAACAAAATTACAAATTTACGTTTCCTTCTGCCGTACCAAAGTAGGTATCTATTATCTTCTGTACGGTCAATTCGTGGTTTTAAAAGCACCTCAATTATTATTAATGTGCCGATGATTATGAATGTCATTTGTAGTGGTTATTATAATACTCTTCCGGGCTTAAAATATGCAAATTTAGTTCAGTTTGGCAGTGAATAAGTACTTTCTCAATGAACGACGATGTTTCTGTAGAAGTCATATCTGTCATACTTATTATCTTGGTGGCCTCTATGTTTTTGCCGTTGTTGTCTTTGAACATTTTTTTAACGCTAAGAAACATCGGCGCAAAATAATAATCATGTATATCGTCCGATTTGTCAAAGTGACCAAAATCTTCACTATGATAACATGACGGCAATATACAACCCCTATAATAGGCATACTGCGAGAGCGTTGTTTTACGTGTACGCTTCTTAACCATAAACTCCACCTCATGCCCCTCCAGTTGTAACAAATTGGCATTATACAACTGGACGTTATTATAAATAAGTCGTCCGTTATGTACTTTACCGAAGTGCTTTATTTGGAGGGGCATTGTCTTTAGTTTTTGAGATTAAATTAATGAATACCCTTCTTCAAAAGCATAAGCGGGGGAAAATGATTTGTAACCATCTTTATACTGTACGTAATATCCTCCGGCTTCGGGTTTATGTTTACGCATATAATCCTGGTCAACTTTAAAAGGAGCATATCCTTTTTCTTCTGGAGTAATCATCGCGCTACCGTCAGTTTCACGATTTTCACCTTCTCCGTCTATTACGATTGATTTAATTTTTAAAGCCCACACTTCTTTGTGGCACTTATACTTAGGCATTTCTATCATAGTCATTTGTTTTTTAGATTAAGGTTTGTCTTTTAATGAATTGTAGTACTCAATATGTTTTTCTTTTGTGTCCAGTAAAACACCGTCAAGACCTCTATACATTTTTCGTTCTTGGTCGTATGTCATGTATCTATGTAATTTATTGTGTTCGACAATGCTTAATTCAACACAATCCTTCCAGTGTTCTTTATTATAACTCCAGTGGTGTAGGTGGTTTTCTTTGTTTTCTTTTTTTATGTTATTTACGGAACTGTGAGCTTTATATTTTTCAGGATATAATGCCCGACTATTTCTCATATACTTTAATTGTTTCTCAAGGGTTGGTTTATATTTTTCGCCATAATTAAGCCTTTTAAATTTTTCTCTGGCTCTTATTTTTTCTTTTTTTACCCATTCCGGATTATTTTTTCTAAGTTCTTTTTCCCTAATATCAACATCTTTTTTAGTACATGTTTTGCATTTATTTAGATGCCCATCACCCATTTGCGGGTGTTTGTAATAATCAGACAAAGGCTTTATAATTTCACATTTAAAACACTTTTTCATACTTTAATTTTAAACAAATCTAAACTAAAATGTTTAAAATGTGAAATTAATTTATTACCATTTTAGAACGGGAGGTCTGATAGATCATCATCGGAAACATGGTCATTATTTGATGTATTTGCATCGGCAGAAGTCGGTGCCGGAGTACTCGCCTCCGATGCAGGCTTGCTTCCCAAAGCACCCATAATTTTATCACGGAATATGTTTTCCCAGAACATACGAACTTTAGTATCATTCCATACTTTAGCACCGTTTTGTTCAAATTGAACCAGTTTTGATGCGTCCATAGGGTCGGGAACCATAACGGGGTCTTTTTTAGGAGCAGCGGTGAAATCAATTGACCATTGCAATCCTTTGTCGCGACCTTTAACATTAACATAACAAGTGCCGTTCCAGTACTTCCCTGACTGTTTTTTACCTACCACAAAGGAATATTCATCTAGCTTATTACAGTCCGATGCCAAACAATTGATTAAAGCGTATGTGACAGCATTATGCGATAGGGTTAATTCGCAGGTTTCTTTGTCGTCCTGTACGGTAAGTACAAACACATTGAATTTAGTTCCTTTAGCCTTGTTTTCAAGTTCTTTTATTTGCGCCGATAAAAGGTAAATACCAAACATTTCGTTACCGACATTGTGTTTGACGTTTTTATCTCCTTCTTTTTTGTTTAAAACGAAGTGGGGCGTTTCGCTCTCGCTTGTTTTTGCGTTTAATTGGTAAAAAGCTACATTCTTACCGCCTTGTGATTCTCTTGTTGCCATTTTCTCAGTTTATTTTTTAGTTGTTTTGTAAATTTTCAATTTTTTCTTCCAGTTCAGCTATTTTATTAGTTAAGGTGTCAATTTCGCTTTCCTTTTCTTCAATTTCAGCGATTAATTCGTCTATAACCGATTCTGTATCGCCCTTTACTCTTTCTACCCTTCGGGATAAATGTGAATTTTTCATCGTGTTAATGGTGTTTTAATGCCTTTCATTTTAAGATAAATGCTGGCGAGTGTATAAATATCGTGTTCGCAGTACTTCTGTATTGCTGTCATGTCCTTAGTTTCGTAATACACATTCTTAACATCGGAGCCTTTCATTAAAGTTTTGGAACTTTCAACGTCGAAACAGGCAGCGAGTAAATCAAGGCTAACTCCACCATCAAAGACGTTATATGACCACTCTTTTTTAGTATCAATGAACTGAACTAACTCCCAAGGCTTAATGTTCGGATAATCGAATATAAACGGTAAATCAAGGCCGTTGTAAATCATTCTTTTGGCTATAACCGGGAAATCGAACATGAAGCCGTTATGAGAACAAAAAGCAAACTGATCTTCCGTCTTGGTGTTTTTAACGTTACCGTCCTTGTCTTTATGGGTTTTGTAATTAGCAATCGAAGGGGATGCGGCAAATTCTGTTAATAGCTGCTTCTCATCGGCATTAATGAATGATTTTATGTTTAATTTATATTGGTCTACATTGGTAATATCAATTCTACCCATGCTTATGCAAATGATTTTATTCCACTCCGCAAATAGAGGTGCTTTTTGGTCGTAAATGGCTTCGATACAATTCAAATAAACAACGGGGGCTGTTTCTTCTGTGGGAGTTGGCTTAGTTTTTAAGAACTCTTCCTCAATCTCCTTCTTAAACCTCTCTTTAAATAGGTTCTGCATCCTTACAGGCATTAAAGCGAAGGATTCGTATTGGCTCGTACTTTCCAAGTCGATGAACACGACTTTTTCTATTGGTTTTTGGTTTAGCATTGGTTTGTAAAGTTAAGGTTATGTGAATATTTATACTAATTTAGTTTGTTAAAACAATAAATTATTATGATGTTTTATTTTTAAAATTATCCAACAATCCCAAGATAGCTTTACCTTCTTCGGTTTGTTTTAATGATTCCATTAAGCCTGTTAACTGAGAGCCGCCTTTAGAAGTGAATAAGTCAGCGAACTTGCCTATTCCTGAATGAACATCCCCGCTGTTTACAAGTAATTTAAGTTCTGCTCCGTTCATGGCTTGTGCTAAATTTTCAGCTTGGGCAACTCCAATAACCTGGCTCACTTCAATTTTTTTCACTTCAATCATATAATCTTGATAGTTCTTATTTTCTCCAATTTCTTTAGCCAATGTTGTTTGAGCGGTTACGCCAGCCAATTCCATAGCTTTTTTAGATTCGGCCTCTGACATACCTTTTGCTTTAATAACTTCCGCTTCTGCCTGACCAACACTCTTTTTACCTTCTGCTTCTTTAATTTGAGCGGCCAATTTAGCTTCGGCCTCTCTTTCTATCTTAAATTTATCGGCGTTCGCTACAATTTCTACTTGTTGTTTCTCGCTCTCTGCGCTAATAACCATAGCTTCCCTATCCCTGTTGGCGGCGATAATAGCTATTTCCTTGTTGATTTCCGCTTGTTTTACAGCGTTAACTTTAATTACCTCCATTTGTTGTTCAGCGGTTGCCCTTTCTTGTTTTGCAATTTCGGAAATAGATTGTTGTTGAGCAATACCTGACATTTTAGATGATTCTGCTTGAGCAATCCCTATGGCTTGTTGCGATTTAGCTTTAGCTTCACCGGCGATTCTTTCCGTTTCTGCTTTAGTTACGTCAATTTCTTTTTTAGCCGTTAATTCAGCTTGCTCAGCTAATTTATTATTTTTAGCTATTTCTGTTCTTGACTCCATTGCAATAGAAGATTTTTTCATTTCCATTATTTGTCCAATCACGTTTGAGCCTTGCGAATCTTTTATATCCATTAATTCGATATTTTTAACCGCTTCTACGCCCCAATTTTTCAAATCGTCATTTACGCTTTCAGTAAACTGTTTACCAAAAATGGCACGTTCTTCCATTATTTTATGCAGGGTTTCATTGGCAAGTATTGACCTAATAGCACCTTTTACCACGTTATCTAATTGTGCTTTCAGTTCAGCGTACGATTCTACCTTTTCAGCAGCTTTATTAGTATCGGCGATATGAAAAAACGCTTTCACATGAAGCATAAAAGGGAGCCTGTCTTTATCATAAGCCACGTAGTCATTAATGTCAATATCGAAGTTAGAAACAGGAAGTTCCCTAACTATAATACCTATAACAGGCATCCATTTAGGAAACTCATAGTAAACATTTCCTTGCGGGTGTGATTTACCATAAGACACAGTGTTTTTTCCCCGCTGGACAATGTGAACCATGTTTGTTGGAACTATTCTACGCAATTTAAATACATAGAAAATTATAGCAACTAAGACTATTAAAATAATAAAGGTGATTGATGTTGTCATTTGATTTGTTTTTTTTTATTGGTTAATTGTTGATTTAAAATAAAAGTTTCTCTCTCGTTAATTGTTTTTCCTGGTAAAGTTTTCGTTTAATACGTGCATCCTTAGCCTTATAATCCTTTTTTTTCTTATTTCCGTGACTTTTACATCGGCCAAGGTGTGGTATTGTAAAGTTCACTATATGTCCTCTCTTTAACTTATTACTCTTAGTGTTCCAAATTGGCCTCAAAAGCATCCTGATTTCGTTTTTAGTGAGATCGGGATATTTGGAACATAAAGCATCGGAGAGTTTTAGTTGCATCGGCTAAACGTATTCTTGTTTAATAACTTCATCAAAAGACGTGAGTCCTTTGGCTTCTAAAATTTTATCAAAAAACAACTCTGCTGCTTCTTTTGACTCTGTAAAGCTGCCACTTACAAAACTATCATTTACCTTAATTGTATAAAAGGTTTCCCAACCATTTGGTTTAAGTTCAACTGTTTTAATTAAGGAGATTTTTGTTTTTAATGCTTTTTTAAATAGATTCATTTTGTTTTATTTTAGTACTTATACTCTAACTAATTTCAAAAGGTTGCGTTTTATTTTAAAAAGGAGGTTCAGATCCATCGTCAGTGAAAATACCAGATGTTGTAGTTTCATTTTCATCTTCAATACGTAATTTTTCTTGTCTATTACTACCTGTAATCCAGTTTGAAATGTCCATTATGGCGTTTCCGCCGATGATTTCATTATATCGGCCAGAGGGGATGTGGTATTTAAACTCACACATTCCCTGGTGGCCCCAATATGGCTGCATCTTAACCTTCTGTACGTAAACTTTAGATATTTGATTGTCGTACTTTTTAGTAATGTTATTGTACACGCCATAATCCCTATAAACACTTATGCCGTTGGCTATAATGTTGTTAAATTGCGCCCCTCCACTTATATCGTGCATAGTGGCAACGGGGAGTTTAAAATCTTCCTGTTCGCCCCTACTGCCATTTTTCTTAACCAACATTGGCTTGGTTGGATGCGCTATAAGAAAGCAGTGCAAATTATGTTCTTTACAGAAATGGTCTATTTTAATAAGGGTTTCTGTAATGTATTTAACCTCGTTGTTGCCGCTGTGTTTGTGCTCTATACGGTTCCATGCATCGAAAAGAAAGAATTTTATACCATAACGTCTTTTAAGCTGTAAAACGTGATTTAGCAAGCTGTCTGCGCTAAAGTCTTTTTCTGGAATAATAAAGTAAACTCTGTCTTCTAAGAATTTCATTACTAAATCCTTTTCCTGTTCGTTTATTTTCTCTTTACCGTACCAATTTTTACCGATTAGCTTCCGGGCTAATTTCGATATATGTAGAGGGGTGGGGTAGTTTTCTGGAGAATAAACGCCACCTTTCCATCCGTGATGAAGCATTAGGCGTACCATTATCTCATCGGCGAAATCCGATTTTCCTGAGTTTGGATAACCAGTAAGTAGTGTGATATAGCCTGTAACAAACCGAAGTAGTTTATCAAACCCCTCTATGCCTATCCCAACACCCCTGTCTATGCCGTTGACGTACATATCATCAACTGCATCTTTAAAAACAGAGGCTTTATATACTCCGCTTATCGGAAACTCCTTCGGATTATTAACACAATCAATAACAGCCTGCGGCCCATCGGCGACCAATACTTCGTTAGCATCTTTTTTATCCCGCCACTCAATGTAATCGCATCTATCCTTACCCAACCTTTCAGCCAAATCTTCACGTAATTTACGACCTGCTGCGTCATTATCGGTAGCGATATGGAAAATGGGTTTGTCTTTGAACTCTATTTTTTCCAACAATTCCATCGCGGAATCGAGGTAGGCCATGTTCTGACCTTTGATATTAGCACCATTAGGAACGGATAGAATCGCTGTTCCTGGTTTGTCAAGGCCACACTCAATGAGCGTATGTACTTCGATTTCACCTTCTACGAAATACACTTCTTTAGCATCGGCCAGAGAATCTATGTTGTAGAAAATCAATTCAGCACCGGCGACCATTTTCATTCGCTTAATTGCGTCCCTGTACTTAATGTTTATAAGTTCGCCGTTGCGGAAATAATTAAAATTAATACACCGGATCTCACCAGCGGGAACAATTTGAACTTCTCCATTCTTAAGTTTACGCTTACCTTCGTACATATACTCCATACTCTCCGTAATACGCATCTTTTTAAGCGTTTTCTGACTTATTCCACGCACTTTCTCAAACCACTTAACTAATTCATTACTCAGTTCTGTTTGATTGCTCCAAACGGGCTTTATGTACGTTTTTTTTGTTCCTTCTTCCTGCACGTATATGTTGTATTTTTTAGCTAAATATAGGATAGATTCTTGGAATGTCCACTTAGGTTTACTGGCCGATGAATATTCCATTAAGAAATTATAGCAATTACCGCCTTTACCACATCCAAAGCACTTGTAGAGATTAGTAAGAGGGTCCACTGTAAATGAAGGTTTATCATCGGCGTGAAACATACACTGACAAACATAGTTTGGGCCTTGTTTTTTGAGGGGAACAAAGTTATTTATCACTTCACTCAGCACCGCCCTCTCTTTTACTTCATCTATGGTTTGTTGGGATATCAAAATTCCTTATTTGATATGGTTATAATGAGTACGCCGGTTGTAACCCCAAATATAGAATAGCATATCGCACTGACCCACTTTATCGAACTTGTGTTTTCTATTGTTGCGCAATAAGCACCTATTAAAAATACATTTAATAAACCACTTAATAAAAATATTATTCCTAATGCAATTAATGTTTTTTTCATCTTACCACTTTTTTAATTTTTGTTTTTTCTCTCTTGCTTCTATTTCTGCTTTCATAATTTGAGCCTGCATTACCGATATTTTTTTACCTTCCACGTCATAACCTTTTAATTTTAAAAAATACCTGTGCTTTTCTGATATTTGTTGACTATTAAATATCTCTGTAATCATTCGGTGAGTATATACCATATTTTCAACGGGGTATCCCCACTGAGCAATTCTGTCAATTTGAGCTTGCGTAGCTGGTTGACTATTCCTGAGAGTTTCTTTTAGTTTTACAATAGGGACTTTAAATAACTCCACTTTCTTATCATCGGGGCGATATGTGGTTTTAAACTCACGCTCTCTACGGGCGGCTAATAGCTTATCTTTATTTTCACGGGAGGTAAACACCCTATCTTCTATTTCAAGTCCTCTATCAAGCTCTTTTGTGTTAATTACGCTGTGTTTACTTGTCCCGTCGATTATATCGAGTATAGTTCCAATCTGACCAAATTTAGCAACAAATGATTCTGTTTTTAAACGGGTGACCCTGAATAATTGTTGTAGGAATTTTCTTTTGGATTTAGTTGGTGAGGCTAAAATTACCGCACCACAATCTCTATAATCGAATCCGGCTGAAAAAATATTATAGTTCAAAAGACCCATTATTTTACCAGCGCGATAGTCACGAACAATTTGCTTACGCTCTGTTCCAATTTCCATTCGTTCTTTATCGGAAACCACATACGCCGTTGAAATTCCTTTTTCTTTAAAGGCTTCATGTAAGTCAATAACGTGCTGAACATCGGCACCGAAGCATATAAACTGCTGTCCGTTGCAATACTCGATGTACTTATTAACAATCAAGTTATTCCGTTGGGGCGTATTTACAACTTCGGTAAGCTCTTTCTTATTAAAATCACCGCCCATTGTATGCACATTGTCGAGGTTGGTAGAGGTCTTAACAACAATAGCGTTTAACTCAGTAAGCCATTTATCTTTAATCGCATCTTGTATGGGGTAATCATAAACTATCTCATCAAAAATATCCTCAAGCAGCATATTGTCATTCCTGTAAGGTGTTGCCGTAACTCCTAATGTTAATTGAGGCGTGAAATGTAAAAGAGGGGCATTGAATGTAACCGATCCAAATAAATCCCCCTCATCCACGATAATTACGCTAAACCAATCTTTAGGCATTTTATCCAATCGCTTCCACAGGCTTTGAGCTGAACAAATTACAATTGGTTTATCAATATCAAAAATGTCGGCTTTGACCATCCCGATATTGTCGTGAATTATACGACCCTTCTCGCTGCATTGCGTTCTATCTAAACGAAGTAAATTAACTAAGCCGTTATGTTCATTAACCGTTTGCTCTATCTCTTCTATTGGCATTAAATCCAATTCACCTAATACGTGAATAGCGGATTGTTCGGCCAGCGATTCCTCATGGCTAATCCAACATTTTCTACCATCAAATTCATGCAATACGGAAGCGCATAGGGCCGTTTTACCCGTTCCGCCTGGCATTACCACCAGCATCTTTTTTCTACCCCGTTTAAGGGCATTAAAAACAGCTTCTTTGGCTTTTAGTTGGTAAGGGCGTAGTATTTTTTTCACTAATCAACAGGTGTAAAATTGTCTATTTTTTCAAACAACTTATTGGTAAATATTTTAATCAAATGATTTTGAAAACTTCTTGTTAAATCATCAAACTTACCTACAAACAATTCGTTTTTCTCTATGATTAATGAGGCAATTTTATCATCACTCATTACGCCACAGCCAACAGAAATCATAAGTTCTTTTTTGTTACTGTTTAATGAAATGTTAGTTTTTTTATCGGCGAAAATGCCATAAGTAAGTTTTAATTCAGGGCTTATTTCGTATCCAGTTAATTTGAGGGTTGCTAAAACTTCGTTAATTTTTTCTTCTAAACGTGGGTCACCTCCTTCATAAAACTCCACTTTACTATCCGACATTCTTAAAGCTCCAATTCCTTCAAATGTTTTTACTAAGGCTTTATATACGTTTTTAGGTAAGGCAATGGCTTTTTTAACCTGTTCTGCATCTATGCCGTTTTGCTCCACGTAACGAACGGTATCATAGTCCACTATTCTTTGACCTTCGAGGGCTTCTTTCCAAACGCTTCCAAAAGTGATATACCAATCATAATCCATATCTCTTCCTTCGTAGTGTTCTTCTGTAACGTTGGAAAAAAAGTAGTTTATAACCTCTGTACTTGGGGCTTTAAGTGCGCTCATTATCTCCATTGCTACAATACCTTTAAACTCTCTTAATTCGTTAATTGTAGCGGATTTAATATCGTAATTAAAGACTGATTTTGTGTCAATTTGTTGATAAATCAAAACCCCGTGTTTGTAAAGTTTAAGGTTGCCTTTACTTGGATAAATGGCAAACATATCGTTTTCCCAAATCGGCTCAAATCGGTGGATAAAATAAGAATCCCAATTTTCAAGCACCTCGTTTATTTCTGGGGTAATTTGTATGTAGAAGGTGGTTTTGTTTTCTTCTCCAATTAATTTATCGGTACTGGCATCACTATTGTCTTTGTGGGCAAAAATGTTTTCTTTAAAGCTACCGCCCTCGTCTAAAGCATTACACCATAGTTCACGTATAATCATCCATGAAGTCCATTCGGCTCCCATTTGGGTTGTGATTGAAGTTCTGTTACCGTTTATGCAGATAATTTCAAATTCAGATTCGCCGATGGTTTCTCGCTCGATGTGAATTTTGACTTCATTCGTCCCTGAGAAGCATTTAAAATCAACATTGTTTCGGTATAAAAACGCTAAAGTGTATTTAAGCCCTGTTCCGAATTTACCTATTTTAAATTTATCGTTTTGTTTTGTTGTGCCACCCATCAGGGCTACTAAGCGAATATCTAACTCGCCGTTGTTTTGAATTTTTAAGTATTTCATTTTTTATTGGTTAAATTTATTATTCACTCAGTGTTCCGATAAGAGTTACTTTCTTAGAATCATTAGCGGGAAGTAGTCGGCAATCTACCAAAAATACTTTTCCGTCGGCCAGTGTGATGCCATCCCACTGGTTAGGTATCATATACCAATAATAAGTGAGGTAGATAGTTTTAAAGTCTTTGGATATTAAGGTTATTTCAAATTGGGGTTCCATCGGCGAGTTATAATTTTATATTTGATATTGGTGATTTTGTTTGACTTATTAAATTATGAGAAATATGTGTATAAATTTGGGTCGTTTTAATATTAGAGTGGCCAAGTAGTTTCTGAATAATTGACAATTCAGTTCCGTTTTCAAGTAAATGCGTGGCATTACAGTGCCTTATTAAATGAGTATAAACACGTTTATTAGTCCCGGCTTTAGAAGCCAATTGCTTAATGACCTCGCCAACACTTTTTTCAGAATATTTGGCTGAGGTTTGCCCGTTTAAAACGTATTCTTTAGGCCTGTAGGTATTGTAATAGTTTTCTAAGAGGGGTAATAGTTCCGGGGCTAACATTACCTGTCTATCCTTGTTTCCTTTAGCTTGGAGAATGTTTATTATCATTCTCGACCGATCAACGTGTGACCACTTTAAGTTGAGTAATTCCGACACGCGAAGTCCGCACGAATAAAGTAAAGCAAGAATTACTTTGTGTTTTAAATTCTCGCAAACAGAAAACATTTTTTGTATTTCTTCAACCGATAAAACTATTGGTAGTTTATTGTTTTTCCTGGTATAAGGAATGTATTTGAATTTATCCTTTTGGCCTAAACAAACCTCATAGAATTTCTTGATTGCAGAATGATAACCGCGCTGTGTATTAGGTTCATCGAACGTTGATAAAAACAACCTTATATCTTCTTGGTTAATGTTTTTCGGGTGATCTTTATCTGATTTACCAAAGAATTTTTTAAGACACGAAGAATAAATTTCAACCGTTTGAGCGCTATAATTTCGCCGGGTCATTTCCTGCTCAAAGCGCTTTATATGTTCAGAAATATTCATGTAAATGGTTTTAATTCAGTTTGTTATTTGTTAAGCGTACATATTTTATGTTAGCTTCAATTTGTTTTAATTTTTTCCACCGCACAAAGTATTTCGTTACAAAGTTCGGTTGGTATTTTACTCCTATCAAAACTGCCCTTCCTTCCTTGCGTTCCTGTTTTAGATCCTCTTGGTGCTGGTTGGTGGTGGCAATTCTTGTTTCCGTTGTGGCACATCGGTCTTGGTATCCAGTTCGGGCAGTTTGTCCATACATCGGTTGGCTTTGCTCTGTCATCCCCATATTGGCAATACCATACTGTGTGTCTTTTAAACTTTTGCATAAATGGCATTTTTCTCAACATACCTCTTGGGTTCTCTATAAAAAATACCATTTTTGGGTTTATCAAAAGCCACTTTTCAATCATTGCCAAAAAATGTGTATTCACACTATCGCACTTTTTAGCATAGTCACTTTTCGGTTCTGTGCCATTTCTGTGTGTGCTTATCGCTGCAATTGTATAAGTCGTGCAGTCAGGCTATCCCCACACAGCATCGGGTATAAATGGCACATCTTCCGTTTTCATTTCTTCCACATCACCAACCCAATCAATCTTTTCAAACGGTTGCCAGTCTATACTAAAAACTTTCATCCCTTTGCTCTCGGCACAATTACCAACCGATCTGCTTCCTGCAAAAAATTCTACTATTTTTATTTTATCTTCCATATTTCCTACGCTAAAAATTAAAACAAACTAAAGCTAACAGCACCTAAAACGCCAGTTTGCGAAAAGCAAACCGATCGTTTAGCTGCGGATCGTTATCCCGCATCCGCTTTAGTAATTTTACCAGTACTCTCATGGCCTACTGTAACTTTAATCACTTTAACCTGGCATTTACGATCTTTGCTTTGACAAGCGAAGCAGAATATTAGTAGTACTATTAGCTTTTTCATTTTACATCACCATTCCCCCTCCTTTAGGGGATTCTAATTTATACTCGGGTTTAAACCATACCGCTATGGCTTTTTGTTTCCAATTTTTAACTGGTTTATCTTGTCCGTCTTTCCAATTATTTATTGAGTAGTAATCGTAAAACTTAGAGGCTGCTTCGTTGGCATATAAATGCAGGGTAAAAAACGAGGTCACATCGGCGAGGGTTGGGGGCACGAACTCTGTTTTAATGCGCTTAGGAGCCATTTTCAGTCGTTTTAAGGCGATATTGCCATCGGGCTGAATGTTATATTGATATATAGTACCGTTGAGGTCAAAAGGCTCACCTTCCTTTATTTTTTTCATCAGCCTTAAGACTTTGCTTTGTTAATCATTTTACTCACCTGTTCTCTCAAATTACGCTGATGGTTGCGGAACAAAGACTGCATATATTCGGAGATCATGTTGAGTCCAAACTTAGCAGCCTCACCTTTAGTTACCATGTTTTTCATTGAGGTTTTGGCCTTAGTGTCCTTAAGTGTGTCTTTCTGTTCTTTTAGTTCTTCTACGATGTGTGCTGCTAAATAATTAGCCACCATCAGTACAACCATGTTGTTTTCTAAAGACTGTTCAAAGTTGATGGTTATTCTGCCGTCTATGTGTTCGCTAATTGTGTAGGCGATTATGCCGTCCGTTTTTATCGGCCAGACTGCTTCTTGTTGTTTGGGAGAATTTTCTTTTTCTGAAAATTCTACGTCTTTTTCTGACTTTTCTTCCATGCTGATTTTAATTCTTTAAGTTGTTTCTTTTCATCGGCGGTTTTGATAAATACACTCTTATCAATTTCCGATTCATTCGTTATTGCCGTTGTCGGCGTTTTGGTTTTACTCATTTTTTAAGTGCCTTAATTGTTTTTTCTGGGATAAGTTTGGATTTAGCGGTTTCCATATCCTTAGCCAATCCATCGATTCTGGAAACAATACCTTCATTTACTTTTTCATAATAAAGTGCTATTTCATTTTTTGGCAATTCAATGCCTAAAGTTTCTGCATTTCTTATAAGGCTCTCCGATGGGCTTTTTGAAAACTTTTGTAGAACCATATCTTTTGCCTTTTCAAGTGCTGCCTCACGAGAATTAAAAGGGTGTATTTCGTTTCTGCCGCCGGAACCATCCGAATATGAGTTTATATAAAAAAGTAGATTGCCATCACATTTGCCGTAAACAGTACACAATTTTATATCTTCAACTCGCCTTTCTCTATACGAGGAATCAACGTACGCAATAACTTTATCAAATTCTTCAACCTGAACGCCATCATACGAATCCATAACCACGTGGGTCATTTGTCCTGAAATAAAATCTACCACTCTACCAAGTCCCTTTTCTAAATAAGGGGATGTTTCAATACAAGAAAGTTGGTGCAATTTCTTTGTAAGTAATTTTGTCTGGTCGTTAAGTTTTCTTTGAAGGTCATTGGTGGTTTGTTCATATTCGGCCCGTAATTTTTCATAACGAGCCTCCATTTCTTTTAGGGTTTTTTCCTTCCATGAAACCGCGGGAGCATCGTGTAAAGATTTAACAACAAAGTGTTCTCCTGATGGTATTTCAGAACCATCGACAACAAAAATTTCCTGTACAATTTTTTCTTGGCTGTTGAATGAGCCAATAATAATTACTTTTTTTCCGTCTGATGTATATTTTATTTCCATTTCTTTTCTTATTGGTTAATTACTCACTTAAACGAACATAATTCCTAAAGGTTGCAAATAAATTAAAAAATCCCCAAAGGTTTTAACTTCGGGGATTTTATCTTCTAACCAATAAAAGAGACAATCCAAATCAATAAGCTCGTAGTGAGCGGTAGAAAGGTTGTTGGCTCAAATTTAGCTAAATTATTTAGTAAACGCAACTTTTTTAATTGTGTTAATAAGTGCGCTTTTATCCTGCTCCATCAAGGACATTATATCGAAAACTTTGTCAGAAAATCCAGCTAAACAAAACACGTTGGTTTCAGGGAACTGCATTGAGCCATAGTTGTTAAGGTCAAATGAATAAATGAATGGATTTGCTCCTGTTTTAGTTTTATAAGCATTAAAACTTGCAACTGGCGTATTACCGCCCATCCATCCTTGCATATCGGACAAGATTACCACCCTGTCATATTTCTTATTGGCTGTTTGGAATATTGACAGGAAGTTTGTGCCACCGGAAGCGAAACGAATGGAGTTTGATATGGTTATGGTGCTATCCATAGGATTAACATTCCTGTATTGGGCGTTATCCGAGAATACCATGAAATCAGCGTTATTGGACTTAATAAGTACAGCGGAAAACAAAGAGCCTATTACGTGAGGAGATTTAAAACCTTTGGCGTTCATGGCCATTGAGCCGGAAACGTCCAGCACAACTAAGGTTTCGCCGTCGAATTTTGGCACGTTGTTGATTGAAATATCAACGGCGCGATTAAGGGCCATTAAAACATCACGCACAATCTTACCGTCCGTTAATTTTTGCACCTCTTCAAAAGCAGTTAAGAATCGGAATGGTAATACCAGTGATTTTTTTATCAACACTTCGTTTGTTAACATTTCGATGGCCTCGTTAATAACAGAAGGGGCTTGTTCGATAATGTTACGAAGGTTGCGTAACAGGGCAAAATACCCTATTTTTTTCTCCTTAATCAATTTAACCCAAACATCCTGTTTAAATTCTGCCTTTTCTTCGTCATTAGAGGCTACCTGACCTGCTTTAGACAATTCTGACTCCCATGTATCAAAAGACTTTAATTCTCCCTTTACAAGGGCTTGTATGGCTTCTCCGTTCTTTTCTGTTGGAATAGGGTGAACAAGGTTAACCACATCAATTAGTTTGTATCCTTTACCTTCTCCGCGATATTTAGCCAGTGAGTATTTATCGAATTTATCAAAAGCCTTGGCAAATCCTTTCTTGATTGAATTAGGAATTTTGCCATTCATTGATGAGTGGTAGGCTAATATTTCCATCATATCGTCGGGGCGATACACAATGGCTGTATAAAAGTCCTTGGCCCATTTTTCGCCACCGATATGCTTGGCGAGTTCTGAGGCAACAACGTGAGTAATAGAGCGCATACCAAATTGTGTACGAGCATATACGGCGGCTTGCGCCACGAATTTTTTATCGCATAATCGGATAAGTTCTTTTAAGCGGTCAAATTGTTGTGTTGCCGATTTATAGAATTGATCGTTGGCAAAAGAAGTTGCCAATAAAGAAATTAGTTCTAATTCAGGGGTTTGTGAATAAGCCTTACCTCCCGCTACATTAGTAGTTTTTGTTCCTGGTGATGTTGAGTTGAATCGTGTCATATTTATTGGTTTTAATTGGTTAACAAAATAAAAAAGGGAAGCGCATTGCTGCACCTCCCTTCACATAAAAATACTGACAAAGAAAAATCCGGTAAGCGGGATTCAATTAGCAGATGAACGCTTTTCGGTCGCTATTGTCAATGTGTTGCAGAAGATAAACAAAGAAAGTGTTTTTCATCCAAAGAAGTAACTTTCTTTTCGCTATCTGCAATATTATGCAAGGGATAATCTTACAGTGTTGTTTTTTGAGACATCTGCTCTACCAGCTGAGCTATATCGACTTTCGCCGATACTTGGAGTCGAACCAAGGACCCGTTGTTTTGAAGTAACACTATAATCGCCACTCGCAATAAGTTCGTCGGAGATAATCAAAGAGAGAAATTTTTGCGGCTAAGCCAGTTCGCCTATTCCCCAATTTAATTTAATTGTTGGGGAAGCGGGATTCGAACCCACATACACATCGTCCAATCGAAGTAACTCTACTTTTCGCTACCGACAAATTATTTATTCAATGAACTTAACCTCTTTAACTGTAATAGGGATTCAAAGGTTTCGATTATTTGTTGTTTTATCAAATTTATTTCACAACTTATTGATTTTAAGCATGAAAATTTAATGAGAATAATTTTTTTATTTGCAAAATGAATACTTTGAACTCCGAAACCGCCTTAGAATAAAGGTGTAAAATTCATCGGCAGGTAGTGAGAATAGTTATTTTATTTCTATAACAACGGCAAATAAAAATTATGATTTTATTGTGACGCACAAAATAGCGTTGGATACTTAGTTAAACAAGGCTCACAAATTAATTTGTTAAAATTTTAAATTCACGTAACCTTTCACTATATTTACCGTTGAACTATCCAAATACAAACCAATGAACATGGACAAGACAAAAGAAATAACTGAAAACAAAAACGAACTGGAAATAGTTTCAAATGAAACTCTTAATGGCAAGACAACAGTTGTGGCTATTAGTAAAGGTGGCGACCTGGTGGTGAAAGTTGAAACTCATGGTAAAATAGTTGACCACAACGCAAAACACTTGGTTGGGTTGTGGAATGGTTTTCAAAAATTACCGCATCATTTAAAACTGTCTGCTTCGATGGTCTTTCAAATGCTAATTCTCGCCGATGAACAGGATTTAACCGAACCTAACAGGCTATTAAAAGAAGAAATCATTTCCTTAAAATGGTGGAACAATATTTACCGTTGGGGATATTTCGTAATTTTGATGGGACTTATTACTTACGCTTTAATAAAACATTAACATGAAAGTGGGGTCATTTGTAAAATATATTCCTGGTGGATTTATCGGTGAATTGTGTAAAAAATTATCTACTAAAAAGGTTTATACCGTAAGGGCCATATATAGCGGGGTTGGACTTAAATCAAGGCCGGGCGGAACTCTTATAGTTTTATTAGAAGAAGTGGTAAACGAAATGTCTTATACTGGGCGTGAAATGGGCTACTGCATAGACTCGTTGCGCGAGATCGAATTTCCACCAAGCCTCGCCGATGAAATAGAAGAATGTCTTACGAGAGAATTAATTAACCAATAAAAACAAAATTGAAGATGGAAGAGAAAGAAAAAATAGAAAACCCCCCAGCGTTTCCAACTTTTGATTGGAATATTGAGCCCGTAAACGACAGGGTTGTTCTGGCTACCGATTACTCAGGAATGTCACTAAGAGATTAGGTAGTGTCTCAGTTTGAAGGACGTCATATTCAAGGGATTAACTCTGCGGGGTCGATTCAGGTTTTAGCCAGCGAAGTTTCATTACTTCGATTTTGCGATCTGGAAAAAACCATAGCAGGCAAAAAACCTGCGCTACAAAAGAACTTAAACCACTTCGGAAGTTCACGCTTACATTTTCAGCGGGCCGGGGTTAATACAAATATAAATAAAAACTCAATGTCGTTTAACCCTCTTAACAATACGAATCAATGAAGTATCTTTTGAAATCGGCGGATTTATTAGAAAAACTGTGTCTCGATAGGTTTGGTTTTTCGGAGAATCTAACAGAACGTGTACTGGCTCTGTATCTTGGCATTTTGGGAGGGCTGATAATAGGAATCCCAATAACACTCCTCCGATGCCTGATATAATATTATTAACCCTGCTGTCTTTTTTTTGTTTTGTTTCTTCGGCTTGCTTTGCTTTTAGTCTACCATGATAACCACCTTCCACTTGTAAAAGAACCTTACCTTCAAAGGTTATAAAATATGTCTCTCCTTTTTCTTCAATCTTATCAACGAAGCCGTCTTTTTTTAGTTTTTGCAGGACGTCCCATGTCTCCTTATTTGTAAGTCCGTTATTATACTTCAATTCGACGCCGGAATGTATAAATCCAGTTCCTTCGTAAAACGGGGACGGTAATTCGCTTAAATACTCTAAAACCGAATCTAATATTTCTGTTGGTTCTTTTGGCTTATTCGTTTGGCTTGGCGCATTAGTGTGGTTATGCCTCTTATAAACAAACTGTATGCGTCTAAGTCTTGCTAATGCGTCATTTACTTTCATAACCTAAATATACCAGTTTTAAAACACGTCAATATCAATACTATCAATGTGCGCTTGTATTTGCCAATCCTGGTTAAGTTCGAGCGGAACCATGTCAATGATCTTGTGTCTATCCCTGCAAAATTCAATCTCCACGTAAAAATTAGGCAACCTATAAAGCATAAGAGCAAGCCTACCATCAAAGCAAGTGTTTAAGTGTATGCCTTGTGTCCAAATGTAGTCAGCCCTCTCAGGCGGCCTTAAATCAATATACTCATCTATTGTCATTGCGAAGTTTGCGAAATTCATTCTCCCACTTCATAGGGTGAACCAAAAATATTATAGCGAGATATTTTAAAATTCGCATAATTAAAGGTAAGAAAAAAGCCGGATTTTATTCCGGCCTGTCTGTTAGTGCAACTATGTCTTTTATTTCCATTATATCCTTGGTAAGGCCCGCTTCCATTGCAGGGGTTACTCTAAGTGTTTTGTGGATTTTGCAGAAGTTGTAATAAACAAAATGCAAAGCGATAGCGTAATTATGATTCTCTACTTTCTTTGAGAACGCATTGGTTAAGCGGGTGAACCTCCTCATGTGCATACGCATGGTTAAGTTTTGACGTTCTACAAACGAAGTCGAAATATGCTTTGCGTCCGGGTTTCCTGAGATAGGAGTTTTTTTAGAACCTGTGTATCTAACAGGACTGTATTTGCGTTCGTTACGGCCAATACCTTCGCTACCGCCATAGATTTTTACAAGTTGAGCAAAATCTACTTCACCAGTAAAAGCGGCGTCCACAGCGTCTAAATAAGACTTGTAGCCGTCTGTTGTAAGCTGAACGCGGTTAGCTAACCTGTCGGCTAAGTCTTTCATAAATATTTCTGCTGTTTCTGCGCTACGGTCACCAATTAACCAGCCTATTACCAGCTTGCTGTCTGCGTCTATACCTGTCCAAGTCCAAACGTCTCCCGCTTGTCCTTCCATTCCTTCGGGAACGTTTTTCTCTTTTGAATAAACGAATGACCATATCTCATCGCATTGTACACGCTTAGCGGTTACACCTACAACGTTCTCGTTATGAAATTTAATGCAGGCACGACCAACGTCAACCAGCAATTTAGAAACGGTATTTATTGAACACCCGCTAATGCGTGAAGTGGCACGTAAACTGGAGCCTTCAACAAGTAAGTTGATGATTTGCGTTCTTTTTTCTATTGGTAATTTATTCATTGTAATTCGTTTTGCTGACACAAATATAGACATTTATTCTTAACCAGTCAAGTAAAAAGTTCAGTTTGATTGTTAAATTTACAACAGGCTGAAAACAAATGCTTTAAAAGTATATATTTGAGTAATATTGCTCTATAAAAGGCGAAAACCCATTACATAATCCGTGCCAAAAACGTCTTTTAACACTAAAAAGTTTGATTTTATTAACCAATAGGTTAATTTTACATGAGTAAACGTGCCGCACTTATTAACAATTTAGATAGGCTAAAGGAAGAATTTCCATTGCAGTTTGCAGATGTTGATATAAATTGGGCTGAAATTTATATAGATGTTCAAGACAGAAAAGAAAGAAGATCAATAGTAGAAATTTTGCGAGAGTGCCGAAAGAGGCTACCGCTTATTATAAAAATAATATTACAAAATAAATATAACGAAGACTATTATGCGCCTGAACCCGAAGGAACTTTAGCTATAAAATTTAAACATGGCAAAGTAAATTCAAGGATATACTGCTTAGAGTTCGGGGCTCCAAACCGAAAGAAAAAAGTAGTCATGGTTAGGGGAATAAAAAACAAGGCGGACTTAGATAAGGGTATTAAGAAACAGTTAAAAGCTATTAAAGATTACGAATACGAATTTTTTAAATCATCAAAAGATGCAATCAAACACCGACAACAACAATGATTTCTTTAAATATACTGATGAAGAAAAAAGTGCTATCGAGGAGATGATGCTTAATCATAGTATTGTAGAAATCATTAAGGAATTAATGGAGAAGGAAGGATTGAGAAAGGCAGACTTGGCAAAAAAAATTGGCGTGACAAGTGCCTATATAACAAAGGTTTTTACTTCCGATAAATATGTGAATATTCCTTTTTTAAATAAAATACAGAACGCTTTTCAAACTACATTTATTTTTAATGCAAAAAGCCTGCAATTAGGCTTCATGAACAGCTTGATGAAGAGTTTTCAGGAAATTGAAGAAGCTAATAAAGAGGCAAAAATAATTTCTTTGGAAAATTACACTATTAATAGCGAAAAAGGTTCTGATGTCTCAAACCCATATACTGAGGCCATATGGTCAAACTAAAAAAAAATAAAAAAGAAGAACCCATCGTCTTTCAATATATGCTTGACAGGATGGTTCAGTTTTCTTTTTCTTATTCTCTTCCTTCAAAAAGGCCAGAATCATTTAATATTTCATATAATGTAAACCCCTTAATTACCACTAATGTTTCGTCAGACACTGTTAGTATAAGAATTAAGTTAATTGGCGAAATACACGGCGTGAATAATGGGCTCCCATTTAAGGAAGATGGAATATTTTTAGACAATCTTTTTGTTTTTAAAGTAAAGGATTTAAAAAATCATGTCGTAACACAAGAAGATGGCACGGACGTTTTTCAGGAAAAATACCAACCAATGCTATTAACTTTTGTTACAATATCGATATCGAGTATTCGAGGAATATTGTATGAGAAATTAAGAGGCACGATATTTCACGATAAAATATTGCCTATTATTGATCCTAATGTGTTTTTTAAGAAAATAGAAAAGAATGAAAGTGCGGATAGCAAAACAAGGCCGTCAAAGCCTAATCCTTAGTCCACCTCTTTTTAGCTGCCTTTTTAGCAATCTTCTTGCGTTTGGCTGGTGTCAAGGCTTTCGCCCTGGCCTTACCGCCCTTTAAACCTCCCAAACGTCCTAAAGCCACCGCAGCAGGATTTTTACCCTCGTTTGGGTCTTTGTCCTTTGTTTCACCTGTTGCAATTTCCATTATCAACTTAGCACGCTGGTTAGAATCGGTTGGTCTCTTTGGTTTACTCATGCCTCAAAGATAATACTTTGTTGAGCCTGTGAAATGTTAAAATTCAAACTGAGACACTACCAGAGATTACGCTATCATTAAGGCTATGCAGGGGATATTGTCTAATCCTGCGTGGGTGGATACATTGAAACTTAATGACTACGGTATAGACCAAAAGAAAGTCATAGAAATGGCTTCGTGGTGCGCCGATGAAATGCTTATCGAGAGGATGAAACAAAAATAATTGACCTCAAAATCAGCACTTTAAACGTTCATTGTCATTTTTAACATTTAAAAGAGAAAAACTACCTGTATCTTTGTCCCATGAGATTTGGGAATCATATAGATATTTGTAGTACTCCCCGTCTTATTTGCCACGCCACCCAAACGCCGAAGCAGATAATTCGGGGTTCTTTTTTTGCCGATGTTTTACGCCATTTCAAAATTGAAAGGAATTTGCCCTATGTCGATTTCATTTCAAATTTGAAATGTATGTGTAGAAATATTCAAATCAAGACTTAAATCAGAATTAAAGGTTCTGATTGGGCGGATTGATATTAACGCTGGCACTCAGAACTTAATGCTCTACCAGGGAACTAAGCAAGGGCAACGGTGGCACAAAGGATTAGAGCCGGAGGTCTTAGGGGGTCAGATAACATGATCGAAGAAGTAGTAATCCATGCTAAAGGGCGTTATCGTACCGCTTTAGCGCAGACGATGGTGGGTGTGGCTCCGTTAAACAAGCAAACCAAATCATTAAATGCAGTGACCTAAGTGAAATCGTATTTTTACGGCTTCGCTTAGGAAGTTGTACCCGCAGGCTCCGGTGAGCAGTTCACCGTAAACAACCCGCAGGGTTGTTATTATATATAATATTATATAATATATAGGGAGAAAATTTTGTTCAATTTTATGGAAGAAAATAAAAAACACATGTCAATTCCGTTGAAATTAGATTGGTTTAATTACTACAAAGTAAAAATAAATTACCGAAGGGTTGACACTTTAAAATCCAAAGCGTTGCCGAATGGCACAATTGTTAACATGAAGATTCATGGAGCTGTTGAAGATTTCAGTGAGCGTGACGGTGAAATGCTTTTTGTTCCAAATTGGTTTAAGGAGCTTATGTATGACTATACCCAATATTCTTATTATGAAAAGGACCTGGATATATTATATGAGGTATCGCATGAAGAATATTTATCTGAACTCCCTGAATTTCCAGACCATTATAATTGGATTGACGCGAAGTAAATTTCACCGATGTTAAAAACACCTCTAAAACGCATTTTTTAACCCCTTACAGCAACTTTAATAAATAAAATGAGTATAACTGCATAAAATGAAAACAAAAGGTTTAGGTAAAAAGCAGAAAGAGATTTTAACTGAATTAAAAAACGGTTATGTTATTCGTGGGTTGCGTGACTATTCGCGCGATGAATATACCTGTACTTTACAAGATGAGGACGGTGCTAATTTCATTATAGACCTTCGCCCCGATTTTGTTCATAAATTATACGAGCGTGGTTTATTAACAATGGAAGAGTTTAATCCCTTCGTAGGAATAGATATTTTTACATTCAGAATAAAAAAATAACCTTTACCCGCAACCTTTATAAACCACTCACCGTATAATTAGTATGATTCATAACAACAACATAACAGTAGAGTGGGTAGAGGGAGTTATATCTTCCTCGCTGGCCGATAAAGAGAGGGGATGGGAAGTTGAGATTAACGGCGATTTTATCACTATTAGTTACCTGGTGGAGGCCATTATTGACCCCAACCCTGACCCGCAGTTGCAGAATGATTTTTTCAGGAGCCAAGAGCGTACAATTAATATACTGGCCGATGATACGGAAGATAGTTTGGAAGAGAAGATAATTAATTTAGTAAATGAAGTTGAACAAATACCTTTAATAACTCAAAGATGAAACAAATAAAACATACACACGGGCCTTGGAAAGTAAGGTTTATGAACGCAAGCGAACCAATGGAAAGTGATTTTTTCGTTGAAGCTGGAAGAGGGGCACACAATAAACCAGAACTTGGTTATGGTATTGAAATACTTGGCGACGACTACGGAACGCATTGTGGTTATCCTCGCGAACAAAAACTCGCCGATGCTATATTAATTTCTGAGGCCCCGAATTTATTAAAACTACTTGAATATTTGGATTCAGAATTAAAAGAAGGGGCTTCAATAATAAATGGATCTGTTCAGCATTCACAAATAGAATTATTCATTAAACAAGCCACACGCGAATTACCATGACCTTTTCTAACCCCTACATAGCAATCCTATTCATTACCTGCTTTACTGGAATTATGGCGTGGTTCATGATTCAATCGGCACTACCTGTCTTTAAAGCGGCATGGAAAGAATGTAAGAAGGTGTATGACCTAAAAATGGCACAACGGCAGTTAAGGTTACACCCCGATGAGGTTAAAATACATTATTTTGCTACACCTCAATTTGTAATTTGTAGAGGCGATCTGTACGATGAAGATACCAAGATACTTTATTGTTGCCGGGAGTTTTGCCGATGTGAATTTTGTAATAAATGAAAAAAGCATTAACCATAACCACCCTTATAGCTTGTGCTTTGATAGCGGCTTATTGGTTGTGGTGGACAAAAACGAATTAATTAACATAAAAATAAAAAACATGAATGATGTAAGTTTAACAATCAGTAAAGATTTAGTAGCCCCAATAGTAGAGGCAAAAATAAAAGAGGCAATACTGGCCGCATTAGGCGGTGGTGAAGAAGTTATAGCAAAGGTTCTCGACCAAATTATGCTAAAAAAGGTAAACGAAAACGGCGTTGTATCAAGTTATTCATCCGATAATAAATACAATTGGATTGATATAGTTCTTACTAAGCAGGTCAAAGAAATAGCAGAAGTTGCTATTAAAGAAGAAATAGCTAAAAGTGCAGAGCAAATAAAAAATTCATTAGCGGCGAAATTAAAATCAAAACAAGGCTCTGACATGGTGGCAAAAGCATTGTTGGACGGACTTAACGGAACTTTTAAAAACTCATGGAGTTCTAAAATGAGTTTTGATTTTTCGCCGAACAAATAGAAACAAAAAGTTCTTTGAAGTATTGGTTAAATGACTTGTGGCGGAAGGCTCCCTTGCTTGGAGTAGACGCGCCGAAGCGTGTGAGGTAAAAATAATTCACGTAGCGTACCGTAAGAACACGCTGAAGGTTTGTAGTTTTCACTGATAAGCTAATGCAGGTACCGACTCTAATGGAACGATAGAGCGTGTCATACAATCCTGCCAAGTTATTTAACCATGTTATTCAAGGCCCCCGACAGTAACCGAAAGGTGAATGATAAGTGTTCGGGACTGTTCACAGCAATGAGCCGACTAAACGCGACGTACTGAACCTGTGATGCTGATAGGTAAGCTATTCCCCTTTAGGGGATGTAATTAAAAAACTTATGAACACCCTCTTAATCAAGAATACCCGGACGTTATTGTTGCCTAATTTACCTGTTTTAACAGCGAATAAATGTACGAAAGTAGTGACCAAGCATTTTATTAACACGCCGTTGTATATGAGTTTAGATCAATGTTCTTTATTTCAATGGTTACTATACCAAAGTGGAGCGGATAATACGTTTATATACAATACTCAGCTTTTACGCAGCTACAGTAAATCCATCGGCGAGGCTCAGAAAGAATATGGCGGTAAAAATGGCCTCAAAACATCATTAGGAGCCTCCAGAGCCAACTTAACTTACCTGCTGACCAATGGTTATATACTGTGGCTGAATGAGTTTAAAATGATTATAAATCCTATGTTTACCTACTATGAATTTATATCCCGGCGAGAGTACGTTGCTTTCTGTAACAAATACCAACTCGCCGATGTTAATAATATTCAGCCACTATTGGCTGAGTATGTGAATATGGTTAAAAATAAGATGTGATGGAAAACTTAAGTCATTTATATAAAAATACCAAATATTTATATTGCAGTAAGTGTAGTAGAAAAACTTATTCGGCATCAATAAACAGCATTTGCGGAATGCCTCAGCCAAATGGAGAAGATTGTAACGGGATATTTATGGATGAAAATGAACCAATTGGTAAAAATGTAACCCAAAAAAAGTGTTACGAACCTGTTCATATTTTTATAAAGGGTTAAGGAAATATTTTCCTGATTTAGATAAAACAATCATTGGTGAATGTGATAACATAAATGTTCCAACAAAAATATGCGTTTCGTATGGCATGATTTGTAATGGAAATTATCATTCTATTGACACCTTAGGAGATGAATAGATGAATAAAGTAATTTGCATAAACGATAAGTGGACTTTTAAAGATGTTGTTACCGGTGAAGATATACCTCCCTTCCCTTCCCCATTTGAGGGTGAGAAATTGGTTCCTTTGAGTAGAATTAACAAGCGCGGCATTTGGTGTTATTGTTTTAGTAAATACAACGAGCGGTTAAACAACGTGTATTTTGAATGCCACCACTTCGCCGATGAAGAATCAATAGAGGGTCAAATATACGAGGCTTTACACGCTAATACTAAAGAGGTGGAATTAGTTTAATATGATAAAATTTTCCCGATCATGGGCAATGCCCTCACCTTGGACTTTTACAATAAAACCTATTGCAAAATTAATAGGTCCGTATGTAGGTAACGGATTAGGGTGGATTGACCCATTTGCGGGAGAAAACAGTCCCGCTGAAATGACAAACGATTTAAACCCACAAAGACCGGCTAAATTTCACCTTCATGCTAAAGATTTTGCTAATCAATTAACTGGCAGATATAGAGGGGTTTTATTCGACCCACCTTATTCTCTAAGACAAACAAAAGAAGTATATGACGGAATAGGGGCAAATATGAGTCAAGAGGACACACAATATTTCCCAAACAACATTAAAGACATACTTGCCCCTAAAATTGAAGTTGGAGGCATAGCGATATGTTTCGGGTGGAACTCAAGAGGGTTTGGTAAGAATCTGGGTTTTGAAATGATAGAAATATTACTGGTTACGCATGGAGGTCATCACGCCGATACGATAGTGACCGTTGAGAGAAAAATACAACACGAATTATTTTAATTATGCCCAAAGTAATTGAGATAAAAGACGGCACTTTAGAATCCAAGATACGCTGTATAGGTTCAATGTTCTTTGGTACTATATCGGATACGGAGCTGGCAGTACTGGTACAATTAGTTCTCATCGGCGAGAACGGTCAACTTAACCTCACCACCGATGCTTCTAAAACGATTTGTAAGGCCATTAATTTGAATCCAAATAGCTTGTCTGTATGTATTCATAGGTTAACTAAGAAGCAGGCTATAAACAAGCGTAATAGCGTTATTACGTTTCACCCGATTATTAATTCGTTCCTGGTGCAAAATGAGTACGTAATTCGGTTCGTAACCGCGCCGATGAAAAGTACTTAAGCGGCGTTATTGGTTAAAATAAACTATAAATGCGCTTAGTTTGGCACATAGAGTAGCGTATGTAAGAGTAAGATCATCAATTGATTGCTCGTATAAGCAGTCAAAAATGGTTTCCGGCGATAGGACGGCAGGTTCTTCTTCACGGAATCCAAAGCCGAATAGCTGGCGTTTGACATTAAAAATATCTCTGATAAGTTCAATTTTCTCGTCAACGTTTTCTTGTTTTGCATCGGCGAGAATGGTTTTTAGATTTGCGTTCATGTGCGTTATTGGTTAAAAGGTGAGTAATTTTTGGAAACGATCAAGTCCGTATGCGTTTGTTTTCTTTAATATAGGCAGTAATTCTTCTGCTGTATATTCTTCTTTTGTCATGTTATTTGCAGCCATCCATGATTTAACACCCATTTCGCAAGCACCAGTAATAAGCCTGTAATAATTGATAGTTATTTTAGTGGTCTTTTTGATCGGCTCATTTTTTAATTTCTCAGCTATTATCTTGAATTGTAGGTCGCTGATAGCTTTTTTAACCGTATCGCCATGAGCGTGAAATTTATCTTTTGACGCAACAAAACAAATTTCTTTTTGAATTACTTTGTTTTTCATACCGTTTAAATTGTATCCGGTATAAATTTTGATTCCTTTTGATGTTTTTTCGGCTTCAATAACAAAACAATAGCCATCTATATTTTTAACATTCAATTTGTTTTTACGCAAGCTCACAGTGGTTAGCGAGGCGTTATAGCTAAGGGCATAGTTTCCGATTGTAGTACAGGCAGGCAGGCTCACAGTGGTTA
>JADMIO011678454.1_pt1 | contig 79408 bp, 67 predicted proteins | sample 8958161 | NCBI WGS metagenome assembly JADMIO01 (sample SAMN16585339, study PRJNA669376) | soil metagenome | isolation source: Crop rotation soil | place: USA: Cullars Rotation, Alabama | collected 2011 | reverse complement strand
CACCCGAAGGTGAGCCAGTGTGATTACATTTGCGGCCTAACTGTGGCCAGTCCAGTTACGCTGGAGTCACTAGTATTTAGGTGACACTATAGAAGCGGCCGCGACAACTTGTCCACGTGGAATTCTAAGCTTAGGATCCCAATGTGCTGGAAAGCGTCGGCCTGGTGTTCGCGGTGGCCGCCTTCGCGAGCGGCACGAACAGCCAGATCACCTTCACGACCGAGGCGACGGCGAGCCCGACCAAGCAGGTCGTTCCCCTCGACCCGAACAACCCGGTGATCGGGACGATCACGATCAACGAGGACACCCCCCTGCTCGCAGCGGCGGACCCCAAGGCCGAGGTCGTCCAGGACCTGAAGGCGGGCGACCGGGCGTTCCAGATCGAGCACGACGAGAACGGGTTCTTCCCGGTGAAGCTGGCCTCGGACGAGAAGGTCGTCGGCTACGTCGACAAGGACAAGGCGACCATCATCTGTCCGGTGCAGTGCGGCTGACGGGCTGAGCTCCCGCGCTCAGGGCGCCACCCGGGCGCGTTTCCGCTCGGAGAATCGCCGTGCTTTGGCGCGGTTGCCGCACGTCGACATCGTGCACCAGCGCCGGCGTCCGGACCGGTCGAGGAACAACCACCCGCAGCTCTCGCCGGGACACTTGCCCACGGACGCCGCGTCGCCCGAGGTGAGGAGCTCCGAGGCCGAGCGCGCCACGGCGTGCAGCGGGACGCGCAGCCCGGCAGACGCCGGAAGGGTCCACCGGTACCGACCGTCGTGCAGCTCGAGCTCGCAGGCCCCAGCCGCTCGCCGGACGGTCTCGGCGACCAGATCGAGGTCCGGGCCGGGACCGGGCTCGGTGAGCACGCGGTAGAGCGAGGCCCGGAACTCGCGGGCCGCCTGGAGCGCCCCGGTGGCCGCCCCGCGCTGCGTCGCGGCCCGGTCGCGGAGCGCGGCGACGACGCCGTCGTCGACCAGCTCCCAGCCGGCGGCGAACGCCGCCAGGTGGTCGTAGGTCCGGAGGTAGTCGCCGGGGATCTCGTCGTCCCAGCCCGCCAGCGTGTTGCAGAAGTCGAGCGCCGGGTGCCCGGCCATCGGGGCCGGCAGCGGGAGGCCGTCGACCCGCACTGCGAAGGCGTTCATCGGCGTCCGTTCCAACCCGGTCCTCCCCGTTGACGTTCCATGCAGTAACCGGTTAACGTCTCGTAACCGGTTTTGCTGCTCGATCAGGTTAGCAGAGCGAACCGACCATGGATAGCCCGTTCCGGGATGGGGCGGGCGGCCCGGAGGCGAGGAGACCAGCAGGAATGGGGAGGTACATCGGCCGGCGGATGCTGTGGGCCGTGGTCGTCCTCGTGATCATGGTCACGATCACGTTCGTCATCTACTTCGTGATGCCGCCGAACACCTCCGTGTACGAGCGGTTCACGCACGGGGCCGAGACCACCCAGGCGAGCGAGATGACGAAGTCCGTCCTGGGGCTCGACCGGCCGATCATCGTGCAGTACGGACTGTTCATGCGGCACCTGTTCCTCGGCGACCAGTACGGCTGGCCCGGGATGTGGATGTCGTTCCAGACCCGGACGGCGCTCAAGCCGATCATCGCGAGCCGGGCAATCGTCACGTTCCAGCTGGCGATCGGGGCGGCCGTCGTGTGGCTCCTGATCGGCATTCCGCTGGGGATCATCTCGGCGCTCCGACCGCGTTCGAAGGCCGACCGGTTCTCGATGGGGTTCGCCCTGGTCGCTGCGTCGACCCCCGTGTTCTTTCTCGGGATGATGGTGCTGTACATCTTCTGGTTCAAGCTCGGGATCATCCCGGGGGCCGGCTACCGCTCGCTCGCCGAGGGGTTCTGGCCGTGGTTCAGCCACATGATCGTGCCCTGGATCGTGCTGGCCATGCTCTTCGCCGCGTACTACGCCCGGATGAGCCGCGCCTCGATGGTCGAGGCCCTCGGCGAGGACTACGTGCAGACGGCCCGCGGCAAGGGCCTGTCCGAGCGACGGGTGATCTTCCGGCACGCGTTCCGCGCCGCGATGCTGCCGCTCGTGACGATGTTCGGGATGGACCTCGGCGCGCTGTTCGGCGGGGCGGTCATCACCGAGACCGTGTTCAACCTCCCCGGCCTCGGCGCCTACTCCGTCCAGGCCGTCCGGCACGCCGACCTGTACGCGGTGCTCGACGTGACCGTGGTCGTCGCCGTGGCGATCACGTTCATGAACCTGGTCGTCGACATCGCCTACGCCTGGCTCGATCCGCGCATCCGCTACGCGTAGCCCGCCGAGCTACAGGCCGGCCGCCGCCGCTGCCGCCGCGCCGCCCACGATCGGGAGCACCAGCGCCGAGGGGTGCTGCGCGTCGTGGAACACCGTGTTGGCCGCCCGCATCGGGTCCCCGACGGCCCACCAGGAGTTCGACGACATGACGGCGACGCCGATCCGGTGGCCGGCCTTCAGCACCCAGTCGTTGTCCACGAAGTCGACCCGCGCGCGATAGGGCTCGCCTGGCGTGAGGTCCTTCCCCGCCTCGAGGCCGTCCCGGTACCGGGCGTTGAGGAACCCGCGCGACACCGTGCAGGCCTCGACCTGCGACTCGAACGTGCAGATCGAGTCCGTCGTCGTGACCGGCGGTCCCAGGTCGAACAGCACCGACGTGTAGTGCGTCGAGGTGCCGAGGCTCGACGCGAACAGGTCGAGCGACGGCTTCCCCGCCAGGCGAACATCGTGCTGGAGCGGCTTGCTCACGTACCACAGCACCAGGCCGTTCCCGGCCTGGTCCTTCAGGTTCAGCGCATCGGACTCGGTGAGCGCTGCGTCGTCGACGAACTCCTCCGAGGCCTCGCTCGCGGCCGGCTTTCCGAGCGACAGGGCCTGACCCGACCGGAGGTACAGCGGCACGCCGCTCGTCCCCGGCGGCGGCCACGACGCGTCCTGGTGCACCACGCCGTCGTTCGTCTTCGAGATCAGCGCGCGCTGCTTGGTCACGTTGGTGGAGTAGCCGTACAGGAAGTGGTCGAACCACGCGTGGAGCAGCACGTCGAAGTGGATCTCGGGGTCGACGCCGCCGTGCGCGCCCTGCCCCATCACGAGCATCTTGAACGGCACGCCCTCGTCGGCCTTCGTCGTCGGGTCGTCGGCGGGCACCGCCTCGTACCACATGGTCGACTCGGAGTGCTTCACGTTGTAGTCGCGCCACCCGCCCTGGACGAGCACCGGGATCTCACGCTTGTCGCGCGTCGCCAGGTTCGCGGCCCCGAGCGTGTAGTCGCGGTCCTTCCAGAACTGGTCGTAGTCGGGGTTGGCCGAGTAGCCGGCCTCGGTGTGCGCCGCCTTGTCCGCGGGGCACATGCGGTCGACCGTCCTCGTCGCGTAGTCCATGGGGTCGTCGGGGTTCTGGGCCGGGATGGCGCCGAAGCCGAAGTCGAACCCGATCGGGGTGTCGAACCCCTCCTCGTCGATCACGAGTCCCTGGCGCTGGGCCGGGTCCATGATCAGGTAGTGCGTCCCCCCGAAGTACGCGTAGCCGTACCAGTGGGCGATCGCGACCTCGGGGACGATGGTGGCGAGGTGCGGCGGGTTCGCGGAGGCGGCCTCGTTTGCCGTGGTGCCGTCGTACGAGCCGCCGATCATGCCGACGTTCCCGTTCGACCACGGCCGGGTCCCGAGCCACTCGACGAGGTCGTACGCGGAGTTCCGCTCGCGGACGCCGCCGTAGTCCCAGCACCCGCCGGAATTCCCGGTGCCGACCACGTGGGCCACCGCCCGCGCGTAGCCCTTCGGAACGAACGTGTCGGCGAGCCCGTCCGCCGCTCCCCCGCCGAGCGCCGCGTACGGCGTGTACGTGAGGATCACCGGAACCTTCGTCCCGGCCGGGACGTTGGGCCGGACGAACTCCACGTACACCTGCCCGCCGCGGGTCGGGATCATCGCGCTCTCGACGGGGAGCGCCCGGTACCGGTCGGTCGTGACCGGGGTGAGCGGCGGGGGCGGCTTCGGCCCGCGCGCGGCCCCGGCCGGGCTCGCCGTCGCGAGCGTGGCTGCCAGCACGAGCGCGAGGGCAGCGGGCGCATTGGCGCCGCGCAGGAACGAACGGTGTGCCATGGTCGGATCCCCCTCGGTTGACGGGCGCGAGCGAGGTATCCCCAGGAACCCGGCGGAATATGCGTCCCCACCTGGGACTTCGCCCCTCGCGGTTGCCCGGCGGCCCGTGGCGGGAAGGAACCTCGGGAAGGGCAGCGACGGAACGCAGACCGAAAGGATCGGACCTCATGACCAGGATCGACGTGACCGAGATGGGGGACCTGGAATTCCGCGTCGACGTCGCCGAGGGCGACCAGGCGCGGACCACCCACACGGTGACGGTGCCCCAGGACCTCCTCGACGACCTGGCGCTTGCTTCCGACGAGGCTGACCGCCTGGTCCGCGAGTCGTTCGGGTTCCTGCTGGAACGCGAGAAGCCGACGCAGATCCTGCCGGAGTTCCGGCTCGACGAGATCGGCCGCTACTTCCCCGAGTACCGCACCGAGATCGCCGACCGCATGGCCGCCTGAGCTCGGGGAGAACGCCAGTGTGAAACGCGGCGACGGCGGGTACACCTGGGGCGCACGTCTGCCCGGCCCGCCGAACCCGACCGAGCCCGCGACCTCGATCGACAGCGTCCGCTGGTTCGTTCCGGTCGACCGGCCACCGGCGCGCCGCCGGTGACCCTGCCCGCGGGCCTCGAGGGGAAGGAGTGGCCCGCATGCCCGGAGGGACCGAAGAACGGACCGGACGAGTCCGCGGGCGGCGGCCCGTTCGCGTCCTGCTCGTGGGAACGCTGCTCGCGGGGCTGCTCCCCGCCGCCACCCTGCTCGGCGGGTCCGCCGGCGCCGCGGACCTGCGGTGCCCGTCGCAGCTGGTCGCGCCCCTGCAGTTCGCCCCGCCGACGTACATCGACCAGAACCGTCCGGGCGGCGAGCCGGTCACGATCGTGGCCCAGGACGGCTCGATCATCGTCAGCGCGCACGGGGGCACCACCCATCTCTACAAGGACCCGAACGCCGGCGGCGGCTGGCCCGAGTACGCGACTGCGTACACCAACCAGGTCCTCAACTGGCGCTCCGCCGACGGCGGGAAGACGTGGAACTTCACCGGCTTCACCGGGCAGACCGCGGGGCCGCACACCGTCACGTCGACCGGGTTCTCCGATCCGGACCTGACCATGGACGCCGGCGGGCGCATCTACAACACCGAGATCGACCTCGCGAACGACTCCGTGTTCTCGAGCCCCGACGACGGGCAGTCCTGGCCGCGGGGAACTCCGGTGGCCGGGACCGGCGACCGCCCCTGGCTCACCGCCACGGACGAGGACGTGCTGTACCTCTACATCAACTCGACGCCGTTCCACTACCTGCAGCGGTCCACCGACGGCGGGCTGACCTTCGACATCGTGACGACGGACTTCCCGGCGCAGGGCAAGCTGATCGCCGACCCGCTGAACCCGCACCACGGCCTGATCGGGCCCTACAACGACGGCATCGCGATCAGCGACGACGACGGGATGACGTGGAAGACCTTCAACGGGAAGCTCGGCCCGTCGGTCCAGTTCTTCGGCGACGCCATCGCGACCGACCGCGCCGGGTGGATCTACGCGGCGGCGGCCGGCGGCTACGCGGGCCCCGGCGACGCGAAGCCGAACGGCAGCGTCACGTTCAACTGGTTCAACCGGAAGACGAACGAGTGGCAGGAGTCGCCGATCGAAGTCCCCCATCCCGAGGGCGACGCGCTCTGGCCGTGGATGATCGCCGGCGACAACGGGCGCGCAGCGGTGGTCTGGTACCAGACGCTGGCGGCGCACCCGGACCAGTTCTTCATCTACGTCGCGGAGACGAAGAACGCGCACGGGTCCATGGTCAAGTGCTCCGACGGGCGCAAGCACTTCGTCCCGCCGCAGTTCCGCACCGTGAACGCGAGCCGGCGGCCGATCCACGTGGGCGACATCTGCCTGCAGGGAACCGCGTGCAACGCGGCGACCAGTCCGCAGGCCGGCGACCGGCGGCTCGGCGACTACTTCACGGTGAACTTCACCCACGACGGCTCGATCTACCTGGTGTCGGGGGACACGCGGCTGCCGAACCCGGTCGACGGCGGGCCCAAGGTGCTGTCGAACCCGATCTTCGTGAAGCAATCGCGTGGAACGAAGCTGCTGACCACGCCGATCCCGAGCCGCGCGACGCGGCCGCTGTGCGCGCCGCCCGCCTGCATCGACTAGCGCGTCAGGAGTCGGCGGCGGTCGGGAACCCGCCGCCCGCCACGAGCGCGGAGAGCTGGCTGCGGGAACGGATCCCGAGCTTGCGGTAGACATTGCCGAGGTGGAACTCCACCGTCTTCGGGGAGACGAAGAGCTCGGCGGCGACCTGGCGGTTGGTCGCTCCGCGGCCGACCGCGAGGGCGACGCGGAGCTCCTGGTCGCTGAGCTCGCCCGGGCGCCGTCCGGACTCCGGACGGCGGACGGCGCCGGCGGCGCGGAGCGCGGCGCGGGCGCGCTCGGCCCACGGCCCCGCGCCCAGACGCTCGAAGGTGGCGAGGGCCGACCGGAGCCTCGTCCGTGCATCGCCGCGCCGCCGCTCCCGGTGCAGCCGCTCGCCGAACACCAGCTCCGTGCGGGCGGTCTCGAACGGCATGGGGACGCAGGCGTGCAGCTCGAGCGCCTCCCGGAATCGGTCCTCGTAGTCGGCGCCTGCGAGGAGCCCCCTGCAGCGGGCCACGGCGGCCCGGGGGCCGGCCGTCCCGGCCCGCTCCGCCCGGACCTCGAACCGGGCGAGCTCTCGTGCGGCCTCATCGATGCGGCCCTGCCGGGCGAGCGCTTCGACCAGGTCCTGTGCCCACGGAACCAGTGACGGCTCCTCCAGCCCGTGGTGCTCCACCAGGTGGCGCGTCCGCTCCAGCTCGGCCGCGGCGTCCTCGGTGCGCCCGAGGCCGAGCTGGAGGAACCCGGACACGGCGGCGGCGAACACGTCGCCGCTGCCGAGGCCGGATTCCGTGCTGATGCGCCGGGCGCGCTCGATCCGTCGGGCGGCCACCTCGGCGCGGCCCCTGGCCGCGTCGAGGCGGGCGAGCGTGACCTCCGCGTGGCCGAGCGGGATGCGCTGCCCGAACTCCTCCGCCAGCCGCACGCCCTCGCTCCCCGCCTGTTCCGCGAGGTCCCACTCCCCCAGCCGGTACGCCGAGTCGGCCACGACCACCAGGGAGAACGGCAGCGAGCCGAGCGCGCCGTTCTCCCGCGCCGCCGCGACCATGGCGCCGGCCTCGTCGCGGGCCCGCTCGTACTCCTCGAACGGAACCCGGCTGTTGAGCGCGAGTGCGATCGACCGCGCCGCCGGCGAGAGCGGGTCGACCTCGGGGAGCATCGCGTCGACCTGACGGAGCACGGTGCGGGCGCGATCGTGCTCCCCCCGCAGGACCAGGCTCCAGCCGAGGATCGCGAGGACCTGGGCCCGGTCCGCGACGGCTCCGCCGTCGCCGAGCAGGCCGGCCGCCCGTTCGGACAGCTCGAGCGCGTCCCGGCAGTCCCCGGCCATGGTGGCCCCGGTCGCCGCATCGGCCAGCAGGGTCGCGGCACGGACGGGATCCGCGTCCGCGACCAGGTCGGCCATCTCGACGAACCGGCGGCGGGCGTCGGGGATGTCGGCGCCATCCCACATGAGGAGCACGGCGTGGAGATATCCGATCGTCCCGATGAGCGCCGGGCTGGTCGCGTCCCGCTCGGCGCGGTCGAGGAGGGCGAGCCCGTCCCTTCCGCGACCGGCCGCCGCCGATGCCATGGCGGCCCCCAACAGCCGGCGAGCGCGCGCGGTGGCGTCCGGACTGAGGTCCGCCGCGCGCTCCAGGGCCACCGCCGCCGCCGAGTGCCCGTGGCGGAGCGTCGCCATGTCGGCCGCCACCTCGAGCGCGGCGGCGGCCTCCTCGTCGACCCCGACGGCCGCGCCGGCCAGGTGCCAGGCCCGGCGCTCGCCGGTGGTGGCGCCGGCGAGCGCGGCGTGGGCCCGCCGCCGGACCGGCGGCGGGGCCCGGTGGTACACCGCCCCCCGGTACAGCGGGTGGACGAAGTCCACCCGCTGGCTCTCCAGCCGCACCAGCCCGGCGGCCTCCGCCTCCTCCAACGCGGCCGGCGCGATGCCGAGGCTCGTGCACGCCGCCGCGATGGGCGCCGCGTCCGGATCGCCGGCGGCGGCGGCGACCAGCAGCGCCCGCCCGGCGTCCTCGCCGAGCCCCTCGACGCGGGCGGCGACCGCCCGCTCCATGCTCGGGCCGGCCGGAACCGGCGCGTCGGGGGCGCCCCACGCTGTGGCGCCCTCCGCGGCCATCCCTCCGAGCTCGATCAGCGCGAGCGGGTTCCCCGCGGCCGCCGCGAGCACGGCGGCCGCGGCATCGGGCGCCAGGTCCGGCGCCGAGCGGGCCAGCAGGTGGCCGGCGCTCGACTCGTCGAGGCCGCCGACCTCCATGACGGGAATCCCGGGGTCGGCCGGCATCCGGCCGGCCCCGGCACGCGCCGCGACGATCATCAGCACCGGCGCGTCGCCGAGGCGACGCGCCGCGAACAGCACCGACTCGAGTGATCCCTCGTCGAGCCAGTGCGCGTCGTCCACCAGCACGAGCGCCGGGCGCTCCGCGCCCGCCGCCCGCAGCAGCCCGAGCGTCCCCGCGTGCACGGCGAACCGGTCGCCCGGAACCGGCGGCGCCAGCGCGAGCGCCGACGCCACCGCCGCCCCCTGCGGCCCCGGCAGCGCGCCCAGCCGTCCCAGCAGCGGTTCCAGCAGGTCGTGCAGGCGGCAAACGGGATCTCCGCCTCGGCCTCCAGACCGCGTGCCGACAGCACCGACATCCCGTCGGCTCGGGCCCGGGCCGCCTCCAGCAGCGCGGTCTTGCCGATCCCCGCCTCGCCGTGGAGCAGGAGCGCACCGCCGGACCCCGCGCGGGCGGCGTCCATCAGCACCTCGATGCGGTCGAGCTCGGCCTTGCGCCCCAGGAGCACGGCCGAACGGTAGCCATGGCCCCGTGGCCACGCAAGGCGTCCCGGGGCGACTCGACCCGGGGAAACCCCCGGTGCGTTCGGGTCGCCGGGCGACCTACGGTGTTTCCGCCCGAAAGGGGTGGCCTCGGACCCCCCCGCTGGGCTAGTGTCCCGTCGTCCGGGGAGGAGCGGCATTGAGGGGGGAAGGACATCGCGAGGGCACGCCGGTCAGCCGGCGTGAGTTCCTCTCGTTCACGATCCTGGGCGTCGGCGTCGTCGTGCCCGGCGTCCGCCGCCTCGCGCTCCCGCCCCGCGGGAGCACCGGCCGGGCGGTCTCGCTGCTCCGCCGGGTCGACGCCTCGCCGGTCGACCTCCACCGCGCCGCCGACTTCGTCGACATCACCTTCACGTTCACGAACCTGACCCTGAACGGGAACATGCTCGAGTCCGCCGGAGCCGGCGACTCGCTGATCACGATGCAGCTCAACCGCCAGCACGTGGCCGAGCACCCGATCACCGGGGACGCGCAGCCGGCCACCGTCCAGTCCCGCCTCGCCGGACAGAGCCGGCTGGTGTTCGTGGTCGACCCCGCCTCGCTCCCGCTCCCCTACACGGCGGAGAAGCTGCTCGACCGGAGCGGCGACGTGCTCAAGCTCGTCCCGCTCGCCAACGATCCCGGGCCCAACCCACCCGCCCCCGCCCCGCCTGCCGACGACGAGACGGCGATCGAATGGCCGCGCGACCTGTTCTTCACCCCGCGCGGCCCCTCCGCCAGCGCGGAGGCGCGCTTCCGCAACCGGACCGAGACGGTCGACCACAACGAGTTCATCGAGCTGTGGCACACGCAGTTCGTGCTGTTCAAGGACGGCGAGCTGAAGGAGCCGCCGGACGCCACGCTCCGGGCCCGGTTCGCCTGGACCACGGGCTACGACAACCCCGACCCCAACGAGATCGTCCTGCCGATCGACGCCGACCAGCGCGTCCAGCTCGTGGACAACACCGTCGACTACGACGACCCCAACGTCGACGCGCTGTACGTCAACAAGTTCCTGCTGACCGCGCTGGGCGCGCAGGCCGACGTCAGCGGCGACTGGCCCGACGCCGAGCTCACCAGCTACGACCACCGGACCATGGGCGGCCGGGACGCGTTCGTCCGCATCGTGGAGCGCGGCTACCTGTTCCCGCTCGGCGTCCTCGCCTCCGAGGTGACGATCTCCGAGCGCCGGTTCCTCTACGACGGCAACACCACCCAGGTCGCGTACCTCTACGAGGAGACGCTCCTGCAGGTCAGCGACACCGCGAAGGAGTACCCGGCGCCCCACCAGCAGGACGAAGCCCGGGCGTTCCCGTTCCGGTCGGTCCGGGTCACGAACGGCAACACGGGGCCCATCGAGAAGGACGCCTGGCCGAACGACGTCGACATCACGACCGACGAGGCGTACTACGTCCAGAAGAACGGCGAGGACTACCTGTTCACGGTCGTGGGGACCGACTGGGACGGCCAGGAGTCGACGTTCTCGATGCCGATGGCGTTCGTCGCGCTCGGCAACTCCTATGGGACCGGCGCCAACACGGTTCCGACCAAGCTCCGGAACTACCTCGACGACCTCGCCGACACCGCAGCGCGGCGGAAGGTCGAGATGCAGGGCCAGTCGGTGGCCGTGGCCGAGAGCTCGGCCGGCGAGGCGGGCGACACCACCCAGCCCGTCGTGAGCTTCACGCTCGGCGCCGAGGGCCCCGAGGCGGGGACCACGCTGACCCAGCTGGAGAACGACCGCCAGCCGGCCTTCTACCCCATCTGGACCAACGCCAAGGTCCGGCCCGGCGCCGCGGAGGCGATCACCGGCGAGGACGTGGCGGGCATCACCTTCGAGTTCAACCCGGACTACCTGTCCGACGGGTTCGACACCGGGGCCAACCCGTCCGCGCTGTACCTGCAGCTGCCCGACGGCGCCTCGCCCCCGGACCTGTCGGTCCCCGACGTCAGCCGGCTGGGCGGCATTGCCACGCCCAGCCTGCTGATCCAGGCGCTCTCGCGGACCTTCGGGCCGACCGGCGGCAACCCCGTCGACCTCAACGGGCCGGGCGGCGGGTCGTGGGACCCGGCCGACGTCTTCGGTGACGCCCTCTCGGGGGCCAAGCTGCTCGGGAGCCTGACGCTCTCCGAGGTCATCAAGGAGGTCACCCACCTCGCGACCAACGCGCTGAAGCTGCCGAAGTGGCTCACGCACTTCGAGTTCCCGGGCGGCGACACGCTCCAGATCCCCGAACGCTCCTGCACGACGCTCGACTGGGACCCCGAGCTCAAGAGCATCGCCGGACTGTTCCTGGTCGATGACGAGATCCCGGACAACCCGTTCGACGGCGAGACCACGCTCCACATGCACGGCGAGTTCTGCGTGCCGATCGCCGCCGACGAGGACCCGACCTACGAGGTCACCGGCGAGCTCCGGAACTTCGCGATCCAGCTGCTGCCGAGCTTCCCGGTCCTGCTGCTGTACTTCGAGCGCGTCGAGTTCACGGCCGGGTCGAGCGCGCCCACGACGGTCGACGCGAACGTCCTCGACGTCGTGTTCGAGGGGCCGCTCACGTTCGTCGAGATCTTCCGGTCGTGGCTGTCCTCCCTCGGGAACGGCCCCCGCATCGACGTCGACGGCGAGAAGGTCACGGCGGGGGTCTCGATCGACATCCCCGACCTCGGCTTCGGCGTGTTCGCGCTCACGCAGATGGCGTTCTCCATCGACTTCGCGGTGCCCTTCAACGGGGACCCCGTGACGGTGTCGTTCGGGTTCTCCAGCCGGGAGGACCCGTTCCTGGTCACGGTGATGGGGCTCGGCGGCGGCGGGCACTTCGGGATCACGCTGGCTCCCGACGGGCTGGTGGCGCTCGAGTTCTCGATCGACGTCGGTGCGCAGGTGGCCATCGACCTCATCGTGGCGAGCGGGAGCGTCGGCGTGACGGCCGGGTTCTCCTACGAGGTCGACGTCACGAACACCGACCCGCTCGAGGAGACCATCACGCTGATGGCCTACGTGAACGTCTCGGGCGAGATGAGCGTGCTCGGGCTCATCACGCTCTCGGTCGAGGTCGAGATCGCCCTCACCTACGTGGAGGAGGAGGACAACGGGACCATCCACAAGACCCTGACCGGCACCGCGCGGGTCGAGGTCGAGGTGGACGTCACGTTCGTCCACACGAGCGTCTCGCTCGACTTCTCCTACACGTTCGCCGCGGGCGACAGCCCGGCGCCGCCGCTCCCGAACGGCGCCCACCGGGCGGCCGGGGTGGCGTCGGCGAGCGGGTTCCACTTCGGCGACCTGTACGCGGACTCCGACGACTGGACGACCTACTGCACGGCGTTCGCGCCGGCCTAGGAGCATCGATGCGGCGACAGATCATCACGTTCGTGGCCCTCCCCAACGGGAAGACGACCACGCACGCCCGCCTGTCGGTGCTGGTCTCGCCCCGCCTGCAGACGAACGAGAACCACCTGCTCGCGGAGTTCCCCGACTTCGAGAACTGGGCCGCGACCGTCCTCAGCTTCGGCTGGACCGTGAAGATCGTCGGCACCACGACGAAGACGCTCACCCTCGGCCCCACCGGAACGACCCCCCGGACCGACGTGTGGGACGGCCTGTTCGACGGCGACCTCCTCGTCAACTCCTACTCCTACCGCGGGCTCCACGACCGGAAGGTCAACTCCTATCCCGCGAAGAACATCGACGACTTCCTGACCAGCCGGTTCGCCAAGATCGCCGACGAATCCCCCGGCGACCACCCCGCCGTGAGCTCGCTGCTGTCGAACACGCTGTTCGGCAAGATCGCGTGGAAGCCGCCCCGGGAGGGCCGCAAGGGCGGCCGGCAGGCCGCGCTCGACCGGCTGGCGTCGAAGTTCGAGAACGGCGTCGTCCCGCCGGGGCCGTCCGACCCGGCGGTGGACTTCGTGCAGGCCGACCTCTTCCTGCGCCCGCGCCGCCCGGTGACGCCGCCCAACCCGCCCGATCCGATGCCGGAGATCGAGGAACCCGACTTCCACCAGGCGCTCTCCCTGATCGCGAGCCATCCGCAGCTCCAGCGGTACCTCGGGCTGGTCGTCGACCTCCTGATCCCGCTGGCGCAGCTCCCCGCAGGGGCGAGCTACACCGTGACGGCGAAGCCGGCGGGCTGGACGCCGCTCCTGGACTCCTCCGGCGGGACCACGATCCAGCTCGTCCCGCGGACCTCGACCGTCGCCTCGACGTTCCGCCCCAGGCCCGCCGCCGTGGGCAGCGAGGTGGACGACATGTACCTCAAGCTCGGCGACGGCACCGCGCGCCTGTCGAGCGTCGACCTGCTGCACGCGACCAACCGCCTGCTGCGGTTCGGCTCGATGCTCCGGCGCCTCCAGGAGCCCGAGCACGACCGGCACCCCCAGCCCGACAACCGGAGCGTGCCGTCGCTCACGCAGAACGGCCTCCTGCTGTACCGGACGGGGCGGGCGGGCATGGCGCTCGCGCGGTTCGGGCGCCAGCGCGACATCGACAACCAGATCCAGACGGCGATCGGATCGAACCCCCCGGGGACGTTCACGCTCTCGGCCGACGACCTCGAGGCCGGGTTCCGGTACGACGTCTTCGACGACACCGCACAGACCTGGTACACGCTCTGCTCGCGCCAGCCTCTCGGCGGCGTGTACACGATCTTCCCGAAGGCGGGCGGGACGCTCACCGTTCCGGCGGGGGCCGACGAGGCCTCGGTCGGCACGACGCCCGGCACCGACGGCGAGGAGAACGGTGACGTCTTCCTGTCCGAGACGCTCGCCCGGTGGAACGGCTGGAGCCTGGCGGTGCCGCGTCCGGGGCGCATCGTCGACGGCGCCACGGGGACGGCGATCGACCCGCCGCCCAACACCCCGACCGAGGACTCGGTCGTCCAGCTCCAGGTGGACTACGTCCCGACCACCGGGACGCTCCCGCGCCTGCGGTTCGGTCGGAAGTACAAGATGCGGGCCCGCGTGGTCGACCCGGCCGGCAACAGCCGCCCGGTCACCGACGCCAACCCCGCCGACGCCGAGACACCGCAGGCCGTGTACGCGCGGTTCGACCCCGTGTCCTCGCCCACGGTCATGCGCCGCGTCGCGGCGAACGTGCCGCACGACGCGACCGACCGGATGGTGATCCGGAGCAACTACGACGTGCCCAACACGAGTCCGGCGATCATCCCGTCCCAGCGCCACATCGCACCGCCGGCGGTGGACCAGTGGATGGTGGAACAGCACGGCGAGCCGGCCGGAGGGGTGGACGTCGCCTCGTACCAGGACCTCGTGGACCGCGACGGGGCGGCGCTCGAGGACGTGGCCGAACTCGATCCCGAGACCGGCGAGTACCACTTCTCCGCCAACGCCCTGCCCGTCCCGTACCTCCCCGACCCCCGGGCCCGGGGGGCCACGATCCAGTTCGCGCCGGGATCAACGGGCCCGACCAAGATCCTGTTCCAGACGTCGGCGCCCTACCCGGGCAACACCTCCACCGTCCGTCTGGTGGTGAAGGCCGGCAACGGGCCGCCGCAGTTCCTGTCGTCCCCGTCCCCCATGCTCGTGATCAGCCTGCCGAAGGCGCGGGTCGCCGTGATCCGCCTGTCCAGCAACATGGCCTCCGGCGACGAGGACGAGTTCGCGCTGTGGCACCGCCTCACCGGGGCCCAGCAGAACAAGCTCCGCGGCCGGATCATCGGGGGCCGCCACTGGATGTTCACCCCGTACCGCGAGCTCACGCTGGTGCACGCCGTGAAGCAGCCGCTGATCAAGCCGTCGTTCCCGACGCTCACGGCGGACCGGCCCCGCAAGGGCGCCCGGCACGCGAAGCTCGGCGGCACCATTCACATGAACCGTCCGAGCACCGAGCGCGTGACGCTGTCGGCCACCTGGACCGACCTGGTCGACGACCTCACGCAGTCGGCGCCGGTGGAGGTCACGCACGACGCCAAGATGGAGGCGGTGTCGATCCCCACCGCGGGCGGGGCCACCGACGAGCCGATCCCGGACCGGCGCCTGGAGATCGGCGACACGAAGCACCACGACGTGGACGTCACCGGCGAGGCCATCAGCCGGTTCACCCGGTTCTTCGAGCAGACCACGACCGTCGTGCTCACCGGGACGACGCCGACGCAGATCTCGGCCGGCGCCGTGGTCGGCGAGACCGTGGTCGTCACGAGCGAGGACGGCGCGACAGGCTACCGGCGCGAGCGGGCCGGGGCGGGCGACTACACGCTCGTGACCGGGACGCCGGCGACGATCGCCCGGACCGCGGCCTCGACGATCCCGAGCGGCGGCTCGGTCAAGGTCGTGTTCGTGGCCGACCCGGTCAGCCGGCTCTCGACCGAGGGCGGCCTCGAGCCGACCCGGGTCAACGTTCTGAGCTCCCGGCGTCCGGCGCCGCCCGACGTGCGGTACGTCCTGCCCATCTGGGAACGCGACGTGACCGGCACCACCGTGACGCGCACCGCGCGGGCCGTGCGCGTGTACCTCGGCCGCCCCTGGAACTCCTCCGGCAACGGGGAGCTACTCGGCGTGGTCATCAACAGCGTGAACGACAACCCTACCGGGCTCCTGAAGAACTTCAACACGGAGTTCGGCCGGGACCCTCTCTGGAACACGGGGGCGGTCGACTCGTTCCCGGACGCCGCGGACTTCCCCCTCGGCGTGCTGACGAGCGAACCCCTCGTGCTGCCCGAGGCGGACGACGGCGAGCCCAACCCCATCGTGATCGGGCACGAGGTGTCGTTCGACGAGGACCGCGGGCTCTGGTTCTGCGACATCCGCGTGCTCACGCAGAAGTCGTACATGCCGTTCGTCCGGCTCGGCCTCGTCCGCTACCAGCCGGACTCGATGGCCGGGCTCGAGCTGTCGCCGCCGGTGGTGGTCGATCCCGTCCAGATGCTCCCCGACCGGACGGTGACCGTGACGACGACCGCCAACCCGCTGGTGCGGCACGTGGCGCTGTCGGGCATCAGCTATCCGGAGTTCACGAGCGGCGCGCATCGTCCCGCGAACGTGTACGTCGCGGTCGAGGAGGCCGACGCGGACATCACCGACCCGGACCTCCGGTGGGCCATCGTCGCCGGGCAGCCGAACAGCGGCCGCGGACTCAAGCTCACCCGCACCCAGCCGGCGAACAACACGGCCGACACGACCTGGGCCGGTGACGTCACGCTCCCCGCCTCGGGCGGTCCGTTCCGCCTGCTGGTTCGCGAGTTCGAACAGCACACCAAGAACGTGAACGGCGGGGTGACCGGCGAGGAACGGATCATGTTCCTCGAGACGGTCGAGCTCTAGTCGCCCGTTCCCCGGACACCGACGTTCCCCGGACACCGACGTGATGTCGGCCCGGGTCACCAGCTGAACAGGCGGGCCCGGATCACCTGGCTGGCACGTCGAGCCCGGCGCCGCCTCGAGATCATCCCGGGGCGTTCGCCGAGCAGGCGAAGTCATCGCCCGCGGAGCCGGCAGTCGGAGGCGCTCAAGCCACCTCACGTATTCGGTCTCCCGGCGTCGGCGGGGGACCCGGCCCCGCCCGGAACCGCCTGCCGTCGGGCCGGTACCACCGGATGGTGCCGTTCGCCCTGCGGGTGAGGCTCCATCCCATCTCGTGCACCAGCACGTGGTGGAACCGGCACAGGAGCACCAGGTTGTCGAGGTCGCTCGCGCCTCCCGCCGACCACCACGCGACGTGGTGGGCCTTGACGTGCAGCCGCGTCCCACACCCGGGGAACACGCACCCGGTGTCGCGGTGGCGGAGCAGCCGGATCATGGCCGCAGACGGACTCCGCGTCATCCGCCCGAGGCGCACCGGGTTCCCGCCCCCGTCCTCGGCCACGGCCTGGACCCGGCAGTCGCACAGCAGCCGGTCGAGGACCTCCGGGCCCACCACCCCGCCGCCCTCGATCACCGAGCCCGCACCACGTGCCAGGTCGTCGGTCCGGACGTGCACCACCACCGTGGTCCGCTCGGAGTCGGACTCCTCCCCGAGCCGGGCCGAGGCCAGCGCCACGAGCGCGTCGGCCCTGCGGGCCTCCACGGGGTCCATGGCCTCATCCGGCCCTGGGGAGGGAAGTCCCTGCACCACCCGGTCGATGGCCTCCACGAACACCATGCCGTCGGCCACGGGCAGGTGTGCGGCCACGTCGAGCATGCGCCCCTCGTCGGTGTGCCACCACCACAGGCGCCGCTCCGCCTCCACGCGCTCGGCGTCCCCCCGCTCACGGCGCACCGCACGATCGGCCTCCTGGCGGATCCGCACGGCCGGCACGTCCCGGGCCCACTCCACGAGACCCTCCTCGGTCTCGGAAGTGGCGTACCGGGTGAGCTCCACCACCTTGTCGATGCGCAGTTCCCCCGAGCCGAGCGCCTCGGCCACATGGGGAAGTGATCCCAGAGCGTGCGCCGCGGCGATCCACCGCCGGGCCTTCCACTCGGAGATCCCGTAGCGGATGCCGAGGCAGTGGGCCATGTCCCGGGCCCCGTAGTCCCCCCAGGCCTCCCGGACATCCGCCTCGGCGATGAACCGGAGGAGATCGAGCTGGGCGGCGCAGACCCGGACGTGGGCGTCGTCCATGCCACGGAAGAGTTCCTCGTCGCTGCGGGCACCCACGCGTTCCCCCTCGAAAGCCGAACCGGGGAAGGTGCGTCCACCATACCCGAACACACGTTCGATTATCAAGAGGAGCAGCCCAATTCCTTCCGGAATCTCGTGCCTGGCAGGCGCGATAGCGGGAGGGACCAGCCCCAGGGGTGACCAGCCCGGCGGTGGCTGGTCCGGGGGTGACCAGCCCGGGGTGACCGGTCGGCCCGGCCTACAGGCGCGGGTCGACCGGCTCGGACTCCAGGGCCAGCACGGCGAACACGCACTCGTGCACCCGGTACAGCGGCTCCCCGCGGGCGAAGCGCTCGAGCGCCTCGACGCCGAGGGCGAACTCCCGTGCCGCGAGCGAGCGCTTGCGGCCGAGAGAGCGCTTGCGGAGGCGCTCGAGGTTCGCGGGTGCCGAGTACTCCGGGCCGTAGATGATCCGGAGGTACTCGGGGCCTCGGACCTTCACGCCGGGCTGGATCACGCCCTTGCTGCCCCTGACGACGGGCGGCACGGGCTTCACCACCATCCCCTCGCCTCCCCGCGCGACGAGGTCCTCCCACCAGGCCGTGGCCGCGTCGACGGCGGCCTGGTCGGTGACGTCGACGAGGACGTGGCCGGTCGGCCGGAACACGCCCGGCGCGGCGGCCGACAGCCGGTCCGCCACGGCCATGTGCCAGGCATGGTCCTGTTCGAACAGCGGGCCGCCGTCGGCCGCGAGCAGCTGGAACGGCGCGACGCCGACGTCGGCCACGCTCGCGACCGGCCAGCAGTACGGCCGGTAGGCCTCGACGTACGCCGACGCCATGCCGAGCCGGTCGCCCTGCCGCCCGGCGAGCTCGCCCACGTCGACACCGCGCGCCCCAGCGGCGGCGAGCGCGGCGACGGCCGCCGTCAGAGCCCGAGTCGACGAGGCGCCGACCGCCGCGTACTGGCGCCGGAGGAGGTCCTCGGCCTTCAGCGACCACGGCAGCACCTCGCAGTCGAGGAGCAGCCAGTCGGTGGCGAGCTCGTCCCACAGCCCGGCCGCCCCGATCCCCTCGCGCATCGCGACCAGGACCTCGGACTGCATCTGCGGCGCGAAGAACGGCCGCCCGGTGCGGGTGAACACGGCGCCGTCGGCGGCAGCCACGCCGAACCTGCGCTCGGCGGCCTCGGGGCTGCGGCACACGACCGCCACCGCCCGCGAGCCCATGTGCTTCTCCTCGCACACCACCGTGGGAACACCGTCCCGTCGGTAGAAGGAGAACGCCTCGGCCGGGTGTTCCAGCAGGTCGCCGCGCTCGCTGGTCGCGACCGGCGACATCGTCGGCGGCAGGTAGACGAGCCATCGTGGGTCGACCGCGAACCGGCTCATGACCTCGAGCGCGGCGGCGGCGTTCTCCTCGGGGATGGTCACGCGGCCCATCAGCCGGGTCTCGATCCCGCGGCGTCCGAGCACGTCGGCGATGTCGAGCACGTCCGGCGGGCCGGGGGCGCGGTCGTCGGCGAGCGGCGCCTGCTCGCCCTCCGCCAGGAACGGCTTGACCGGCTCGTAATACGTCCGGTGCGCCGGCACGGAGACCACCTCGCGCTCAGGCCACCGCAGGGCGGTGAGCTTGCCGCCGAACACGCATCCCGTGTCGAGGCAGATCGTGCCGTTCACCCATGTCGCCTCGGGCACCGGGGTGTGCCCGTACACGACGGCCGCGCTCCCCCGGTAGTCGTTGGCCCACGCGTACCGCACCGGGAGGCCGAACTCGTCGGTCTCGCCGGTGGTCTCGCCGTACAGCGCGAACGCCCGCACGGCCGACGACGCCCGGCCCTGCATCTCCTCGCGCATCCCGGCGTGGGCGACGACCAGCCGGCGTCCGTCGAGCACGTAGTGGCTGACGAGCCCGTCGAGGAACTCGGTGACCTTCGATCGGAACTCCTCCGACTCTGCCTCGAGCTGCTGCAGCGACTCGGCGAGACCGTGCGTCACCTGGACGTTCCGCCCCCGGAGCGCGCGGACGAGCTTGTTCTCGTGGTTCCCCGGGACGCAGATCGCCGTCCCGGCGGCGTTCATCGCCATCACCGTGCGCAGGACGCCGGGCGTGTCCGGGCCGCGGTCGACGAGGTCCCCGACGAACACGGCTACCCGGCCTTCGGGATGCCGCCACACCGCGTCGGGCGACTCGTCGGGCGCGTACCCCAGCACCGTGAGCAGCTCGCGGAGCTCGGCCGAGCACCCGTGGACGTCACCGACGACGTCGAACGGCCCGTGCTCGTCGGACCGGTCGGTCCAGGCCTTCTCCCGGACGATCTCGGCCTCCTCGATCTGGCGCTCGCCCTTGAGCACGAACACCCGCCGGAACCCCTCCCGCTCGAGGCGGCCGAGCGAACGCTTGAGCATGGCCTGCTGCCGCCGGACCACGTGCGGGCCGAACTGCCGGTCGGGGCGGGACCGGTTCCGTTCCTGCGCCACGTGCTCGGGCACGTCGAGGACGATCGCCACCGGCAGCACGTGGAACTCCCTGGCCAGCGCGAGGAGCGGCTTGCGGGAGTCGGGCTGGACGTTCGTCGCGTCGATCACCGTGAGCCGGCCGAGCCCGAGCCGCTTGGCCGCGACGAAGTGCACGACCTCGAACGCCTCCTTGGTCGACGCCTGGTCGTTCTCGTCGTCGGAGACCATGCCCCGGGCGCGGTCCGACGACAGCACCTCGGTCGGCAGGAAGTGCTTCGCCGCGAACGTCGACTTGCCCGACCCGCTCGCGCCGATCAGGACGACGAGCGACAGCTCGGGGATCTCGAGCGTCGTCATCGGGCGAACACCGCCATCTGCGTCGGCGCGCCGACCTCGGGATCCTCGACCCCGACCGGGAGGAACCTTGCCGAGTACCCGTTCCGCTCGCCCACACCGCCGGCCCACGTCCGGAACTCCTCCCGGGTCCACTCGAACCGGTGGTCGCGGTGCCGCAGCGACCCGTCGGCGAGGCCCTCGAACCGCACGTTGTACTCGACGTTCGGCGTGGTCACGACCACGGTCGCCGGCCGGGCCTCGGCGAAGACCGTTCGCTCGACCGCGCCGAGGCGGTCGGGGTCGAGGTGTTCGACGACCTCCATCAGCACGGCCGCGTCGTATCCATCGAGCCTGCGGTCCCGGTAGGTGAGCGACCCCTGGATGAGCTCCAGCCGCTCGTGCTGCTTCGGCGACATGGTGTCGACGTGCAGGCGCCGCCCGGCCATCGCGAGCGCCGCGGCCGACACGTCCATGCCCACGATGCGCTCGAACTGCCCGTCGCGCATCAGCGCCTGGAGCAGCCGTCCGTCGCCGCACCCCAGGTCGAGCACCCGCCGGGCCCCGGACGCGCGCAGCGCGGCCACGATCGAGCCGATGCGCGCGTCGCGAAGCCGGACCTGGTCCTCGAACCCTCGCTCCTCGCGATCGTGCTCGGCCGCGGCGGCGTCCGGGTCCGCGTCGGCCTCGTCCTCCTCGGACAGCCGGGCCAGCGCCTCGCGGGTCAGGCCCCACCGGTACCGGAGGTAGCGCCGTGTGATGAGCTCGCGGTCGGGGTGCTCGGCCAGCCAGGCCTCGCCGCGGCGCAGCAGCTTGCCGATCTCGTCCTCGGCCACCCAGTAGTGCTTTGCGTCGTCGAGGACCGGGAGCAGGACGTACAGGTGCTCCAGCACGCGACGGACCGGCGCCCGCACCTCGAGCGTCGCCTCGAGGTATCGGCTGGCGCCCCACTCCGGGAACCGCTCGTCGAGCGGGATCGTCGCCGCCGCAACGCCGTACCCGAGCGGTTCGAACAGCCGCCGCAGCATCGGCTCGCCGCCGCGGCAGGGCAGCACGGGGATGCGCACCTCCAGGTCGAGCGGCGCGTCGACCAGCTCGGGCCGGTCGTCGGAGCGCCCGGCCATGGCGGTCCCGAACAGCTTCGCGATGGCCACGCTGAGGAACGACGACGCCACGTACGGCCGGTCGTTCACGTAGTCGGCCAGCGCGGCCTCGCCGCGGGCCCGGCCCCGCCGGACCAGCCCGACCGCGTCCACCTCCAGCAGCAGCGCGACGGTCGCCCGTTCGTCGTTCGCCTCGGGCCACACGACGTGCGCCACGCCGAAGGCGAGGTCGACCGAGCGGACGTTCGCCGGGTTCTTGTGCAGCAGGAACCCGAGATCGGTCGCCGGGGCGGTGCGCGAGGTGAGCGTCAGCAGCATGGCCGGACAACGCTACCGAACGGGCCCGCTCGTCAGGCCGCCGACGCCGCCGTCGCCGGCGCGGGCGTTCGCCCCATCCGGCCCTCCACGACGATCGCGGTGACGGCGAGTGCCAGCATCGTCGCCAGCTGGGCCTCGGGAGAGACCGCCAGCCCGACGAAGGCGGTGGGGAGCATCAGGGCGGCGAGGACGGCGCGCACCCCGAGCGGGCCGATCCGCAGGACATGGCGGAAATAGCAGAACCCGGCCACGTACGTCGCCACGCCCGACGACATGAACCAGGCCGCCGCCGGCGTCGCCGGGTCGCCGTACCCCGTGAGCGCTCCCTGCATCCCGGCAGCCAGGAGCACGATGCCGAACAGGATCGGGGCGAACGCGAACCCGAACGCGTACAGGCAGAGCCAGGTCACGCGGTCGTCCGGCGCCTCGATCAGTGCGTGTTCGGCCCTGGCGTCCTCGCCGTCGAAGTACAGCCACCACATCGAGGCGGCGACGGCGAGCCCCAGCACCGAGGTCACCGCGAGGCCCGGGGTGAAGTCCTGCCCCCGCAGCCCGATGCCCACCGCGACCACGGACTCCCCCAGCGCGATCAGCACGATCAGGCCGTGCCGTTCCACGAAGTGGCGCGGTCGGAGCTTGAACCCCTGCACGGCCGTGACGTACGGCGTGAGCCAGTGCCCGACGAGGGCAACGGTCCACAGCGCCCACTGCCACGCCCCGTCGGTGAACCCCGCGGCGAGCACGATCAGCGCCGTGAGGATGTTCATCGGGCCGAGCTTCATCATCGAGCGCAGGGCGGTCTCCTCGCTCGACTTGAGGAACATCGCCGTGTGCACCAGGTTCACGACGAGGTACGCGACCCCGAACGCCACGCCGGCGTCGCCGAACGCGTCGGGGATCGCCAGGGCGACGACGAGGAACGCCGCCATCCCGGTGAGGATGAACAGGCGGAGGACCGTGTCCCGCGGCGGGACGGCGTTCGTCAGCCAGGCGTACCCGCCGTACATCCACCAGACGTTGCCGAAGATCAGGAGGGCCCGGAGCACCCCGACGATGTTGGGCTCGGCATGGATCACGCTCGTCAGCTGCGTGATCGTGAAGACGAAGACGAGATCGAAGAACAGCTCGATCGTGGAGACGCTGACGTCCTCGGACGGCCCGACGCGGACCCGTCTCACGCGATCCGGCCCTCCCGTGGCCGATCCTCGGCGGCCCGGAGGCTCCGCTCGGCCGCCGCCAGGCGCCGCACCGCCTCGGCCAGGCGGTCGGGAGCCTGGGTGAACGGCAGCCGCACGTTCGCCTCCAGCGACCCGTCGACCCCGAACGTCGGCCCCGGCACGACGCCGACCCCCTCCCGCGCCGCCGCCACCGCCAGCGCCTCGGCGTCCGGCCGGTCCATCTCGGCCCACAGGCAGAGCCCGCCGCGGGGCACCCGGAACCGCCACGCCGGCAGGTCCCGGCCGAACGCAGCCGTGAGCGCGTCCCGACGTTCCGCCAGCAGACGGCGGCGCTCGTCGAGGACGGCGTCGCTCGACCGCAGGAGGTGCTCCGCCACGAGCTGTTCCAGCACCGGCGTCGCCAGGTCGATCGCCGCCCGGGCCCGGGCCAGCCGGCGGGCGAGCGGCGGCGTGCACCGGATCCACCCGACCCGCAGGCCGCCCCAGAAGGACTTGCTCATCGACCCCACCGTGACGACGCGTCCCTCGGGGTCGTGCGCGGCCACCGGTCGGGGCCGGACCCGCCACGGCTCCAGGTCGAGCAGCGCGAACGTCTCGTCGACCACGAGGTGCGTCGACGACCGCGCGGCGGCCCGCACCATCGCCCCGCGGTCCTCCTCGCCCATCAGGAACCCCGTCGGGTTCTGGAAGTCCGGCAGCAGGTAGGCGAGCCGGGGGGCGTGGTCCCGGAGCTGCCCGGCCAGCAGGTCGAGGTCCCAGCCGTCCACGCCGATCCTCGAGGGAACGAACCGCGCCCCCGAGCGCCGGAACGCCTCGAGCGCGTTGGGGTAGCTCGGGACCTCCACCAGCGCGGGGTCGCCGGGCGCCAGGAGCACGTCGAGCAGCAGGGTCAGCGCGTGCTGTGCGCCGGAGGTGATCACCACCTGCTCCACCGTTGTCGGCACGCCGCGATCGGCGAAGTGCGCCGCGACCGCCCGGCGGAGCGAGGGCAGTCCGGTGGGGTCGTAGCCGGTGCTTCCGAGGTGCCCGGCCAGGTCGCGCGTGGCGCGTTCGACGGCCTCCACCATCGCGCCGGGCGCCGGCATCGCGGCGATCGTCATGTCGATCGCGTCGTCACCCCCACCATCCCGGCCGTCTGCCGCGAGCTCACGCTCCGCGGCGCCCCCCGTGGGCAGGGCGACCCGGCTGCCGGACCCCTGCCGGCTCTCCAGGTACCCCTCGCCACGGAGCAGGTCGTACGCGGCGGTGGTCGTGGTCCTGCTGACCCCAAGCGTCACCGCCAGCTCGCGCTCCGAGGGCAGCCGGGCCCGGAGCGGCAGCCGCCCGTCGAGCACCAGCGACCGCAGCGCCCCGGCCAGGGCGACGTACCCCGGGCCGGTCCCCTCCCAGTCGCCCAGGAGCCGCGCGAGCTCGGTCCCCCGGACTGCGGATCGCACCTCCATGCGGCCATTGCCGCACGATTGGCTATGGACTGTCAAGGCCACTTTCGAGGAAGATGCAGCCATGAGATTCCCGGGCCGGAGGCACGACACTGACGAGGGAATCGTCGTGGTGCGCCGCCCGTGGCCGTTCTGGGCGCGGTTCGTCCAGCTGCAGGTCGGGCTGTTCCTCTACGGGCTGAGCGCCGCGATGCTCGTGCGTGGCCGGCTCGGGCTCGACCCGTGGGACGTGTTCCACCAGGGACTGGCTCGGACCTTCGGGCTGTCCATCGGAGCCTGGGTGATCATCGTCGGAGGCCTCGTCCTGCTGCTGTGGATTCCGCTCCGGCAGCGCCCCGGGATCGGAACGATCAGCAACGTGCTGCTGATCGGCGTGTGGCTGGACCTCACGCTGCACTTCATCCCGTACGTCCACGCGATCGGCGTCCGGTGGGCGTTGATGCTCGGCGGGATCGCCCTGTGCGGGCTCGCCACCGGGCTCTACATCGGCGCCGCCATGGGCCCCGGCCCCCGCGACGGCCTCATGGTGGGCATCGCCAACCGCGGGCACTCGATCCGGGTCGTGCGGACGGGGATCGAGATCCTGGTCCTGGCGATCGGGTGGCTGCTCGGCGGCACGGTGGGCGTCGGCACCGTCCTGTACGCCCTGACGATCGGGCCGATCGCCCACGTCACCATCCCGGCGTTCTCCCGGGGTCCGGTGCTCCGCGAACCGCCTCCCGCGCGCGATCGGAGGCGCGGGCGCCGGGGCGCTCCCGAGGAGGTCGCGTGCGCTTCGGATTGAAGACCAACCAGCAACACCTGACCTGGGGGGAGCTGCTCGGCCGCGTTCGCCTCGCCGAGGAGCACGGGTTCGAGGGCGCCTGGATCTTCGACCACCTCAAGGCCATGGGCGGCGATCCGACCGGCCCGTGTCTGGAGGCCTGGACCCTCCTGTCGGCGCTGGCCGCCCGGACCGAGCGCATCCGCCTCGGCGCCATGGTCACCGGGGTGATGTTCCGGAACCCGTCGATCCTCGCCGCCGAGGCCGTCACCGTGGACCACGTGTCGGGCGGGCGCCTCGACATCGCGCTCGGCGCGTCGTCGTTCCCCGAGGAACACCGCGAGCTCGGCCTGGACTTCCCCGGCGACCGCGAACGCACCGAACGGCTCGAGGAGGCCGCGCAGGTCGTCCGGCTGCTGATGACGGAGGACGACGTGTCGTTCGACGGCGCCCACTACCGCCTCGACGGCGCCACCTATCGACCGCGGCCGGTCCAGCGCCCGCACCCGCCGATCTGGATCGGCGCCGGCGGCGACCGGGCGACGATCCCCATCGCGGCCCGCCACGCCGACGCGTGGCACTGCTTCAGCGACTTCGAGGAGCTGCCGCACAAGCTCGAGGTGTTCCGCGCTGCTGCCGCGGCGGCCGGGCGCGACCCCGGGTCCATGCTGCTCGCGACCAACCTGGCCATCGACGACGACTGGGACACGGTCACGGGCCGAGCCGCCGCACTCCGCGACCTCGGGTTCGGGTACGTCGTGGTGCCGTGGCCGGGCGGGGGCGAGGCGCGCGTCGAGGAGTTCGCCCACCAGGTGATGCCGCACCTCATGTAGTCGGTTGGCTTGCCCAGCCCGGATGCGGCCGACATACTCGCCGCTGGCTGCGACGGCGCAACCCTGAGGAGCGACCATGGCCGACAAGCGCAAGACCATCGGAATCCTGCTGATCGTGCTCGACGTCATCGCCTGGGGAGTGTTCGGCTATTTCCTGGTCAAGACGATCACCTCGGCCACCAGCATCACGAGCTGCTTCGACGCGAGCTGCGCCGGGCAGGGCGCCGAGGAGGCCGGCAGCTACGTGCCGTGGGTGGTCGGGAGCGCCTTCGCGGCGTCGATCCTTTTGACCCTCGCGATCCTGTGGTTCCGGCTCCGGCCGACCTCCGGCGGCCCGAAGTCGTGGGACGAGGTGGCGCAGATGGGCGGCGCCTCCGGGATGGCGTCCGCGCCGCCCGGATGGCAGTCCTCGGCCGCGATCCCCGGGTACGGCCCCGCGGTCACGCAGGTCTCGTCGGCGGACTTCGCGCTCCCCGGCGCCGGGCCCATGTGGTCGCCGACCGCGACCGCCGGCGCCCAGGCCGCGATCGTCGCCACCCGGACGGTGAACAGCACGCCGACCGGCATGGAGATGCAGATCGACATGGACGTCACCGCCTCGCCCGGGCAGCCCCCCCGGCGGGTCACCAAGCAGATGACGGTCCCGCCCGGCAGCCTGGCCCGGCTGTACCCGGGCGCCGTGGTCCCGGTGACCGTGAATCCCGGCGACCCGAACGACGTCACGCCGATGCTCAGCGGCTGAAACCCGCGGAGTCCCTCCGGCGAGGGACGCCCGCCCGGCGCCCGCCGGATCGCCCGCCCACGCCCGCCAATCCCCCGAGTGGCCATTTCCGGCCGAGCCCTGGTAGGGTCTCCCTCGGCGCCCGGGTAGTCACGACCGGCCCACGGCAACGCTCGATCCGCCCGCAGCAACACCCACCTTCCCCCTCAGGGCTTTGACGCGTTCGAGCGCGGTCGGTGGCCGGGTGGTGAGTGGCGGGAGCGAGTCGCTCCCCTCGACCCGGCGCCCCGACAGGCAGGAGGTGGTAACCAAGAGTCACCGTCCTGAAAGGCGCGTCGGGCCAAGTCGGCCCGACCTCCACCTCGAAGGAGGCATCGTGATCCGACGATTTCTCGTGATCGTCCTCGCCCTCGGAGTGCTCGCAACCGGTGGCGTGATGTTCAACAGCACGCCGGCCAAGGCGGCCGGCATCTGCGAGTTCCCGTGGTGGAAGAAGGATGGCGGGTACAACAGGTGGCAGGTGAAGCACACGATCAGGTGCGCAGTCGCCCACTACCCGGTTCCGGGCGGCGCCGACAAGGCGCTCTACATCGCCTGGCGGGAGAGCCGCTACAACCCGTATGCCGTCAACCCGAACGGGCGTTTCAAGGGGATCTACCAGCAGGGAACCACGTGGTGGAACGACCGGTACCACACCTACGGGTTCGACTACCTGAAGAACCAGATCCTCAATGCACGCACCAACATCATCGTGTCCATCCGCATGGCGCACCGGCACGGCTGGGGCCCCTGGGGCGGCTGAGACCCGATTGATCTCGGTGGGGGCCGGGTGCGGCCGGCCCAACCACCAACCACCCCCCCTCGAAATGACCCCCCCGGGCGGAAGCCTGCCCTGATTCCGACAGGGAATCGGCGGGACGCCCGTCCGAGGCTTCGGTCCTTCGCCCGGCGTTCGCGACCGTCATCGCCTGGGCGCACCGCGACGGAATTCGGTATTCCTTCCGATCCTTCGTTCGCCCGGTTCCTCGATCCTCGCCTCGTCATCGACGAGACGGAGGTGGGACATGGCAACGACGAAGGAAGCCGCGAGGGCGGGAGCGGCGAAGCGGCGGTGGCCCGATCCGGCGCTGCGCTTCGAGGGAACGACGCGCGCCCCGGCCGAGGTGGTGTACGACCTGCTGGCCGACCTGCGGAGCCACCTGGACTGGGCCGGCGAGCGCCAGTTGGAGACCACGCGCCTGCTCACGCTCGAGGCGCCGGGTGGGCCCGCCACGGTCGGCACGGAGTTCCGCACGACCGGTTCCGACGGGAAGACGGCGCGGTGGACGGACCGGTCGGTCGTGACCGAAGCCACGCGGCCCGAGGTGTTCGAGTTCGTCACCGAGGGGCGGCGGGACGGCAAGCCCGGATCGAAGCCGTGGCTGGCGACGGCGATCCACCGATACGTGATCACGCCGGGTCAGGACGGCTGCAAGATCACCTACACGGAGGAGATGACGAGGCTCGAGGGTGCGCCCTGGGTCATGACGACGCCGGGCATCAGGAACATGGTGTGGAAGATGGCCGCGAAGTACATGCGGCGGGGGTTCGAGGGATTGCTCGCCCTCGCCGAGGAGCGGTCCGGCGTTCGTTGACCGGCAGAGGACTCAGCCGCGGAGCGCCTCGTCGAGGCGCTCCGCGCCGCGCGTCTCGACGTACAACGCGGCCCCGGGGACATGCACCGTCCGGATCTCCGCATCGGTTGGAGCGTCCACCGCCGTCCGCCTCTCGGATTCCTTCACCGGTGAGGACTGTATCCGAGCGCTGAACTCATCGCTTCGGGAGACGGGCGCCGGCAGGGCGTGGCTATGGACAAAACCGACGGATCAGCCGAGAGTGATGGGGAGGCCGACAACGCGGGGGGGACACACGAGGAGCGGGGCTGCCAGGCAACGGAACGGACGCCTGCGCATGCTCGCAGTGATCGCTGCCGCAACGGTGATGGCACCGATGTCGCTCCCGGTCGCGGCGCATGCCACGATCGCCGACCTCACCGGGACCCCGAGCACGGCGTCATCGAATGACGTCTCGAAGGTCGGAGCCGCGCGCCTGACACACCATCTGACCGTCTCGGTCACCGGGAGCGGCACGGTGACGGATGGCCAGAAGCTGATCACGTGCCCAACCACGTGTGACGCGGACTACCCGTCCGGCACGGAGGTGGAGCTCACCGCTTCGCCGGGTCCGGACCACTTCTTCGACCACTGGGACGGAGCCTGCGACGGGGCAGGGCCCTGCTCCATCACCATGGACAAGGACGCCGCCGTCGGGGCCGTCTTCGTCGACGAGCCGGGCACGTTCCCCATCTCGTCGACGAGCCCGGCAACCGGCCAGGCCGTGATCATCGACCTGTCGAGCTTCCGGCACGCGCACGGCGGCGTCACCGATTTCCTCCTCGACCTGAACGGCGACGGCACCCTCGAGCGCGACCTCCACCTCGCATCGCACGTCGTGCTGACGTACATGAAGCCCGGCAGCCGCGAGCTGCACTCGCAGATCTCGTTCCTCGACGGAACGAAGTTCAACCCCTCGGACACGATCACGGTCACCGGCACCGGCATGGCCGACTGTGGCACGCAGGTGTACTGCCACGTCGGCTTCCCGCTGCCGCCCCCGGGCGGCGGGGGATGCACGTCCGTCGTCATGGTCGGCGTGGCCACCGCCCAACCCCTCGACACGGCGGACTGCTTCGCCGAGTCGGGGCCGGTGTTCACGATCGACCGGCCCGTCCGGGTCAACGGCATCGACCTGTTCCCCCGGACCGGGACGACCGTGACGTTCGATCCCGATTCGAACACGATCTCGAGCGACGGTGGCCTGGTCGACGTCCAGCTCGGTGAGCTCCCCCTCGGCCCGGCCACGATCGACTGGTCGGACCTCGAGGGTTCGGACGGGGACGCCGAAGTGCCGCCGATCGACCCGACCCCCCTCGCGAGCTTCGAGGGGTTCCGCGTCCCCGGCCACTTCCAGACGACCCTCCACGACGACGCGACGTCCACGGAGGCGCTCAATGTGGAATTGCCCGACCTCCTCGGCGACGTCGCGGTGCACATCGGGCTCCGCGGCTGGATGGACCGGGGCATCACGCTCGACAGCCTGCACCTGCACCTGCCGACGGGGTGGATCAACGGCAGCCTGCCAATCCAGAACCTCGACATCGACTACGACGCGTCGACGAACTTCTGGGGGGGCGGCCTCGGCGTCTCGATCGGCGGCTACGACGTGGGCGCTTCGGTCGGGTTCCAGGGCGGGAACCTGGTGAACCTCGGCGCGAGCGTCGGCGGCCTGAACGTGCACATCACCGACGGAGTCTTCCTCGACTCGATCAGCTTCGACCTCACGCAGGTCCCGCCCCCGCCCACGTTCACCGGCGGCATCGGCCTCACGTACGGGCCGAAATACCACGACATCTCGCTCGTGGAGGTCGACGGCAGCTTCACGCTCGTCATCGACGTCCCGGCCGACATCGCGATCGATGCCGAGCTGGACATCCTCTCGCTGAAGGTGGCGAACGCCCACATCGACTACCGCCTGGACGGCAACTTCGCGCTCACCGCCGACGTCCGTCTCGTGCCCTGGTGGGACGATCCGCACGCCGCGCCGAACCCGAGGATCACCGGCAGCCTCTCCGGCTGGGTCGACGGCCCGTCGGACACGTTCGACATCGAGGGGGGCGGCCGGGCGTGCTTCGGAGTCTGTGCCGGAGCGGACATCGTGGTCTCGAGCGTCGGAGCCGCCGCCTGCATCCACTTCATCGGTGACGTGGGCGGAGGCTACACGTACACCGACCGCCGGATCCATTTCCCGATCGGGTGCGATCTCGGGCGGTACAGCCTGGTCCGGCCGGAGCGGACCCTCGACGTCCGCGGGTTCAGTCCGCAGTACCAGTTCACCGTGGCGCCGGGCAGCCGTCTGGCGGGGGTTCGCGTCCTCGGCCGGGGCTCGGCCCCACGCGTCACCCTGACCGGTCCCTCCGGCCAGCGCATCACGATGCCGGCGCACGGCATCGCCGCGAGGGACGCCCACTCGTGGATCCTGCGCAACGAGGCGGACGACAGCACCGGGATCGCGTTGTTCAACCCGCAAGCCGGCGTGTGGACCGTCACCCGGGACCCCGGCTCGGTCCCGATCCGGTCCGTCGACCACGCCAGGGGCCTCCCGCCGGTCTCGATCGACGCACACGTCTCGGGGCACGGTCGCCGGCGCACGCTCGTGTACTCGATGGACCCCTTGCCCGGTGAGACCGTCACCTTCGTCGAGCGCGGACCGAAGCTCGGGCACACCATCGGTGTCGCCACGGGGACGGCCGGGCGCATCCCCTTCACGCCCGGTTACGGCCCGGCCGGGCAACGAAGCATCGAGGCGATGATCACGGTCGGCCCCATGCCGCGCGAGAACGTCACCGTGGCGCGCTACCAGGCGAGCGCACCCCCCAAGCCCGCCCGGCCGAGGGGCCTCGCGTTGACCCGTACCGGCGACACGCTCACCGTCACGTGGAGACGCGCCGCGCGCGCCGTTCGCTACGACGTCGTCGTCACGACCTCGAACGGCCGGCTGGTCGAATCGATCACCGCCCGAAGGTCCCTCGACGTCCATGGGGTCCTCCCGGACGATCCGGTCACCGTGAAGGTCACCGGCATGGACCGGTACCTGGCCCGGGGTCCCACCGCGACGACCACGAGCGGCCTGCTCCCCGCTCGGGCCGCCTGAGACGACCGCCCGCGAATCACAACGGCGATAACATCATCCGGCCCGACCGATCCCCCTGCGAAGGGAGGCAGTGTGAGGGTCCGACTGCTCGCACCGATCGTTGGCCTGATCGTCGCCCTCGTCCCCACGGTTCCGGCGTCCGCCGGCGGAGCGACGACCCAGCTCGTGAATCGGTTTCCGGGGATCGACGCCACGCACGGGGACTGCTCGACGTTCGGGAGTCGCTCGATCTCGGAGGACGGCCGGCTCGTCGTGTTCACGCTCGACGACGACGGCCTCCCCGGCGCCGACGGAACGCGGGACGTGTACGTCCGCGACCTGGTGGGGGGAACCACCCGGCTGGTCAGCAAAGACGGCACCGGAGTACCGGCCGACCAGTCGAGCTCGGACGCGACCGCGATCTCGGCGAGCGGGCGGTTCGTCGCGTTCTCGAGCAGGGCGAACAACCTCCCCGGCGGGATCGACAACGAGGACGTGTTCCTGCGTGACCTGAAGACGGGCACGATCGAGCTCGTCAGCCAGACGACGGCCGGTGAGGACTTCGACAGCGACAGCGACAACCCGTCCGTCTCGTCCGGCGGACGGTTCGTGGCATTCCTGTCGTCCGCCGACCTCCCTCCGGGGGACGACTCCTTCGAGAACGTGTACCTCCGGGACCGGAAGACGCACACGACACGGCTCGTGTCGATGACGTCCGCGGAGGTCCCGGCGAACGGGGACAGCCAGTACCCGTCGGTGTCCGGCGACGGCACCCGGATCTCCTTCCAGTCGAGCGCGAACAACCTTCCCGGGCCGGACGACATCTCCAGGATGTTCGTCCGCGACACGGGAGCGGGCACCACGCGCCTCGTGAGCACGAGGTCCGACGGCGGCTTCCTCGACGCTGGTGCGCTCGGCACCGCCGGGTCGATGAGCGCCGACGGAAGGTTCGTGACGTTCGAGTCGGATGCCACCAACCTGCCCGGCGGCACCGACACGACCGACGTGTACCTCCACGACATCACGACGGGGACCACCCGGCTGATGAGCAAGACGACCGCGGGCGCTTCCGGCGACGAGAGCAGCTCCACGCCGTCCGTGTCCTCGAACGGACGCCTGGTCGCGTTCGAGTCGAACGCGGGGAACCTGGGGGGCGCCGCGGGCTTCATCGACGTGTTCGCCCGCGACAACCAGACGGGGACGACCCGGCTGATGTCGCGCGGTCCCGCCGGCGGGAACGGCAACGAGGACAGCTTCTACGCCTCGGTGTCGGGCGACGGACGTTTCGTCGCGTTCACGTCCCGGGCCGACAACTTCAGCCCGCTCGACGACAACGCGGTCTCGAACTGCTTCGTGCGCGGCCCGCTCGGCTGACCGGGCCGGCGGGCGCCGGGTCAGTCCGGAAGGAGCGGCACCGAGGGCCCGAGATCGCGGCCCAGCAGCACCGCCCGCGTGACGGCCGCCGATCCGAACTTGTCGCGCACCGTGTCGAGCGTCGCGTCCAGGTGCGCCGCGGACCGGGGGTCGAACGGCAGCGCGAGCTGGATCGCCCGATCGCTGTCGAGGTTGGTGAGCGTGACTCCGATGAGCGTGATGCCCTTCGCCCGGATCATGGGCAGCGCCGTCGCGAGCAGCCCTCTCGCCGCGGCGAGGATCGTGGGGGTGTGCGCCGTCGCTTCGAACAGCGTGTGCGATCGGGTCGCCCGCGAGAAGTCGTCGAACCGGAGCCGGAGGACGACGGTGCGGCAGACCCGGTGCGCCGCCCGGAGCCTGCGCGCCAGGCTGTCCACCCGCCCGATGACGATCTCGTCGAGGTCCTCCGGCGATCGCGGCCTGCGACCGAGTGCACGCTGCGATCCCATCGAGCGGCGACGACGCCCCACCACCACGGGCCGGGGATCGCGGTTGTGTGCGAGGGCGTGGATGTGACGACCGGCGGCCCGGCCGAGCATCTCCACCAGCGCCTCCTCGGTGAGCCCGGCGACCTGTCCGACGGTCGTGATGGAGTGGTCGCGGAGCTTGGTCGCGGTCACCGGCCCGACCCCCCAGAGCGCGTCGACCGGCAGCGGATGCAGGAACTCGAGCTCGCCGTCGATCGGCACGACCAGCAGGCCATCGGGCTTCGACACGCCGCTCGCGACCTTGGCGAGGAACTTGGTCCTGGCAACGCCGACGGAGATCGGGAGGCCGACCCGCTCGCGGACCTCCCGGCGGAGGCGCGCGGCGATCTCGGTCGGGCTCCCGGAGATCCTCCACAGGCCACCGACCTCGAGGAACGCCTCGTCGATCGAGAGTCCCTCGACGAACGGCGTCGTCTCGTGGAACACCTCGAACATGGCCTTGCTGGCCTCGCTGTAGGCCTCCATCCGGGGCCGGACGACCACCGCCTGCGGGCACAGCCGCCGCGCCAGCGTTCCGTTCATGGGCGTGCGGACGCCGTAGGCCTTCGCCTCGTAGCTGGCCGCTAGCACCACGCCTGCGCCGACGATGACCGGGCGCCCGCGCAGACTCGGGTCGTCGCGCTGCTCGACCGACGCGTAGAAGGAGTCCACGTCGGCGTGCAGGATGGTGCCCTCGTTCGACACGAACGTATGTTCGCACGGCACACCGACGCCACTCCGGGGCGTCCCCGTCCGCGACCGACTCCCGTGACACGCGCGTCGAGAACCGCGTTCGCTCGAACCCCGCTCGGGTGATTTTTCGCATCCGCCTAAATGTTTCGGGTGGGCAAGGGGTTCATGTTCCGAGATCGCCGAGATGGCCAGCTCGCGATCGACGGATGAAGGCATGCGGCCGTCACGACCACGAGCCGCATGCGTCCCTTCTTCCAGCGGCACAACCCGGGTTCCAGGAAACCGACATCCAGGGGAGGGAGTGCAGCATGAGCTTGTTCAGGCACGGCTCCAGGCAGGGTCGTCCGAACCCGGCGGCCGGCAGGCGGTGGGCGACGGTGATCGGCGTGCTGGGCGTCGCCATGATGCTGATGGCGGACGTCGCGGGCGCGAAGACCTTCGGCCCGTGGGCCTCGCCGCAGAAGATCGACGAGGTCGGGGGCAACAGCTCCGAGCTCAACACGCCGGCGGTGGACGGCTGCCCGATCCAGTCCCCCGACGGCCTCTCGCTGTACATGGCCTCGACCCGACCGGGCGGACTCGGCGGCATCGACATCTGGGTCGCCCACCGGGCGAGCGCCGGCGACCCCTGGGGGGCGCCGGAGAACCTCGGTGAGCCGGTCAACTCCACGGCGGACGACTTCTGCCCGACTCCGATCCGGGGAGGAGGCCTGTTCTTCGTGAGCCGGGAGGCCCTGCCGGGCAGCTGCGGCATGGGCGACATCTACTTCACGAAGTTCAAGCCCGGCCGCGGCTGGCGGGAGCCGGTCAACCTCGGCTGCGGGCCCACCGGCCCGAACAGCGCGCTCGACGAGATGGGTCCGTCGTACGTGGAGATCCCCGGCAGGGACCAGCTCTACTTCTCGAGCGGGCCGGAGATCTACATGAGCGAGCGATCCAAGGACGGGACCTTCGGCCCGTCGACCGCGGTCGCGGAGCTCAACAGCCCGGCGAGCGACATCCAGCCGAACATCCGCAAGGACGGCCTGGAGATCGTCTTCGCCTCGAACCGACGGGAGGGAACGGATCAGGACCTGTACACGGCGACGCGCAAGAGCGTCACGAAGCCGTTCTCGGCGCCGGTGAGCCTGGACGTCCTGAACACGACCACCGCCAGCGAGACCCGTCCGTCGTTCTCGTGGGACGCGACGCAGCTCCTGTTCGGTCGTGCACCCGGTCCCGAGGGGGCCACCGACATCTACGTCACGACGCGGTAATCGGGAGGGAACGCCGGCTCCGCCTCATGGCCGGCGAGCAGCGGAGATCGCCCCGTCGGGCCCGTCCCGGCGGGGCGATCCTGCGCCGCTGTGCCGAACGCCGTGGACGGAGGATCAGGGGAACGTGAAGGCGCCGGGGACCGGCTCCTGCCGCGGTTCCGCGGGGCGGACCGAGCGCCACACCCCGAGCAGGGCGACGCCGACCGCGGCCAGCATCAGGAGCGCGGCGACCACACGAAGGTCCCGCGCGTAGTCGTCGGCGAGATGCATCCGGGAGAGATGTCCGGGTCCGAGGATGCGGGTCCAGTCGCCCTCCCCCGCGCCGCCGAGGAGCGGGAGCTCCCCGTACGGGGCGTCGGCGACGTAGGTCGCGGTGTCGCCGACCGCCTCGCCGGCCCACACGAGCAGCACCGCACCGGTCAGCAGGTCGCGGCGGACCGCCAGGAAGAAGGCGGCCAGGGCCAGCGGGAACAGCACCTGCGTGCCGGAGCCCATGACGAGCATCGCCATCTCGCCGAACGGCCGGAACACGGCGTGCCCGATCTCGTGGACGGCGATGTCGATGTAGGTCAGGCCCGGCGGGCGCTGATGCAGGCGGAACACGAACCACGCGCAGACGCCCGCGAAGGCGATCGTCGCGAGGTACTTCCACGCGGGCGCCGTCGGGGTCCGTTCCACAGCCGTGGTATCGGCGGCTCGGCAAGCCCAGTGAACCGGGGAGGTGGGGCGGGCAGGGCTCGAACCTGCGACCGACGGATTATGAGTCCGCTGCTCTGACCAACTGAGCTACCGCCCCGCGGGGTCAGGGTAGCGCCCCGCGGTGACCCCTACGCGCCGCGGCGGATCGCACCGGGTCCGGGAAGCGCCCGCATGTCGCGCGCCGTCAGCGGCTCGCCGCACTCGGAGCACACGAGCGCCGGCGTCGTGACGTTCCCGCACGTGCGGTGCTCCAGCACGACCGGCGGCCCCATCTCGCCGGGCGCGTGCTTGTCGCCCCACTGCATCAGCGAGATCAGGACCGGATACAGGTCGAGGCCCCGCTCCGTGAGCCGGTACTCGAACCGCGGGGGACGATCCTGGTACTGGCGCCGCTCGAGGATCCCGTGGTCGACCAGCCGTCGGAGGCGGTCGGACAGGATGTTCCGCGCGGCGCCGGTGTTCCGCTGGAGCTCCTCGAAGCGGCGGACGCGGAAGAACGCCTCGCGGAGCACGAGCATCGTCCACCGTTCCCCGATGACCTCGAGCGTCCGCGCCACCGAGCAGTTCTCGTTGGTGAACCATCCGCGGTCGTCCATCTCCGGCGATGCTACCAGGGTGAGTTGCGAATTGAAACTGACCTGCGGTAAAGTCCGTTGCGATGTGCAACCCACTCGGAAGGGGGCGGATCGATGGCTCGGACGGTTCGACGTCAGGCTGACCGGGCGGAGCTCGGCCCGGTCCTGGGGCCCGCCCTCCTCGCGGACGGCCGGGTGGTGGATCTCCAGCGGCTGACGGCGGCCGATGGAGGCGACCTCCGCACCTTCTACGACGGACTGTCGAAGCGAAGCCTGTTCCTGCGGTTCATGACCCCGACGCCGCGCCTCCCGGAGGGAACGCTGGCTTACCTGTGCCAGACGGGAAGGCTCGACCGGGAGGTGCTCGTCGCGAGGTTCGACGGGTGCATCGTGGCGGAGGGCAGGTTCCATCGGGTAGCCGGGACGTCCGATGCCGAGGTCGCCCTCGTCGTCACCGACGCCTGGCAGGGACGCGGGATCGGACGGATCCTCTCCGAACGCCTGGCGCGACTGGCTCGGCTCCGCGGCGTCGACGCGTTCACCGGCTCGATGATGGCCGAGAACGAACAGGCCCGGAAGCTGCTGGGTTCCTCGGCGCCCGGCGCAGTCCAGCGCATCCGGCTCGGCGAGCTCGAGTTCCGCACTCCCCTCCCCTAGCTCGGGACGATCACGGCGCCCAGCTGCTCGGCGATCTGCTCCGCAAGGAGACGACCGGGGCCGGAGGTGAGGTCGTCCGCGTGCGGCGGCCCCGGGCGCCAGGCCTTCGGGACGGTCGGCACCCGGTCGCCGAACAACACCCACACGCGGCCCGCCACCGGGAGCAGGTCCCCGAGGAGCGGGGAGTCGGCGCCGGCGAGCTCGGCCACGCGCGACTGCCACAGGATCCCCGCCGGAACGACGGAGCCGATCCGCCGGGCATGGAGGGCGACGGCCCATTCCCGTGTGCACGGGGAGTGCTGCGGCATGGTCGCGACGAGCTGCGCGCGGTCGAGTCCGATGCGGTCGAGGGCGTCGTCGGTGAGGTCGACGAGCGGAAGCGACGAGGGCACCGTGAGCGTCACCAGCCCGCGGCGTGCCAGGTGCAGGCGCTCCGACACGATGCGCGGAGTGGACGCGTGGACGTCGTGGAACGCGGTCTCGAGCAGGGCCACCGTCTGCGTGGCCGCGCCGTACATCGTGGGAACCACGCGGGCGCCGTCGGCGGACGCCAGCGGGGAGAACCGGCCGTTGCCGCGGCCGGAGTCGTTGAACAGCGCCGGCCACCGGCTCCGGAGGTAGGCGGTGTGGAAGGTCGTTCCCTCCGCGAGGCGGAGGGAACGAAGGCGCCGGAGGTCGACCGAGGCGGGATCCGGGACGGGGCACCGCCCCGGATCCGGGCAGTCCGGGGCGGTCACTCGGCCGAGGCGGCGCGCGAGCGCGCCGCCTCGGCCACGGCGTCGGGCGTCTCGGTCATGGCCTCGGCGGGCACCTGCCCGCCGAGCCACGGAGACGGGGACGCGAACCACGCCCACAGCGCCCAGCCGTCCTCGCCGGCGCCCCGGAGCGACTCGATCGCCGCCGTGGCCTCCGGACGGGGTTCGAGCGCCCCGTCCAGCAGGAATGCCGGCACCAGCGATTCGCCCTCGTGGGCCACCGTGAACAGCCGGTCGGCCCTGCGGAGCCGGGAGATCCACTGCCGGGCGTTGTTCGTCGTGATGCCGCGCGCCTCGGCCAGGGATGCCGTCGTGAACGCGCCCTGCCGCAGGAGCGACGCCTTGAGTCCCGCGAGCCGCCGGGCCTGCTCGACCGTGGCGCGGGGCACCGGATCCAGGTCGGCGAGCGATGGCCCGAGCGCCTGGGCCAGCCGGCGGCGTGCCTCGGGGGCCTTCTGTTCCTGCAACAGGCCGGCCTCCACGAGCCGGGCGACCATCGTCCGAACGTCCTCCTCGGAGAGGTCGACGTCCGTGGCGACGCGGCCGATGGCGTCGCTCAGCATCACGGCGAAACGCTGTTCCTCGACGGAGAGGTCCGTTCCACCACCGGACCGACCCGACCGACCGCCGGCCCCGGACTTCGTCCCGGACCTGGTCGCGGACTTCGCCCCCCGCTTCGCCGGAGCTCGCGTCGCCGCGCTCACCGCCATGTCCACTCCTCCTCCGGTCTCACTCTGTCACGAGTGTACGACAGATGGAGGAGCGTTACGATTGCGACGGTCGCCGGAGCCGATGCTCGGGATCCGCGGTCCGTGGCGGCGCCGACGCCTCTGGAGGAGGCCGGCGTCGGCGGCGGCCCGGGTCCCGCCCACGCCGCGACGGTCAGGCCGAGGATTCGCCGGCCGGTGCCGCCTCGGGACCGGACCGCTTGAGCCGCTTGGCCAGCCGCTGCAGCGCGCGCTCCTTCTCGGGCTCGGGGTCGGGCGGCGTGGGTTCGTCGCTCGTCAGCGCGGTGTCGATCACCTTGTGCCGCTCGAGGTAGGTGGAGAGGATGGCCTGGATGATCGCAGCCGCGGGCAGCGCGAGGAAGGCCCCCACCGCCCCGAGCACGCTCCCACCCACGATCGCGCTCCCGAACGCGACGGCCGGGTGCAGCTGCATCGTCTTCGACGTGATCTTCGGGCTCAGATAGTAGTTCTCGATCTGCTGGTACACCACGAAAGCGACCAGCAGGATCGCCGCGTCGGTGGGGCTCTGGGCGAGCGCCACCAGGATCGGCAGGAACATCGCGATGTAGGTCCCGACCACCGGGATGAACTGGGAGATGATCCCCATCCACAGCGCGAGCGCCGCGGCGAACGGGACGCCCAGGATCGTCAGCCACACGAAGGTCCAGATGCCCGAGAACAGGGCGAGCAGCAGGCGCGAGTAGAGGTAGCCGCCGGTCTTGTCGACGGCCACTTCCCAGATGTTGATGACCCGCATCTGGCGCTCCGGCGACATGAAGGAGCACACCGTCCGCCGGAACCGCGGCCCGTCGGCCACCAGGTAGAACGTGAACAGCGCGATCGTCAGCAGCTGGAAGAACAGCCCCACGCCGGTGGTGACCAGGCTGAAGACGTTCTTCGCGATGTTCGTCGCATCGAGGTTGTCCGTGAACTTCTGGATCGCCTCGTCGATGTCCTTCGTGTCGAAATGGAGGCCGAACCAGTTGATGGAGTGCTTCTTGAGGCCCTCGAGCCAGCCCGGCAGCTTGGCGGCCAGCTCCCCGACCTGGTCGATGATCAGCGGCACCATCGCCGCGACCAGCCCGATCCCCAGCAGCATGAACATGAACAGCACGAACGCCGTACCGAGCCCGCGCTTCCACCCGTGCCGGGCGAACCAGTTCACCGCGGGCTCGATGGCGAATGACAGGAACAGCGAGATCAGGAGCCAGATGATCAGCGAGCGGATGTTGCCGAGGAGCGCGTAGACGCCGAGCCAGATGATGACGCTGACGCCGATCAGGAGCAGCGCCTTGGGAAGCCAGGGCGGGATCGTCGTCGGACGGTTGTCCGGGCGCGTTCCCAGCACGACCGGCACGGAGAACCCCGGCGGGTCGGATGCCGGCGCCGGATCCTTCGGCGGATCCTGCGTCGGTTCCCCGTCCTTTCCCTGGACGTCGTCGGCCACGCACACCTCCGCGGGGCCGCGCGTCGAGGCACGGCAACCCTAACCGCGGTTGTGGCAGGAACGGTGGAGGCTGGAAGGGCTTATTCGGCGATGTCGACGCGGAGCAGCTGCACCGGCGTCGATGGACGGTCACCCGCGTCCGTCGGCGTCGTGGAGATGGCGTTCACGACGTCCATGCCCTCCGTGACCTCGCCGAAGATCGTGTGCTTGCCGGTCAGCCAGGGCGTCGGGACCACCGTGACGAAGAACTGCGAGCCGTTCGTCCCGGGGCCGGCGTTCGCCATTGCCAACAGGCCGGGCCGGTCGAACGAGGGACCGCCGGCAACCTCGTCCTCGAACTCGTAGCCGGGGCCGCCGGTTCCCCGGCCCAGCGGGTCGCCGCCCTGGATCATGAAGTCGGAGATCACGCGGTGGAAGACCGTGCCGTCGTAGAGGCGGTCCACGGACTTCTGATCGGTGCGCGGGTCGGTCCACTCCCGCTGGCCCTGCGCGAGCTCCGTGAAGTTGGCAACGGTCTTCGGCGCGTGGTCGGGCAGGAGCCGGACGGTGAACTCGCCCATCGAGGTGACGAACGTCGCGGTCGGCATGTCGGATCTCCTCGCTGTCGGGATCGGAGCGGGCAGTCTACCCGCGGCGATCCGGGCGGCCGCCCCGGTACCACACCACCACCGAGGCCGGGTCGATCGTCTCGTGGACGACCTCGACCATCCGCCGGCTGAGCTCGTCGAGGTCTCCCTCGCCGCGGAGCGTCGTCGAGAAGCCGGCCAGCGCCACCTCCGCGTCGTAGCGGCGGCGATGGAACCGCCGATCGATCGCGCCCTGGATCCGCCTGCGGGCCGGCCGGAACAGGGCCGCGACCATCAGGGTGGCGAACGCGATGAGCGCCGGGCTGTCGGTCCGCCCGAGCGCGCTCCCGACGCCGAGGACCACGCCCGCATACACGCCCACGAGGAGCACGGTGAGCACCGCGTACCCGAGCGAACGGCTGATGATGCGGTCGATGTCGTACAGGCGGTACTTGAGGACCGCGATGGCGATACCGATCGGAAGCGCGATCACCCCGGCCATCGTGATGTCCTCCACCCATTCGTAGCCGCCCGGGCTGATGCCGAGGGCGCCGTGCCAGATCGAGATCAAGCCGTAGGCGACCGCCCCCAGCAGCAGGAGGGACGAGGCAAAGGCCAGCCATTTCATCTGCTGGTGTTCGTCGCCGGTCGAATCCCGGAACCGGCCGACGGCGCTCCCGGTGCCGCCCACGATGACCAGCAGCCCCAGGCTCCACGAAACGCCGACGCCGGTCGCCACCACGACCCGGCCCGCCCCGCCGTCGATCCCGATCGGGTTGTCGAAACCGGTGAAGATGGTGAACGAGGGGCCGAGCGCAGTCGTCACCACGGCGACAACCGAGCCCGCGCACCCGACCAGGGTGGCGATCTTCCACCCCCTCGACCGCCACCGGCCATCGGGGAACACCGCCGCGATCAGGCCCATCCCCACGAGCCACGGGATGAAGGCCCACTCGACCAGCCACCCGGCCCAGACCGCGAGCGGCGGACGCCCGTCCCGGATCACGAGGCCCCAGAACGAGTACGCCTCGGCGGCGCCGAGGACCGACGTGAGCACGCCGACCGCGAGGCACAGCCAGCCGACCGGGTTCGACGGGCGGCGGGCGGCAACCACGGCGCCCGCGACCGTGTAGACGATGCCGGCCAGTGTGGCGCTGCCCCGCGGCCCGAACATCTGGGAGGGAACAGCCGCCCCCCACGACATGGCGTGAAAGACCACCGCGACGACGAGGAAGGCCCCGGCCAGCACGAGCGCGATGACGAGCAACCCTGTTCGCGGCCGGCTCGTCGGGGGCGCTCGATCCACCCCCCCGGTGCCGGACGCACCGCGTGTCGCCATCGGCAACGTCTCCCACACTCGGTCACACGGGCGTCGAGGGGGATTCTCCCCCGGCAGCGTTCCGGATTCGTTACGGCGGGAGATCGCCGGCCGGGCAAGCCGGCGCCATGGTGTCTGATTCTTGCTCCGGGGGAGAGACTCGAACTCTCAACCTACGGATTAACAGTCCGCCGCTCTGCCAGTTGAGCTACCCCGGATCAACGGTCCCCTAGGGTAGCAGCGGACCCCACCCGGCCCGGGCGAGTCGGTTACGCTCCGCCTCCTGCGGGAACGTTGAAAGGGAACACACGTGCTCGCCCAACCGAAGGAGCGCCGCCAATGGGTATGAAGACCGGACTCGTGATCGGATTCGGCGCCGGCTACGTCCTCGGCTCGAGGGCCGGACGCCAGCGCTACGAGGAGATCCAGGCGTGGTGGAGCCGGTTCTCCGGCAGCCCCGCACTCCAGAAGGCCGCCGACAACGCGAAGTCGGTGGCGAGCGAAGCGGGGCGCAAGAGCTTCGAGGCCGTGCAGGGCGGGGTCACCAAGGTGACCGACGCCGTGAAGACGCGTCTCGGCGACGACGAGTCGTCCGACATCGCCGTCGGTACCTGATCCCGGCGTCTCCGGCACGAAATCGGGGGCGTGCAGTAGGTTCGCCCCCATGTCGGGCCGAACACCGCGCCGAAGCGCCGTCCTCGCGTCGGCGCTCGCCGCCGCGATCTTCGCGGGATGCGTGCACATCAAGGTCCCGAGCTTCCCGACGGACGGCCCCGGGTCCGGCGACACGGCGACGTTCGTCGTCGACGGGAACACCTTCTCGGTGACGGAGTCCGGAAGCATCACCGTCTCCGGAACCGGCACAGCCCTGGACTACTCGGGGCCGCTCGGGTGCAAGGGCATGTACTTCGAGACCGACTACACCGACAACGTGTCGCTCGACTTCCGGTACAGCGCGGCGGGGGCCGACATGCTGATCGGGAGCGACCTGTACCACTTCGAGGGCCCGCCGACGGAGGGTGACGGGAACCTGTTCTGGCAGCACGAGTTCCCCGACCGGGACATCAAGGTGACCGTGAGCTGCACCCTGCCGCAGGCCACTCCGTCGGCCGGATCGACCTCCGGGACGTCCGGGACCTCCACGTCCCCCCACCCGTCGTCGCCGTCGGCGACGACCTGAGACCAACCGGCTCAGATCGTCATGGCGCCGCCGGACGCGCCAGCGGCCTGCGCCACGGCCTACTCGAGGTAGTCGCGGAGCTTTTGCGAGCGACTCGGATGGCGGAGCTTGGAGAGCGTCTTCGACTCGATCTGCCGGATGCGCTCGCGGGTCACGCCGAACTCCCGGCCGACCTCCTCCAGCGTCCGCGGGTGGCCGTCCATGAGGCCGAACCGGAGCTGGATGACCTTCTTCTCGCGCTCGGAGAGCGTGTGCAGCACGGACTCGAGCTGTTCCTGGAGGAGGATGAATGACGCGGCGTCGATCGGGACGACCGCGTCGGAGTCCTCGATGAAGTCGCCGAGGTGGGAGTCCTCCTCCTCGCCGATCGGCGTCTCCAGCGACACGGGCTCCTGGGACACCTTGAGGATCTCGCGGACCTTGTCGGCGCCGATGCCCATGACCTTCCCGATCTCGTCGGGGAGCGGCTCGCGGCCGAGGTCCTGGAGCAGCTGGCGCTGGACCCGCACCAGCTTGTTGATCGTCTCGACCATGTGCACCGGGATCCGAATGGTCCGGGCCTGGTCGGCGATCGCGCGGGTGATGGCCTGGCGGATCCACCACGTCGCGTACGTCGAGAACTTGTAGCCCTTCGAGTAGTCGAACTTCTCGACCGCGCGGATCAGGCCGAGGTTCCCCTCCTGGATCAGGTCGAGGAACAGCATCCCCCGGCCCACGTACCGCTTGGCGATCGAGACGACCAGCCGGAGGTTCGCCTCGATGAGCTTCTTCTTGGCGAGCTGACCGTCGCGCTCGACGCGATGCAGGAACGAGAACAGGTCCTCGCGGGTCCGGGGCTTGTACACGCGGCTGATGCGCTCGCGGCCAATGCCCTCGACCTTGCCGAACTTGTCCTCCTGGTGCTCGCGGATCTCGACGACCGCCTCGACCACGCGGCGGAGCTTCTTCTGGTCGACCTTGGCGCCGTCGTCGGTCAGCCGGAACAGCTCCGTGGAGAACTCCCCCGCCTCGATCCGGCGGGCCAGGTCGACCTCCTGCGGGGCGTTCAGCAGGGGGACCTTCCCGATCTCCTTGAGGTACATCCGGACCGGGTCGTTCGTCGGGGCCTTGAGGACGTCGTCCTCGCGGACCGCCGCCTTCAGCTCGCCCTCGAGGTCCTCGCCGGGCACCTCGATGACCTCTATGCCCTCCCCGCGGAGGTGTTCCTCGATGGCGGTCAGGAACTCTTCGACCTGCTCGGGCGTCAGGTCGTCGACGGGCAGGCCTTCGAGGAGGTCCTCCGACGTGACGAACCCGCGCTCCCTGCCGCGGGCAACGATCGCTTCCTTGGCTTCCTCGAGGCCACCGATATCCGTGGCGGTGTCACTCATCGAGAGCGCTGACTCCTTGGGCTGGTCGCGGGAGGTTGGATTCCCCGAGTGTACGAGTCGATCGGCAGAACGTCCGCCCGAACTTGAACCCCTCCTGGGAATCGGACCGCCAAGTTCCGCAGGGGGCGTGCAGCGTGATGTCGCGGTCGAAGCGACCGACCTCCGGTCAGCTCTGTTCGCGGGTGCGGCGCCAAGCGCCGGTGAGGCGTGCCAGGTCGGCGAACATCGCGTCGTAGCGCTCGGCGTCGGTGACCGGGTTGACCTTCTGGAGCTCGCGGCGGAGCGCGTCGATCTGTCGCTTCAGCCGGAACTCCTCCAGGCGGTACCAGACGCGCTGCGCGTTCTCGGCGGTCGGTTCGACGTCGAGCGGTTCGGTGGCCAGCGCGGCGGCCAGACCGGAGAGCTTCGGGTCCTCGTCCTCGGAGGAGACCACGGCCCGCACGTCGCCCTTGGCCTCGAGGAGCAGGTGGAGCAGCCTGCGGTGCCCGGCCCGTTCGAAGTGCTCGTCGGTGAGCTGCCCGGCCACCTCGGCGAACGCGGCCTCGCTCTGCGCGAGGAGCTTGAGCATGTCCCACTCGACGCGCTGCTGGGGCGAGCGGGACGGCCCGGCGCTCAGGGGCCCGGTGGACGCCGGCCCTTCCCCGTCACCCGTGGGCGCCTGCGGGCGGGCCCGTGCCAGCTCGCGCGAGGGGGCCGGGGCGTCCCGAGGCAGGCGTTCCAGCTCGGTGAACACGGCCGAGTCCGAGACCCCCGCGCGGTCGGCGAGCAGCGACGCGTACTCCTGCCGCCGCACCTCGTCGTGAAGCCCGGCCACGATCGGGAGCCCGGCGTGCACGGCCGCCGTTCGCCCCTCGACGGACGACAGGTCCGAACCCTGGATGGCCCGTTCGACCATGAACTCGACGAGGGGCACGGCCTGCGTCGCAAGCTCCTGGAACGCATCGCCGCCGTGCTTCTGGACGTAGTCGGCGGGATCCAGCCCGTCGGGCAGGACCAGCACCCGCGTCCGGACCGGGTACTGCTCGTGGAACGCGAACGCCCGCTCGGCCGCCCGGGCGCCGGCCTCGTCCGCGTCGAACGTGAGGACCACCTCGGACGCGAACCGGGACAGCAGTTGGTAGTGGTCCTCACCCAGCGCCGTGCCGCAGGTGGCCACCGCGGTCGGCACGCCGGCCCGGGCCAGGGCGATCACGTCGGTGTACCCCTCGACCACGAACGCCTTGCCCGAGCGGGTCATGTCGACGCGGGCCCGGTGGAGGTTGTAGAGCACCTTGCCCTTGCGGTACACGGGCGTCTCGTTGGTGTTGAGGTACTTGGGCTGGCCCTCCGCCGCGACCAGCAGGCGCCCGCCGAAGGCGACGTGCCGCCCCGACAGGTCCTGGATCGGGAACACGATGCGCCCGCGGAACCGGTCCCGGATCGACTCGCCGCGCACCGCGAGCCCCGCCTCCACCAGCAGCTCCGGCGAGACGCTCCCCGAGAGCCGCCGCAGCAGGAAGTCGCTGTACATCGGCGCGTAGCCGATCTCGAACTCCTCGGCCACCGCCCGGTCGATGCCGCGCGAGGCCAGGTACTCCCGCGCGTCGCGTCCCTCCTTGCCCTCCACGAGCACCTGGTGGAAGAGGCGCGCGGCCTCGGCGTTGGCGGTGTGCAGCGCCTGCCGACGTCCGGCGGCGCGCCGGTCTGCCGGCGACTCCGACTCGTACCGCAGCGTCATCCCGGCGTCGCGCGCCAGGCGTTCGACCGCCTCGGGGAACGAGAGCGTTTCGACCTTCATGAGGAACCCCAGCGCGTCGCCGTGCTCGCCGCAGCCGAAGCAGTAGAAGACCTGCTTGGCCGGGGACACGCTGAGGGACGGGCTCTTCTCGGTGTGGAACGGGCAGATGCCGGTCAGCGAGTCGTGCCCGGCCTTCTTGAGCGTGAGGTACTGGCCGATCAGCTTGACGATGTCCGTGCGTTCGCGGACCTGCTCGACGTCTTCCTGCTTGATCCTCCCGGCCACGCGGGCTCCTTCTGACCGCTACAGGAGCCAGCCCCGGGGAAGGAAGAGCTGCTCGTACGTCCGGACGGCGAACCGGTCCGTCATGCCGGCGATGTAGTCGGCGATGCGGGTCGGCGTGTCCCCTGGAGCCAGATGGTACTCCTCGGGAATCTCGTCGGGATGGTCCAGGTAGTACGAGAACAGCGAGCGGAGCAGCGACACCGCCTTCTGCTGCTCGTCGGCGGCCGAGTCGCGCAGGTAGACGTGTTCGAACATGAACGTCCGGAGCTGGTCGAGCGCCGCGAACCCGGCCTCGGATAGCCGGATCTCGTCGAGCGAGCGCTCGCTGGCCTCGACCAGGTCGGCCACCAGGCGGTCGACGCGCTCGGAGTGTCCGTTGCCGAGCACCTCGACCGGCCATTCGGGAAGCTCCGAGACGTCGAGCACTCCCGCACGGATGGCGTCGTCGATGTCGTGGTTGACATAGGCGATCCGGTCGGCGAACCGCACGATCTGCGCCTCGAGCGTTGCGGGGGTCGGCATCTTCCACGTGTGGTTGACGATGCCGTCGCGGACCTCCCAGGTCAGGTTGAGCCCGCGCCCGCCCTGCTCGAGGTGGTCGACCACGCGGAGCGACTGCTCGTTGTGCCGGAACGGGCGGCCCAGGAACGGCGAGAGGGCGTCCTCGCCGAGATGGCCGAACGGCGTGTGCCCGAGGTCGTGGCCGAGCGCGATGGCCTCGGCCAGGTCCTCGTTGAGCGCGAGCGCCCGGGCGGCCGTCCGGGCGATCTGGGCCACCTCGAGCGTGTGCGTCAGCCGGACCCGGTAGTGGTCGCCCTCGGGCGCCAGGAACACCTGGGTCTTGTGCTTGAGCCGCCGGAACGCCTTGGACCCGACGATCCGCTCGCGGTCGACCTGGAACGCCGTGCGCAGCGGGTCAGCGGGCTCGGCACGCTCCCGGCCCTTGGTCGTGGCACTGAGCACCGCCCGGTCCGTGAGCACCGCGCGCTCGTGCTGTTCGATTCTCTCCCTCGGAACGCTCATCCGCGGATCACGCTAGCACCCGGGTCCGACATTCCCCGAGCCCGAACGGGCACGAAAACGGTCCGACGTGCCCGTTCGTATCCCGGATGGTTGAATTCCCGGCGACGACCCGACGAGGAGGACCCCGGATGGCCCACGGACGCAAGCGGATGCTCGCTGGAGGTGTGCTCGCGCTGGGGCTCCTCGGCGCGGCGTGCAGCAACTACGGCGGGGCCGACACCACCGCCTCGACGACGGGGAACACCAAGACCACCGCCCCCACGAAGACGACGGCCGCGACGAGCGCTCCGGCGACGACCGCCGCCGGGGTCACCTGCGACACGAGCGCCGGAACGACGAAGATCACCGCTCAGGATTTCGAGTTCGTCCCGCCGAAGCTGTCCGCCAAGTCCTGCACGACCGTCAAGCTGACCAACCAGGGTGGAGCGACCCACACGTTCACCATCGACGGATCGCCGATCAACGTGACGCTGCCGGGTGGTGCGCCGGGCGAAGCGGAACTCGCGCTGGCGCCCGGGGAGTACGTGTACTACTGCAAGTTCCACGGGTCTCCGGACGGGTCCGGGATGGCGGGCACCCTGACCGTCACGTAGGTGGAAGGCCTCGTCGGCAGGACGATCGCGAGCTACCGCGTCCTGTCGCCCATCGGCCGGGGCGGCCAGGGCATCGTCTACCGGGCCGAACACGTCACGCTCGGCCGCGAGGTCGCGTTCAAGGTGCTCGCGCCCGAGCTGGCGGCCGACGAGTCGTTCCGGCAGCGGTTCCTGCGCGAGGCCCGCCTCGCCTCGGCGCTCGACCACCCGAACATCCTCGACGTGTACGACGCCGGCCAGGACGGGGACATCCTGTTCCTGGCGGAACGGCTCGTGCACGGGACCGACCTCGCCGCGATCATCCGCTCGGACGCGCCGATGTCGCTCGACCGGACGCTCGGACTCCTGGCCCCGATCGCCGACGCGCTCGACGCCGCGCACGCCGCCGGCCTCGTCCACCGCGACGTGAAGCCCGGCAATGTCCTGGTGGAGGGGGCCGGGCGCGGGCGCGTCTACCTGTCGGACTTCGGGCTGGCCAAGCCGGTCGTCGCGGACCAGGATGTCACGGGCTCCGGCAGGCTCACCCAGAGCGGGTACTTCGTGGGAACACCCGACTACTCCTCGCCGGAACAGATCCGGGGCCAGGAGGTCGACGCGCGGGCCGACGTGTACTCGTTCGCCGGCGTCCTGTACGAGTGCCTGACCGGAGCGGTTCCGTTCCCACGGCCGAGCGCCGTCGAGTCGATCCTCGCGCACGTGAACGAGCCCCCGCCGGCGGTGACCGACCGGCGGCCCGACCTCCCGGCGGGCGTCGACCGGGTGGTGCGGCAGGCGCTCTCGAAGGACCCGGCCGGCCGGCAGCCGACCTGCGGGGAGGTGGTCCGGGGACTGCGCGGGGTCCCCTCGGAGCCGCCGCCGGCGCCCCCCATCCCGCCCGGGCCGGGCCCCGTCCCGGCACCCCGCCCGCGGCGCAGGATCGCGGCGATCGTGGTCGGGGCGGTCGCAGCCCTCGGGGTCGTGGCGATCCTGCTGGTGCTGCTCGTGGGGGATGAGCCCACGGGCCCGCACCCGGGCGCGACCGGCACCACCGCCCCCGCGACATCCGCAGCCACGAGCTCGGCCACCAGCTCGGCGACGAGCGGACCGCCCGCCACGACCGCGTTCACATGTACCCAGCAGGAGCTGCCCTCCGTCGCGGACGTGGTGGAGCAGGGCTTCGCCTTCCGTCCCGACGAGCTCGCGGTCGCCCCGTGCGCGACGATCTCGCTCACCAACCGGGACGATGTGGCGCACACCTTCACGATCGACGGGTCGGCGACGGACTTCCTGCTGATCGGCGGCTCCAAGGGTTCCACACAGCTCGCGCTGCCGCCGGGGACCTATGTGTACTACTGCCGGTTCCACGGCAATCCCGACGGCTCGGGCATGGCCGGAGAGCTCAAGATCCGGTAGCCGGGCTCAGCCCCCGCCGAACAGCCGGTACGCGAGGTAGGCGAACGTCTCCCGCGCGTAGCCCGACAGGCGCGTGCCGGACGAGCTCGCCGCCGAGTGCCCGGTCGCGCTCGCGTAGGGAACGATCCCGAGGTCGCCGGCCATGCGCTTGATGCGCAGGTTGTGCCAGGGATCCGAGACGAGGAACGCCGATCGCAGGTCGTGCCGGTCCATGTAGTCGGCGGCCGCCTCCAGGCTCTCGAAGGTGTTGGCCCCGTCGGCTTCGGCGATGACCGCGTCCGACGGGACGCCCTGGTCGAGCAGATAGGCGCGGCCCGCCTCGGCCTCGGTGGTCCGGTCGCCGGGCTCGTTCGAGCCCAGTGTGATGATCACCGGCGCCCGGTCCTGGTCGTAGAGCAGCCGAGCCTGGTCGAGCCGCTCCCTGAAGACGGGCGACGGGTTCCCGTTGTACTGGGCAGCGCCGAGCACCACGATCGCGTCGGTGTGGCCCACCCGCCGGGCGTCGTCCGTGTGGGCGGCATTCCACACGGCGACGGCGGAGGCGAGGATCGCTCCGACAACGACCACCAGCACGGCGAGCACGGTCGCGAGGACCGGATGACGACGCAGGAATCCCACGTCTGCCGAGGGTAGCAGCGGCCTCCGACCAACGGGCCCTGCTCGCTCTGCTCGGCGCGGAGATGGAACAGAAGTCCGACATCCACGACTCCCCCACCTGGGGCGTCCCGCAGCCGGCGCCGTTGGACACACCGGCCAGGCCTGCGTTCTGAGCAGGACCGGCGGGTCGCGGCCTCAGCAGCAGTGGATCGCCAGCGCCTGGTCGTTCGAGTACCCCACCGCCCACACGTTCGTCGACGACGTTGTCGAGACCCCCTCGAGGGTGTCGCCCTGGCCGGGCTGGGACGGGAGCTGCGGCTTCCATGTGGTTCCGTTCCAGTGGAGGATCAGCAGGCGCTGGATCCCGTTCTTGTAGGTCTCACCGACTGCATACGCGTTGCTCGCCGAGCTGGCGCCCACGTCGTAGAGGTCGTTGTAGTCCGGCCCGACGTTGGGACTCGGCGTGACCTTCCAGAGCGCGCCGTTCCAGTGGAGGACGTACGTTCGGTCGACTGATCCGCTGTGCCGATATCCGACCGCCCATGCGTCGGTGGCCGAGGTCGCGGCGACCCCCTCGAGGGCTGTGAGCTCGTCCTGGCCCGGGCTCGACTGCACGCGCCATCTGGTTCCGTTCCAGTGCAGGACGAGCGCGTGGTCGTCCGTGTCCCGCCGGTGCCCGACGGCCCACGCGTTCGTGGCCGAGGTGGCGGTGACGGAGACGAGGGAGCTGCCCATGGCGCCCGGGTGCGGACTCGCCTGTTCGGACCACGTCGACCCGTTCCAGTGCAGGATCAGCGGCCGTGGTGGCGCCACACCGTCGGTCTTCACACCAACCGCCCAGGCATTGGTCGCGGAGGTGGCGACGACGTCGCTGAGCGCGCTGTTCGTCGTGGGGTTCGGGGAGGGTTGGACGTGCCACTTCGTGCCGTTCCACCGCAGGATCAGGGTCTTGGTGTCCCCGGCGTCGACCCAGCTCCCCACCGCCCAGGCGTTGGTCGCGGTGGTGGCGGCGACGTCGTTGAGCTGGTTGCTCAGCGGGCCGGCGTTCGGGCTCGGCACGACCTTCCAGGCTTTGCCGTTCCATCGCTCGACGAGCGTCGAGGGATCCCCGCCGTCGGAGGAGTACCCGACCGACCAGGCGCTGCACGCGGACAGCACGTCGACGCCGTTCAGCACCGACGCCGTCCCGACCGTGGGCGGCGGAGAGGTCCATCCCGAGCAGGTGGCGGCCGGGGCCGCCTGCGCTCCGGCGACCCACGGGGCGACGATGCCAAGCACCGCGATCAACGTTGCCCGCACGGCGAAGCGAGACTGCATGGAGCCCTCCCTTGGTCGAGGCCCGAGGATCGGGCCCGGAATCATCCGGGAACGGGCTGTTTTGCGCGAACGCGGCTATTTCGAGGCCGACTCGGCGCCGCCCGCGGCCGCCTGGCCCGCGGCCAGACGGGCCGTCTCCACGCGGAACGGTGAGCAGCTCACGTAGTCGAGCCCGATCTCGTGGCAGAACGCCACGCTCGCGGGATCGCCGCCGTGCTCGCCGCAGATGCCGAGGTGGAGTGCCGGGTTCGCGGCCTTCCCCTCCTCGACGGCCATCCGCATCAGCCGTCCGGCGCCGGGCCGGTCGATCGTGACGAACGGGTTGGCCGGCACGAGCTTGCGCTCCTCGTACATGGCGAGGAACTTGCCGATGTCGTCGCGGCTGAAGCCGAACGCCGTCTGCGTGAGGTCGTTCGTCCCGAAGGAGAAGAACTCCGCGACCTCGGCGATTTCCCCGGCCGTGACCGCGGCGCGCGGGAGCTCGATCATCGTTCCCCACTCGAAGTGGTCGAGCGTGACGCCCTCGCGCTCCAGGACCTCCTGGGCGACCGGCTCGAGCTCCTGGCGCATCTGCTCGAGCTCCGGCCGGGTGGCGACGAGCGGGATCATGATCTCGACCTTGGGGTCGACGCCCGCCTTCTTCGCCTCACAGGCGGCCTCGACGATCGCGCGGACCTGCATCGCGTACAGGCCGGGCTTCACGATCCCCAGCCGCACGCCGCGGAGACCGAGCATGGGGTTGGCCTCGTGGAGGTCTTCCACGTGCTCGAGCATCACCTTGGCGTCGGCGAGCGACAGGGTCTCCTCGCGGAGCTGCACCTCGCCGGAGCCCTGCGCCTCCGCGACCGCCACGGCCACGGCCAGGTCGACGTGGTTCGGCAGGAACTCGTGCAGCGGCGGGTCGAGCAGCCGGACGGTGACCGGCAGGCCGTCCATGGCCTGGAAGATCCCGACGAAGTCGCCCCGCTGGAGCGGCAGGAGGGCGTCGTACGCGGCCTGTTCCTCCGCGCTGCCGGCCTCGGCGAAGATCATCCGGCGCACGGCGTGGACGCGTTCGGTGCCCAGGAACATGTGCTCGGTGCGGCACAGGCCGATGCCCTCGGCGCCCCGCTCCCGGGCGTTGCGGGACTGGTCCGGCGTGTCGGCGTTGGCCCGAACGCGCAGACGCCGCACCGCGTCCGCCCGGCGCATGAGCCGGTCGAACGCCTTCCAGATCACCTCGCCCCGCGACTCCTCGTCACCCGACCGGGCCCGCTCGAGCTTGGACTGCTCGAGCTCCAGCTCGCCCGTGTACACCGCGCCGTCGAACCCGTCGATGGTGATGACGTCGCCCTCGGCCACGGTCGTGCCGCCCGCAGTGAAGCGCCGGCCTGCGAAGTCGATGCGGATGCCGTCGGCGCCGCACACGGCCGGGATGCCCTCGCCGCGCGCGACCACGGCGGCGTGCGAGTTGGTCCCGCCGGCGCTCGTGAGGATGCCCTGCGAGCGGATCATGCCGTGGTAGTCGTCCGGCGTGGTCTCGCGGCGGACGAGGACGACCCGCTCGCCGCGCTCGGCCCAGGCCTCGGCGTCGTCGGCGGTGAACACGACGCGACCGGACGCCGCGCCCGGCGAGGCGTTGAGCCCCCGGGCGATCGGCTCGTTGGACGCGCGGGCCGACACGGCGATGACCGGCTTGAACAGCTCCTCCAGCCGGTTGGCGTCGACGCGGAGCAGCGCCTCGTCCTCGTCGATCAGGGACTCCTCGAGCATGTCGTGGGCCATGACCCACTCGGCGAACGCGGTCCGCTTGCCGACCCGCGTCTGGAGGATCCAGAGCGTTCCCTTCTCGATGGTGAACTCGATGTCGCACATGTCGCGGTAGTGGCCCTCGAGCGTCGCCATCGTCTCGAGCAGCCCCGCGTACGACCGGCCGTCGAGCTGCTCGAGCTCCTCCAGCCGGAGCGTGTTCCGGATGCCGGCCACGACGTCCTCGCCCTGCGCGTTCTGGAGGTAGTCGCCGTAGGGCTTCTTCTCGCCGGTCGCCGGGTCGCGGGTGAACGCCACGCCGGTCCCGGAGTCCATCCCTCGGTTCCCGAACACCATCGCCACGACGTTCACGGCGGTGCCGAGGTCGTCGGAGATCTTGTTCTGCCGGCGATAGTCCTTGGCGCGCTTGCCGTTCCACGACTTGAACACGGCTTCGATGGCGAGGCGCAGCTGCTCGCGCGGCTCCTGCGGGAACTCGCTGCCGGTGTGCTCCTTGTAGATCTCCTTGAACCGGCCGAGCAGCGCCTGGAGGTCGTCCGCATCGAGGTCGGTGTCCTGGGCGTTCGGGCCCTTGGCGTGCTTGGCCTCGTCCAGGACGTCCTCGAACGCGTCGGCCGGGATGTTCATCACGATCTTGCCGAACATCTGCACGAACCGGCGGTACGAGTCCCACGCGAACCGCCAGTCCCCGTCGGTCTGCTTGGCCAGGCCCTGGACGCTGACCTCGTTGAGGCCGAGGTTGAGGACGGTGTCCATCATGCCCGGCATGGAGAACTTGGCCCCGGACCGGACGCTCACGAGCAGCGGGTCGTCGGGGTCGCCGAGGCGCTTTCCCATGGCGTTCTCGAGCGTGACGAGGTGCTCCTCGGTCTCGGGCTCCAGGCCCTCCGGCCAGCCGCCGTCGGCGAGGTAGGTCAGGCACGCCTCGGTCGTGATGGTGAAACCGGGCGGGACGTGCAGCCCCATGTTCGTCATCTCGGCGAGGTTGGCGCCCTTCCCGCCGAGCAGGACCTTCATGTCCCTGTTGCCTTCGGAGAAGTCGTACACGTACTTGGTCATGGCAAGGCCTCCAGGCCGCGTTGGTTCGCTTGGTTGTTCCGCCCAGTCTATTGACGCGACCGAGCGCAGTCAGACCGCCGAACGACCCTGCCCGTGCCGGCCATCCCGCTCGTCGATGTCGGAGCCGCATGTCACGCTGGCCGGATGAAGGAAGGTTCGAACGCACAGGACGCCTTCGCACGGATCGCCGATCGGTTCTCGATCGAGAAGGGAGTCACGAGCGGCACCGGCTTCGGTTCGAACCCGGGGCTGCGTGTCGGCGGCAAGATCTTCGCGATGCTGTCGAACGACCGACTCGTGGTGAAGCTCCCTGCGGCACGGGTGGACGAGCTCCTGGCCGGGGGCGTCGGGGACCGGTTCGATGCGGGAAAGGGCCGGCCGATGCGCGAGTGGGCGACTGTGGGCGCGGAGCACGCGGAGCGCTGGCCCGCCCTCGCGGACGAGGCGTTCGCGTTCGTCGGAGGCGCCACGAAACCAGGCTGAAGACCTGGCGGAGCCGGCTCGGCGGGGGTACGGTTCGGCCTTCGCCGCACCCTGGGAGGACTCCTTGCCGACCCGACGCGGGGCTCGCCGCGCCACCGCTGCAATCGCCTGGGCGCTCGCGCTCTCCGCCATGCTGCTCGTTCCGACCGCTGCCGCGTCGGGCGCCGACCGACCAGCGGGCACGGATCACCGGGCGACGACGCCGGCGAAGCGGGCCGACTTCAACGGCGATGGGTTCACCGATCTCGCCGTTGGGGCGCCGAGCGGCGGCGTCGACTTCCGCGGCGCCGTGACCATCGCGCTCGGGTCGGCGGGGGGCATCACGGGCGACCACATCGACACCCTCTCGCCGCAGACCGGCGGGCCCAATCAGTCGTTCGGCACCGCGATCGCCAGCGCCGACTTCAACCACGACGGGTTCGCCGACCTCGCGGTCGGGCTGCCCGGGCAGGCGGTGGGCGGGAAGACCTTCGCCGGCCAGGTGGTCGTGCTGTTCGGCTCGGCCGAGGGACTTCGCAGCGACAACCCGAGAACGTTCACGCAGAACACTCCCGGGATTCCGGGGGACCCCCAGCAGAACGCCTACTTCGGCGCCACGCTCGCCGCGGGAGACTTCGACGGGGACGGGAGGTCGGACCTGGCCATCGGAGCCCCGCTCGAGACCGTGAACGCGCAATCGGCGGCCGGCGCCGTCTTCCTGCTGCACGGTGCGCAGAGCGGGCCGACGGCACCCGGCGCCGTCATGCTCACCAAGGACAGCCCCGGGATCATCGGCGAGGTCCACCACGACGCGTACTTCGGCTTCAGCCTGGCGTCCGGCAACCTCGGCAAGGGAGCGCAGGCGGACCTGGCGATCGGGACCGTCTCCGACCCCGTCGGGTCGGTCGGGCCATCCGGCTCTGTGACGGTGCTGTTCGGCAGCGCAACCGGCCTCCGCGGCACGGGAAGTCAGCAGTGGGACGCCGCGACCGCCGGGCAGACCGGAGGCGCCGAGAACGCCCAGGGGTTCGGGTGGTCCCTCGCCATCGGGAACGTCGGGAAGTCGGGCTCGAGCGACCTCGTGATCGGATCGATCGGCGCAACGGTGCAGGGCAAGAGTGGAGCCGGAGCGGTGTTCGTGCTGTTCGGCTCCCGGAACGGCCCGGTCGCGGCGGGCGCCCGGCGGATCACCCAGGCGACGCCGGGGGTGCCGACCGATCCCGAGGAGTTCGGTCAGTTCGGCTACGCCCTCGTCGTCGTCGACCTCGACATCGACCAGCCGGACATGGCCATCTCGGCGCCGAGGATGGACTCCGAGCCCGGCGCCGACGACGACGCGGGATGGCTGTTCCTCGTGCCCGGCGGGACGAGCGGCCTCCAGCCGGCCGACACGGCCGACTTCGCCGGGGTCGACATCGCCGGGCAACCGTCCGACTCGCGCCTGCTGGCCGGGGCCGCCATGACCGTCGGCCAGTTCGGCCGGGGCAAGGCTCCCGACCTGGCCCTCGGGATCCCGGGCCTGAAGGCCGGCGGGAATGGGGGTGCCGGGGGCGCCGTGATCCTGTTCGGCCGGGCCGGCGGGCCCGACCTCGCCCACCTCCAGCGCGTGGACGGCGACACGATCACGGACTTCCCGTCGGACGTCGAGGCACGGGCGGGGCAGTCGCTCGTCGGCTCGCCGCGGCCCGTGGACTGATCGCCGAACGAGGCCTGGGCTCGCCGCTCGGGCCAGGTACCGGGCGACGGCGACCCGGGTGTCGGGGTCCGCGGTCTGTCCCGCCACGACGATGTCGCCCGAGCCGTCGATCGTGACCGCTCCGCGCAGCGCCCCGGCCCGTCAAGACATGCGACCGGTCCTCGGCTGATCAGGGCGCGATCAGGCGGATCAGCGCGAACCGAGACGGCCCACCGGAGGCCGTGAACCCGGCCACGATGATCTTGCCGTCCGGCTGGATGGCCACCGCGAATCCGGCATCGACCTGCCCCCCGGCGGAGAACACCTGCGTCCCACCGTTGAAGGCCGGGTCCGGGGCGCCGCTCGGGAGGTACCGGGCGACCGCGAACAGGCTGTCGGTCCCGGTCAGCGTCTCGCCGGCCACCACGAGTCGTCCGCCGGCGTCGACGGCGACGCCCTGGGCCTGTGCGGTGATCGCGATCGGCGTGGTGGTGATGCCGTCGCCGTCGAAGGTCGCATCCGGCTCCCCGCCCGTGTCGTAGCGGACGACCGCGAAGTCGTTGGCCGTGCCGACCGACCGACGCGCCTGGCCGGCGAGCACCAGCTTGCCGTCGGCAAGGGCCGCGCCGTTCGCCTCGTCGTTGCCCGCCGCCACCGGCGTCACGACCTTCCCGTCGCCGCTGAAGTCGGAGTCGGGCGTCCCGTCCGACAGGTACCGGGCGGCCGCGAAGTCGTTCGGGGCCGACGGGCTGTCGATCGCCCGGGTCGAACCTCCCAGCAGGATCCGCCCGTTGGGCTGGAGCACGAGCGAGTTGGCCTCGGCGTGCCGGCCGTCGCCGAACGACGTCGTCACGATGCCGTCCCCGCCGCCGAAGTCCGGGTCGAGCCCTTCGCCGTCGGGGAGGAACCGGACCACCGCGAACTCCGTGTGGTCGCTCCCGACGTCGGGCTGCACGAACCCGCCGACCAGGAACTTCCCGTCCGGCTGGATGGCCATCGACGTGGCCGTGTCCGGCCCGGGCGACACGTCGGCCAGTGCCCGGCCATCCCCGCCGCCGAAGCCGTCCTGGTCGAACTCCCCGTCCGCCTGGAATCGGATCGCCCCGAACTGCTGGTTTGCCGGTCCCGCCGCCAGGACCTCACCCGTGTCCTCGTTGACGGCCACTGCGGCCGCGTACGCGTCCTGTGCAAAGGCCACGAGGCCGTACCCGCCCGAACCGAAGTCGAAGTCGAGCGCGCCGTTCGACTGGTAGCCGATCACGGCCATGTACCGCCGCACCTCATCCGCCATGTACGACCCCGCGGCGAGGATTCGCCCGTCGTCCCGCATGGCAACGGCGTACGCGATCGCGGGCTTGCCGTTGATCTCCGTTTGGACCCTGCCGTCTCCGTCGAATGTGGGGTCGAGCTCCACGCCGCTTCCGCCGGAACCGTCGTCCTCCACGATCCTGCCGAACGCTGTCGCATCGCCCAACGCGGCGACCTCCGAACCCGTGAGCTCGATCTCGACGAACTCGTCCTGCAGCTCGACGTCCGTGTCCCCGTGGACCTGGACGACGACGTCCTGCTCCAGGGAGCCGCCCGCGGGGAACGGCACGGGATGGTCATCGAGGGGATCGAAGTCCACGCCCGATTCCGCGGCGTCAGCCCCTCCGGCGTCCACGGTCGAGACGTAGACGTAGTACGAGGTGTCCGACGCCGCAGTCACCGCGATGTGGAAGCCAAGCTCGACCGTCCCCTCGTCCCCCTCCTGGACGACGGCGTCCTGCACCGTGGCAAGAGGGAGGGCCTCCGACCAGCCACCCAGGAGCTGGTCGGCCCCCGCCCAATGCGTCAGACGCGGCGACAGGTCGAACGGACCGGTGGTCGTGTAGACCTGAAAGTCGTCCGCGAGCGTCACGGCGAACTCGTCGATGTTGGGCGACCACTCGAAGCTGTCGACCCCGTCGTGGATGCGGGTCCAGCGGTTGCGGTCGACGGGCACGACGGGCGGGTCGCCGCCCGGCGTGCGGATCGTGTACAGCCGGCCGTCGCTGTTCGCCATCGGTCCGAGGAACGCCAGCCGCAGCCCACTCGCAGACCACTGGGGCTGCCGCGCGAAGCTCGACGTCTCGGTCAGCTGAACCGGGTGCCCCGTCCCGTCGGCCCGCACTGCGAGGATCGCCTGCTCGAGCGCGCCGTCCTCCCTCGCGTAGGCGATCCACTCGCCGTCCGCCGACCAGGTTGGGTCGCGAAGCGTGAGCTGGCCGGGTTCGTCGAGGAGCAGCACCGGATCTTCCACGCCGAGCGAGTCCACGATGTAGAGGCGCGTCGCGACCACGATCTTGTTGAGCGCCGGGACGACGAGATGGCGGCCGTCATTCGCCCAGGCCGGGACACCTTCGGCCTGGATCTCGGGCGCCGGCTGCATGAGCCCCGTGCCGTCGACCCGCATGACGAAGAACTCACCGTCGTCGCCGGTGAAGGCGACCTTGGTCCCGTCCGGCGACAGGGACGGGTTGCGCTCGCCCTCGTTCGGCGTCGAGGTGATCCGCCGCTGGCCGGTTCCATTGGAGAACATCCGCCAGAGGTCCCGTTGGGGCGGCGATCCCCAGCTGCGCTCGATCACGATGAGGTCCGTCGTCGGGTTCGACGTCAGCTCTCCCTCGTCGCTCGGCGGCAGCGCCGGCGGCGGACACTCGGAGGCCGAGAGCAGCAGGACCGCGAGGCCCAGTGCGAACGCCCGAGGCAGCCAGCGGGGCGGACGCCGCGTCATGACCGCACCGCCACGATCCCGAGCATCGAGGGATGCAGCAGGCACCGGAAGGAGAACCCCGACGGCGAGGACTGCGTCGGGAACCGCAGCGCGAACGCGCGTTTCGAGGTCGCGAACCCCGCTCCCCGCACCCCGGAGCTCTCGAAGTCGGCCCCGCCGGTGAACGCCCCGTTGCCGGCCGGCCCTCGCAGCCGGGGATCGACGTCCATCTCGAGCTCACGGGGGTCGTCGCAGTACGGCGGCCCGGCGACCTCGGGCGGCTGGTCCCCGCCGGCGCCCGGGTCGCACATCGGCACGAGCGCGTCGCCCGAGATCGACCGGGCCTTCCCGGCGGGCAGCGTCACCGTGTGCGCCAGGTGACGGAGCTTGTCGAAGTGCCACTCCACCGTCTGGCCCGGGCGGATCGCCAGGCGTTCCGGATACATCCGCGGAAGCGAGACCGTCGCCGTGTCGATCCCGGCCCAGGCCTGCCACACGACCCTGCCCTGCCGCCGCACGAACGCGTGCTTGTCGCGGTACTTGGCGTCCAGCGCGGCGGCGGTCGCCCGGTCCTTGGCCAGCAGCTCCGCCTTCTGCGCGTCGATGCCCTGCTGCGTCGACGCCGGCTTCGAGAGCGGGACGACGGCGATCCGCAACCGCATGGCGGGATCCATCAGGTCCAGGGCCCAGATGACCGAGCCGCCGCGCGCCGTGATGCGTACGGAGAAGTCCAGGGGCGCCGTCAGCGGGAGCCCTGAGTTGAGGACCCCGTCCTCCGCGGTGCCCAGGCCGTCGAACGCGCATGGGTCCTGATCGCCCCCGCCGCCGCAGGTCGGGTTGGACGGGGCCGCCACGCGCTCGTTCAACACGAGGTGCCCGGAGGCTTCGTCCGGGTCCGGCCGGAACGGCGACCAGGGGTGGCTCGTGCCCCTCCACTGGGCGGGCAACCACGTCGCCGGCTTCTGGACCGCCGGCAGCAGCGCGACGGTCACGTAGGTCCCGGACGTGAACCGGATCGTGTCGCCGCGGTGCACCGAGATCCGCGAGGGGAAGAACCGGCGGGACTCGGCCCCTGCCGGCGTCGGGAGCCCGTGTGCCACCTCGACGCGGAACGTGGTCGCCCCGCTCGCGGGGCGAGGCCGGACGACGACCACCGCAACCGTGGCGACCAGCGCGACCACCGCCGCCAACGCCAGCCTGGATCTGCCGCTGCGACCCATCCAACCTCCCTGAAGCAGGGCGAGAGTATCGCCACGTTTCGTCCGGGGGAAGAGTGATTCGCGTCACCGGATGGACGTGACGGTGATCCGGGGCTGCGCCGGGCCCGGCGGTTGGCCTAGGCTTTCGATTCCCATGGGAATCACGCGCGAATACCGGAAGGACTGGAGCGGGGCGCTCGGGCGCGACATGGAGCTGCTCCGGTTCGGCGACGCCGGGCTGCCGCTGCTCGCGTTCCCGACCTCGATGGGGCGGTTCTACCAGTGGGAGGACTTCGGCCTGGCCGGCGCCCTGGAGGACAAGATCGGCGACGGCCACATCCAGCTGTGGTGCGTCGACAGCGTCGACGCCGAGTCCTGGTACGACAACGGCAAGCACCCTGCCGACCGCGTTCGGCGGCACCTCGCCTACGAGCGGTACCTGGTGGACGAGCTGATCCCGACGATGCCGGAGCCGCCGGTCGGAACCGGGACCTCGTTCGGGGCGTTCCACGCGGTGCTCCTCGCGCTCCGCCAGCCATGGCACGTGGCGGGGTTCATCGGGCTGTCCGGCGCCTACGACACCAGCCACTGGCTCGAGGGCTACTCGGACGGGGAGACCTACTTCACCAATCCGCCGGCGTTCATCCCCGGGCTGAACGACCCGAGCTATCTCGGGCCGATCCGGTCGTTCACCAAGAAGGTCATCGCGACCGGGCGCGACGACGCCAACTCGGCCGAGTCGATCCTCGTCGGCGAGCAGCTCCAGGAGAAGGGCGTCGACGTGCAGCTCGACGTCTACGACGGGTGGGCCCACGACTGGCCCTACTGGAAGGAGCAGATGCGGCGCTATGTCTGACGGGACAAAGGTCGTCGGCCTGCTCGTCGGCCGGGAGAACACATTCCCGGGGCCGTTCCTCGATGTGGTGAACGAGCGCGGCGCCTCGCGGGGCGTGCGCGCCGAGATGGCGGTGCTCGGCGGCGCGCGCGAGGAGGAGGAGCCGCGGTACGCCGTCATCGTCGACCGCATCTCGCACGAGGTGCCGTACTACCGGGCGCATCTCAAGTCGGCGGCGCTCATGGGAACCGTCGTCGTCAACGACCCGTTCTGGTGGGAGGCCGACGAGAAGTTCTTCGAGTGCACGCTCGCCCGCAAGCTCGGGATCGCCGTGCCGAAGACCGTCGTCCTGCCCAACAAGGAGTACATCCCCGACATCGACCCCACCGTGTCGCTCCGAAACCTGCAGTTCCCGCTCGACTGGGAATCGATCGTCGGCTACACGGGCCTGCCGGCGGTGCTGAAGCCGAACACCGGCGGCGGGTGGAAGGACGTCTCGATCGTCCACTCGATCGAGGACCTGTGGCGCGCGTACGACGCCAGCGGGCAGAAGACGATGATCCTGCAGGAGTTCATCGACTGGGAGGACTACTCCCGGTGCATCTGCATCGGCCGGGAGCACATCCTGCCCATCCGGTACGACCCCCGGCGGGAGTTCCACGAGCGGTACCGAATCGACGAGCCGCTCCCCGACTGGCTGCACGAGGCCTCGGTCGAGCAGGCCCGCACGCTGGTCGACGCCCTCGGATACGACATGGACACCGTGGAGTTCGCGGTCCGGGACGGCGTCCTGTACGCGATCGACTTCCTGAACCCGGCGCCCGACTTCGACAACTTCTCGATCAAGGAGGCCAACTTCGGCTGGGTGCTCGAGAAGATGAGCGACCTCGTCATCTCCTACGCGCTCGGCGAGGCCGAGCCGCCCTGGCGGGGGGAGCAACGATGGTGGCGGTACGTGGATCGGCCGGGCGCCTGAGCCCGGGCGGCGCCGACGCGATCGGCGCGTACCACGACCTGCTGTTCGCGGGCGGGGCGGCCGACGAGAGCGCCGCCGCGCTCCGCTCCGGCCAGGAGGCCCGCTCGCTGGTGTTCGGCTCGCGGCCGCTCTGCATCGCGCTGCGGCCACAGCTCATGTCCCGCTCGAAGTACGCCGCGGCGTGCGCGGCCGCCCAGGGCGTCGAGCGTGCGCTGACGCGCCTGGAGCAGGCGCTGCTCGACGACGCCGACCTGCGCGCCGAGCTCGACCTCGAGCCCGAGGAGGAACGCCTCGCACTGGCCCATCCCGGCTCGAAGCGGTCGTCGCCGTCGATCCGGATCGACGGGTTCTTCTCCGACGAGCTGCGGTTCGTGGAGAACAACGCCGAGTCCCCGGCCGGCATGGCGTACTCGGACACGTTGACCGAGGTCTTCGAGGAGCTCCCGGTGATGCGGTCGTTCCGCAAGCGGTTCCGGGTGCGGGCCCTCCCGGTGGCCAAGCGGCAGACCCAGGCCATGCTCCGGGCGTTCCGGCAGTGGGGCGGGGCCTCGAAGCCGGCGATGGCCATCGTCGACTGGACCGGGGTCCCCACGCTGACGGAGTTCGAGATGTTCCGGGAGCGGTTCGAGCGCGAGGGCATCAAGACGGTGATCTGCGACCCGGCCGAGGTGACGTACAAGCGCGGGAAGCTCCGGGCGGCCGGCAAGCACGTCAACCTCGTGTACCGCCGCGTGCTGACCACCGAGCTGCTCGCTCGCGCGGATGTCGCGGCGCCCCTGACCCAGGCGTACCTCGACGGCAACGTGTGCGTGGTCAACAGCTTCCGGGCCAAGCTCCTGCACAAGAAGATGTCGCTGGCGCTGCTGTCCGACGTCCGCTACGCGCGGCTGTATTCCAAGGAGGACCGGGCCGCGATCCGGCGCCACATCCCGTGGACCCGCAAGGTGCGGGATGGCGCGACCACGCACGGCGGCACGAAGGTGCCCGACCTGTCGGCGTTCGTGCTTGCCAACCGGGAGCGCATGGTGCTGAAGCCGAACGACGAGTACGGCGGCAAGGGCGTCGTCCTAGGGTGGACGGTCGACGACCACGAGTGGGAGCAGACGCTGCACGTCGCGCTGACGCAGTCCTACGTCGTGCAAGAGGCCGTCGAGGTTCCGCGGGAGCCGTTCCCGATGGCGGTCGACGGCGTCGAGATGCTCGACCTGTCGCTCGACGTCGACCCGTACGTGTTCGACGGCAAGCCGTCGGGATGCCTGACGCGGCTCTCGTCCTCGGCGCTGCTGAACGTGACCGCCGGCGCCGGGAGCGTGGTGCCGACCTACGTCGTGGAGGGGGCGAAATGAGCCTGTCGGAGACGCCTGCCTGGCTGACCATCGGGATCGAGGAGGAGTTCCAGATCGTCGACGCCGACGGGGAGCTCCGCGCCCACATCGACGAGCTGCTCGAGGCCGCGACGCCGTTGATGGGCGAGGTGGTCAAGGCGGAGTTCCTGCAGTCCTCGGTCGAGATCGGGACGAAGATCTGCGCCGACACGGCCGAGGCCCGGGACGAGGTGTACCGGGCGCGGGGCACGCTGGCCGACCTGCTGGCCCGGCACGACCTGCGGCTCGCGTCGGCCGGCACGCACCCGTTCTCGCACTGGCAGGACCAGCGGATCACCGAGGGCGAGCGCTACAAGATGCTCGAGGACGAGATGCAGTCGGTGATCCGCGAGCTGCTGATCTTCGGGCTGCACGTCCACGTCGGGATCCCCGACGACGACCTGCGGGTCGAGATCATGAACGAGGCCCGGTACTTCCTCCCCCACCTGCTGGCGCTGTCGACGTCGTCGCCGTTCTGGCTCGGGCAGAACACCGGCCTCAAGTCGTACCGCAGCGTGGTCTGGTCGCGGTTCCCCCGGACCGGCATCCCGCCGGAGTTCTCCTCGTTCGACGAGTTCGAGAATTACTGCCAGCTCCTGCTGAAGACCAACTCGATCGAGGACGGCAAGAAGATCTGGTGGGACCTCCGGCCGCACCACCTGTATCCGACCCTCGAGTTCCGCGTGTGCGACGCGGCGACGCGGGTCGACGAGACGATCTGCATCGCGGCGCTGGTGCAGGCGATCTGCGCCAAGCTGCTGAAGCTCCGACGGGCCAACATGGGTTTCCGGAAGTACCTGCCGAGCTTCATCGCGGAGAACAAGTGGCGCGCCATGCGGCACGGCGTCGACGGGCGCCTCATCGACTTCGGCAAGCAGGCCGAGGTGCCCATGCGCGACCTGGCGCTCGAGCTGCTGGAGTTCGTCGACGACGTCGTGGACGACCTCGGCTCCCGCGCGGACGTCGGGCACGTGCACACCATCCTCGCCGAGGGAACGAGCGCCGACCGCCAGCTCCGCGTGTTCCGCGAGACCGGCGACCTGCGCAAGGTGGTCGACCACGTGGCGGCGGAGACTGTGACCGCGCCGGTCGACTGACCTCGTATCAGGCCGGCTTGGGCTTGCCCTCGAAGACGTAGCGGGCCGGCATGGGGTCGGGAACCTCGTCCTCGGTTCCGTAGGTCACCACGATGACTTGCCTGTCGGCGAGCTGCAGCTGTGTGGGGTCGCCCTCGTACGGCTGGCCGTCGAGGAACACCAGGATCCGCTCGTCGCCGTTGTTCGCGTAGCCGCCCAGACAGTCGGGCGTGAACAGGACGCCCCAGACATCGAACACCTGGCCCAGCGTGAAGTCGCGCGGCTCGCTCGCCTCGATGTGGATGGTCCCCCGGCCGAGGTGCGTGTGGATCTCGGCGAGCGTTCCGTCCACAATGCCGATCCCGATCGGCACCTTGACCGGCTGCCCGTCGACGGACACCACCAGGTTGACGTGGAAGTGCACCTCGAGCGCCTCCGGGCCGAGGGGCGGGAGGCCGATCGCCTCGAGCCGCTCAGGCAGGAACTTCCGCTCCGCCGGCCAGGGCGCGGGGCCGGTGGCCAGGCCGGGCAGTTCCGCGGCCTCATCACACCCCGGCGGCGTCGCCCCGATCGCACTCGTCCCGCCGGACGTGGGCGCCGTGGTCGATCCACTCGTCGCCTGCGTGGTCGCGGAGGTCGTGGCCGGCGTCCCTGACGGCGGCGCGCTCTTGGAGCATGCGGAACCGAGCGCGGCGGCAAGCAGGAGCCCGATCGCCGGCCGGCCGAAGCGGCGGAAGGTCATTCGACGATGCCGAGGTGCTGCAGGAGGTGATACGTGGCCTCGGGGTTCTGCGAGTACACCCAGGCCTCGTGGAGCAGCCCGTCCCGCAGGTGGTACACGGCGACGGAGCGCCCGGTCGCTCGCTCGCCGTCCATGACGCAGGAGTGATCCTCGAGGATGACGGCGTGCTCGTCGGTGACCAGCACGTCGTGCGCCGCGATCGTGTAGGTCCCCTTCGTCCGCTCGGAGAGCGCTTCGAGCAACCGCCGGCCCGCCGCGAGGTCGTTCGTGTGATCGGAATCGGGCGTGATGTGCCAGGTCGCCTCGGGGTGCGACATCTCGAGGAGCGCGAGCAGGTCGCCCTCCGCCGAGCGTTCGTACAGCGCGAGCAGCCGTTCGCGGATCGCAGCGGAATCGGTCATGGGTCCTCTCCCTCCGAAGCCGGTCAGCGGAGCGCGGCCTCGAGGCGCTGGAGCGTCGCGGCGTCCGAGCCGAACAGCGCCGCCACTGCCGTGTCGTCGCCCGCCACCCGGCCGACTGCCGCGTCGTCCCGCCCCGCGGCCCAGGTTCGCATGGCCTGGAGGAACCCGTCGGCGTCCTCGGGCGTGTCCCACGTCGTGTTCAACAGCACCGCCGAGTGGTCGCCGTCGGACCAGGCGCGGTACTGCCCGCCACCCCAGCCGTCGGCCGCGAGCTGCGCGTCGCCCCGGTCGAGGTGCAGCGCGAGCGCCTCGAGCAGCCACTCCTCCCCCGTCTCCATCACGTCGAGGTCCTTCCAGCCGGCGCCGAGCGCGGGGCCGAGGTCGGGCGTGTCCATCTCGACCGGGTGATCGTCCGGCCACCGCTCCGGGTGGATGACCTGCTCGGTGGACTCGGGGAACGTCTCGATCGCGGCGTTCACCTCGTCGAGGCCATCCGCGGAACGGACGGCGCCGATGAAGACCGGCCCGTCGACGTACGGCCAGATCTCGAGCTGGTAGACGAACGGCGGCACCTCGTCGGGACGTCCGCCCCCATCGCCGCCGAGGGCGAGCTCAACCTGTTCCTGCATCGTGAAGAACTGCGTCACCACCTGTGTGGAGAAGTAGACGGCGCTTCCCTCCACCGCCCCGACCGCTGCATCGAGCCGTTCGTCGTCACACGCGTCCTCGAGGTCGTTGAGGCGTTCCAGGTGGTAGTGCTGGTCGTCGTCCGCGTGCGTGAGCTCGTGCGCCAGCGTGAAGCGCTCGTACGGGCTGGGGTCCTCCGTGCCGATGAACACGAGCTCGCCGGTCCCCGGGTCGTAGTACCCGATCACTTGGCTCCCGAGGAACGACGTGTACGCCTCGCGCAGGCTGGTGCCGTCGGGGATCACGCCGACCGTGGACCACGCGAGGGAACGCCGAGCCATGAGGTCCTCCGGGTAGGAGTGGTCGACGGACTGCTCGAGGCCGCCGACGAGCTCCTCGTGGGTGACGGCGTCGACCGCGACCGGCTCGACGTAGTCGAGGCCGCGGACCTGCTCGACCTGATCCTCGACCTCGGAGATCGCCGCGTTGGCCGGAGCTGCGTCCGGCGGCGGCTGGGGCGGCTGGGGGGGCCGGACACACAGCCGCTGTTGGACGGCGGCGGCGGATTGGTCGCCCGCCGTGGCCGCAGGCAGCATGAAGACCTCGGGCGCTCCCGTCGGGCTCGGCGCCGTGGTGGGGCCGGTCGTCGGCTCACCGCTGGTGGTCGGGCCCGTGGTGGGCTCCGACGTTGCGATCGTGCCGAGCGACGGCGTCCCCTCCGGCGGCGTGAGGGCCGAGGTGCACGCCGCCATCGCGAACGCGACCAGCGCCGCGGCCACCCCCCGGAACCGGCGCATCAGGCGGGCGGGCCGGCCCGCCGGTCGTCACCCGACCCGGCGTCGGTGCGCGGGCCCTCGTCCGGCGACTCCGCAGTGCGCGGGCCGTCGTCCGGTCGCACGGATTCCGCCGCCGGCACATCGCCGGCAGGTTCCAGCTCGGATGGTTCCTCGGTGGACCGGTCGGCGACTTCCTCCGGCGCCGCGGAGTCGACCGCTTCGGCGGGTCGTTCCGCTTGGGCGGCGGGTTGCACGACCTCCGCGTCCGCGGCGGCAACGCTCGCAGCAGCCCCGCCGTTCCCGGCCACCGCCGGGGCTGCCGGCTTGGGGGAACGGACCCGTGCGGCCCGTGCGCGGGGCCCGGGGACCAGCACCGAGACGACCGCCACGAGGGTCGCTGCGATCGAGATCGCGATCGACGTCTTGACCAGGTCCTCGCGCGCGAGCAGGTTCCCCTTCGCCTGGAACCACCCGGCCAGGAGCAGCAGCACGAAGGCGATGGCGTAGAGCCAGATGCGCCCGCGCGGACCGCGTTCGGCCCGGACGGGCCGTGACATCGGGCTTCCGGTCGTCGCGCTCATCTAGAGTCGCTCGGCGAGGTACCCGACGAGGTTGTCGATCGGGAGGCGTTCCTGCTGCATGGAGTCGCGCTCCCGGACGGTGACCTGCGCGTCGTCGAGCGAGTCGAAGTCCACCGTCACGCAGAACAGCGTCCCGACCTCGTCCTGCCGGCGGTACCGGCGGCCGATCGAGCCGGCGTCGTCGTAGTCGGTCATCCACTCGGGCTTGACCAGGTCGAACACCCGCCGGGCCTCCGGGACCAGACGCTCGTTCCGGGACAGCGGGAGCACCGCGACCTTCAGCGGGGCGAGGTCCTTGTGGAACCGCATGACGGTCCGCTTCTCGGTCCCGCCCTTGGCCGTCGGCGCCTCCTCCTCCGTGTACGCGTCGCACAGGAACGCGAGCAGCGCGCGGTCGCACCCGGCCGCCGGCTCGATCACGTACGGCAGATAGCGTTCGTTCTGCTCCTGATCGAAGTACGAGAGGTCCTCGCCGCTGGCCTTCGCGTGCGCCTTGAGATCGAAGTCGGTCCGGTTGGCGATGCCCTCGAGCTCGCCCCATTCCGTGAACGGGAACGCATACTCGACGTCGACCGTGCGCTTGGAGTAGTGGCTGAGCTCGTCGGCCTCGTGCTCCCGCAGGCGGAGGTTCTCCTTGCGGATACCGAGGTCCGTGTACCACTGCATGCGCTGGTCGATCCAGTACTGGTGCCATTCCTCGTCGGTGCCCGGCTTGCAGAAGAACTCCATCTCCATCTGCTCGAACTCCCGCGTGCGGTAGATGAAGTTCCCCGGCGTGATCTCGTTGCGGAACGACTTGCCGATCTGCGCGATGCCGAACGGGATCTTCTTGCGGCTCGTCGCCTGGACGGTGACGAAGTCGACGAACATCGCCTGCGCGGTCTCGGGGCGCAGGTACACGGCCGCGGCGTCGTCCTCGACCGGGCCCATGTGCGTCTTGAACATGAGGTTGAAGTGGCGCGGGTCCATGAGCTTGCCGCCGTCGTTGGGGCACTTCAGCTCGCTTACGTCCATGCCCGGCAGGTAACCGTCGAGGTGGTCGAGGCGGAACCGCTGGTGGCACTCGGTGCACTCGACGAGCGGGTCGGAGAACGACTCGACGTGGCCGCTCGCCTCCCACACGCGCGGTGACATGAGGATCGAGGCATCGAGGCCGACCACGTCATCGCGCAGCTGGACCATGGAACGCCACCACGCGTTCTTGACGTTGCGCTTGAGCTCGACGCCGAGCGGGCCGTAGTCCCAGCAGGAACGCAGCCCGCCGTAGATCTCGCTCGACTGGAAGACGATGCCCCGGCGCTTGGCCAGGGACGTGATGGCTTCCATGAGGTCAGCCATGGGGAAGGTCTCCTCTCTCTCCCGGCCGGTGGCTCCGGCCGCTGGCGTGAACGCCCATGGTACCGGCGACTGGTGGAACGGCCAGTCAAGGCGGTTCCGGATCTTCGGCGACTCGCCCGGCACCCACGCAAATTGAAACCACGCTGGTACTGCCGCTGACACCTGTCCTGCGAGATCGTGACGACGGCATCGGTGCGCCCCGCGCCGGGGCCGAGCCCGCACCCGCCCGCGATTGAATCCGGAGTCCCGCATGAAGAAGCTGATCCTGCTCGTCACAGCCGTCCTGGCGACCGTCGTGTCCGCGCCCGCAGCTCAGGCGAGCGGGCCGGGTGGAGGCACGATCCAGACACCCCGAACCCAGGCCAACGTCGCGGTCGGGAGGGTTCCCGTCACCGTCCAGGTGTCGCCCGGCCTGGTCGGCACGCGGGCCGGGATCTTCACCGTCCCGGGCTGGTCGCTCCGACTCCAGGATCAGCCACGCGGCTCGTTCGACTACGACCTGTTCCGAATCCCGAGCAGGACCTTCACGATCCACGCCCCCGCGCCTGTCCACGCCGGCAGGTACACCATCCGGATCAACCGGGACGGCCGGGACCACTCTGGGATCGCGCAGGTGCGCGTGACATTCCGGCACTTCGAGGTGGGCAGGCTCCGGGCCACGCCGGGCACCTTCTTCCCGCTTATCCACGACGGCTACAGGGACTGCACCACGATCAACTGGTTCCAGGCCCTGCCCGGCCGTGCCACGATGCAGGTCATCGGCAAGGGCCAGATCCAGCTGGGCCACCGGAGCGCCGGCTCTTCACACGAGAAGTGGTGCGGCGCCGTGGGTGGGCACCGATTGGGCACGGGCACGTACCAGGTGCGCATCCGGGCGGTCGACGACATGGGCACCACGACCGCTTCCTCCGGCATTCTGCACGTCGCGATCAGGACGGCCCATCTCACCAGGACGTGGTCGGTCACCCAGAGCGGTGGCGACACCCTGGGATATCACACGTACAAGCAGCCGTGCGACTACTACCGCAACGCCATCGAGTCCGGCGACGCGCTCATCGACTGCCGTGGCGGCGGTGTCGGCTCGCTCTTCTGGAAGGTTCCGCTCCGCAGCGACTACGCGATCGGCCGCTACCACTACACGGTGACCGGCAGTTACCGGTTTCGATCTGCGACGGGCACAACAGCGGGACAGTACTCACACCTGAACGCACAGCCGAAGTACGTGATGGTGGAGATCGGTCAGCGGAACTCCTGGCTGGAGATCGTCAAGGTCGTCCTCCGGTTCCACCTCGAAACCACCGTGTAGGGAGAACATCGAGCGGATCGTTCCGATGTCTTCCCTCCATACGACGGCGGGAGGAATGGCGCCCGGTCAATCTTGACCATTGACGGGTTTCTCCGGACGTTCATAGGCTGCGGTCGCTCGTCGTCGAACCTTGAGGAAAAGGACGAGTCAGGGGGGGCTCCCGTGAGAGGTGCTCGCAGCTTCGTCACGCTGACCGCCGCGTTCGGCCTGGTGTCGATTGCGCTCGTTCCGGCAGTGGCCTCATCCGCTCTCACCGCCGGTCACGAGCGCGCCGGCACCGCCAAGGCCGTGTTCCGAGCCACGCGCGCCGGTCGCGTCCCTCCACCCCCCTCCGCGACCCATCTGCGCCTGTCCGGGTTCAGGACCATCCCGGGACCGTCCACATGCACCGTCGATCGGGAGAGGGCCCGAAGGGGGGCGGCCTGATGCGGTATCAGGGACGGCTTGCGTTCGCGGCAGCAGCCGCGGTGATCGCTGCCCTGCTCGTTCCCGGGCCCGTTGCGTCCGCCGGGGGAAGGGCGACGGCCGCAGGGACGCAGCTCGACCTCACGGGTGCCGGTCGCCTGCTCGTCGAACCCGTTACGGGCGACCTGTTCGCCTCCGGAGGGGAACACGTGGACGTGCTCGACGCGGAGGGCAACCTGCTGAAGTCGTTCGGCGGGTTCTCGCATGCCTCGGGCATGGCGACGGCAAACGGGAAGGTCTACGTCGCGCAGTCCGACGAGACCGCACTGGGCGTGATCGACCCTGCGGACCTCGACCAGCCGGTCGAGTTCGTCGACGTGGGCGAGACGCTCGTGCACTCCCCCAACACCGAGACCTCGATCGCCTTCGCGGGAGGCCGGATCTGGTTCAAGGGGAACTCCTGCGCCAACGGTGTGCTGCGATCGCTGGACGTGGCAACGAACGACCTGGTCAGCCACTCGGCGGCCGCTCCGCTCGGATGCCCGATGCTGCTCTCGACCCCGGCCGCGCCCAACCTGCTTGCGGTGGTCGCCACCAAGGATGAAGCCAGCAGCGAGTCGGTTCGGATGGTGGACGTCTCGGCGGACGCGCCGGTGCAGAAGTGGCAGGCGCAGCCCCTGCGGCACCAGTCGATCGACGGTGCGTTCTCTCCCGACGCCTCGCAGCTCCTGCTGACCGATGAGAACTTCGTCCAGCCGCTGTTCGTCTCGAATGGACGGGAGGCCTTCCATGACTCGTTCCGCTCTCCGGTGGAAGGGCTGGCCGTGACCTCGCCGGGCGCCCCGAAGCAGGCGGACGCGGTCGTCCTGCAGCCGCCGGCCGGCAACCCCGACGTCTGGCTGGATCGGCTGCCCGGCGGCAGCCTGCTCTCCACCCTGTCGTTCCCCGACTACGTCGATCCCGTTCGCCACGGCGTCGCGTTCACCCCGGACGGCTCGCGGCTCTACGTGATGACCTACCGCGTTCCGGAACCGCACTATGCGGTGCAGGTCGTGGACACGCCCCTGAAGCCCGGATCGTTCATCACCGCCTCGGTGCGCCCGGAGACGCAGCTCCCCGGCGGTGACGTGACGTTCAGCGGGGAGCTGACAACCGCGATCGGACCGGTCGGCGGGCTCCAGCTCTCGGTCACCCGGAGCCTCGGCACCGCCGTGCAGGAGACCAGGACGCTGACCATCGGGTCCAGGGGCCAATTCAGCTGGCACGACGCGATTCCCGAACAGGCCGGCACGTATACGTATGCGGTCTCGTGGTCGGGCGACGACGACCGTCGAGGAACCGTCGCTTCCGAGGTCCTGTTGGCAGTCCGTGGCGAGGCCACGCTCTCAATGGCCGCCGCGGACACCCATCCGGAGATCGGCGACACGGCACGGCTCCGAGGTGTCCTGCGGTCGAAGGGCGGGCCCGCCATCGGCGACGCGTCGATCCACATCTCCGAACAGGCGCCGGGGGCCACCGGATTCCACCCCGTCGGAACCGTGACAACCGGGCCCAACGGGACGTTCGCCTTCTCGAGGGTGGTCCCCGCCCCCGGCACGTACCGATGGTCGGCGTCGTTCGCCGGGTCGCGGATCTACCTCCCCACGAGCACGGGCGCGCCGGCTCACCTGGCCGTGTCGAAGCGTCACACGACCCTGGAGGTGACGGTCACCCCAAGCACCGTCACCTACGGTGGCGGCGTCGACATCCACGCCCACCTCGGGTCGTTCGCCGATACCGCGAACCACGCGATCGCGCTCGCGGTGCGTTCGCCGGGCGGGACGCGGCATCAGCTCGCCTCGGGAACGCTCGACCCGAGCGGGTCCTTCAACTTCCACTGGGCGACGCCGCAGCAGAACTCGACCATCTACGCCAGGTGGACGGGCGACGACCAGTACGCGCTCACCGAGACGTCGCGGAGCGTGCGGGTTCGGGCGATCGTCGGCGGGCAGATGATCGCGGCGGACGGCAGGAACGGGATCTACGCGGTCTACCGGTACGACTCGAACTGCCCGACGCACGGGACCAACTGCGCCGAATACCAGATCCACGTCACCCCGGCCCACTCCGACGGGAACCTCGACGTGGCCGTCGACATCTTCGACCAGGGAGCGTGGCACCGACTCGGGAGCGACCGATTCCACGAGCTGGGGTCCGACAGCACGATCGTCATCATCTTCCCGTTCAACCAGAATGCGATCGGACTCTCGTTCCGGACGCAGGCGTCGTTCGAAGACTTCGACCACGCCACCGGCGTCGCGCCGTGGGCCTACTTCCAGATCACCGGCTCGACCGGCGTCGGCGGCCCCTCGACCGGACGCCTCCCATCGATGCCGAAACTCGTTGCTTCGCCTTCAGGGTCGTGATCCTCGAGCCGCAGTACAGCTCAGACGCTGATCGTGGGCGACGGGCCCCTGTCAGGCTTCGTCGACGATCAGGTCGCCGTCGACCGTGAGCTGGTCGACGATGCCCACCACGATCGAGCGGACCGGGGCGGTCGTCGTTCCGATCACCTGGCGGGCGGAGTTGCCTTCGTCCACGATCAGGACCGTCTCGCCGGCGCCCGCGCCGACCGTGTCGACGCAGATCAGGTAGGTACCGTCGGGCTCGCCGTCCGGGCCGAGCAGGTCACAGGTCAGCAGGCGCCGGCGGTCGAGCGCCTCGTGGTTGATGGTCGAGACCACCGTGCCGACCACGCGACCGACCTTCACAGCTCCGCCACCTGGTCGACGATCCCGACGATGGCGTGGTCCACGGGGACGAACCGTTCCGGCAGTGCCTCCGCCGCCTCGCGCGCGCTGACGAAGTAGACGAGCTCGCCGGGGCCGGCCATGTGGACGGCGTCGGCGGCGACGACCGGCGAACCCGACGGTTCCTGGTGCCGGTCGAGCGGCTGGATGATGAGGAACTTCACGCCCTCGAGGCCCACAGCCTTCTCGGTCGCCACCACCGTTCCGATCACGCGCGCCAGCTGCACGGTGCCTCAGCTTCCCTTCTTGGGGGGACGGCGTGTCGACGAGGTGCTCGTGGATCGCTTTGCGGTCGTCCGCGTGCTCGTGCGGCGCCGCGGCGGCGGCGTTGGCGGCTGCATGCGTTCGCGCGCCTCGGCGAGCGTGCCACCCGTGCCCGGCTGGGGGCGGTCGCCCGCGGGGGGCGACTGCGGCGGCCCCGCGGGACCACCGTCGTCCTTGGAGGCCCCCCGGACCCGCTCGGCGAAGTTGGGGTCCGCATCGAGGTTCTCCCGCATCTCGGCGTGGAGCTGCGCGATGACCACGTCGGTCACGCTCGATTCCCCCACCCGCGCCCGACCGGCCTCGACGGCCGTCTCCACCTCGGCGACCTCGCCACCGAACAGCACGTAGCCCTTTCCTCCGAGGTCGTCGGCCAGTCGAAGCTCGCGGATCGCCACACGCGCCGCCTTGACGCCGGCATCGGCCGCCCGGATCACGGAGGCAACGGTGGCCGTCTCGACCACGCCGAGCGCCTCACCACCGTCGTCCGAGGCGGCCCGGCGAACGCCCCCGATCGACGCCACGACCGCCGGATGCACATCGGGGAGGAACACCTCGTCGAAGACCGACCCCGACCCGGCCATCCGGCCGGCGTCGAGCGCCTCCTCGACGTCCGCGGTCAGGCCGCCGACCAGCACCAGGAAGCGCCCGGGGTGCACCGTCCCCGCCCGGATGACGTCCAGGGGGGAGCGCTTCGCCATCGCATCGCCGGCCGCGATGCCGCGCGCGATCGAGTTGAACTCGAGCAGCCCGATCGCAGGGTTCAACCGACTGACCTCACCGTCACACGATCCGCAGCGCGCCGACGACCGTGATCCGCCGCTCGCGCGAGAAGGTCCGCGGCCGGGTCAGCCCGTCCCCCGTCGGGGACGCGATCGAGAACGAGGTGAACCCCTCGCCGCCCTCGCCGAGCCCGGAGAAGTTCGGCCCGTTCGCCACGAAGATGGAGCAGTTCATCGCCCGGCCCATCCGCGTGATCGCATCGACGTTCGTCGAGTGGATCGACGCCGTGTGGCGGAACCCGTGCTCGGACTTCACCGCCAGGTCGATCGCCGCGTCGACGGTCGACACGCGCGTCACCGGCATGACCGGCATCATCTGCTCCGTCCAGACCAGGTTGTGCTCGTTCGGGACCTCGGCGACGACCAGCTTGACCTCGGGCCCGGCCCGGACCCCGATCTCCGCCAGGATCACCGACGCGTCCTTGCCGATGAACTTCGGGTTGATGTGCCCCGGCTTGTTCGGGGGCCCCATCTCCGTGAAGATCACCCGCTCCAGCCGCCGGAGCTCGTGTTCCTTCAGCACGTACGCGCCGTTGGCGGCCATCGCACGGACCAGCCGGTCGGCCACCGACTCGACCACGATCGTCGTCTTCTCGTCGGTGCAGATGACGTTGTTGTCGAACGAGGCCCCGCGAACGATGTCCCGCCCGGCCTTGTCGACGTCGGCGGTCTGGTCGACCACCGCCGGCGGGTTGCCCGGCCCGGCGGTGACGGCCCGCTTGTCGGTCTTCAGTGCCTCCCGAACGACGGCCGGCCCGCCGGTGACGAGCAGCAGCCGGACGTTCGGGTGGTGCATCAGCTCCTTGGCGCTGTCGATCGTGGGCGTCGGGATCGCCGTGACCAGGTTGGCGGGCCCGCCTGCCGACGCGATCGCCCGGTTGATCAGCCGGACGTTCTCCGCGGACGTCTTCTTGGCGTTCGGATGCACGTTGAACACCAGCGAGTTGCCCGCCGACAGGATCGAGATCGAGTTGTTGATGATCGTGGAGGTCGGGTTGGTCGTCGGCGTGATCGATCCGACGACGCCGAACGGCGCGAACTCGGTGACCATCATCCCCAGCTCGCCGGTGTAGGCCTCGACCTCGAGGTCCTCGGGCCCCGGCGCCTTGGTCGTGACCAGGCGGTTCTTCACGATCTTGTCGGCGACCCGGCCCAGGCCGGTCTCGGCGTGCGCCATCTCGGCGAGCCGCTCGTTGTGCTCGAGCATCGAGGAACGGATCGCGGCGATGATCGACTTGCGCCCGCCGAGCCCGACGCTCCGGTACTCCTCGAAGGCGACGCGCGCGGCCTCGACCGCGTCGTCGATCGTCGGGAAGATGCCGTCGCCGAGCTCCGCCTCGGCCGACGCCGAGACCTCCGCCGAGCCGCGCAACCCGGCGCCGGTCGGCCCGGCCTCGCCGATGCGCCGGCGGACCCGCTCGATGATGTCCTGGATGTCCTGTTGAGACAGCGTGCTGCCCATCGCTCACCCCACCCGTGGCCGTGCGATCAACACACGGCCCGTCACTTGTGGAACTTCTCCTCGCCGCCGACTTCCCACGTGTCGACGATCGCCATGATCACGGCGTCGCACGGCCGGTCCCGCGTGGACTCGGTCTGGCGCGCCGACGAGCCGGTCGCCACCATCACGACCTCGCCCACGCCGGCGCCGACCGCGTCCGCGGCGACGACGAACGACCCCGTGTCCTCGTTCTCCACGTCGAGGTACCGCACGACGAGGAACTTCAGCCCCTCCATCGAGGGTTCCTTGCGGCTCGCGACCAGGGTCCCGGCCACCCGTCCAAGGAGCACTGTGTGGCTCTCCTTCCGATCTCGGAATCCACGAACCCGGATCCGCCGGCGGCGAACGCACCGTTCCCGTCGACGGCCGGGGTCCGGCGGCCGCCCGCTCAGGGCGACGGCGGCCGCCGGATCCGGAGCCCCCCTCCTAGGAGGCCTGTCCCATCTCGCCCTCCGCCTCGTCGCGGCGGCCGAGCGGGAGCACCAGGTCGATGTTGGCGTGCGGCCGGGCGATGACGTGGGTCGCGATGATCTCGCCGACCTTCTCCGCGTTCTGGATGCCGGCCTGCACCGCGGCCTTCACCGCGGCGACGTCACCCCGCACGATCGCCGTGACGTAGCCGCCACCGGTCTCCTCGTAGCTCACGAGCTCCACCTTCGCGGCCTTCACCATCGCGTCGGCGGCCTCCACCATCGCGGCGAAGCTCCGAGCCTCGATCATCCCCAGCGCGTCTGCCATGTCCGTTCTCTCCCTTCCTCGAACTCCCCCGCCGGACCCGCCACCCGGCGTCCCGGCGACACCAGAACTCAGGTCCTCAGGCGCTCCGGCCGGTCACCTCGCGGCCTTCGAGGCCCTCGAGCGCGGCGACCGCGGCCTGCCAGCCGACGTCGATGTCCTGCTCCTCGCCGCCGAGGTAGATCCGCCCGTTGGAGCCGACCGACCGAACCTCCAGCACGTTGATCTCCGCGGACTTCTCCGCCTCGTTCGCGGCGAGGGCCGCGTACGCGGCCGGCTCGCACTCCATCACGTACAGGGTCTGCCCGCCCAGGATCATCTGGCCGTGCCGCGTCCGGTTGATCAGCTGGGCGTGGTGGTCGGTGATCCGCCGCACGATCTGGCTCGACAGGATCCGCGGCTTGATGCGGTCGGTCTCCTTCGCGCCGATCTGCTCCAGGATCTCCGCTCCCGCCGCCCGGGCGTCGGCCTGCTCGCTGGAGTGGATCTCGAGCATGCCGTAGTACCGCTCGATGATCTGCATGCCCGGCGTGACGTTCGTCGACTTGAGGGCGATGTCGGTCAGCCGGTTGATCTCGATTCCCGGCGAGATCTCGACGTACAGCGACGCGTCGCCCGGCAGGGGAAGGAACCCCTGCGCCACCGTTCCCAGGAACGCGGCGTACTGCGGCTGGAGGCTGTCCAGGAAGCAGTACGCCCGCAATTCGATGCCGTTGGTCACGCAACCCCCTTCCGCTGTCCACGCTGCTCGCCCACGATCTGCACGCCCGCGCTCGCGCCGATCCGCGTCGCGCCGGCGGCGATCATGTCCCGCACGTCCTCGAGCGTCCGGATGCCGCCGGCCGCCTTGACGCCCAGCTTCGGCCCGACGGTCTCCCGCATCAGCAGAACGTCCTCGACCGTCGCGCCCGAGGGCCCGTAGCCGGTCGAGGTCTTCACGTAGTCGGCCTTGCCCTCCTTGGCGAGGTGCGAGGCGACGACCTTCTCCTCGTCGGTGAGGTAGGTGGCCTCGATGATCACCTTGTTGAGCGCCCCGGCCTCGTGGCACGCGTCGGACACCTTGCGGATGTCCTCGCGCACCAGGTCGTACATCCCGCTCTTCACGGCCCCGACGTTGACGACCATGTCGATCTCGCGGGCGCCGTCGCGGATGGCCTTGCGGGTCTCGAACGCCTTCACCTCGGACGGCGTCGCCCCGAACGGGAACCCGACCACGCTCGCCACCCGGACGCTGGAGCCCCGGAGACGCCCGGCGCACCGGCGGACCCAGAACGGGTTCACGCAGACCGAGGCGAACCCGAACTGCCTCGCCTCGTCGCACAGCTTGTCGATGTCGTCCTGCGTGGCGTCGGGCTTCAGGAGCGTGTGGTCGATGTACTTTGCGAGGTCGGTCGGGACATTCGCCCCGTCGCCGTGGTAGCTGATGCGGCCGGCGCCCGTCCCCACGATGCCCCGGACCTTGTCCGAGCAGTGGGCGGCGCACGAGCCCCCGCAGTCCGCGCAGGCGTCGCCGGGACCGACCGACCGTCCACCGAGGACGGCCACGACCTCCCGGGTCACCGCCTCGATGAGGTCTTCTCTGGTGCTCACCTGGAACTCCCTCCTGGAACACCTGCCGCGTGTCCCGCGTACCGGCGTTCGATCTCCGTGATCTTGTCCACGCGCCGCGCGTGGCGCCCCTCGCCCCACCCGGTCGAGAGCCAGGCCTGCACGATCTGCAGGGCCAGCGCCTCGCCGAGGAGGCCCGAGCCGAGCGCGAGCACGTTCGCGTGGTTGTGCTCCCGGCTGTTCCGCGCGGACGAGATGTCCCAGCACGTCGCCGCGCGGATCCCCGGAACCTTGTTGGCCGCCATGGCGGAACCGATGCCGGCCCCGTCGACGACGATGCCCCACCGGCACGTCCCCTCGGCGACGAGCCGGGCGACGGCTTCGGCGAAGTCGGGATAGTCGACCGACTCGGTCGAGTGGGTGCCGACGTCGCGCACGGCGAAGCCGTGCGCGCGGAGGTCGGCGGCGATGCGCTCCTTGAGCGCATAGCCGCCGTGGTCGGCGCCGAGCGCGACGTCGCCGCGCCCGCCGCCCCCCGACGAAACCGGCGCGGCAGGCCGCGCCGGTTCCGACACCGATGCCCCGGCCTCCGGCAGGCCGCCCTCGGCGACGAGCGCCGAGACGACCTGCGCCACCACCGCCCGTACCTCGTCCTCTGACGGCTGCCGGTCGCTCATTCGGCACCTCCGATCGCGGAGGCGCCACGAGGTGCGGGCGGCTGCATGGCCACCCGATACTCGTATCGTTCGCTCACGAAGAGCAAACGCGTGGACTCGATGACCCGGTCGTCGGGCGTCCAACTGATGCGCTTCACCACCAGCACCGGCTCTTTCCAGCACAGTGGGATCCGAAGCTTGGAATTCACGTGACTTGAAGTCGCGGCCGCACTGACCCTATAGTGAGTCGTATTAATTTAAATCATACCAACATGGTCAAATAAAACGAAAGGCTCAGTCGAAAGACTGGGCCTTTCGTTTTAATCTGATCGGCACGTAAGAGGTTCCAACTTTCACCATA
>JADMIO012791276.1_pt1 | contig 79412 bp, 73 predicted proteins | sample 8958161 | NCBI WGS metagenome assembly JADMIO01 (sample SAMN16585339, study PRJNA669376) | soil metagenome | isolation source: Crop rotation soil | place: USA: Cullars Rotation, Alabama | collected 2011 | reverse complement strand
CTTTCCCGTTTGACCGGTGAACACGCGATCGACGATGCGAAGCTGCGGCGCGGCGCCACTGGCGGCGCCAGCCGTATCGGCGGCGACGACGGCGTAGCCGTCCATCGCTGCCCGCGCGAAAGGCGGGACGTCGAGGGCCGAGGAAACGCTGGCCGCGGCGACGCGCCCGGCCGCGCGCTCGAGCTCGATGCGCTCGGTGCGTGCGATCGGCCGCACCGCGGCCGCAAGGCGCTGTCGCGCCTCATCGAGCGAGATCGTCGAGGTGAACGGGCGCATCGGGCTGAATCAGCGAACCGCGGCGTGCCGGGATCGCCGCGACCTAGCGGAGTGCATCCATTGAATCACCACCACGACGTGAACCGCAGAGTGCCGCGGAGCGCGCCGAGAAAGAGAATCACACGATGATGACAACTGACAACCAGCAACGCCGAGACTGCGGATATTCGAAATGATCAGAGAGTTCCCGCGCGCTTTGCGCCGTGGTGGTCATTCATCCGATGCACGCGCCGCACGGGCAAGGAGCAAAACGCGCACGCTTTCGGCAATCGCTCCTTTACCTGGTGCGCCCGCGCCCTTCGGCACGCTTGCGATTCAGACCGCATCATCGCGTCGCTTCCCGCACCAGGTGGCCGAGTTCCGGGATCAGCAGCCGTTCCATGGCCAGGCGCACCGCCGCCTCCGAGCCCGGCAGGGCGGCGACGATGCGGCCGCAGATGAGACCGGCGCAGGCGCGGCTCAGCATCGCGGCGGCGCCGATCTGCTCGTAGCTGAGCATGCGGAACAGCTCGCCGAAGCCGTCGAGGCGCTTGTCGAGCATCGCCGAGACCGCCTCGTAGGTCGTGTCGCGCGAGGTGATGCCGGTGCCGCCCGTCGTGATGATTGCCTGCACGCCGGGCGCCGCCAGTTGCCGCTCGATCGCGCCGCGCACCATCTCCGCATCGTCGCGCACGATTGTGCGCCCGACGATGCCGTGGCCGGCGGCGGTGAGCAGCTCGACGATCGCAGCGCCGGCCGTGTCGGTTTCCGCCGTGCGCGTATCGCTGATGGTGACGACGTAGCAGCCGACCGAACGCGGCGCCAGTTCCTTGTGTTCGAGATGCCCCACGCCTGGCATTCTATCAACCCCCGCACGGGTCGTGCTAAACTCAGAGTTTCGTTCGGTCTCATCGCCGCGCCCTTAGCTCAGTTGGATAGAGCGTCTGGCTACGAACCAGGAGGTCGCAAGTTCGAGTCTTGCAGGGCGCACCAACTTGATCCCATTTACGCACTACGTTTTGCCGGTACACCTCCTTGCGGTGGATGTTGGGTCCAACTAGCCTGGTTGGGTCCAACAATCAGGTCGAGTCCAACCCGTGACGCCGCATCACGGCGGTATTCCAGCTCTTGATCGGTATGAGCGTACCGATCCGTCGTTTTCAGACTCGAGTGGCCGATCCAGAGCTTTTGCAGATCCGCGGGCGTGCCGTTCTTCCGCAGTAAGGTCACCCGCGAATGCCGGAACGCATGCAACCCCGCCTTTGGAATTCCGAGCCGCTCCAACAGCGGGTGCAACACCCGCCGCCGGATGTTTCCCGCTGACAGCGGCGAGCCGTTGCGAGCCTCGAACACCCGCGTCCGCGGTTCGGACGCGACGTGCTCGCGCAACAGCGCGCTCAACGCCGGATCGATGTCGATCTCGCGCACGGCGTTTTCGGTTTTGGGTTCGAGCTCATGCCCGCGCCAGACCGAACGTCGCACGTAGATCACGCCGCTCTCCAAATCGAGATCGTCGACGTGGAGTCCGGCCGCTTCCCCGATCCGCATACCTGTTCCGGCCAGCAGCGCAAACAAGACACGATAGCCCTTCGGCGCCGCTTCGATGATCTGGCGCAGCTGTTCCTGAGTGAAGTACCGCTGTTTCGGGCGATTGGGTTTCCCCAAGTCCAACTCCCAGGTCATCCACACCTTCCGACCCAGCACGAGTTTCACGACCCCGACGATGTTGAGCACCGTCTTGCGGCTCAAGCAGTAGGTCTTGATCCGCGTCCCGTTCGCCCGACGTCGTTCAAAGGTCGTTCGCTTGAGATCCGCGACGAATTCCTGCACTGCTGTTTCCGTCACGGCCTCGAGAGGCCAGGCGCCGAAGCGTGGGAGGACATGCTTCCGGAGATGGCCCTCCATCGTGGCCACCGGTCCCGGCTTTCCGTCCGTCCAGGCCTTGTGGTTTTTCCGACACCACTCCACACGCTCCTGGAAGGTCCTGACCAGTCGCGGCCGGACGGACTGTTCCAAGTGTTCCGGTTCATTGACGCCCGCCGCGCGAACGATCTCGGCCGCTTTGCGAGCCGCTTCCGGTTTGGTAAGTTTCTCCTTTCCGACGGCCGGACCCACGGGCACGGATTTGCGAAGCCGTTTCCGCTGTCCGGGCACATCGACGTAAAACCGCACATGCCAGGTCTTCCCCTTCCGAACGATCTGTCCGCTCTGTCCTGATCTTCGACGCATGGACCGCATGTCCTTTCGTCGTTGATCCGGCGCAACCAGGGGCATTGTAAACCCCTGCGTCGGCTCAGGCAGCCCGAACGGAAGCCAGAGCTGCACGGCGGCGACCCGCGGGCCAAGAGCCCAATCGTCCGCGCCAATCCCATGGAATGACGCGAGGCAGACCGGCGCCTTGTGCCCGATGCTCGAAAATGACGATCGCGGAAGGAAATGGGGCCGGCGTGGTTGCGCCGACAAAGGTGAGGCGTCCACGCAGCAGGCGGATCTCGCGCGCCCGCATCACATGGTCCTGCCACCACGTGGTGTCGGTTCGAACGGGGAGCAGGCCGACGACCCGTGAGCCCCGAACGCTCTCGCGCAACGCCTTCTCCGTCCAGAGGCCGATCTGCCGGCCGTAGGGAGGATTCATCCAACAGGTGCCGGTCCACCGTTGCCGCAAGGCGTTATGGGACGGCGCGAAGTACGCGTGGCATTTGCGGGTAGACCGCGTGGCGCACACGTCGAGCGTGAATCGAAATTCGCGATGGAGGACCGCGAACAGGTCCGGTGGCGTCTCCCAGGTCGTGCGTTTGCTGCTGAAGAGGGCACGAGGAAGCGTCATGTCAGCGATCCAGAGAGAGTTGATCCGGTAAATCTGGCGCCGCCGCAGGTGTCTGAACCCGATCGGGCACCTGGTCGGTCGCCCGTTGCGACACTTGGCGATCGTGTTCCGGCAGGAGATCGTTCAGGATTTTGGACGCGGTTTCCTGAATCGCCTTGAGCGAATCGACGAGCGTCTTGGCGTCACCGTTATAGAGCGCGATGTAGTCGGCTGCCGCTGTTCCCGTTTCGAGCCCGATGCCGCGACAGACGACGTAGGCGACCGCCTCCGCCTGCGTTTCCCGGACGAGCTTCGACAACTGGGGCGCCTCCGGGCCGTGATGGAGCATCTCGTGCGCAAGTTCGTGCGTCAGGACCGAGAACTCCTCGGCGGGGGCAAGACCCGGACGCAGGCGAATCTGTCCGCCTGAGGAAAGACCGTCAGCCGGCGCGATCGCGGGATCGTAGGCGAGGCGGATGCCCCGCTGAGCAATGGACGCCTTTAATCGGTCGGCAAAGGCGCTGGGATCTCCACCGGTTCTGGCGAAGGAAGGGAGCGGTTTTCCATCGGTCTGATCGAGGTCAAAGACATACGCGGATCGAAATCCTGCGACCGCCCGCGGAGTGCGCGTGGGCGTCTGCTCTGGCGCAGAGCGTTCTTCCCGATCGGCCACTTTCCTGATGACCGGGGCATAAATCATGATGCCCTTTTCGCCGCGTCGCACCGATCGTCCGAGTTCTTTCCACGCGTGATAGCCCGCGACGCGCGTGGCGGTAGGGCGCTGCGCGTGAATCAACAGGCTGTTGGCCCAGCTGTAGTGATGAAAGCGGCCCATCGCCGCCAAGTAATTCTTGAGCGCGTCACTCCGTCCTGCCTGAAGTTCTTCAGTCAAGTGTTTCAACGCGTCTTCGGTCAGCTGTCGTGCTTTGTCTTCAGCCATAGGGGGTTTTATCGGGGCGGTCGTACGCCACGCCTCGCGGAACAGCCGTACCGCCGCGAATAGCCGGCTGCCGATGGTTCCGATCGGGACATTTTCATGACGCGCGAGCTCCTGTATGGAACGGCCGTGCACATAGCGCTCGATCAAGAGCCGCCGGCACTTGGCGGGAATGCGGTGCAGCGTCTTGGCGAGCAGGTCGCGGAGCTCCTCCCGTTCGAGCCCAGCGGAGAGCTGGTCGGGTTCGGCGTACCGCTTCTCCGCCACGCGGTCGAGCGGTGTGTGACGACCCGATCGTTCTTGCCAGTCTCTCCGCGCGGCGTTGAGACCGATGGCGTAGAGCCACGTACCGAGGGACGATTCGCCCCGGAACTGCGCTCGTCGTTGCCAGGCGTTTTGAAATGCGGTCGCCGCCAAATCCTCGGCACGCTGGCGGTCTCTGACCAGACCGGTCAGGCGAGTAACCAGCGGGGTATGACGTTGCTTGTAGAGAGCCGCGAAGATCTGATGCTCGGTTGACGGATCGCTTGGGGGGTCTTTGGGCATGACGTCCCTCGGCCATGGAATTGGCGATTGAACGAGTGGCGAGACGAGGGGTGGACTCAGGCGGCATACAGCGTCTCCAGGTCGTAACGATCGCGTTCAGGGTCGTAGCCGTTCACGCGAACCAGCTCCGTCATCACGCGCCGGCCGTCTTGGATATCCAGGTGCAGGAGCAGCTGCAACCCGAAGCCGATGTGACGGCGGATGGTCCGGTGCGGAAGGTTGACGTCCGACATCAGCACGCAGGTGTCAAATCGCTCGAGACTCTCGGGCGCTGAATTGGCGTGCGTCGTCGAGAGCGTACCGCGGTGCCCGGTGTTTAAGGCCTGCAGCAGGTCGAAGGCCTCGCCGCCGCGGATTTCGCCCAAGAGAATCCGGTCCGGCCGCAGACGAAGCGATGCCTTGACCAGATCGCGAATCGTGACCGCCGGTAGTCCGGACTGTTCGCGGCGAGCTTCCAACCGAACGAGATTCGGCTGGCTAATCTGGATCTCGGAGGTATCTTCGATCACCACGATCCGTTCGTTCGTCGGGACAAGCGATGCCAAGGCGTTCAGTACGGTGGTCTTGCCGGCCCCGGTGCGCCCAGAGATCAGGATGTTGTCGCGTGCCAGGATTGCTCGCTGTAGCTCGTGCACCACCGGCTCCGTCAGCGTTCCTACACGGACCAACTCTTGGATGTCATAGCGGCGGCTTTGAAATTTCCGGATGGCCAGCGTCGTGCCTTCGACTGAGCACGGGGGAAATACCGCCGCCACGCGCGAACCGTCGGGCAAGCGCGAGTCCAAGATCGGGCACTCTTCACTGATGTCGTCGCCGAGTACGCGGGCGATGTTTCGCACCGCAACTTGTAACGATTTCTCCGGGATGGCGACGCCGGCGGCCTCGGACAGCCGCCCGCCCTTCTCGAAAAAGACGCGCGCGGAACCGTTCACCAAGATGTCGGTGACCTCCGGATCGCGCAGCAGCGGCGCGATCGGTCGCAGGAAAGGGATGATGACGTCCCAGCTCATGTCAAAGCGCCCCCTGCGTCAGGTGCTCGAAATACGACACGTTTGGATCGAGGTAGTAGGGCTTGAGGTAGCAGTAGGTTGGCGGCCAGGGGCTCAGGCCGTCGTAGGCGAGCACGATTGCCTGGGCGTTCTTGAGCTCGGTAAAGACGTTCTGATCAAAAACGAAGTCGCGCTGGACGCTATAGGTCTTGCTCGCGCCGACCGAGGTGCGGTGCGCGGCTGCCAGGCCGGTCAACACGCTGACGCCCGCGTCCTGCCCTTGCTCCGAGATCGTGTACTGAGGTTTGAGCTGTTCTTCCTTGCCACACATTTCGCTGGCGGTGCGGGCGCTGAAGTCATCGGAAAGTGTTAGGAACACCTTGGTCCGAAAGGCCTGCAGCAACGTCCGCCAGGATTCGCCTGGCAACGTGGACCGGAGCGAACTCAAGCTATGCGTCGCCACAATCGCGATGCACTTGGCTTGACGCGAGAGCGCGAAGAACTTTTCGTCGCCAGAGGGGTCGTTCTCGCCTACCGTGGCGAAGGAGTGATACTCGTCGCACAGGAAGAGCACCTGGCGCCAGTAACGCGGCGGTTCCTGCTCCATGCGCGGAATCCGGCCGAGGACCGCGCGCTGGAAGTCCTGCTTCATCAACGTGCCGATGGTGCGTGCGAGGCCGGGGTTGGCGACGACGGGAAAGTTGAGCGCGCAGATGTTCCCGCGCTCGAGCAGGTCCGAAAACGCCGGAAGGGCCCGACCGAAGCGGTCGTCCGCGTTGAGCGCCGAGTCGTAGGTTTCCTTCGGGGGGCAGAAGACGCGCTTGAGCGCGGGGTTGTCGTCGAAGAGCGAGAGGAAGACGGAAATCCCTTCGACCACAGACGTGCGCAGGCGCGCATCGAGGTTGCGCCAGTCCTGATAGAACCAACGCTTGATCGCCTCGAACTGCTGGCGCTTCTCATCAGTCCATGGCGTATGGTCGCCGGCGGATTGAGCGCGCGCCGCAAGCCTGTAGGGCACCCCCGACTGGTCCAGGAGCTGCCGGAGTTCGTCTGTCGCCGGAGCCACCATCTGGTCCGCGTCGTCCTCGCGTTCGAAGGGGAGATCTTCGAGTTCGCGAAGGGCCATGAACACCTCGAAACTGATCGAGAGCGTTTGCGGCGGTTGACGACGCTCCCCGTCCTTGATCTTGCGCTCGAGGTACTCGGCGTTGATCGCGCCTTGATAGACGTCGAAGAGGGTGACATAGCCATCGACGACCTTGTGCAGGAGGATGACGAACTTGATCAGATTGGTATACGCCTGCTGCCAGAACGGATCTTTGCCCTTGCCGAACAGGTTGTTCAGCAAACTGGCGATGCCAAAGGCCAGCGCGTAAGCGTCGAGATCGTTGTGAAGCGGGTTGTAGCGCACATTGGAGTCGAGACTCACTTCGAGGTAATCCGCTCCACGGCCGTGCCGCTCGAGAATGTGTTTCACCTTGCGACAAAAATCCCCTTTCACCTCCAGAACCAATCCGCCGATGCGACGTTCGGGATCGTCGGCGCGGTAGGCGAGGATCTGCTCGGCAAACGGATACATGCAGCCACTCGTTTTGGCGCTGCCGGTGGCGCCCAAGACGGCGACGCCGGTATAAAGGCCGCGCTCCGGAACCACCAGCCATTCGGGACGCTCGATCGGTTCCGGCTTCCGACGTCGGTGCTGTTCGCCCAGTACGAGGAAGAGCGTGTCGCGGGTAGCTGGATCGGGATACGGTGGCAGTTGCGGCGCGACCGTCGACCGCTTTGGTTTGATGAAGATGTAGGCCAACGACGTCAGCACCGAAATCGCGACGTAGGGCGTCGTGAAGAGCATCGCGACATAGGCGTATTTGATCCCATAGAACAGCGCCGGTTTCTCAGCCCACACCAGCTGCAGGAGCGCGTTCTCTTCAACGAAGGGCAGCTGCTTGTACGCAACGATGCCCACGACCGCGCTCATAGCCACGCACACAATCTCTCGGTCTAGCATGGGTGTCCTCAGGCGCGTACGCGAGCTGGAGAAGCCTCGGCGACTCGCACACCCATCGGACTCCCGGCCTGCGCGCGCAGCCAGTCCGCGAAACCCTTGTCCTTTTTGAAGACCACGCTCAACACCGTGCCGATCACGTAATCGCGGTCGCTCTCCATGTACTGGCAGTACCGATCGAGTTGTTCGAGCGTGGAACGTTCGAGCTTGACGTCGAGTTTTTCTCGCGTCGGTTTGTGCTGCTTCGGGATGCGGAATTTCATCGTCTCCTCCTTGATGCGTTCGTTGCTGTGACGCCTGACCGATCAGGCGTGGGCGGGAACGACCCCCGGAGCGCTAGCGGAGCGGGATTTTGGGCGCCCTGTGGCGCCCAAAACCGGGGTCGTTCCCGCCCACGCCCGGTGTGCCCGTACCGCCCGGTCTTTGCGCTTTGGTTCGGGTTTCCGTCCTGATTCCCGGCCGTTTTCGCCGACAGCGGCGCCGACCGACCGTCCGACAACGGAAAAAGCGACGCTGTCGGCGACGCGCCGCCCAGGGGGCGCGCCCAACAACATCGTTAAAACAACGTAAGGCTGCCGAAGAGGTCATAGCTATGAGTCAAAAGACAGACTGAAAAGCTGCCGCCAAGCGCCGCTGTCGCCTCAGGGCTCGAGGTGAAACCGCCAGTCGCCTTGCGCTCGTGGCAGGACCGCCACTGGGCGTATTGCGTTTCCGTTTCCGAGCCGGAAAACCGATCACGTTGATCGCGGAAACGAAGTAGTTTGGCGCGGTCAAACGAGGCCAGTTCGCCCCGCTCATACAGGCATCGAGCCTCGAAGTACGCTCGGAGATCGTTGTTGACCGCTGGCGCCTCCGCGCCGTTCCGGCTCCACGATTGGCCGGCAAAGCGACGAAACAGCCGCTCGGCCGCTCCAAACAACAACGGCCGAGCCGCCACGTACACCACATTGAATTGCGGCAACGATTCGAAGAGCGACCGGTAGCGAAACAGATACGTTTCGAAACCGGAAACGCTCGTCGCACCGGCGTCCACGTAGCAAAACGCGGGCTCCGAGACACCAGTGGGTTGCACCGGCCCCGTGTAAATCGGGAACTTGTCCACGAAGTACCTAACGGTCGATGGGGTGCCGCCTCCGGCATGGAAAGTCGTTGCCGGGAGGCTCTCCGCATCGACATTCCGCCCGGCCGTGAAGTACTCGAATTTCTCTTGTTCGGTGACGAGGTAGGTGTACTCCCGGTGGTTCAACACGAAGTCGAGGGTCATCAACTTGATCTTCATCGTGAGCGGTCGGCGGTCACGCCGGTTGCGATTCTCCCGCTGACCCAGCGCGGCATAAAACGGCCGTGAGCAGAGGTGATAAATGTGCGTGTGAGCGGCGTAGGTGCACGCCTTGACATGCTCCAGTGCAAGCGCCCTGTCGATGAGAGCGGCGGCAGTTCCACCTGCTGACTTGCCAAGGAACTGGACGTACTGACGCCTCAGGAAGTAGCCGCTGTGCAGGCCTGCCAGGCATAGGAACGCCGCCTCGCGCTCGGTGTAGCCGAAACGCTGGAGCGCCTCGATTCGTACCTGGTTGGTTGGATTGATCGGATGCATCCGTTCTGCCCTACAGTGAAAGAATCGTGGCCGTGATTTCACGCTCTTCCATGACGCGAGTCAGCCGCCCCGCCGATCTGTCTGCCGCGTAGAACGTGAATCCCGCCTGAGCTTTCGGTGCGAGGTGTGAGCCGTGGTAGTGCTCCGTTGCGAGTTCCAGATCAACACGCGCCAGGCTTCCGTCGCGCGACAGAAACTCGATGCGCAAATCCGGCAAAACGAGCCGGCCGTTCACAACGGTCAAGCCGAATTCGCGTGCCACATCCGCCTGATGCTGGACGAATTCTGCCCGCGGAAGATGTCGCGATTTCGCGAGAGGGGCGTATGTTTGGCGCTTCAGTTCGTAATCGAGCACGACGCGGCGCGGCGTACCGCCCTCGCGTCTAATTCGTTCTGATTCAGCGTGGTACATGCGATAAATCGCGGCGTCATGCGCGACCTCCGACGGTTTGACAAAGCCGGCATAGATCGCCTGCCCTGAGGCATCGACGTGCCCTTCGACCAACCGCTTGGCGGCCTTCGTCAGCACCACCACGTCCAACACCTTCTTTCCGTTCTGAATCCGCGCGGAGCGGCGCTGGAGAAGTCCCTGGGCCGAAAGCGAGCGCAGGTCGTCCCGCATATCGCGGGCATTTCCGCCGTAACGGTGTGCCAACAGATCCTCGCCAGCGAGCGTGCGGAAACGCCCAATTTCGAAAAGCGTCTGGCGTTCAGCGGGTGAGATCCGCCAGACACGATTGCGATCACGCACCACCTCACGTTCGCGCGACAAATCCGGCCTCTCGTGCTCCGGCTGACGATCGACTTGGCGCTCGCGCCCGCGCTGAGCGGCCTGGTCCCGGCCGTCACGTTCGAGATCGCGGTCCATGCGTTTACTCCTCCAGCCTGTCGGCCAATTCTTGAGAAATCGTGCCGCCGGTGCGCAGTTGCTTTTCCAAATGGGCGAGCTTTCGACCGGTATCCTTTAAGAACACCTTCCGGCAGACCAGATACACGGCAGCAAAAACATTCACAAAAAGCGCGCCGCAGAAGAGCGCGATCGCCTGAAAGTACCTGCCGAAAAGCAGTGAGCGGTATGGGACCAGGAACCGGCTTTCGCCCAGCAGCACAATGCCGAAGGTCATGAACAGAATCGTCGTGATGAACAGTGCGTTGACGGCCATAGAACGCTCTACTGAAAGGTCTGGTCTTCGCGAAAATACGTAATGGTCAGACCCAGCGGATTAACGGGGATCAGCGTGTTGGGAACATGGTCCTTGACCACGAACACGAAGTTCGCCACGAATTTCTCTCGTCGCGCGACCGACCGGTCCGATCCGTAAAACACTTTTTCGAAATCGACCGTTGCGCGGTAAGGCGCCTTTCGTAAGTCTTCAATCGAAATGCTCTTGACGTTCACGTCGTTCTCCTCGCCGGCGCCTGCCAAGAAGCTCTCGAGCGTCTTGCTCTTCTTGTTGGCTTCGATCAACGCATCGGCCAAGCGGCCGTCGAGAAAATAAAGCGATCGCGCGTAGTTGTCGCGCAGGGTCGCGCGCATTCGGCCGTAGTACCGCTGCGCGAAATCAATCAGGAAATACTTGATTTCGCTTTCTTGCGGCTGGTAGTCGAGTTCCGTGTACTTCACCGCCTCTGCGTGGCCGACCTCGTTGATACGGACCACAACGGGTTTCACGTTGCGAACGGCCTGAGCCTGGCGCACATCCACGACGGCCAGCCCGACGCACACGGCGCAGAGCGCCAGGACGGTGATCTTGAGATAGGTATTCATCACGGCCAGCGAGCCATGAAGTTCGACAAACTGCCGATTGGCGGCGGCCAGATCCTTCTCTGGAGGCGGCATCCATGCGGTGTCGGATTTCACATCCCCTCACAGTGTCGGCAGCGCCGACTCACCGGAACGGCCGGTGAACAGCGAGTTGACGAGCGACGGAATCTTCAAGATCCCGAACGTGAACGCGATCAAGAGCAGCGCCAGCGGAAAGAACAAGACAAACAGCATCGCGCCGTCGTATGGCGGCGGATGCGAATCGATGAAGTGAATCAGCAAGTTGCCAAACACGAACAAGTAAGCGTTGGCCACAACCGGATAGAAGGCGTACTGGACGAGCGACTTAAGCCATCCCCAGAACAACCACTCCAGGTGGGGCACGATGAAGAATGGAATGAAGATCGGGCCGAGCAGGACTGCAATCGCGGCGGCTACGTACCCGAAGCCGATCACCGCAAAGGTGGCCGCCATCGCCAACAGCAGAAACACCACCGTCACGGTGTAGCGGACAAATTCCAGCGCGTTGAAGGCCAGTGTGAGCGTCGGCAGTTCCAGGCCGAAGTAGAGCTGGTTCAGGCGGTCCCAGATTTCTTGGACCAGCGAATGGTTCAATTGATTCGCTAGATCGAGCCCCTGGTCGATGATCAGGTGGTAGAAACTGACGCCAAAACCCGGGATCGGATGGGAGTAGTAGGTGATCATCGCGAAACCGAAGGCGATGGTCATCAGCAGATCCGCAAAACGATCGAAATGGAAAAAGCTGATCATGCTGCCGCTGGCGGCACTGAGCGCGCTCTTGATGCCAAACCAGGCGATCAAAATCACCGCGAAACCGCGAAACATGTGGAGGCCCAGTGATTCGAACAGAGCCGCATGCTGCGTCATAAGCTCGGTCAGAAACGCGAAGAGATCGTTCATGGAACTGGGGGGCATGGCACACCTCCCTAGGGCATGCGCCAGGCGAGCATCGCCTCGCTGGCGTTGAAGGCCTGCGCGGCCATCGTGGCTCGGCCTTCCGTCATGAACCGAATGTGTTGATTGATCGCGCGCGCTTCGGCGTCGCGCGTTCGTTTGGTCGAAACCAGCTGTCCTTCGGCGAGCGCCACTAGCAGCTGAATGGCGTCCTGCCCGTTCCGGACGGCGATCAAACCGGCGGCATTGATCTTGTTCAGAACCCCGACTTCGGTGTTCAGCTCCGGGGCGCTGGAGAGCGAGTCGTCTTCGAGGCTTTGAATCGCGTTCTGAACGTCTCCCGAGTTCAGCCGAAGCCGCCCAATCGTTCGCATGGCGCTCTGGGCGGCGCCGTCGGTAAGTTCCAGCGTGCCGTAACTGTTCTTAATGTGCGGCAGTTGGTCGGCGGGCACGTTGGCAAGCGCCGGACCGTATTCTCGGAGTGATTCGACCGAATCGGCGTAGTTGTCCGGAACGTCGGAGCCCGTATTGATCGCGTTGATCCAGGCCGCGCTCGTTCCATAGAGGTTGGCGGCCGTGCTGAGACGCCAGGCGGTCCGAACGGCGCGATAGCGCACGGCCATATCGACGGGTATGCGCTTGGCGTTAAAGACTAGCTGGTTGTACTGGTTGGAGAGCATCTGGTAACTCTGAACGAGCTGCGCATATTGCTGCTCGAGACGAATCACCTGTTCAATGGCTTGGGCGTACACGGAGGGATCAAAAACGATGTCGCCAATGCCCAGAATGGCCTGCGTCCGCACCGTGAGGGTGACGCACAGCAGAAGAACCAAACCAACGGTGAAGAGTCGTCGTCGTTTCATGGGGCGCCTCCTAAAGATCCCTGTTCAGACGATGATTGTCGTAGGCCGGCAGCGTGAGATCGCTGGTCAAATACACCTTGATTCGGTGGCCCTCACGGATCGTGAACGTCGGAAGAACGTTCAGGTAGCGGTTCAGGATGCTGAGGGACGACTGCGACAGACTGGTCGCGACTCCCTGCCGATACACGTCTTCGGCGGGAGCACTCGCCCCGTAGCTGCCGTACTGAGTGTTCGCCTGGCTGAGCCCGGCGATCGCACCGATCGCGATCGACACGCCGAAGACCTGCAGGTAGTGGTGATTCACCTGATCGACCAGACCGGTTTCGCCGGGTGCGCTGAGTCCCGGCAGCTTGTCCAAATGGACCGAGAACCCGTCCGGCATCACTAGCCGATGGAACTTGACCGCCAGTCGCTGTTGGCCGAGAGCGTCAACGCGATCGACATCACCGAGCACGCGCGTCCCTTGCGGAATCAAAAGTTTCGTGTGGTCGTGCGAATACAGGTTGGTGGTCACCAGGCAGTTGACCGGTCCGGAAAAGGTGCCATCCAGTCGGTTCGTCAGCACGGTCTCGATGACGGTCCCTTCGAACACGCGGTAGTTCTTACCCACGGCCGTCCGAAGCTCGGCGTCCGCGCTGCTTGCTGCTTTGAGCGAGCCACCAGGTTCCTCGCCAGCTGTGGTGGCGCCGGTTCGCGGTGCCGCCGTCGTGCCGGCCTCCTTCCGCCGGCTGAGAGCCACGTTTGAGGCGTACCGGCTTTCGTACTCGCGCTTTTCGCGGTCCAGTTCGATCCAGTTCTTTTCCCGCGCGGGCACCGGAAACGAGCCGTCCGGGTCCGTATCCATCGTCAGGCGCGATGAGCGCGAACCGTAGACATCGCGTGAACCGACGCTGGAGCCCGAACGGCCAGCCGGTGTTTCGAGCACCGGCATTGCCTGCTGAGCTCGGTTTTGTTCGATCAGCTTTTGCGTCTGTTGCTCGATCCTGGCGCGTAGCTCCCGAATCCGTGCGTCGTTTGGATCCACGATCGACGCAGTCACCGGAGAGGAGCCGACGCGCTTCGGTGGGTTACCGCCAGAGAGCGCGATCACCAGGACCATCACCAGCGCCAGAGCGCAGATCATCCAGGTCTGCGCGTTCTTTGGCAGGATGCCGGCGGGCTTGGCCGCATGGTTTGTCACCTGCGGTGGCACGTACGGGTTCTGAGGGTTCTCAGCCATGACCTACTCCTCGCGCGAGAACTTCAGCCGCTTCTTCCCGACGGCGAGATAGCCACTGTCCAGAATCTTGTCCACGACATAAACGCCGTCCTTGTAGTCGAAGCTGACGAGATTTGGCTTCTCGTCTTTCAGCTCGTAGAGCGTCGGCGTCTCCTCTGGGCGGGCCTGGATGTAGGTGAACTTGTCGTCGTGGTACATCGCACGGACGTAGAACGGCTTTTTGCCCGCTTCGAATTGGTAGGAAAAGCGCACGTTGGTGACGAAGCGGCTGATTCCCTGTTCGACGGCCGTCTGTGCTTTTTCTTTGATCTGACGGGCTTCATCTTTGGCGAGCTGTGCCTGCTCGCGCCAGTCTTCCGCCTCGCGAGCGGATACGAAACGCCGCGGTGCGGAGGCAGCCTGCGTCATCGCCGCGTCGGCGAGTTGAACGAATACCTTCAGATCGGGTGCAACGCCTGGTGTGGCGGTCCCCTCGCTGAGCACAAACGAATAGACGTTGCCGCTGGCGGTAATCAGATTGAGGTTGGTCTGGGCATTTTCCTTCGCGGGTTTAACGTAGGCGAAGTTTTGATCGCCGTTGATCACCCAAAGGTCCTTGTCGCCACAAAGGAAATCCAGAATGATCTCCTCCTTTGGAAGCACGATCAACGTCGTGTACCGGAGCCTGGTTCGAACCTGCGGTACATCGCGTTCGCTGTACTGGATGACCCGGGCCGCCGGCTGGGCCTCGGTGGGCGCGCCGAGAGGTTGCGCCGCCGCGGGTGGCGACCCGGAAGGGCCTGGACGCGCGCTTCGGCCTTTCTGACCGGCGAACGCCGGCGCCGTCGTCAAGCCGACGTTGATCACCATTGCTATGAGTCGGAGATGCCAGTTCGTCATTGAGTTCCTCCATTTCGATGTTGCGCGGGGGCGGTCGTCGCTGCGGCCGAACCTGCGAGGATTTCCAAACCTTCTTCCAGAGTGTGGCGAGAGAAGACCTCGCGCTTGCGCGCGTTGTCGACCGGGTTATTCGTGTAGAGCCAATAACTCTTCGGATCGACGTTCAGATTGACTACTTTGGCCAGATCAGGCCGCTTGATCAGAATCTGCTGTTTCGGAAGGAGGCCGGCGATCCGGCCGGCCTCCGTCGCATTCAGATGGAAGATGTCCCGGTAGGCGTCTTGGTCCATGCCGGGGTTTGCCAGAAAGAGCTTCGTCGCGCAGCTCTCAACAACCACAGGCAACAGATCCGATTGCCGCAGATCGTCAACCGACTGGGTGGCCAGGATCATCGCGGCGTTTTTCTTGCGCCAGGTCTTGAGCGCCGTGATGATGTAGAGCTTTACCGCTGGATGGCGGAAGAACCGCCACGCCTCGTCCAGCACGAAGACTTTGAAAGTCGTTGTGAGTGAAGGATCGTGGATGGCCGTCGTGGCGCGATGGAGGATGAAGAACACCAGCGCTTCGAGCACCTGGGGATAGTCGGTCAAGCCCTCGAAGTCAAAAGCTTGGAAGCGCGCGAGCGTAACGGTGTCGACGGCGTTGTCGAACCACTGCGCGTAGGAACCGCCCTTTACCCACTTTCGTAGTTCGTTTCGCATCGGGCGACCCAGAATATTGGCGAGCGTAAACAGCCGCCGCTGGTCGGGCTCGACGGCGTAGACGTTCTCGATTTGTTGAGCGAGGTCGCGTTCGTCGGCCGACGTCATGACATAACCGCCCGATTCGATCAGGACGCGACAGAACGACGCCAGGAAGTGTCGGTTCTCCGGAGTCGCCGGCAGGGAAAACGGGTTGATCGCAAACGACTGGGGATCCGCGCCAACGGCGGTATAGGCACCCCCAAAGAGACGGGTGACCTGCTCGTAGCTGCCCCCCAGATCAAAAATAAAGGTGAAGGGCGCATATTTCTGAAGGCCAGTGATCAGAAAGTTGAGCAGAAAGCTTTTGCCGCTGCCCGGCGCACCCAACACCATCGTGTGGGCGGTGTCTTGGTAGTGCAGATTGAAAAAATAGGGCGTTCGGCTCTCCGTCTCAACGACAGCGAGGTACTCGGCGCCCAATTGGGTGTTGACGGACTCGCCGATTTGGTGTCCGAACACGAACGACAGGTCGGCGTGGTTGGTGTTCAGTAGCCAGAGCCGCCGGAGGTTGTAGGCTTGTGCCCCAGGTAATACGCTGATCCAGGCGTTCAGCGCGTTGTAGCGTTCCTCGACGATGCGACCGTCGTGTGTGGCAAACACCTTCACGCACTCGGCCACCGCGCGCTGAACGGCTGTCCGGTCGAGGTCGTAGAGCACCACCGTCAGCGAGAACTGACCGAAGAATCGGCCGTTGATCTCGAGCTCCTCGAGGCACTGGCCCAGGTCGCCAACCATCGCCACGGCGCTGTCATCAACCAGCTGGTTCTGCGGCACCGTTTGGGCGGTGGACGTCACATAATTCATCAGGGACGATTTCGAGTTGTGAAAATGGCGGCGCATGGATTGAATCCGGCGCCGCACCGTCGCGTTCGAATGGCGCTTCCATTCGGTAACCACGATGTAATTGGCGGCGATCTCCTGCAGCCCGCGTAGCAGGTGCGGAAAGGTGCGGCCGGGCGGATCCTTGAGAGTCAGGACCTGAACGTAATGGTCGTCCAGCCGTAGGTGGTCTCGGTGACACTCCAACGTCGAGTCACAAGCGAAGAAATCGATGAACGAGTCATGTTTCAATCTGTCAGATTCGGCTTTGTGCGGGCTGTAGTTGAGCAGCCGCCGAAAGAACCCGAACCCCTCATGTTTGTCGAGCACCCGCAGCGGCAGCACATCCTGAAGCTGAAGGATGAAGCTGTCGACCTTGTCACGCAGAATTCCGCTGGCTCGATCCCTTTCCAGGTTCAGGCCGGCAACCGCGGCCGATGTTGACAGTGATCGACGCAACGCGGTCGCTGGATCCGTGGCGACCTGGCCGACTCTCGCCAGCCAGCTGCGCGTTTGGGGTTTTGCGTCGAAGGCGATCACGAGGTAGTTGTCGATCGCATAGAGGCGATCGCCTCGCGACTTGAGATAGGCGCTGCGATTGGCGACGGCCTCGCGTAGAACGGGATTGTCATAGACTCGCGCCGGGATCTCGGGATCGGACCGCTTGCAGTGATACTGGTAGATGGTGAAGGGTTCATCGAAGATCCTGGCGGCCGCCTCAAACCGCCGGGCGACGTGATCCATCTGGCCGGGATCCAAACATTCGGCGTCTACGCTCTGCATTGAAAGCACGGTCAGCAGCTGACCACCTTTCGTCTGAAAAGTGCGCCGGTCCACAGCGGCGTGGACCGGCATAAGCGCGTTCATCGAACCCGCTTGGCCCCAGTCGCGCCAAAGGCGGCCGATTCGAGTCATCGCACCCCTCCGACCGAGCTGGCGTCGAATTTGAGTGGGTCATACACCGCTCGAAACTTGGCGGAGTTGAGCAAGACGCGAAGAATCTGCGGGTCAGTGGCGGTCGCCCAGCGGGCGAACAGGTACAGCGCGACGAACATCAGGGCGCCGCCCGTCAGGGTTCCGAAGAAGTTAAACGTCGCGCCGCCCAAGACGAGCGCCATGAAGAAGAGCCGCCGTTCGGCCCCCCAGATCGTGAGCGGCTTGTTGAGCGATGGATGTACCGGATGACCGTGCGGATGCGTCATGGCGTCCCTCCTTGTTCGCGCGATTACGGAAACAGCCAGAACATGAAATTGACGGCGCCGAGCGCCATCCCGACGCCGAAGATAATTCCCGCCAGCATCCGTTTTGACTCGCCCTCGCCGAAGGCGAACATCAGGCCGCCCACGACGATCGCGACCAGACTTAGGCCGCGGGCGATCGGACCGGTGAAGGACGTTTGCAGCACGTCTACCGCGTTTTCCCAAGGTGATCCGGCAGCCAGAAGTAAGCGTGGAAAGGCCGTGAGCGCTAAGACAACGGACAAGATTCGACGAAGTGTCCGGACGAGCCGCAGGCGGAATTCGGGTTCGAGCTGCATTCTGTTTCTCCCTTCGATTTATGACGGCACCGCTGTCTGCAGCGCGCGTCTCTGATGGAGAAACTTTACGAACTCGTAGCGGTGGGAAACAGACTGGGGATGTTAGGACACGTTAGGAAGGTGATTGCGCGATCGAGTGTGAGCGGCAGCACGTGGAACGGCCGATGCTGCGAAACCGTTCCACGTGACGTGCCGCTCCTGCGATTCTTTCATCCCGTCAACCACATCGATGAGCACTCGCGGGGCGATCGTATGCAATCATGTGTGTACGCGACGCGGCGACTTGCCCAGCACCGTTGCCAACGGTTCCAGAACTGCGTCGCTGATCGCGCGCGCGAGCTTCAGAACATCATCTCGCGGTCCCTCGAACGTTCGCGAGCACAGGAATTCGCCGGCGTCAGGATCCGTCAGCGATATGTGAACGCGAAGCGAATCATCCGGCGTCTCAAGGCTGCCACGAAGGACGTATTGGCGCTGGCTGGCTGCGATCTGAAAGCTCTCTGGGCGACCGGCCCGAAGACCCGCCTGCGTCAATCGTTCGATCATTTCAGCCAAGATCGTTTCAGATAGATGGGCGTTTTTGCGGTGCGGATGCCAGTTGTCGAGTCCGGTGATCGAGATGCCAACCCGTCGATCCTCAATCGCCGGCACGTAGGTGTTGAGGGGAAGTCGAATGGTGATGTCGTCGCCCCAACCGCCTTCTTCGTCGTAGGCTTCCAACCGCTGTCGCAAGTCGCTGGCCGCCACGCGAACCTTACTGCTAATGGCAGGATCGAAATCGCCGGCCGACTCGCCGAATACCGCGATCGCGATGGTCGTCTCTTTGATCTGATCGAGCTGACCCAAGAGTCGCTTGACGACGATAAAGCGAAGAAAATCTTTGGCTCGCTGCTGCAGCCGCTCGAACCGACGACTAGCCAGGATTCGTTCGACTTGGCACAGCGTCTGGTCGACGGAAGAGTCGCGCCCGCGGACGTAATCGAGCTGCGTTCGTTCCGAGATCGTCAGATAGTCGTTCATGACGTCACCTCAGATCGTCGCCGCCACGCGGTGTGCGACTGGTAGCCAAACGATGAGCTATCATGCATGCCGCCTGCAATGAGGTGGCACTCGTACCAACGAAGTTCATCCACGCACCGTTGCCCCCAATCCTGGCGGCCGTCCGGGTAAACATCGACGGTCAGGTCCTTGGCGCAACAGCCTTCGAGAGGGTGGTACCGGTGCCGGCCGGCGCGCGACCGTTGAGGTCCTCGGGGCCCGACAGATGTTCCTGCGGCTGGGGTGTCGTTGTACGGGCCTGCACTTATCGTCATGGTTGTTGTCCTTTCTTTCGTATCGCCTGATAGAACGGCACATTGTGATCACTTGGTTCGGCAGCTGCCTGGCGAAGAAGTCCTGCGTGGCAGCTCCCATCGGTCGCCTGACCTTGAAATCCCACCAGAATTAAGCGCAGGGATTTTCCACGCATGGATACGGTTTCAGCCGAATCCTTGGTCAGGAGATCCGCCGCCAAGCGGTCAAACGCGTCCTTAATCTCGGCGTTGTGGTCTGGTGTCGATGCGACCGTGTAGATGATCACGCCGTGGCAGGTTGAAAGCAGATCGCGGAGGCTGTAACCGACTTCGCCCTCACCCGTAAATTTCTGCGAGTCGAAGAACAGAAATTTCTCCGTCGCCTTCAGCAGTGCGCACGTGCGCTGGATAGGAATTTCACGATCGAAGTGGAATTTAACGTCGCCGGTCTCCAGATCGAACGAATGACCACTGAGGATCATGTACGAGAACTGACGCGCCAAACGTCGCGCGTAGTCCTGCGCCTCGATACCGATCTGCGCCTGCAATTGGATATCGACTGTGCCTGGCAGCAGATGCACGTGTGTCGCTGCGCTCAAGTCTGGATTGCGCTGACGGAAGTCAAACAATGTGGCGGGAACAAGTGCCCCCGGGCTGTACCAGGTGATATGAAACGGCCCGTCTTCGGCATGTTCCTCGATCCACGTCAAGGTCTCTTTGACGACCATGTTCGGACCGGTGCCTTGATTGACCAGCACGCTCGCCGTATTTTCGCGGCGAGCCGTAGCAGGGTTGGCACCGTGCTGGAGTAAGAAATCGTGTTCGGCGAAGTGGCGTGCCATCGCCAGCTTCTCCTCGCGCTGAATGCGTTCCCGGCTGGCAGCCCAGGTTTCCTGATGCAGCCATCGATCAGACGTTCGAGTCAGCGGTCTCTCGATCAACAGTGTCTCTTCAAGTACGGGTCCCATGTGTGCCATCCTTTCGGTTATGCAATCCGTCCGTCTTTCGGCACGGCGACATGGCGTGCCAGTTGCTCGTCGGCCTCAAGCCGTCGCCGCTCCTGTCGATAGCGCTGCAGAAGGTGTTCGGCCTCGTGCTCCAATGCCTTCGCACGAGCCAGGCGGCGCGCAGGACTGTCGGGGCCGCCAATCGGTGCCGCCAACAGGGTGATGCCGTCATCGGGGTCGCCGATCTCCGCCAGCACGCCCGTCACGCCTTCGGCGAACGGGTCGAGTGAGTCTCGGCAGAGGAGGATGCCCTCCAGCAGGTGTCTGACATGATTCTCCAGTCGCTCGCGCGTGCTTTTGTCGATCGGCAGTCCCTTGTCACAGCAAGTCTCAAGCACCCTGACGCCGACCCTCGGTAGAAGCGCCCTGAGGCGCTGAGCGCCGGCGCCGTTGACGGCGGCGTGGAGCCTCTGGATCGTGTCGTGGCTGACGATCCGCGCCTCAAACGGGTCCAGGACACGCGCGATCGTGGCTGGATGGACCTCGGCTAGGTCGGCGACATCGGATTCTGTAAAGCCCAACGCGATCAGCGTTCGAATTGCGTCTCGGGCCTGTTCAAGCCGTACTCGCCGATCGCCGCCGTCCGGACCGCGGGGACCCCGTACCGAACGGTTCCGAAACCGTTGCAGGTAACGGCGGAACAGAGCGAGTACATCGGTTTCCGATAAACCCAGCGCGATCAGTTTCCGGATCGATCGTCGCGCCCGGTGCAGCCGGCCATCAGCGTCCCTAGTCAGGTTGCCCGCCATTGTCATCTCCCAGGCGGACTATTGTTGACAGGGGTCGACCGCCACGGGCACTCTTTTTTGCCAACGCCCTACGCCGGGTCGACGGGGCGGCGCTGCGCGGCCTGTCGGTGATCCGCCACGCACCTCGACGACGCGACACATGCCCGCCAGGCGGGAGGGAATCGACCGTTCGTTCCAGCGACGCGCGAGCGCCGAGACCGAGAACTGGCTGGTGACGATCAAGCCGCCGCGATCGGCGAAGTCGCGGGCATCGAGGATCTCTTGCAGGATTAGCCGGCCGTAGGCGCTCTCGCCGTTTCCGAGTTCGTCGACGACCAGCACATCGGCCTCGACGAGGCGATCGATCGCCTGCTGTTCCTCTTCAGGCGGCTTCATTCGCAGTCGGCGGACCAACTGTGTCGGTCGGACGACTTCCGCCGATGCGCCTCTTGCGAAACACCGCCGACACGCCGCTATTGCGAGATGGGTCTTGCCTACACCACAGCCGCCCCAGAGGTACAAGTTCTCCTTCGCAGAATCGAACTGCCGCGCACACTCAAAGCCCAGACGGTTATCGTTTGTCACGATGTACCGATCGAAAGTGAAATCGCGATAGGGCTTCGGGCCGGCGACAAGCCGAATGAAACGCTCGCGCAGTTCTTGAACGCGGCGCTCTTGCTGGCGCCCTCGCTCGATACTGCCTTGGCAGCTCACGCAGATTCCGTCCGTCAGAACACTGCGCCAGACGGCCGTTCCCGCCAATACTCGGCCGCTCACCTCGACGCCAGGCACCCATTCCCGAGGCCAATCAACATCACAGACCGAACATCGATCGATTTTCAAGAACGCCGTCATACGAGGTCCAAGCGAATCCGGATCGCCCCGCGATCCTTCCTGGCTACAGGCGCGCGTACGCGCGGTGTAGTGCTGTTGACGTGCCGTTTTCTTGGTGTGTTGTATAAATACACGAAATACGTTCCCTAAACGTCTTCTTCTGCCGTTCTTACAGTCACTTCGTAACTCAACGGAAGAGCAGCGTCCGACCGTGCGCCGCTATATGACTTGAAGACACGTGGAAGCGCCGGAATTGCACAATTCATCGTCGACGCCCGAATCCATGACGTTCCAGTAGCTCGGCGATTTGCTGACTCGCGCGCCGGACGGTGTTGCGGTGAACTCGCAGACGTGTCGCGGCGAGCGACAGGTTGCCTTCGGTCTGCGCCAACACCTTCCACACGGCTGCGAGCCAGGGATCCGTCGTTTCCAACGCCATACCGATGGCGATCCGGAAATCGAGATCGGGCTCCGCACTCGTCAATAGATCTTCAAGAGTCACAGATTCGGCACTGGGCCAGGGCTCAATCGGCGCGTTCAGCGATATCGACGTCTCGGCTAAGTCCGTTCGCCCGTCGCGCAGCCAATTGCGCGCACGGTTGCGAAGGGCTACTCTCAAATAGGCGCGCCAATTCTCGACTTCTCGACTCTGACGCTTGAGCGCGAGCAAGTGCAGCATCAAGTCTGATTCGAGATCCGCTGAGTCGGACCTTCGGAATGAGGCCGTGAGTTGTCGAACTAGGTCCAATTCCCAGTCTTCGACACGCTCCCGTTTCCGGCGCTGCGCAGCGCCACCCACAGTGGACCCCTCGAAGTAATTGCGAGTTCATTGGACCCAGAGGAACGTCCCGACGCCGTCAACGCCCATCCTTCAGCTTCTCGCTCAGGGCCCGCATCAGACGCGCCTGATGTCCAGTGGTGATTAACAAATTTCAAAAACACTGTCCGAGTCAAGGATCGTTTGGGAGAGCGGCACGGCGAATGGCCTTCAGCTGGAAACGGCACTCGACGGTAAACTGTGCAAAAGACAGATCGTCTTGTGTCTCTTGTCATAGGGAGGTGCTTTTATGACAGACGAACTTGTTTCAATAAAAACGCTCGCTGGTATGTTGGATTGCTCGCCGAAAACGATCCGTGACTGGATGTACAAGAATAGACGCGCACCTACGACGGATCCGCTGCCGTACTACCGGTTGGGCGGACTGGTGCGATTCCGCCTCGTCGAAGTGAAAGCATGGATTGATCGGCGTCGAAGCAAAGTCTACGCGCTCAGCCGACCGAGCGCGCGGATGTCGTAGAACTTTTGTAAAATCTGCATGGTCATGAAGCGGAAATGGCGCAATCGAAGCCTTGAGCGCGGCGTCCTGATTGACAGGCGCGGCTATGTTTACGTCCGCGCGAAGCGGCAAGGTGTAGTGCGGAAGGAGTTGATCGGGCGAACCACGGACGTCGACGTGATCGACAGGGCCAACTTTAGGGCGCAGGCGATTCGCTACGGTCGCTATTCGCAGGGAGACGGCTTTGAGGGCCGCAAACAGAGGTTGTTGACGGAAGATGCGGCGGACGTCTTCATGCGCCTTCACGGTGAGAAGCGTTCCTCGCCGAGGGGCATCAACCAATTTAGGCGCTACGTCCGACTCGTGAAGACCGCTTGGGCCGGCCGATATGTGGATACGCTCATCGGCGACGACATGCACGAGTACCGTGAGCACCGTCGGCGCACCGGCGTCGCGGAGAGCACGATCAACCGGGAACACACCGCGATCATCACGATGTTCAACAAGCTCGTCGAATGGCGTCGATCGGGTCAGATTCCACGCAGTGTGTGTCTGCCAGAGTCGAACCCTGGCAAGGGCGCGAAGAAGGTCAACGAGGACCGGTTTGTCCGAGGGCGTCTGCTGTCGGATGCTGAGTACGCCAATCTGTGGGCCTGCGCCGACGATCGGACGCGCCGCATCATTCTGGCGGAAATGAACTTGCCGCTTCGTCTTTCGGATCTGAAGCAGCTTAGAAAGGACAACGTTAATTACAAGACTTCACAGTTCCGAGGCGTTCAGGCTAAAACCGGCCATGAGTACACGTTGCCGATCAACAGGCAGATGTGGGAACTGATTCGTTCAGCTCCGGGCGACGCGATTCTTGATTTCACCGGATTTGCGCGCCGCTGGAAACGTACGGTGAAACGGGCGGGTCTCCACCCTCGCGGTCAGCGGCCCTTGATTCAATTCAGAGACTTGCGCCGAACGGCCGCGACTACGCTGCACGACGCGGGTGTTCCGCTACGAACAGTGTCGGCCATGCTGGGTCACCGCTCGGTGATGACCACGATCCGGTATCTGGGCCTCAAGAGCGAGAACTTGATCAAGGCAGGGGAAGTGCTCAGCGCCAAGTACAGCGTGCCGGTCAAAAACGACTCGAGTCTGTCAGAAAGTGTACCAAAAGTGTACCAACCGACTTCAGAAAATGCGGCATCTAAAACTCAAATTCATATTGAAAATACAAACACTTTGGCGGGGTAGCTCAGCTGGTTAGAGCGGCAGCTTCATAAGAGGTTTCGATGGGTTTCCGAATCATACCGATGTATGCCGTCCTCGACGGAAGGCACATCCGAAGAGGACCGGCCGGAACCGAGCGAGTCGGTGAGAAAGTGTACCAAAAGTGTACCAGACGTTTTCGGCATCAAACCCGCAATTGCCCTCCGTTCAATCAATCGTGCTTCGCAATCCCTGAGTGCCTCCGCTTTGGCTTCAGAACCTTATGAACTATGTTTCAATCCGCAACTCCTGGCCGAATTGTGTTTTCGGTGTCCCTTCACCCGCACGACCGGTTGATCATCAGGACTAACCATCGGAGCTCTGATTGTGATTCACGCCAGGTTCATCGGTGTCGGCCAATTCGCGTCCCCCGCGATTTCTGAGCTGACCGGTTGCGCGAGGGATGCATCTGCTCTATGCGCCCTCTTTCAAGACACCTTCGATGTTGTCGATGCACACGCTCTGCTCAACGAGCGCGCGACATGGGTCAACGTTCAGCAGGCGATCAACGACACGTTGATCGGTGCGGAGCCCGACGATGCGGTCGTCCTCGCGTTCGCGACCCACGGTACCGAGGATCATCGAATCGTCGTGCACGATACTGACCTATCAAACATAGATGCATCCACTATCTCGATGAACGATCTCGCGGACGCGTTTCGACGATGCCGTGCACAGTTCGTTCTGTGCGTTCTCGATTGCTGTTTCGGTGGGGCTGCGCCGGCGCGGGTCGTTCTGGGAACACCGCGAAGCCGAGCCCTGGTCGATTTCGCAAGGTTCGAGGGTGTCGGTCGCATGTTGCTGACCGCGTCGAGACTGGATGAACCGGCCTACGAACATCCACACCGCCGCCACGGCTTGTTGACAGCTGCGCTCCTCGATGCGTTCACCAGCGGGCAGCACACGGGCGTTCTCTCTTTAGTAGAGAGCGTCATCGAGCGAGTTCGCGTAGACGCCCTAGCGATGGGGGTGACCCAGCATCCGGTAGCAACGACGTACGTCGATGGCGGGTTTCTCTTGCCGGTCTTTCATCGCGGCGCGCGATTCGCGGCAGCGTTTCCAGAGAGCGCCGCGGTGACGGTGGCGGGACTCGCCGACATCAGCGCATTCGGAATTCCATCGGAGGTGATTGAAGAATGGCGTCAGCGATTCGGTGATCACCTTCACGATCTCCAGCTGACGGCCATCAACGATTATCGCGTCTTGGAAGGTGACTCTGTGTTTGTCTTGGCGCCGACGAGTTCTGGCAAGACCTTCGTGGGCGAGCTGGCAGCCGTTCGAGCGGTTGTGTCGGGTCGCAAGGCCGTGTTTCTGTTGCCGTACAAGGCCCTGGTCAACGAGAAGTATGACGATTTCGAAGCGCTTTACGGCCAGCGGCTGGGGATGCGAGTCATCCGCTGCACGGGTGACCGTCACGATCAAGTCCCGCAGCTATTGAGTGGCCGGTTTGACATAGCGTTTTTGACCTACGAAATGTTTCTAGGCCTCATCGTCGGACAGCGCTGGTTGCTGAATCTGCTGGGACTGATTGTGTTGGATGAAGCCCAATTGATCACCGACGAATCGCGGGGTATTCATGTTGAGTTGCTGTTGACGCTCTTACGTTCAGCCAGACGTGTGCAGGTGTCGCCTCAGCTCGTCCTGTTGTCTGCTACGGTCGGCGACACCAATCATTTCGACGAGTGGTTGGACATTCGGACACTCCGATCAGACGTGCGGCCGGTACCACTGGAATTCGGCGTGATGGATCGAAACGGGATGTACCAGTTCGTCAGCGCCGATGGAACGACAGGCTCGCGGCGATTCCTATTGCAACCCGCCCATCAGAGAGGTCCGAAACCCAGTTCGCAGGACGTCATCGTTCCGCTGGTCCGACAGCTGGTAAACGAGCCGGCTACGCGGGAGTCCGTAATCGTGTTTAGGAACACGCGAGGGAGCGCGGAGGGTTGCGCCGGGTACCTTGCGCGAGAACTTGGATTGCCACCGGACAGTCGCGCAGTCGCCGCGTTGCCAACCGGCGACCTGTCATCGTCGTCTCCGCGCCTGCGCGCGGCGCTTCAGGGCGGAACCGCATTCCACACCTCGAACCTCAACAGAGAAGAACGGGTGGTCGTCGAACAAGCCTTTCGTGCCAAGGATGGTGACGTGCGGGTACTGGCCGCTACTTCCGGCCTCGCGGCGGGAATCAACACCCCAGCCTCTACGGTCATCATTGCTGAGACTCGCTGGGCCAGCGCCGCGCAGGACCCGATGTCTGTCGGAACAGTGCGAAATATGGCCGGCCGCGCCGGCCGGTATGGCTACCGCGAAACCGGCAGAGCCGTGATCATGGCCGAGACGGGTTTCGAACGACAGCAGTTGTTCACCCGCTATGTGGTTGGCCGAGTGGAACCCATTGTGTCGTCATTCAAGTTCAGTGATTTACCCACGTGGGTGGTGCGATTACTCCGGCAGGTGGAGGGCATCCATCGCGCAGAGGTCGCAACGCTCTTGATCAACACCTACGGGGGGTACCTGCAGGCGCGACGAGAGCCTGGGTTCGCCGCACGCGTGCAGGCGGCCGTGCCGCCGTTTCTCGACCGACTGAACCGAAGCAGGCTGATCGCGGAAGACGAAAACGGGTTGCATCTCACGGCGCTGGGGCAGGCGTGCGGTCAATCCACCCTAGGCTTTGAATCCTGTCTGCGTGTCATCGAGGACCTGCGAAACGTGCGGATGGTGATCTCGCCGGAGTCGATTTTGGCGGTGACCGAATCTCTCCCGGAGAGTGACGAGACGTACGTCCCTCTACAGAAGAAGGGTTCCGCTGATTACCGTTGGCCCTCAGTGGCCGCCGGACGGCTGGGAACTCACGTCGGCACGTGGTTTCAGCGCGGTGCAGATCCCAGGACTGTTGCGGCAAGGGCCAAGCGGACGCTGATTGCACTGGATTGGTCGGAAGGAGTGCCGATTGAACGAATCGAAGCTGCATATTCTGTGAACCCATTCAATGCCGTGGCAGCCGGCGACATCCGGAGCATCGCCGAGTCGGCTCGATTTCGAATGAGATCTGTCTACGAAATCGCCGCCATCGCGTTCCCTGAATCGCTAGCGGCACCGGAGGCCATTGAGGCGCTCTTCACGCAACTGGAGTTTGGGATTCCCAGCGCGGCACTAGACCTCCTGCGCTTGCCGATTGCACTGACACGGCACGAGTACCTTGAGCTAGTAGCAGTACACCTGACACAGCCGGAAGCGATTTGGGCGTTGACGCCAGAGGATCTGAGGGGACGAATCTCACAGGCGTTGTCAGAAAAGCTGAACTCGGTCAAGCGGCCCTGAATCAGAGTGCTCGGGATTCGTTCGGTCGTCCAGTGCGGGTGCTCCAGGCGGAGCTGCCGATGTGAATCACCCTTGTCTAATCTCTGACTCCTCGCCCCTGGAAATGTCGCATCGTCCGATAAGAAGGGTTAGACTTCCTTCCGTGCCGAAAGAAATCGCCTACTACTACCCAAATCCTATGTGGAGTCGCGGAGACTGGATCAAAAACCTGATCCTGTTCTTCGACGGCGTAGCCCTTCTGGTCCCCCACTATATGAAGGAGATGCCTCGATTCCGAGACCCCGCGATTGTCGCGGGACTCCAGCAACATGGGCTGCTCCACATTATCGAGCCAGAGGCGGCGGTCGACGAAGCCGCCGCCGACGCGCTAGCCGACGCCATGGACGAAATCATCCGAGCAGGCGGGCTAAACGATCTTCAGGGCAAGCGCGACGAATTCACCGAAATTTCCATGTCCCGTATGGGATTCATGGGAAACGAGCAGCGGGCGACGCAACTCCTCGAGCAGTTGAAGGCGAAAGGCCTTGCCGTTGACAGCGAAGACCAACACTCCATCCCGATGCACCCGATGCTGCGTACGCTTATCCTGGTCTTGCTCGCGCAGATTCTTCGCGCCTACGGCCCGAAGATCGACGCCGAACTCTGTCCAACAACTGACATGGCTGTCCTCGTTGAGGGAATGAAGAGTATGCTGCCGGTTTCATCGGGCGCGGTGGTTCAATTCGACCTCGCCACGGTAACCGTTGACCTCGGGGCCATCCCTATCGACGAAGTTCTCGATTTTCGCAAAGAGCACCTCGACGCCCACCGACGTTACAGCGCCGCCGTACGAGTCTTCGCCAACGAGTTGTCGCGCATGAACGATCGGGAGCGTGACGACGCGTTCACGAAGCGGCAGACTGAAGTTGACGCCCTCGCGGCCGATCTCCGCGCGCGGTCGCGCAAAGCATGGAAAAAACCGGCTTCCTTCGCCCTCGGACTGACGGGCGCCGCGGCATCGCTGTTCACTCACAACTGGATCGGCGCAGCCATCGGTGCCGCGTCCACATTTCTTCGCCACGAAAAACAAGGCGTCACCGCGGACGGCCCGTATTCATATTGATTCAACGCTCAGCGCCGCTTTGGTGACTGGTAGCAGAATGCCTGAGTTTCGCCTAGTGCCACTAACTAACGATTGGGATATAGCCGTGGAAACAGCACCTCAAGACTGTTGACGGGAAAGCGCAGCGATACCGGTCCTTTAGGCGTAGCGGATGCGAGCAGACCGACTTCGGTCAAATCGTTCAGAACTCGCCGGGCAGAGCGCTCCGGTAGGCCGGTGATCCGCGGTGCCTCACCGCGTTCGACTTCCCCCCGCATCAAGGTTTCTTCAAGTAGCCGTGCGGCTTCCGGTTTGAGGCGGCGGTCTGCCGCCACGCATTCACGTAATCGGCTGGCGAGCGTCTCCAGGTCGAAGAGACTCGACATGAACGTGACTTGGTCGATAGCGACGCGAAGAAACCATGTGATGAATTCGATCAATGCCCGCTGCGACAGATTGCCTCGACCATCGAGGTCATTCTCACGGGGAGCGTCAGCCGAATCCATCATTTGCTTGTATTCGGAACGGCTCTCCAGGCCTCGGGCCAGACCTCGTGATATCGACCAGAGACCGTGCGCCGCGACGTCTGCGCTCCAAGCCATGGCGTGACTCATCAAACGGCTCACGCGGCCGTTTCCGTCCGGAAATGGATGGATGTAGTTCAGTCGGTGGTGAGCCGCGGCGATCGCGATGATCCGGCCGGCCTTGCCCATGCCGGCAAACGCGTAGCGGTGCGCGAAGTATTGCATGAAGTCGTTGACGCGATCGCTCGAGGGAGGCTCGTGCCGACCGACCGCCACATCGTGCTCCGGCAGCGATCGCCACTCGCCCGGCGTCATGATGAACTCGCGACTGCCGCCTCGGATGTGGAGCATCGCTTTCGGCGCGTCTCGGTAAAACTCTCGGTGCAGCCAGCGAATGAAATCTACAGAGGCGGGTTCTGATAACTCGGCGGCCATTCCTTTCCGATCGACTTCGGCCTGAACCCGGACATGGGCGGTGGCCTCGAGCTGAAGGTTCCGCCGACCCTCGTCCTCGTCAAGGTGACCGGCCAGTGCGCGCTCGATGTCGCGGGGGCGCGTGTCATGCCCTTCGATCAAATTGCTGTAGTAGGTGTTCATGACTCGTACGAGATCAGCCAGATGGGTCGCGGTCCTGGGATGCAGGGAGCGACCCAATTTGGCCGATCTGGCCGACAGCTCGGCAACCAAGTCTGCCAGCGCCTCGGGAGGGTTCTCTAGGCGAGCCGGCTCGATTCTGGCGGGCGTTTCAAAAGGCTGATTTGGCCGATCCGATTCCATAAAAATACCCAATAATTATAGGATATTTCAGCGGACACCGGCTATCGTTCGGCCGATCGCATGGCCGATCTGATCCCAAGCTTATTGTCGAGCTACTGACCGGAAGGGGTGTGGGCGAAAGCCTTCGAGGATTCGGTCAATTTGGCCGATCCGCTGGCCGTTCTGCCGTAAACGTTTCGCCTAGGGTGAATGTCAGGCTGACGGCCGGAAAGAGGGAAATTGTTGAGGACAATGGCCGTGACGATCATGAACGCGGCGAGGCCAAACAGCCCGAGAACCAGCAGGGCTTTTGCGATACGCGGCACCGCATACAACCAAGCGGCCGCGTGGACAACGCGATCATCGACGGACCTGATCATTGCTCGCTCGCACCGACAGAGTACCATAGCTCGAAGGCAAGATCGATACACCCCGCTGGTCAAACCGCAAGGAGGGCGAGCGAGACGTTCGGCGACATCTCGCTCGCCATGGACATCAATCCTGGACGCTCGCTTCGTACTGGACAAACGCATTCAGCACCAGCGTGCGAAGATCCTCCTGGCCTGTGGTGTCGACGACAGGGCGCAGAAGAGCGAAACTGCGACGTTCGCCATTCACCGCGTACTGCCGCGCGGGGAACGTGACGTTTCGACCCGCGCCGCCACGTCGCTCCCAGATCGCGAAGCCCACCAGCTTTAGGCCGGCAAGCGGTCCGCCGTCGAAATGGAGTTCGGCGTCGGCCAGTTTTCCTGCTGGATTACTTGCGTCGGTGCGCGTGAACTTGACGGTCATCTCTGTCGTTGCCATTGTCGGCCTCCTTCCGCGTATCGCGGTTCCTTCACAACCAAAGGAACCCGTGCGCGTTGGGAGGTGTCCTGGACGCTCGCACGTAGCCGACTGTGGCGATCGCTGGCATGACAGCATCCATCCGCTGGCGAGACAGCGACCGAACGTCGGCAAACGTCGGAGCGTTCCAGGAAAAAGGCGCGACAGAGCGACAGTAAGCACGAGCAGCGAGCCTGGGTGGGCTCCAAGCGAGCGCGTCACCACGCAGGGACCATGCTGCCGCGGCATCCGGTCTTCGACCGCGCCGCGAAGAACGTCGCCTTCTCAGACTGCCGGACCGGCGACGCTGAACACCGGCCCAGACGTGGGACGGAAGGCGCGTGTTGACACGGTGACGTTATCGCTGTCATTAGCTCTTGTGATGCCAGTCCGCCGTCGATGGTACCGCCCCGCAAATCGGCCCAACCCGTTGGACATGCGCATTGTGTAGCCCTGCGAGCATCTCTCGTTCGTCCTAACCACATACGTTCCGATCGACCCTTCGCCGGAAAGAAAAAAATCCAGATAGTCCGCAATTCTCCTCAGACGATCGAAGTACCATCACCTCGAATGTCAGCGCCTTTTGTCCCCCCGTTAGAAGCGTCGGAAGTGCTTGCGGCTCTGCCGCTTCTCTATAGCGCCGCTACCGAGATCTTCACCGGCGGTCAAGCGGTTGTCTTCCGAGCGACCAGCCCTGCGGGAGCGTTTCATGCGCTCAAAGTGTATTTCCCAGACCCCGACGCGCACGTTGATGAACGGACGGATCGGGAAGTCGCGGCGCTTCGTCGCCTACGGAGTGAGACGTTGGTCACGCTCGAAGCGGATGGCCATCTTACGATCCGCGGTGAGCGGTGCCGATACGTCGCCACGTCCTTTATCGAGGGCGAATCGGTCGGCGCCGCGCTAAAGCGAGGACCGTTATCAATCGACGCCGTCGCGCGGCTTGGTGTTGACGCCGCCACGGCGATCGGTTTGCTTTGGACGGAGCGCATTGTTCATCGCGACGTCACACCGAACAATCTGATGCTGGCGAGCACAGGACGGGCTGTGCTCATCGATCTGGGCCTTGCCCGCCACACGGCCATGTCGAGTGTCTCGAAACCGAATGAAGGGTGGGGGACACGCGGGTATTTGTCGCCGGAACAAGCGCTCGCTGTTCGGACGCTGACCTGCAAGTCCGATGTCTTTTCTCTCGGGGTGGTGTTGCAACAAAGCGTCGCCGGTTTTCACCCGTATGGCCACGATCAGAGAAAACTCGCGAGCGGAGGGAGGCCCACGCACTTAATCTCACCTGCTGTGCCATCCGAATTCTGCGCCGTCATCGACGAGATGGTCAGAAGTGCTCCGCCACGGCGACTCACCGTCGGCGATCGTCAAGGCGTTGCAGCCATTTACGGGTCCCAATTGGAGTTGGTGAATGGGTTTTTATTACATCAGCAAGTTTCAAGAGCAAGTACCAGGGACAGAGGGCGCGGAAGGTCGGATCATCATGCCCTCCGGCGTCCAAGCGATCGCCCTTGAACGCCGCTACATTCGACCGCGAGCCGCTGGCACTCAGCCCAATATCTTTGAAGGAATCGAGGAACTCGCGTGGCAAAGCGGTGCCGACGAAAGCTTGCTGCTGGATCCGCAACTGTATCTCGCCGGCCTCTCGGCACACACCTGTGGCCAGAAATGCGCCAATCTCGTCGGTTATCCATGGTTCGACCGTCACGATGTGGCGCCGTACGACAGCGGGAAGATCACGCAGAATGAATACCGTGACCAGGTGCGCGGCAAGATTGACGAGCTTTGGAAAGGATTGCCCAATCGTGACGAAGACATCGCGACCGCAGTGGATGAAGCGATTCATTATCAGCTCAGTGTGGGCTGTAGCGAAATCGTCTTGCCATCGCCGCTTACGATCGATCCAGGTAGCGACTATTCAACCGAAGTGCACTGGCTCGATCTCGGCTTGAAACGTGCGCGCGCGCTTGCGCCTGATCTTCGCGCACTGGCGACAGTGGCTGTCTCAGACATTTGCACCTTCAGTGCGGATCCGGACTCGAATCGCCTGCTTGAGACGATCCTCGATCACGTGACGGCTCGAGAACCGCAGGGGGTTTACATCGTCATTGAGCAGCGGATTGACCCCGGTTACTACATCAGCTCGCTGCACACGTTGCGCACACTGCTTCGGCTGGTCGGTGAGATGCAGGGCGCTGGCGTCGAGCGGATTGTAGTGTCGTGGGTAGGCTTAGCCGGGTATTTGTCCCTTGCGGCGGGCGCGCATGGCTGGGCGTCCGGTTGGTACCGCAGCGAACGTCGATTAAAGCTCGATGATTTTAGAGACGATAGCGGCGGCAGAGCCGCACCCGCCTTTTATTCGCATCGATTGTGCGGTGAGGTGCACACGGACGACTTGGACCGCATCCGCGACGCCGATTTGCTGTCGCTGATTGAAGAGGATACGCCGTGGGCGAATGACTTGTTTCGTGCGTTACGAGCTGGCAAAAAAGCCAAGACCGTAGAGCAATGGACGAATCATGCAGCCCGCTCCCATTTCAATAGCGTCGTCATTCGGGAGACCGACTCCCTCTTGAGACTGCCTCTACCCAGTCGCGTCGAATACGTGAAGAACTGGTTGCGGACCGCCGCCGACATCGCTGACAAGATTTCGAAGGCTGACATCCAACACGACCGGACGACGGTCGATCATCAGGCGACGTGGAGGAAGGCGTTTGACTTGTGGGCGACTCCGACAAACGATGACAGCAACCGCACCCATTCCGGTGAGTGAGGGGCGATCTGTGGCGCGGGGGTCACGACCGCCATCGCGCCGCCTGCCTCGACAGATAGCGCGCCGACACCCGCCTCTCGACAAACCGCGCAAATACGTTCGGATCGTGCAAAGATGTCGCGCGGCATAGCAATGTACGATTGATTCGCGAAGACACGATTGCTGGACGCCTGGTCAATAGCTTCGCGCCAGCGAGTCAGCTTCGCTTCGATCGCCACGATCCGCACGTCTCCTGGCAGATGCCGGCCGGTGGCTCGGACTTGATCATCGGAGAGCTCGACGAGGCCGAGTCGTGCTAAGCGAGCGGTTCGCGATTCAATCGAGGGCGAGTTGGAGTACAGCGCGTCGGCGATCACCTGCACCGTTGTCGATCCACGGTCCAACAGGAACGAAAGAATAGCTGCCTCGAAATAGGTAACGCGTGCCGGCTTGCTATCTGGTTCTGAACTGGCGTGAACCAAAATCAGATCGGCGATACGCTGGCGAACGGTGACCTCGCGGTGGATTTGCCACCAGCGGTCGCTGAGGTTCAAGGCGTACGCGGAGTGAGCGTGGAGTGTCTCGACGAGGGCCTGCTCAAGTTCGAAACCACCAGTCACAGCGTCGGCATTGTACCAAGAAGCAAAAGTCGGTACAACCGCCTCGGAATCAGTGACTTGCAGGCAGGGCCATGTCGCGCTGTCCGTCGGCCAGGTGTTCCGACCGTGCCGGTGTCATGTGAGGAGCGCGTTCGTCAGCAACGCGTCACCTTCGTCGTTTTCAGGGTGTCGATTCTGTGCGGCCTGAGCCCAACCGGAGTCATCCTTCCGGATGTTCGAGCGCTGTGAACGGATCGCTCGGACCCCAAGGGTCAGACCGGGTGCACGACGACCGAGGGAAAGAGCTCACGCAAAGGATTACCTCGACGCGTGGCGATACACCGCTTCATAGCGTCCGACGGCAGAAGCCCACGAATGCATCGCGGCCTTGGCGCCCAGGCGCGCGAGGATTTGGCCGTACTCTTTTCGTCGAAACGAAAACGTCGTTGCCGCGCGCATGACGGCAACGGTGAGTGCCGTCGAAAGCCTGTGAAAAATCGGCAGCATGTCCCGAACCTCCGGGCGCGTGGCCTGCATGAACGCTTGCCATTCCAGGTCAACGCCTTGACGTGACGGCATCTCTCGGTAGAGGAAACCGGTCCCGTCAAACTCCCCGCCGGTATCGAGATCGGTTACCTGTCCCTGAAGGCCCCCGGTAGCTCTGGCGATGACGGGCGTACCCGCTTGATATGCTTCCGAGATGCCTCCAAATGGCTCGTAGTTGGACGCCAGGACGATGAAGGTCACGCCCGCCTGAAGTTCAACGTATCCAGAGTCCATACGGAAAGGCACAACGAGCAAGTCGCCCTTGCAGGACGTACGCGCGACGTTGCTCATGTCTTCCAGGAACGGCAAATCGTCCAATGATGTAAAGACGGGTGTCAAGATCCACTTCGTTGCGCCGCGTGGCAACGACTGCACTGTTTGCACGATGGTATCGAAGCCCTTCTGGTTCTTGTCGAAGCGGCCGAACCCCATAAAGAGTGGCACGTCGTCGGGTAGCGTCTTGATCGGGCCTCCACCAGGGCCCTCGAGATGGCCGAGGAGTGCGCCTGACTGGGGTGAGCCTGGTGACTGAAGTCTGGAGATGGCCTCGAGCGCTGCTCGCCGCTTCGTCAGTTTCTCAGCCAGAATGTCGTCAACGTCGCCGCGCAACGCCTTGTCCGTGGCCGACGCCGAGAACGCTTCCGTGGCGCTGCTGAAATTCCCGTTCGGGGCCGCGACCGGCCGACCGCACTCTTTGAAGATCGCCTGCAAGTGAGGGGCAAACAGGCCGGTCTGAAGAGGATGCCCCATCAACTCCTCGGCAAACTCGTCGCTGACGGTTACAAGCGGACCGTCAGCCAACGGGAGCATGAGCCCATAGGCCGTCCTGGGCAACTGCTGCCACTTCGCGTCATCGACCAGGCCATTGTCGGAACTGATCGAACGCAAGAGCTCCAACGGGAGCCAGTGGTCGAACGGATTGTGCGACGTGATGACCGTCACAGCGGACGTCAGCAGACCGGTACGAAGTGCTTCCTTGACCGCCAACACGACTGGAGCGAATTGCCAATCGTGCGGGTTGACGACGACGTTCTCCGTGAGCCCAAGATGGTTAAGCACGGCCGGAATCGCTCGCGAAGCCGCCAACGCATCGCGCAGGAGCAGCGATTTATCACCGTTACGCTGGTCAGCGCTCTCCGAACTATAGAAGTAAGGGTCCTTGCCAGCGACCTTTCCGTCCGGACCCAGGCCTCCATCGGCCAGGAAGAATTGATTCGACCCAAGCAGAATCCACCTGGGGCTGCGCGTTCCTTCCGAACCACTCGCGCTGTCATTGACTGGATACTCCCAGAGTTCGAGGCCGTCTACCTCGCCGACAGGTCTCAATTTCGAGGTGGCCGGCGCACTCTTGAGCCGGCGGTGCAGCGGTGAAAAGATCCGCACGCAGTATCCGTGTTCGGCGAAGGCCATCGCCAACTTCGGCACAACCTGCACCACGCCGCCACTCTTTGCGAACGGATTCTCCCAGGAGCATAGAGCGATTGTGGTGTCGGCCGGCCCGAGCGACACCCGGCGGCGGGCCGTCTCGATGCGATTCCAGTCCGAGCCGAACAGGGTCTCACCGATACCTGCGTAACGCCGCCATCCACTGAGCGCCTCCAGAAACGACCTCTCGCGGTCAGTCGGCAATGCGCCTGCCGGGCTCGAGTCCAATCGTGAAAGAGTCGTCATTCGAATCCCTCTTCTGAAACGGAGGTGATGCCCTCGGTGATCTTTCAGGGTCGTCCAACGGATGCTCACTTCTTTGCAGGCTGCAACACCGGTGCTGCCGGTTCCCTGCGAGCCGCTCCTTGATCGCCGTCAATACGCTGCCATCGTAGACGTGATAGCAGGGTTGTGGTCCGCACGATTAATCGTTGTAAACGCTGACGCCAAACGCGAGGTTCTGATCGGAATGGACCGTCCCTCCGAATCAAACATGCGCGTTGATATTTGCACTTGATTCGTCCGTGCGTTCGTCATTCGGATTGAGGGAGAAGTACGTTGCTGCTCGGTGGGACGAGGCCAAACGTCTGATCGAAAAATCGAGCGTCGAGCGGGAGTCGATCCCGTCGATTAGTGCCACGTCAAGCTGTCGGTGGTCGACCGCAGTGCCCCGTCGCGTGTAAGCGGGCCAGCGCCGCACGAAAGACCCGTCAGGAGAAGCCAGGCAAGTGCCGCCAATCGAAGACTTGCCAAGTGACGTTGGCCGAGGGGCGAGGATTTCATCGCGATCGGGCGCTCGCCGATCGAGCCGGCTTTCCGCAGGGTGGATGTGGCGCGTTGCTCCCATCGGACCTCCCGTGAGGAGGCGGTATTGTATCCGATCGGTGACAACGATCCAAAGATTCTAAAAAAGGTCGCCGACGGACACGCGCAGTGCGTGTGCGATCCGCACGAGGTGCAGCGTTGAACAGTTTCGGACGCCGCGCTCGATGCCGCTCATGTAGCTTCGGCCGACACGCGCTCGATCGGCGAAGTCCTCCTGGGACCATCCGCGGCGCTCGCGCAGGTCGCGAATCCGTGCACCCAACTTCCTGAGGGCGGGGTGTTTGGCAGGCTGTTGGGCCGTGGGAGGCACGCCTTCGATGCTGCCGGGTCACGTCCTTTTGGACCACGCCCGATCGGATACAACGTCCCGCGAAAGATCTTGACGGACCGAGTGCCGACGACTATGGTTCGTTCTCGAAACGGCGTTGTGTGAACGCTTCGGGGAGGCGTTCGATCCAACGTTTTCTGTGAGCCCACTGCAAACCGGGAATCAAGGGAGAAGGCGATGTTGTTTCTGGATCGGCACCCCGCGTATCGCTTGATCGTCTACGCCTTGATGGTGACCCTGAGCGCACCCTCGGTCGTCGCGCAGTCGTCGTCGGCGTTGTCCGCCGGACGGGGGCCACAGGGCAGCGTGCACGCTTCGGAGGAACCGACGACCGGCATCGAGACATCCAGCGACGACTTGACGCGAATTCGAAGACGAATGGCCGATCCCCGCGTGGTGTCGCTCGCTTCCGCGACGCAAAGACGCGCTGAGGTTTCCCTCGTGTCCGGGCAAAACGCGACCAACGGCGCCGCGGGTCTGCCCGGAAGCGCGGTCGCGGCGCTTACCGTGGGTTTCATTCTGATCGGGGCTGGTGCGGGCGTCGGCCTTTACGGCGTCAGCGACAAGTGCCATTTGAACAACCCGCGCACGACACGCTGCGATGATTACGTCGATGAGGGCAAGGGTCTGCTTATCGGCTCTCTCGTCTCGATAGTCATCGGCATCGTCTTAGCGGCTCGAGCCAGTCGCCAGCAGTCCACCGCGGTGCAACCGGGCACGCCAGTCTCAGAATCCACCCCGCCCATCGACCGTTTTCCACCCGGGCGCCAGTCGGCATCCGACGATTCAGGAAACCAAGCCGAGGCCGATCGCGCGCGTCAGGCGATCGAGGAGATCAACCGAGGCGCCCATGAGACCGTTCCCGCGCCGCAGGTGACCGGCCGGTGTTCAGGAAACACAGCAACTCTTCGAGTTCAAAACCAAACACCGGCAGCCCTCTCGCTGTATTTGTCCGGACCCACCAGTCAAGCCGTCGTTGTCGACGCCGGCGGTGTCGGCACCCTGAAAATCGCTGCCGGACACTACGATGTGGGCGCCAGGGTCGCCACTCCCAACGTGCGGCCATTTTCCAGCACGTGGGACCTCTTGGGATGTCCTTACAACTCGCTCTTTTTTCTTGGGTCACCAAGGTGAACGGAAACTCCCGAGACAACACGGTGAAGTCTAGGTTTGACGGAGGCAGAAACAATCGTGCCGCCAACGCGACGATCACGGCCGCCGTACGGTGCTGGTCCTTTAACCGTCCGGCTTGCCAAATCCACAGCGCGTTGATCGACGTACTTGCGCGGACGCTGACAACCAGTCGCGGGCCTCGCATTGGACCCTCGCGAGACACGCGCCGATCGCGTCGACGGACGACATGCGTCCGCTTCGCGCCACGGTGTTGGGGGAGGGGAGGAGCTTATGCGCCGGGTTCAGGATGTGTCGAGGCAAATCGGTGAACCACTGTTGATCTGGCTGCGCTTCGAAACGGAGGACACTCTGTGGCCCGGCACTACGGTTGTCTCCAGGGCAGAGCGTCGGCACTTCAGGCGAGGTCTTACGCTCGCGCCCTGGTGTGCCAACCGATCGCCTTCGAAGGAGGCTCCTCGAAAACGTAACGTGAAGAAGACGGCGAGTGAGATCAGCGTCTCAGGCAGCGACTATCGCCCGAAATGCCCGGCGTGTGGGGCGGACGGCCGTTGCAACGGGAACGACGTCGGTGGTATCGACTACTACGACTACTTCCTGTTTTGGTGCGACAGTTGTGGACACGTGCAGGCATCTGGCCTCTCTGGCGGAACGCCCCTGGCGGATAGCGATACCAACAAATGCCCGTATTGTGGAATTCGTGCAACTCAACATGGGAGCTCTCCACCCAACGACGTGAAGCGGCTCGCGACCGGGTATGCCGAAGGAATTCTGCGCCGGAGGTGACGAGTCGGAAAATGCCGCGACGCTTCGGGTTCAGACAAAAACGCTGGCAACGCCGTCGCTCGATCTGGCCGAGCCCACGAGTCGCGCGGCGTCGATGCCGCCGCGTCTTCGCGGCACCTCGGGTCACCGCCGGACACGACGACGTAGACACCAAGGTCGCCAGTTCCACGTACTCCAGTTTCCCGTGCCCGGGAACGGTTGGGAGGCTCCTGCCAAATCGCACGTTTATCGCGAGAAGCCACGATGAACCCAGATTGACGAGTGGTGGAGGATGGAAGCGCAGCAATCGATCGCGCCGCTTGCTTCCGGCAGATCGCCAGAGAACAGGGCCGGTCGCCGGACAAGAAGCGCCAGCTGCGATCGTTCGTTTAGCACCACGTCCAGACGCCATCGGTAAACCGGAAAGGGGAGTCGGATACAATCCGGCAGGGCATATGGATGCGGCGGGAACGCTCCTCGAACTCGTTGATCTGATCTACGAAGCGGCCGGCGATCCTGTCCTGTGGACGACGCTTCTGGCCAAGCTGGAACCAATGCTCGGCACGCCATGGTGCTTTTTTTACGTCCACGACTTCGTTCATCAGAGCGTCAATTTCACGGCCAACCATGGCTTTGATCCCACGTTCTTGCAGTCGTACGAGAGCCACTACTGCAAGAAAAATGTGTTCCTGCTCCATGGCAAGGATCGCCTGCACCCGGGAAACGTTTGTCTGACGCGCACGCTCTGCCCCCCGGACGTGCTTCGACGCAGCGAGTTCTACCATGAGTGGGTTCTTCCGAGCGGCGTCGGACCGGACGGAATTAGCGCTACGGTGCTGCAGGACCACTCGTTGCTCGGATTGATTGGGTTTCTCCGGCGCCACGGCGACAAACCACTTGAGGAGCGCGACCTCACCGGCGTTCGCAGGCTGATGCCGCATTTGCAACGCGCCGTACAACTTCATCAGCGACTGATCGAGCATCAGGTCCTGGAGCGGGCGGCGCGAGACGCCTTGGACCGGTGGTCGCTTGGCGTGGCGCTGTTGGATCGCGGCGGGCGGATCGTGATGCTCAATCGGGCTCTTGAAGAGATCAGTCGTAAGGGTGAGAGCCTGACAGCCAAGGGCCACCGGCTTCGCGCTGTGCGACCCCTGGAGGCCGCTAGACTTCAGCAGATGATCGACAGCGCGATCGCCCGTCGAGAGCACAACGAAGAGACGCCGCGCGGTGTGATGACATTAACGCGGCGTCAGCCTGGACGTCCACCGCTTCATGTCCTGGTCGCACCGCTGCCGACGAAACACCCATTGCCTAGCCCACGTGCCGGCGTGTGCGCCGTGTTCGTCAGTGATCCGGAAACCGCCAGCAGCACAGACGAAGAACGGCTGCAAACAGTGCATCACCTGACGCCCGCCGAAGCGGGCATCGCTGTACGGCTGCTTCGGGGCGAAGACATCCGCCAAATTGCCGGCGAGCTGGATGTTAGCCTGAACACCGTTCGCACACATCTCAAGCACATCTTCGACAAGACACACACGCGGCGGCAATCGGAATTGGTGAGTCTGCTTCTGCGTGATCCCCTGATCTCAAGCTTCCGATAAAAGCGGCGCCTCACCCATTTGAATGACGACAGGAGCCGCCCCTTAGCGACAAGATCTCTCCCATTCGACAGCCGAATCGCGCTTCGAGCGTGGCAGGGTGCGCTTCCAGGGGTTCCTCAGCCCGCGCGAATGTACACCGCGTCAACGCCAATCAGGGAATAACCGCTCGCGCATTGCTTTGGCCACCCCAAGACCAAGGAACGTTAGTGCAGCACACCATCTCTCGACGCCGCGGCGCGAATCGTCTGTTGCCTTCAGCGTGGCTCGCACTCTGTGGACTGCTGGTTCTGAGCCCAGCACTTCACGCTCAAGTGCACGGGGCGGGACCCGCCGGCGGAGTCGTGAGGGCCGTCGCGCTTGATCCTGTAAACGAAGACGTCGTTTACGTGGGAACCGAATTCGCTGGCATTTTCAAAAGCAGCAATGGCGGACAAAGTTGGGCGGCCGCCAATATCGGCCTGACCTCGACCCTTGTCCAAGCATTAGCGGTTGATCCGACGAACAGTGCCAACGTCTACGCTGGAACCAGTGGCGGCGTCTACAAGAGTACGAATAGCGGAGGCGCTTGGGTTCCATCCAACGCCGGCTTGACCGCGCTTGGGGTGAACGCGCTTGTCATTGGCCCTACGGCGCCGAGCACCGTTTACGCAGCAACCGTCAGCGGGGTCTTCAAGAGCACCAACGGCGGAAGCAGCTGGGTCGCTTCGGGCCTCGCGAGTCTTTTCGTGAGAACGCTGGTCATCGACCCCACGAGCCCGTCAACGCTCTACGCGGGCACCAATACCGGCGTCTTCAAGAGCACCAACGGCGGACTCATCTGGACGCTGTCGAGCTCAGGGGTGACGAACCTCAGTATCAGCTACCTCAGCGTCGATCCGAACAATCCCTCGATCCTGTACGCGGCGGCCAACGGTGGGAATTTCAAGAGCACGGACGGTGCTGCGAGCTGGTCCGAATTGAACCTCTTGAACGGCGCCATCCGCACGATCGTTGTTGATCCGACGAACTCCGCGAGGCTCTATGCGGGTTTCTTCGCGGGACTCTTTGTAAGCTCCGACGGCGGCGACAGCTGGACCCTGCCAAGCCCCGGCCTGACGCAATCAGTCGAATCCTTCGCCATAGGGAGGAACACCGGAACCCTCTATGCCGGCGTCAGGAATACCGGAATCTTCAAAAGCAGCAATAGGGGAATTACCTGGACAGCTGTCACGACGGGATTGGCAGCGTTGAACATTACCTCCCTCGCCACCACGGGCGCGACACCCGGAGGACTGCTGGCAGGAACTTCTGGCGGTGGCATCTTCCGGCAAGCAGGCTCTGGAACGAAATGGCTAACGAGCAATACGGGCCTGCTAAATCAGGATATCCGAGTCGTGGTCGTAGCGCCGACGAATCCAAACATGCTTTACGCTGTCGGAGGGTTTGCGCTTTTGAACGCCGGTGTCTATCGGAGCATGGACGGCGGCGCGAGCTGGACACGAGCGGTGACCGGCCTCACAGACACCTCCAACGTGTGGTGCCTCGCCGTCGATCCGTTCGCCGCTACTACCGTTTATGCAGGTAGCAGCGCCGGAGTGTTCAAGAGCACAAATGGTGGCTCAAGCTGGACCTCGAGCAACGCCGGCCTTACGAGCCTGGACATCCGATCCATCGTCGTTGATCCGGCCAACCCGTTAAACGTCTACGCGGCCACATTCAGCGGCAGCACCTTCAAGAGCAGCAATGGCGGTGCGAGCTGGGTGTTAAATCATGCCAGTTTTGGCGGAGGGATGGCGAAGCTGGCTATTGATCCCCAGATGCCGAGCACTATTTATGTGGTGACGTTCGGCGGTCTCTTCAAGAGCACCGATGGTGGAGGAAGTTGGACCCAGCCCAGCACTGCGCTGAATTCAGTCGGGCCGAACTATCTCGCGATTGACCCGCAGAATTCATTGCTGCTCTATGCCGGAACGGCGAGCGGTGTCTACCGAAGTATCAACGGCGGTCAGAGCTGGATCGCGGCGGGTTCAAGCTTGGCGCTCAAAGGCACGCTTTCTCTAGTGGTGGACCCCGAGAACGGGGCCAACGTTTACGCGGGAACGTGGGGAGGCGTCTACCGGTCCACTGACCACGGGACAACTTGGGCGCCGACCGCGATCACCGATCCGATATCGCCAACGATCTCGTGGACCACACCAAGCCCTATTGTTTACGGAACGCCCCTCAGCGGCAATCAGTTGAACGCGACGGCGGATGTTCCAGGTACCTTCACCTACACGCCCACGGCGGGTGTGGTGCTTGCTGCCGGAACGCATACCCTTTCTGTGAGCTTTACACCATTCGACGCCGTGAACTATACAAGCACGGCCACAGCGATAACAGTTACGGTGAATCCGGCTGCGCCCACCGCGACGGTAGGCGGTGAAGCCGTTTACGATGGCCACCCGCATTCGGCGTTGGCGAGCGCGACGGGTGTCCGGGGCGAGATAGTCGGCGGATCCTTTGGCCTCACTTACTTGCCGGGTGGCTTGTCGACGCCGGTAAATGCGGGCACGTACGGGGTCGTCGCGAGCTTCACCAGCAATGATCCCAACTACACCAATGTTACCGTCAGCGGAGTCGTGACGATCCTTTCCGCGACGCCGGTGATGGCGGCCATTGGCGGAACGTTCACCTACGACGGCTCGTCGCATTCCGTGGCCACCTCCGCCACGGGCGTTGAAGGCGCGCTCGTCGCCGGGACGTTTAGCGTCTCGTACGCGCCAGGCGGGACATCGGTTCCGATTAACGCCGGGTCGTATGCGGCAATCGCCACTTTCCTCAGCGCCGATCCCAATTACACGAATACGAACCAGACGGTGTCGCTGACCATCACCCAAGCCACACCCGCATTGACGGTGACGGGCGGCATCTTTGGCTACAACGGGCTTCCACATCCTGCAACGGCGATCGCAACGGGACTGGGAGGCGCTCAACTCGCCGGGGCTGTTGCCATCGCGTATGCGCCCGGCGCAACACAGGCGCCGATTGCCGTGGGCGATTACGCCGTCGCGGCGACGTTCACCAGCAGCGACCCCAACTACGGCAAGGCGAACGCTTTCGGCTCGATCGCGGTGATCCCGCTCTCGCCGCTCGCGTCGATGACGGTGGCGACGGATCGGCCGGTGTACCCCCGTGCGCAGCCCGTCGCGATCAGCGGCCGGGTGAAGGCGATTGACGGGAGCGGGATTGCCAACATTCCTGTCGCCGTCCAGCTGTCGCTGAACGGCTCGCTGCGGACGTTCGGTCCGTACACGGACGCGCAGGGCGCGTATCACGTGCTGTTTCAGCCGGCGGCAACCGATAGCGGGCCGTTCACGGTCTCCGCCAGTGCTACAGCCAGCGGCTTGACTCAAACGGCGAGCGCCACCTTCCGCATTCTCGGGTTCTTGATCAGTCCTGGTTCCGTGAACCAGGACTTGGCGATGGGTACCGACGCGACGATTCCTTTAACGCTGCAGAACGTCGGTGATGCTTCGCTGAATAACCTGACGTACTCGATTACATCCACGCCGGCGGGGGCCGTCACGGCGAATGTGTCTCAGTCGGCCACGACACTTCCCCCAGGCGCATCGACGGTGGTTCCCGTCCTCCTGTCGGCGGCACTCGGCGAAGCGCCAGCGAGTCCGGTCACCGTCCAGGTACAGATAACGGCGAAGGATGCCCTGACCGGCGCGACCGACCAGGCAACGTCAACCTTGATCATTGACCTGCGGCCGGCGATTAGCACGGCGGTGCTCGCGCCGGCGAACCTGAGCGTCGGAATCAATCCAGGCCAACGGATCACGCGCCGGTTCCTGGTCAGCAACACCGGGTTTGTGCCCATGACCAACGCGACCGTGAGTCTGCTGCAGAATTCGTCCGCGCTCAGTTGGGTGAGCCTGGGAAACGCAAGCCTTGGAGACATTCCGCCCGGCGAACTGCGCGACTTCCAGGTGACGATCAGTCCTCCGGCAGGCACACCCCTTGGCGATTACGCCGTTCCGTTCATGGTGACCGGCGGCAGCAGCGTTCTCCAGAGCGTCGTGAACATCGCGGTCACCCAAGCGACCCTCGGAACCGCGGCGTTTGTCGTGTCGGACGACACGGGCGGAAAAGTGAATGGCGCAACGGTCTCGCTCTACAACACGGCCGCCGGCACGCTTTTCCAGGCGGTTACCGGCGAGGACGGCCAGGCCGCCGTTACGGGCGTTCCCGCTGGCGACTATTCGTATGCGGTCAGCGCCCCGTCGCACGATCCGACGACCGGAACGGCATCCATCACGGCGAACGCGATCACCACGGTGCCGGTGCTGCTGAGCTACGACGTCGTTTCCCTCAGTTTCACCGTCACGCCCACGACGATTTTGGATCAGTACAACGTCACGTTGAATGTGACCTACGCCACGAAGCTACCGAAGCCGGCGCTCCAGGTTCTGCCGGAATCCATCGAATTTTCATTCTTCCCCGGCGATGCTCCAGATGGCCGGTTGGCTTGCAGCCTGGAGATCGCCAATACACATCCCACCGCCACCGTCCGAAACCTGCTGATCGATGCGTCGCAGTTGGACCTCGCGCAGCCTAATGGTAAGCGGCTTCACGTGTTCTTCGCTGATGGCGCGTCGGTCTACCAGGCCGGATCGCTCGCGGGAAAAGCGCACACGACCGTTGGCTGCTACGCGACTATCGACGGTGGCGATCTCGACACGCATAACGCCGGCAACATTTTCGTCCAGGCGAATTACGACTATTCGCTCGATGGGCAGGTGTTGGAAGGAACGACCGTCACGAAGGTCCGTATCGATTACACGCGACCGAGCGAGCTCGCCTTCACGCCCATCGAGTTTGTGTACGATCTCCGTAACGATCCCGACCATCCGGTGCTGAAGTACAACGCGGGTAGCTACGTCTATCGCGTTAAGAGCAACCGCGCCGTAAGCATCGACTTCTTCAAGCCTGCGGCCAGTCCATTCGCCGGCAGGAACTTGGTCGCGTTCACCGCTCTCCAGCCGGCCGCCACCGCGCTGGAACTCATCAATACGAATCCGCCCTTCTGGAAAACCGACTTCACCAAACAACGGCTGGAAGGTAGCGGCGACACTTCGACATTTGACATTTCCGCGCTCGATCCCCCAGGGGCCGGCGGCGGGACCTTGGAACAGGCGCTGAACGCGCAGATCGCCAGAAATTCGGATCAAACGCTGAGGTTGCCGACCTATCTGGGCTTTGAAGGTCAGTGGGCCGATAGCGCCGATCCCAGAGGGTTTCTTATTCCGGTGAGCATCACGGTGGTCTCTTCCGACAAGGTCATCAAAATCGGACCAGCCCGTGGCGAGCCGGGCCCGGACCTCTGCGAGCGGTTTGATGATCCCAATCCCCTCTGCAAAGGTTTTCCGGAATTTCCCGTGTTCTCGAAAGACGGGACAATCCTGCTCGCAATCGATCAGACCGTTCGCCTCGAACGGCAGGCCTTCAATGCGACGCTCGGCATCGCCGCTCAAGCGACGCTTACCAGCGCGGTCACGACCCTACGGATTCGAGATGCCAACGGCGATGACGCGGCGAACAAGTTCTTCCTGCTGGTAACCAGCGATCCGCTTGGGGCGACGCGCGGCGGGACCCTCTCCGGCCAAACCGGCGTCTCCTGGCAACTCGTTCCGAAGGCAGATGCCGGGGGGATCGCGGCCGCTGGGGCTCGCTATACCGTCCAGGCGATGTTCAACTATCTGCTCGAGGGAACGCCCAAAAGTCTCACCACGTCCGCCGTCACGATCACGGTGCTGCCATCTCCCAAGCTAACGGTGGCCTACACAGCGCCGTTCGTGATCATGGTCGGGAAGGACGCCAAGATTCGCGTGACAGTCAAGAACCTCGGCGCGGGTGTCGCGCGGAACCTTGTGATTCAATCCGCTCAACCGCGGATCGTGGCGTCGATTCCGGACGATCCCGGAGACGATCTCTTAAATCCTAAACTGGGTCCCGTTGTCGACTTCACCCTGACCGGCGCATCCAACACGGCCGACGGAACCGGCTTCCAATCGGAGAACCTATCGATCAATTTCGGAGATGTTGCACCCGGCGCGACGGTCTCCGGATACTGGACGCTACGCGCCAGTCGAAGCGGCTTCTTTATCGACATCAGCGCCGCCTTTACCCATCAGGATTATCAGGGGATTCAGCTCGATCCCTTGGTCCTGCCTCCGACGACAAGCCTAATTCCGGCGATCGGAGGAACCGTGACAACCGATTCGGTCCAGGGGATTCCGGGACTCACCGTCAGGCTATCACACGGTGGCACGGCGGTGGCTACCGACACGACAGATTTTTCAGGCGTCTATTACATTCCCGACCTGGCGGCCGGTGCCTACCTTGAGGAGGTAGTCGATCTCTCAGGCGCGGTGCTTCAAACCAAGACAATTAGTGTGCTCGCCGATCAAGGTACCAATTTTATCAACTTCACGATCGACAACTACAACTCCACCTTGGCGATTGTTCTCATCGAATCGCTTCCGCCGGGAATCACATTTACCGCTGACGGCGCGACGTACGCAACGCCGCACAGCTTCACATGGGACGTGGGATCGACGCACACCGTCTCGGCGCCGGAGTTTGTTCCCGCCGAATCGGGACATGCAGCAGACTCCTTCAGCTTCGCAGGCTGGGAAAACGCGGAGACAGTCCGTAGCCGCACGATTAGTGTCGGAGCGCTTGGCGCGGCGTACACCATGACGCTCAAGCGGACCGAGGAATACCTACGGTACACGCGAACGCAAATCACCACGGACCCCGCCGATTCAGAGGTCGACCACAAGTGGCCATCGACAAATCGAACCGGCGATCTGGTGTGGAGCCAAAAAGACGAAGCGGGCTACTGGCAGGTGTACATCCAGGGTCCCGACGCAAATCGCTTCTGCACACCGAACGCAAACGGACGATGCCGGGTTACTTCCGAACCAAAGAACCACGAGCGCCCGGTCATCAGCGACATCGGTTCAATGGCCTGGTTCCAAGACAACACAGGTGGAGGGCTCGGGTACGCGGTCATGCGGCTCGACGCTAACAGTAGTACGCCGTTAGTTGTGGAGTTCAGCAACCGAAACGTCAACACGCAGTTGAACTGTAGCCACATCGCCGCCTGGCTCGTAATCCTCGAAGTGGGTTGCTCGACCAACTTCCAAGAGCACGCCGCGGGCAAGACGTTCGGGATAGCGACCGATGGACGCCTCATCTCGTACTACACCTTCTACGATCAGGGGTACGCCACCGATCGTCCATTTACAATGAATGTAACAGACAAATTGCCAGAAGGCCCGGGACCTGCGGCCAATTTCATTGGCTACGGCTCGCCAGATATCAACAGTATCGGCCACCTCGTCTATGCGACCGATTTCGTAAAGGGAGTAACCTCGAAAACCCACCACGTCTGGTTGGCTACAACGACGCAGCCGTTCGACCAGACACTGATTGATGAAGGCGATAGCCCGCACATCTCAGAAGAGGGTGAGATTGCGTTCGTCCAGGGGGGCATCGACATCACACATTGGACGGGTGCCGATCCCGACCATTGGGTGGCACGCGGTCTGTGGACCGACATCGTTGGAGGCAACCAGAACGCCACGATTATTTATGAGTGTGTCGTGAACGGGTATAGTCAGATTTGTCGAGCTACGCCAAGTTCAACTGGCACGATCGAGGTCAAGACGAACCTCACCGCCGCGACCTTTACAATTGATAGAATTGACGAAGGCCTCATGATTGCCGGTGGGGGTAGGTCATCACGACAGGACAACGTGCCTAGTGGTACGTATAAAATCATTTATGGCGCGGTCGAAGGTTATAAGTCGCCTTCGTCGGCGACCGCGGTACTTGTAGCAGGAGCCACGATAGAATTCAACGGCACGTATCAAGGGGGAAAGATAGACGTTGCGACGAACGTCCAGGAGGCGAAATTCAAAGTCGTGAGTGTGCTGGCCGACTTCGATGGCAGCGGGTTATCATTGCAGCAACCGAACGCGCCAGCTGCGGACTACACAGCCACTTTTTCACCGGTTGTAGGTTACTCGACTCCCAGGACGGACACGCGTACGCTCCTGGTCGGTGGAACAATTGCGTTTTCCGGTACTTACAGTCCATATCGGGTCGCACTGGTCATAGACAGGCCCGTGATCTTGCCCGTAAATCGCCTGTCGGCGCCCTATCGCGAGCCTCCCTACATCACAACAGCGACGGTCTCAGTAACGGATCGAGACGGCGCACCCGTACAGTTTGTGACGGTTAATTTTAACGCGGTGCCGGCTGTGTTAGCCGCTGCGGGAAATCTGGCGTCGACAGGTCATGATCACGCTAGCATCGATCCGTCCCCCCTGCATAATCTTGCAACCGCACCTGGCGGATTCTTTGTGGATCTAGAGACCGGTGAATCATTCCTTAATCCAACATGTACTACCAGATTGGACGGCACTTGCCAGCTGGCATACAGTTCGCGCCTGAGCGGTCGCTTCACGATCACGGCCTCCGTTGACGCGGCCGGACTTGTGTTCGCAACTAAAGATATCGACGTGGAAGTAGCCCCCCTGAAACAGTTACCGCCTGGTACTAACGGATCCGGGTACACTCTGACCGGGCAATGGAATGGCGGCGATAACGGGGTGCATTCTGAGCACTCAGACAATCATTTCATTGAGCAGGTAATGTATGACAAGCTGCTTCAATTAATTAAGTCATATCATTCCAAGGGAGGCGGGACGCTCGGGATCAACGATATCAGCCTTATGCGTGGTGGTCTATTCGACATCAATAACGATTGGCACACGCCTCATGCGCTCCATTTCTTTGGACAGAGCGTCGATATTGATCATAAGGATGTGGAAGGGAATGATGTTAACGAGCAACTGCTCGAGGATATAGCGAGTCCGTTGGGATTACACAAGATAAATGAAGGCAAAACAAGTATTCATCTTGAGCTTGTGCCAAAGAGGGTGCCGTGACGCGGCGAATTTATTTCGAAGTCGCGGCGCTGACGCTGGTTTTAAACTTAGTATCCACTGGAGTACTCGGCCAAGATATTCAGGCCCAAGATAGGGTGGGATTTGAGGCGAGCGTCTCGAGTGATTCAAGTGGCTTGTTTGAATTTGTGTATGAAGTCACGAATATACGAGCGGCCGGGGCTATTTCCCGGGTAACCATCGACATCTCGAGGTCGGCAGGCGGGCTCGCTCTTGTTGGAAAAGACTTACCCAACGGCTTAGGGTTTCAGCGAGAGCTGTCAGCTGCTGTGTTAGGAGATCCTTCAGCAACGGTTGTGCTGCCAGTTGGATTGGCCGCTCCAACTGGATGGTCGACATCGCAAGCGGTCGACGGAACAGCGGTGTGGTTTGGGGACGGACGTGCATCCTTTGTTGCCGTTGGCCAGACCGCCAGAGGCTTCAAGATCATCAGCCATGGGATACCTGGCATTCGGGTATTTACTGCCAGGCCATACATTAATGTCAACGATTTACCGATCAGGCCGCCAGATGGAGCAGATGATGTTGATCGATATCTGGCTGAGGTTGAGGCGGCAAAGGACACGGCGGGCGCACGGGGTTTGACGATTGGGCCTGTCGCGCCACCGCAAGAGTTTGATGCTATGTCATTTCTTGGAACGATCGTGAATTACGAGGAGCAGGCGTATTCGCTCGGGTGGATTCGAAGTGCTGAGAGTAAACGGCGGATGGATCTGGGGTTTAGCGACGCACTGGCCGCTCTTAAGAATGACGATCCTGATACGGCTAGGCGTGCACTCGCCGACATCGCAAGTGAGATTGATAGGGACGCTGGGCGCGCATTGTCTCCAGAGGCGGTGAGTCTGTTGCGGTTTAATATCGATTACCTGATTAAAGTCGCACATCTTAAATTGGAACCAACAATCGATTGGCTTCCGCCGCCGTCGATCATCTACGGTACTAAGCTCGGCTCGGCGCAACTCAACGCCACGTCGTCTGTACCTGGCTCTTTCGTTTATTCACCGGTTGCTGGAACAGTGCTTGGTGCAGGAAGTCGGACGCTTTCGGTAACGTTCACGCCAAACGACTCCGTAAACTATGCGGTAGCCACGTCAGCCGTATTACTTCAGGTGACAAAGCGTACACCATCCATAACATGGGCCAATCCAGGCGCAATCACTGCGGGCGCGACTCTCGGGCCAGGACAGCTGAATGCGTCGGTCAACGCACCGGGTATCCTGACCTACACGCCGCCGGCTGGCACATTGATGACTGCTGGTTTGCGCACTCTTACTGTTACCTTCTCGCCATACGATGATGTCGACTATACGAGTGCCACAGCAACGGTGACGCTATCAGTGAATGCGATGCCGATTCCTGGAGATCTCAATGGCGACGGCAAGATCGATTGTCTCGACGTTGCGCTCGTAAACGCCGCGCTAGGGAAGCGATCCGGCCAAACTGGATTCGATGCAAGAGCGGACGTGAACCAGGATCACTTGGTGGACGTACGCGACTTGGCGTTCGTGACGCAGAAGCTTCCGGCCGGCACGAAGTGCCCGTAGACGTTGAGCCGGCTGGAGGAGGGACGGTGATGGGGAGATTATCCGCGCTGACGGTCACGGCGGCGATTGTGGTAGTTGGCAGTGCGAAGTTCGCATCGGCGACACCCCTTGTTACCGTTCAGCTCACGGCGCCTAGCGCCAGCCTGGGCGATTCGATTTTGCTGAGCATTGATATTGCTGGCGTCAGCGATCTATTCGCGTTTCAATTCGACCTCGGTTTCGATCCGTCCGTCGTGTCCGCGTTGAGCGTTGGTGAGGGTGAATTCCTCTCAAGCGGTGGGTCGACATTTTTTGCTTCCGGATCCATCGACAATACCAGCGGCTCGGTGGCTTCGACGGCAGACGCGCTGTTTGGCGCCCTTGCGGGGGTGAGCGGTGGCGGCACGCTTGCTCGGCTTGAGTTGACGGCCTTGACGTTTGGGACGAGCCCTCTGCTCTTATCAAACGTACTGCTGCTTGATTCCTCGTTGAACGACATTCCGTTTGAGCTTGGGTCCGGAAGTGTCGCGGTGCCATCGCCAGCGGTCGTTCCCGAGCCGGGAACGCTGACTCTTTTGGGGACGGGCGGCCTAGCCTTGTTGCTGGGCCGAAAGAGGGGGACGGCGCCTCACGTGTCCGGATCCGCTTAGGGTGTCGAGTGGGTGGGCTTCTCAGCTACTGTTACCGAGGGTCCAGGATTGGGTCCAAGTGGCGCCCCCGGCAGAACCCGTGTGGCTCGTAAGTTGCGCCGGCTCAACGAATTAAGTCACGGCTACGAACCAGGAGGTCGCACGTTCGAGTCGTGCAGGGCGCACCACTTTTCGATCCCCCGTGTGACACAGGTGTGACACTCCGTCAGCCATTGAGGCCTCCGACGACGTTGAGCGTCCGCCGCTTCCAGCTCACTTCGAGTCCCCGCCGCAGTTCTTCGTCGGTCACGTTCAGATAGCGCTGCGTTTGTTGCACGCTCGCATGGCCCAGCATCAACTGGCTCATGCGAATGTCGACGCCGTCCGCGAGCAGGCGACACGCGCCCTCCTGACGCAAGTCGTGCCAATGCAGGTCGATCTGCCTCAGCTTGGCTCGATCGACACGAGCGCCGGGTTTGCGCGTTTCGTGTCGTGACCGTTGGCAACCAGAAGCAACGACTCCCAAGCAGTCTTGAAGCTGGCCAGGTATTCGCCGTTCTCGGTGCCGAACACGAACGCGTTCGGCTCCAGTTTGCCGCGTCGGTAGAGGATTGCCGCAAGCCGACCGTCCGGATCGAACGGAATTCGCCGGTTCTCCTTGTCCTTGGTGGTGTGGCCGGGAATTCCGATGGTGTCGTTGTCCCAATGCACGCGCTTGTTCTGGATCAGGAGCATTTCGCCCTGCCGGCAGCACAGCTCGAGGGCGCCGATGATGCGATCGTGCATCAACGGTCCGACCAGCTTGTGCTCCCAGGTGTTCATCGCCAGAGCGGCGTCTAAGAGCCGCTTCTCTTCTTCGCGTGAGATTCGGCGATCGCGAACGGTTTCTCCTTTACGGCTCAGTCTCGTTCCAAAACCGTGGAACGGCGATCGACGTACGTTTGCTTTGTCATGCCGTCCCTCCACGCTTGACGTCGAAGATCACCCGGCGTCGATTTTCGGAAAGGAACCGAGCTGATGATTCCCGGCGTTCGCGATGGACCCAGGTCGGAGACGCGGGCGGCTCGGTCTGGCGCGCGTCGGGTCAGAGCAGAACTCGCAACCCAGTGAGCGCCGTGGAGAGGACGCTGCGCTGCGGAGGCCGCGAGCCCATAGCTCCTCTGACGATGCCGTGGGGCGTGAGATCTCGGAACGAGAGCTCGCGCGCGCAGGCCTGTCGAATGGGGTTCACCGGCCCATCGGTGCTGCGCTTCGTAGCCACTGGCCTTAAGCCAACTGGCGGATCGGACGCGGGTCGTGATGTGTGCGGACTGCCTTGGCAGTCAACTCCGACCCTTGGTCACCGTCCCGGTCCATGCTTCTCGCTGCGGCCCAGAGGCGAACAGCTTTGAAGCAGCTCCGCGAGATCTCAGTCATCGCGGAGGGGTGGCGATCCATCGCCACGGGAGAATATCGCGAGGTTACGCCTCGTCTCGAACGGTTGTCGAGACGAAGGGGCTAAGGATTTATGCTCGCGTGCAAAGTGTGTGTGAAGGACACTCGATCGCTCAAGAGCGGTGCGGCGGCGTGTGGGCGATATCGTCGGGATCGAAGCCGAGCTTACGAACCTCACGACCCTCGGTGGACGGTCCAAATCCCGCAATTTATCGACGGTCCAAATCCCGCATTTTCCGGCGTCGACCGAGACTGGGTGAGTTCTACTTCGTTGCCTCGTCCGTGCGCAAGTCGGTGTGCACCTTTGTCCGCCAGCTTCGTGGTCCGCACTTGAGTACATGGGCGTGGTGCAGCAGGCGATCTAAGAGCGCCGTGATGGAGGCAGTGTCGCCGAGCAGCTTGCCCCAATCGTCGACGGGTCGATTCGATGTCAGGAGTGTCGATGCCCGCTCGTAGCGGCGCATGATGATCTCGAGGAGATCTTCGGCGGCCGTGTGGGGCAGCTTTCGCATCCCCAGGTCATCGATGATGAGCAAGGGCACGGTCGTCAGGTCGGTGAGGAGATCTTTGCGCGTGCCATCGAGCGTGGCGTCGGCGAGTTCCTCCAGGAGGATGTGAGTCTCTCGATACAGTACGCGGTGGCCCTGCAGGATCGCCGCATGCCCGATCGCTTGGGCGAGATGACTTTTCCCCGAGCCTGGTGGCCCGAGCAAGAGCACATCCTCTCGTTGCAGGATGAAGCGAGCCGTCGCGAGCTCGTGGATGAGCGCGCGGTTCATCTTCTTGTTGAAATCGAGATCGAAGGCATCGAGTGTGCGATCCGGATCGCGAAAGCGCGCCTGCTGGACGCGCCGCGCGATCAGGCGGTCCTGCCGGCGAACCAGTTCGTCGCCGACGAGGGCCGAGACGAGGTCGATGGGCGACTGCCGTTCGGATTGCGCTTGGCGCAGGCGCGCGTCGAGCGTGGCGGCCATGCCGGAGAGCCGGAGCTTGCGGAGCGCGGTGTCGAGTTCGACGAGATTCATGAGCGGTCTCCTGTCTGCTGGTCGATGAGGTCCCGGTACAGCGTGAGCTGCCGAATGAGCGGATCGATTTGCGTGAGCGTGAGCGGCGCCGCCGGCCGCCGCTCGAGATAGCGGCGCAAAAACCGGTAGGTGGGGACTTGGAAGTCGAGGGCCGCTTTGGCCGCGTCGTCGGCTGCGGCGGGTCCGTATTTCTTCGCGAGCGCCAGGATGCCCAGCATGCGACGGATGCCGGCGGCCCCCTCGTGTTCGTGGATAAAGGCACAGACCGTGTGGAGATGGGGGCCGGCGTGCCGCGCGCGGGTGAGGAGCGCGAGCGTCCCCGCCGGCGTGCGCGCCGGCCGATCCGGGTCGGCAATGCGGTGATGCCCGCGCGGCGCGCGGACATGCTCGCGCAGCAGCTGGCCGGTCTTGGGATCGAGCAGCCGCACGTGGAGATCCGTCCACTGCACCTGGACGCGCTGCCCGATCCAGCCGGGCGGCGTCGAGTAGTACGCGGCTTCGACTTCGACGCAGCCATCGAGATGCACGGTCCGGACGCCGAAGCGGTAATAGCGAAAGGGCTCGACGGGGAGCGGCTGGAGCGTGGGTCGCTCCTCGGCAAACATGGCGGCGACTTGGCGCTTGGTCGTGCCATGGATGCGTGTGTCGGCCCAGTGCGTCTCCCAGCGATCGAGATACGTCTGCGCCTGCTCAAGATGCTCGAAGCGCTGGCCGTGCAGCGGCGTCTTCTGCGTGTGGCCGATCCCGGATTCGACTTTGCCCTTTCGATCGGGATCGCCAACACGACACGGCAAGCCGATGACGCCGTAGTGCCCGAGCACGTCGCGATACAGGGGATTCAGTGTCGGCTCGTACACATCGGGCGTCAGCACGCCCTCTTTGAGATTGTCGAGGACCACGGTCCTCGGCGTCCCGCCGAGACGGCGAAACGCGCGCTCGTGGAGCTCCGCCCAGATCTGCGCGCTCGACTGCCACGTCAGGAGCCGCACCGCTTTCCGCGAGTGCGCGAGCGTCAGGACAAAGAGCCGTGTCCGTCGGTATTTCCCCGTATCCGGATGACGGACCATCGGCCCTTCGCCGTAGTCGACCTGCGCCTCCTCGCCGGGCGTGGTGGCGATGACGACGCGCGCCTCCGGCGGCGCGACGTGTCGGAGCTGGCGCACAAAGCGGCGGACGCTCGCATAGCGCGCCGGGAAGCCGAGCTCATCGACGAGGTCCTGCCAGATCGCCATGGCATTGCGGCCGACCCGCACGGCCGCTTCGATCCGCTCACGGTGCGGCTCGCACGCGCTGCTGCGAGGGGCGCGTGACGGCGCCAAGTCGGTGGACACCACGGGCGGGGAAATTGCGGGATTTGCCGACAGGTCGGTGGACACCACCCGACCGATAATTGCGGCATTTGCCGTCGCTTCGCTCGGCCGCCCGCGGCGCCGCACCGCCACGCCGGCGGCGCGCAGGTAGCGCGTCACCGTCGCCCGATCCACGTGCACCGCCGCGCTGATCCGGCTGACGGGCCACGCGAGCCGCCCGAGCGCCACGACTTGCTGCTGTTTGGTCTGCTCCAAAACGTTGCTCATCCGGGCGAAGGACACCAGGTCCGTCGCCCTCGTCAACGTCTCCGCCGTCGTCAGCTAATTGCGGGATTTGAGGTGTCGATTAAATGCGGGATTTGGGTGTCCACCGAGGACGACGCGCGGCGCCGTAATCGGTTGCATCGACAGCGTTTTCGAAGAGAAACTGCGCCAGCCGTCGCGGCGTGTACGTTTCAGGGCGGTCCGACTGCGCGCATGTCGTCGCGTGGTTTTGATCGCTCAAAACACGACGCATGTCTGGCCGAATTTGGACGGCTCACCATCGCACTGTGAGGCTGTCCTCGCCGTGCCTTCGAGGCCATGCTGCGACAACCGGGTTGCGTCTCCGCTGTGTTGGTGACCCTGAACACGGCGGCACAGAACGCCGCCCTGGCGGAGCGCGCCGAGTGTTCTCCATACAGAGGCTTGCGAGCGTACTGGCGCTGGGACAACAGCGCTGCGCTCCACTCGGTAAACGTATGGAGACCGGGTTAAGGAACCGGGTTAAGGGACGGGTTGATGCTGCGCGGCGTCACGTCCCCTCCCTCGTCCTGCTTCCGAGCCTGTCGATCTCGTAGATCACAGATGGTCACCAAGGGAGAGAGGTCTTGGCGAAGGCGCGGCTGAGTGGTGGTGGACGCACGATCTTGAAGGTCGGGTTCAGCGTCGCGTAAACGCGGTCGAGAGGATCTACGCCACGGATGCGAACGGGCGATCTCAGCTTCCGTTCGAACCCGCGGCGGCGCGTCAGGCGAGGCTCTTCCGGGCGCCGTGCGTCACGTGCACGATGTCGACACTGCCGCCTTCGATACGATAGAAAATCTGGTAGTTGCCCACCGGAAATCCTCTGTAGCCAACCCGAACATCGTCTCGGCTACGGCCGGCTTCTGGGTGCGCTGCGAGCATTTGAAAACGGTCGGTGAGGGCATCGATCAGCCTGTCGGCGGCGGCTTCGTTGTCGGTCGCAATCTGAAGCCAGATAGCCATCAGATCCCGCCGCGCGCGAGCGGAGGCGATAGGACATCAGTCGCGTGACTGCTGCCGGCGCGCCTCCGATTTGATCTCGCGGGCGAGGGCAGACGCGTCATCGTGTTCCGTGAATCGTCCTGCTGCCAGGTCGGCTTCTCCTTCGTCGAGGGCGGCAAGTAGTTCCGCTCGCTCGAGCTCGGTTCTTTCCCAGAGATCGAGGGCTGCGCGGGCCGCGTCTTCCTCGCTTTTATAACGGCCCGCTTCGATGGCGCGACGGATCAGCGCCTGTTGAGTCGGCGTGGGATGCAGTTCCATCGCTCGACCTTAGGGCGGCGTCAGACGGCTGTCAAGGTTCCTGATCGCCGTGTGAAATAACCTCCTAACAACTGGCCCCTTGCAGCGGACGGGGAAGCCGGTGAATCGTGTGGGCGCCGCGTTCTGGGCGCCGTCCAACGTCCTGTGGATCCAAGGCGCTGAATGCCTCTCTGTCTGTGGCTACATCAGGAAGGGCACGCCGCCGAACGTCCTCCCGTGACCCTTTCAGCGGAAGGCCTCCCGCCCGCCCCTTTCTTGCGCACGCTCCCACGCTCGACCGCCCGCGGCGCCCTGCCCGACGTCATAGACTCGGAGCATTCATCGTGTTGAAGCTGAAGCACTCCATCGTTGCGGTTCTGTCGGCTGCGATTGTGGGCGGTCTGTCGGCGCAAACGCCCGCGGTCGAGGTTGTATCTGTCAGGCAGAACCAATCGGGCGACATTGGTGACGGGGGGCCTGGACTTCGAGGCAACTCCTACACCGTCACGAACGTCCCAGCGGCCTTCGTCATAAAGGATGCGTTCAACCGATTTCAATCGGCACAGATCGTCGGGTTGCCAAAATGGGCGACCACCGACCGCTTCGATATCACGGGACGACGAACGGCGGGCGCTTCGCTTGAGTCGTTCTTGCAGGGCGTTCTCACCGAACGCTTCAGACTGACTGTGCATCAGGAAATGCGCCAGCTGAATGTTTTCGCATTCACCCGTGCCACGACGGGGAAGACCGGCAGCGGGTTGAGGCCGCGTGATTGCACCGACCCCGGCGCGTTTAACCTTCCATGCGGCAGAGGTATTGCGGCGGTCGATGCCGGTATCGTGCGCCTGGGTGGGGTTGCGATGGCGCGGCTCAGCGCCATCCTCAGCGACGTCCTCGGTCAGCCCGTGATTGACGAGACGAAGCTGGAAGGGGTCTTCGACCTCGACCTGCAGTGGCGCCCCGACATCGGGCTGAATGTCGACCTCACGGAGCAGGCCAAGGAGCGCATTAATACTCGACCGGCGCTGCCGGGGGCGGTGCAGGAACAACTTGGATTGAAACTGCAGGCGAGGAGGGCTGTCGTTGACGTCCTCGTCATCGACCACATCGAGCGGCCGACGCCGGACTGATTTCGCGCGCGTGGGCTTCGACCGTGTCGGCGGCGGCGGTGTCCTCGAGGGCCGCCCGCCCTGAGGTTTGAGCAGGACTTATTGCCCCGTGCGCTGCGCGTCCATCGGACCTGGGATAGGGATACGTCGGAGCTTGCGGGCGCCGTCTGGCTGTCTCAGGGGTCCTCAGACTTGGCGGTGCCTCGTTCGGCCACGCCCAAGCGCACTTGATGACGCCGACTGCCACGCCGTTCGTCATCTCCGGCAGCGATGTCGGATTTCGTGTGGCGGGCAGGAAAGGTAACACACCGGTCGGTCGGCACGTCGTGCGGGTTGATGGCCAGTGGGTTGAAGCTGAACATAGCCATCGCGCACCAGGGCACGTGCGAACTCGGCTAAGAGCGTGCCGGCGGGACCTTCACGAAGTGCTTCCACGCGCGGTGGACCCGAAGAATTCAGGGAGCATGACGTCCTCCCTTCACAGAGAACGTCACGGTAATGCGGAGGCGTCGCGTCCGAACCGATGATGGGAGCCGGCTCTCGCTAACAGATTAGGTGCCCAACTCCGCATTACGCTCGGCTCCGCACTAATCGACCAGTCGACGACAGCGTGACCAACACTTCGTCCGCCATAGCGCCCGAAGCGCCGCGTCAGACGGTTCCCCCCTCAGCAGTTTGATGATCGCATCGGCTGACCGCGTTCGCTGAGGACGACCTCCTTCCCGCGCCGGACCGACCTGATGGCTTCCGTAAACTGCTGGTTGGCTTCTCGTCAACCGAGCTTCATGTCGTGATGTTCTACACGATCATCGCCGGCGGTCATTCCGCCGACTATTGAGCGCGGCCGGAAACAGGCAAGGGCTGGCGTGCCCCGTGTGGCTTCCTCCTATCAGCTCTCTCCTTCTCCGGCTACCTTCGCCGCGTGCGCCGCCTGCTTCTCCTTGCGTGCCGCATTTCGCGTCTGCCACGACTTGCCCTCGGTCTTGGGCTTTGGTTTCAGCTTCGTGTGCTTCGGTCGAGCCTTTGGCGGGGCCATGGTCTTCTCTCCCGGTTCTGTGCGTCAGCGCCAGACTTGTCGCTGACTATCGACATCGGCTGTGAACGAACGGTGAAGGATGCCTGAGCCTATCATGTTCGGTTTGTCACGGACGACAGCTAGAACTCGACGGGTCACGGGAACGTGCGAAGAATTCGACACTCAGCCCCGACGCTCCGGGGATGGACCGCCGCGTCAGGAAATTATCGTGCTGTCGCAGCTGACGCGTGAAGGCGCCGCGGTCGCCCAGCGGCACCGCTGGTCCGCCGCGCCATGATGGCATCCTTCGCGTCGAACAAGACGGCAAAGACGCGATCGAAGAATACGACTGGCGCAGCCTGATACGCGGCAGTGTCGGCCGGCGCAGCCGCTCGTTGTCAGAGAAATGTCACGCCCAGGCAAGACAATCAAGAGCGCCGAAGCAGACACGACCGGGGACGGCCCGAAACGGTCGTCTCCGAACCCGAAGTCCCAGACCTCGATTCCTTCCCGCGAACCAGTTCCTGGTGAGCAGTGGCCGACATTTTGCTGATGCGGTGCGATGAGGAGCAAGGCCGGAAAGTCGGAAGCCACTCCCATCAGATCGTCACAGACATCGCTGAATGAAAAGGACTTCTTATATGAAAAAAATTCTCCTCGTCGTCGCCCCGCTCGCCCTGTCGGTGCTTGGTGTCTCGGCGCAAGGCAAGCCCGTCTTGGTCGTCAAAGCCGTGACTGCGGCCTCCGGCGTCGAGATGCCATACGACTTGAAGCAGATGCAAGGGCAGTTGGTAGCCGAGCTGCGCGTGATGGTCGGCAAGGAAGTCGAAGTGGTCGCCGAAAAGCCCGCCGAACAGCGTGGCGCCGTCTACACACTCGAATGTGAGGTCAAGGAGTGGCGTGCTGGGAATGCCGCCAAGCGGGTTCTCGTAGGCCTCGGCTCTGGTCGAGAGGCGAGCGACATTCGGTATCGGGTCACGACCGGGTCAGGGAAAGAAGTTTTCGAGCACGTCGATACCGTGCGGACGAACTTCTATTCGCAGGGCGCGGGCTCGACCGGCACTCTGTCGCATCCCATCGCCCAAAAGATTGCAGACCGCATCAAGGACGCCAGATTGCGGTAAGTCTCACCAGACGGCGTCCGCCGGCAGCGCGCCGTCACGCGCGTGCGTCCGGCGGCAAGACGCTGCAGTAATTCAATGCGATGACAGGGGCATTACGGTAGCCTCGTCATCGCGTTGCCGTTGTGCTCCGTCGACGGCGAAACGTTTCCGCCTGTGCCAAGTCCCATCTTCACCGGTGTCGCCGGCCTCAGCGAGCGCGTCTTCAAGGGCTGCCGTCAATCGCGTCGGCCGGACACTGGTGCCCGCAGACGTCGAACGGAACAACGGGCTCACACCGACGAACCGGCAGCGAGCGCCGCGTAGATGCGCTCGGTCAAATCGCGCAGGTGGGCGAGCTTGTGATTGCTGATGTCCTTGTTCAACGAGCCCAATGCCTCCGCATCGATGCTGCGGCTTTGAATCAGCGCGGCGGCAATCGTGGCCTTGGCTTGAATCTGCGCATCTGTCATGGACGTAATCCCCCGGACTGTTGTGCCGAACCTCTTCACCATCATCGCCGGGGACGGGGACACGACGCCGCTGTCGCGGCATTCTGAAACGGTGAGCGAACAAACGACGAACATGCTATCTTCCGTTCGTCGCGGCATCGGGTGAGGCTGGAGTGGACCGAGGTTCGACCAAGGCGATGCCGCGTCCAGGAGGTTCTCGTGTGCCAGCGGGTGCAGTGCTCGAAGTGCCAGAAGCCCACATGGTTCGGTTGCGGCCGCCATATCGAAGAGGCGCTGCGTGGCGTGCCGCCCGAGCAGCGATGCCAGTGCCCGAAATCGAAGTGGTTTCTCGCGCGCCTACTCGGCTGGTGAATCCTGCGCTCCGCGCCCTGCTGGACATTGGCCTCCGCCGCAGCTCCACGTCGCCGAATATCGGCGCAGCCGAGACAGCCGCATCCCCGACGTCGCATCCGGTAGTGCAACGCCGCCGCGGTTTGATCATCATCTGGGCGCCGCTCCACCCGGCCTCTGCGCCACGCTCGAACCGCCGCGAGCACTAAGCGCGCGAAGGCGAAGCGCGCGACGTGTTGAAGAACAGACAGACGTCTGGCCTCCTCTTGTATCGCTGTCGAGATGCTTACGCCGTTCGTCATACGCGCAGTTGTTTGTCGCCGTCATCGCCAACTCTTCGGTTGTTGTGAAAGTATTTCTGAAAGAGCGGCGCGCGCACGGCCGCCAACCTGACGCAATCGTCATAACCACGCCGCTTTATCGCATCGCGGCTGCGTGTGGCACGATGTATGGCGTCGTAAGTGATTCTTGTGTGTTGATCTATCGACGTGTCATATCCGACTATGCTGCCAAAGTATGACGCCAGTGCTCGCGGTGACCATAAATACGTAGCGTTATAGGTTATCAGCGTTCACTACCGCCTGGATCTTGAGACACTATACGAATTGGATTGTTCTATCTGTTCACTTTGCCTGTGTCCGCCGTTTATGTTCCTGAGCGCTTACAGGAGGCCTGCCGTGGAGTTCTTCAAGACAGACGAGGGCACGCTTCACAGAAGCCGCATCGCTGGCGTGCTGATTCTCCTGGCGGCAGCGGTGAGTTGCGGCGTTGACTTTCAGGAGACGGATATGTGCGCAGCGCGGGCGGCGAGCGGCATCGGCTTCTTCCTGGTGCTTTGTGGTAAGCGCCCTGCCCATCCGGCGCCAGGTAGTCTTGCCAACTCACTTCGGTTGATTGGTATGGTTTTGCTCATTGCCGGCGTCGCGACGCAGTTTTATCTTACGTGGAGCGGCCGTTCTCCTCACTTGTGAACGCTCGAGCACAACAAGTCGCGCCGGCAGCGTTCGATGACGGTTCAACCGTCATGTACAAAAGTCATCTTCCTCGTTATAGTCGCTTTACCCTGCGAGCCGGTCAGTTGTCAATCTGTCGGCTTGTTGTTGCAAGCGACGTATCCAGTGTACTTTACCTGTCGTATGCTTCCGACACTTGTACGAAAGAATGGAGAACGGATACCGATGGCACAGGATTTAGAAGCTCTACTCGAACGGCGCAAGAAGCTTCAAGAGCAGCTCGACGAAGTGGAGGAAAAAATCGGGGAGCTGAAACAGGCACAGATTCAGGAACATCTGGCCGCCCTGAAGGAACTCGGCTATCAGACCCGGACCAGAGCCAAGAGAAGCAGCAGCAGCGGCGCCTCGCGCCATCAGGACCCGAACAAGAAGTGTCCGATCTGTGAGATACCTGGGCACGATGCCCGAGCGCACCGCAGCCAGGGCGAGAAGAAAAAGCCTTTCACCAAGGAAGAGCTGAAAGAAAGAGGCCTGGCGAATTCCTGATCGATAGCTCCCGTCATCGAGTCACTTATACTGCCGGACACTTAAACGCCAAGTCTCTTCAGGATAATGGTCTGCCGAGCTGATCGATCGGTTCTTGAGTCAGGGTATCAGCGGCACGCTCGGTCAGTTCTCACCGCCAATAGAGCCGAGTGACCGGCTCATCATAACTTCTGTCAGGCAACTTCGAGAGCTTCTCGAGCTTATGCCCCGACGACTTTGTCGTCGGGGCATTTTTGCTAGCTCAACCAGGTAAATCTCGTGACACGCACGTCTTCCTGGTGGAAGATTCTTGCCGCATCCCATTGGACATTTGCGTTGATAGAGGTGTGGGCCATGGCTCAGAAAGGATTTTCCGTGAGGCGAGAGCTCAGGGAAGATCCACAATTTCGAATCAAGATGGGCTTGGCCATTCTCTTCGCGGGCGGAACAATCGCCTGTTTCGTCCTCGTACCTGTCGCCTTGGTCGGATTCGTTATCGCTGCCCGCTGGCGCTGGAATGTCGTCGCTGGCCTGGCCGCCTGTCTCGTCGTTCGCACAATCGCCGCCGCTACTCTGAAGCGACGCTGAACGCCGTCTTTAGTCTCGCCGGGCTCAGACTCAGCGATGAGATCTGAGGATCTGCTCGACTTTCGTACGGCCGCCCTCTTGCCCCACTTGTGGGAATCGCGTCAAGCATGAGCAGCATGAAGGGTCGTCAGATGCAATCTCGTCGTCCGTTCGCCGTCGGCACGGCAGTGATCTCCAGTCGATTGGAAACTCGCAAAGGAAGTCAGATGACCCGACGAACCGATCAGTGCGCGTGGACGGTCAGCCTGCTGCTTACGCTGATCCTGACGTCGACCGTCGCCTCGGCGAGAGGCTCGAAAGGCGCATCGTCTCACGGCGGAGCGAAGGCATCCCACGTCAAGGCTTCCCCGAAGAGTACTGGCACCCGCGCTGCGGCACGCGCCCGCAAATCGGCTGCGCCACCGCACACCAAACCCGCACCAGCGCACCGGACTCCTCCGGCATCGCCCACTGCCCCAGTCGCACGCGACGAACGCGGACGCATCCAGCGCAGCGAGGCGGCCCGCCACGCCTTCGCTCGACAGACCGGCTATCCGAATGGCCGTCCCGGCTACGTCATCGACCACATCAAACCACTGGCGTGCGGCGGCGCTGACGCGCCGAGCAACATGCAGTGGCAGACGGCGGCGGCAGCGAAGATGAAGGACAAGGTTGAGCGGCAGCACTGCTGAAAATGCACGGGTCGTACGCCGCAGGAATCACAAATGAATCAGGTCACAACGATCAACGCAGAGACCGCTGAGATCGCAGAGGTTCGAAACTCATCGGCTGGGTCATCGATGAAACGGGATAGTCTGTAGTGGGTGTCTTCCCTGCCGGCCGCCCTGCTCGGGGCGGCTGCGCCGGGCAGCTGATGATGGATGTCGATGCTCCCGTCTTGATCGCCGGCGGTGGACTGGTCGGGCTGTCGGCGGCGATGTTTCTTGCGCAGCACGGGGTACCGTCGCTCGCGATCGAGCGGCTCCGCGAAGTGTCGCCGCTGCCGCGCGCCGCCTTCTTTCACATGCGGACGCTCGAGATGCTCCGATCGTGCGGCATCGAGGATCGCGTGCGCGACGGGTCGCGGCGCGATTTTGTTCCGGAAGGGGCCATCGTCCTGATGGACGCCGTCGCCGGCCGCAAGCTCGCGGACATCATCGGCAACCTCAACGAAGGTGTCGAAGCGGTGAGCCCGTGCCGTCGTCTGTTCCTCAACCAGCCGAATCTCGAACCGATCCTGAGCGACCGGGCGCGTGACGGGGGCGGCCGCCTGCTGCGCGGCTACGAGGTGGCGGCGGTGGACGAGGAGCGCGACGGCGTCCGGGTGACGGCGCGGCACGTCGACAGCGGTGACACGCGCGAGCTGCGCGGCCGGTATCTGATCGCCGCCGACGGCGCGCATTCGGCGGTTCGCGATCTGCTCGGCATCGACTTCGAAGGCCGCGGCGTGTTCTCCAACTCGATGACGATCTACTTCACCGCCGATCTGTCGCCGTGGCTGCGCGACAAACCGATCACGATCGTCTACGTCAACAATCAGACGCTCGGCGGTTTTTTCCGGATGAACCGCGCCTCGACCTCGGGCTTCCTCGTCGTCAATACGGTCGGCGATCCGAAGGCCGATCCGGTTGCGGCGTCGAATGCGGCCACCGATCGCAGCGAGGCGCGGCTGATCGAGCTCGTGCGCGCGGCGGCTGGCGTCCCCGATCTGGCGGTGCGCATCGACGGCGTGTCGCGCTGGCGCGCCACCGCGGATGTCGCTCGACACTACCGGCGCGGACGAGTGTTCCTCGCCGGCGACGCCGCCCACCTGATGCCGCCGAACGGCGGCTTCGGCGGCAACACCGGCATCCACGACGCGCACAACCTGGCGTGGAAGCTCGCGCTGGTGCTCAACGGCGCCGCGGGCGAGGCGCTGCTCGACACCTATGAAGCCGAACGGCAGCCGGTTGGCGCCTTCACCGTCGGGCAGGCCTTCTCGCGCTACGTCACGCGGACGGCGCCGTGGCTCGCGGCGACGCAGACAATCGACGCCCCGGTGCCCGACTTCCACATCGAGATCGGCTATCTCTACGACTCGACCGCCGTCATCCGCGAGCCGGACGGTCCGCGCGGGCACGCCGATCCGCGTGAGACGCATGGCCTGCCCGGCTCACGTCTGCCGCATGTCTGGCTCACGCGCCACGGCGAGCGGATCTCGTCGCTCGATCTGTGCGGCCATTTCGTGCTGCTGGCCGGCAGCGCCGGTCACTCGTGGATCCGGGCAGCCACTGCGGTTGCCGATACGATGCCGCCGCTCACACTCGACACCTACCTGCTCGAAACCGATCTCGGTGATCCCGACGGGAATGCCGCTGCCTCGTTGGGTCTGTCCGCCGCCGGTGCCTTGCTGATCCGGCCGGACGGCTTCGTCGCGTGGCGGGCCCGCGAGATGACCGAGCGGCCCGACGTCTCCTTGCGCGACGCGCTCGATCGCATTCTCGCCCGGCGCTGAGTCGGCGGCGCGCGCGCCGCTGACGGACCGCCGACAGAATCGAGCGGCGAAAAGAAAGCGGATCGCCGCCGAACCCGCGCGAATTTCCATCTCTCCGACATGGCGCGTCCTGTGAAGAACGCGAACCGGGCGAATCGCCCGCCTTTTGAAGGAGATGTGTCGCATGCGAACGGTCAAGTATCTGGCAGTTGGATTGGTGGTCCTCGTTTCTCTCCTCACCTCCGCAGGCCGCGCCCAGGCGGAACAGTGCGGCGCGACCACAATCGCGACCTTGTATGCCGGGCAGACAATCGTCGCCGGCACAGTCAACGTCTACAACGATGCCAACAACATCTACGTGCAGTACTTGCTGAACAGTCCCTGGGTGATGAGCGACGCGCACGTCGCGGTGGCGAGCACGCTCGACGGCATTCCTCAGACCAAGGCCGGCAATCCCATCCCCGGCCGCTTCCCCTACAGCGCGGTGTTCGACCCCGAGTTGATGAACTACACCTTCGTAGTTCCTATCGCGAGTCTACCGGTCGGCGGCACGCTCATCGTCGCCGCTCACGCCATCGTCCACGCGCCGAAGAGCTACGGCGGCACACAAACGGGGTGGGCCGACGGCCAAGATTTTCCCGGCGCCAATTGGGCCACCTACATCGCGGCAAGGGTCAACCGCTGCGGCGCGATCGAATAGAGCATTTCCAGAGCGCGACGCAAAGCACAAGTCCTCAATACCGGTTCGCGCTGGGGTGCGGCGCGCACTCCAGCGCCGCCGTGTGTACGGCCGCCGGAGTACGATACCGGGTGAAAGGTGGCCACATGAAGGCACTCGTTGCGAACGCCTATGGCGATGTCGATCAGCTGTCGGTCGCGGACGTACCGGTGCCGCGCGTCGGCCCGGGGGACGTCAAGGTGAAGGTCCTCGCCGCAAGCATCAACCCGATCGACTGGAAGCTGCTGGCCGGGCACGCGCGCGCGCTCATGGAGCTGCAGTTTCCCGCCATCCTCGGCCGCGATGCCGCCGGCGACGTCGTCGAGGTCGGAGCGGCCGTGCAGGCGCTGCGGCCGGGCGATCGCGTGCTCGGATGGGTTTCCAACGCCTTCGCCGAGTTCGTCGTCGCGCCAGCCGACGAGTGGGCGCCGGTCCCGGCAGGGCTGGAAACGGCGTCCGCAGCGGCGCTGCCGCTCGTGACCCTGACAGGCGCGCAGCTGGCGGATAAGGTGCAGCCGCGGCCGGGGCTGAACGTGCTCGTCACCGGCGCGCTTGGAAGTGTCGGGCGCACCGCGGTCTTCGTGGCGAAAGAGCGCGGCGCCACCGTGTGGGCGGGGGTGCGGCGGCGGCAGACCGACGCGGCGCGCGCGCTCGGCGCCGATCACGTGACGGCGATCGACGATGAGGCAGCGATCGCGAGCCTGCCGCCACTCGACGCCATCTGCGACACGGTCGGCGGCGCCACCGTTGCCGCGCTCCTGCCGGCCTTGAAGGAGGGCGGAACGGTGGCGAGCGTTCTCGGCCCGCCAGCCGGCGCGAAGGAACGCGGCCTGAACGTGATTGCGATGCAGACGCAGCCGGATGCGCAGCGCCTCGCCGATCTGGCGCAGGCCGTGCGCGAGCAACGGCTCGTCATCCCGATCGAGCGCACGTTTCCGCTCGCCCAGGGCGCCGAGGCGTTTCAGCTGGCGCGCAGCGGCGGCGCCGGGAAGGTGCTGCTATTGCCGTCGGTCGACCGGTGACGAGGCGTCCGCGCGCGTCATCGCTGCCAGCCGTTCAATTGTTGGCATAGAGGAGCATTTCCTTGCCGTCCGGCATGATGACGCGCTCCAGCCGAAGCACCTTCTGACCGTCGGAGAATTGATAGCCGATTCCCGTCAGCGTATCGCCCGGCTTGACGGTTCCCTTGTTCCAGCCCTTCGCTTCCATCCGGTTGATCGCCGGTCCGCCGACCAGCCACTTCTCGGTCGTGCCGTCGGCGGCCCTCACCTCGAGGCTGATCATCGGATGCGGGTTCGACCAGGTGAAGTCGGTCACCGTGCCTTTCACGGTCACGAGCCGCGAGGTGTTGACCGGCCACGAGTGATGCGCTGACAGCGGAAAGGTCGCCGACATCAGCATCAGCATGGCGAGCGCGATCCGGCAGGTGACTGTCATCACGATCCTCCTCGTGAATTCTACGCCGCTTCGCGACGAGTGAGTTAAGGGTAAGCCCTAGTAGATGCCGCTCTTCACGCCGTGGCATCGTGGGCGCCTGCCCGGTAAATATCAATGACCGCGCCCGAGCCCGCACGTCTTCTGGGTGAGCCGCTGCCATTTCCGTCCGTTGCCTTTCACGACGTCGACATCCGCGACGAACTGCATACGCGGCTGCCGCGGGCACGGGATCTGGCGGGCGAACATCGCGCCTTCGTCGCACTGGCGGCGGAGATGCGGACCAATCCGCGCAACGTGCTGCAGCGGCTGGCCGAGCTCGCGCTGACGCTCTGCGACGCCGATACCGCGGGGGTGAGCGTGCTCGACGGCGAGCAGTTCCAATGGGAGGCCGTCGCCGGCGTGTTCAAGCACGCGCGTGGCACCACGGAGCCGCGCGGCGCCAGCCCGTCGCGCGAGTGCCTCGATCAAAACGCGCCGCAGCTGATGCGCCTCCCCGATCGCTGCTATCCGGCGCTGTATGCCAAACCGCGGTTCGTCGAACTGCTGATCCTGCCGCTGCGCGGCGACGCGGCGCCCTTCGGCACGATGTGGATCGTCAGCCACCGGGTCGACCGCCATTTCGATCGATCGGACGAGCTCATCGTCGCCGTTCTCGCCGACCTCGCGTCCGCGGCGTGGCAGATGTGGAAGGCGCTCGAGACCAGCCGCCGCCAGCACGAGTTCCTGGCGACCCTCGGTCACGAGCTGCGGAACCCGCTCGCGGCGATGATGACGACGACCGCGGTGCTGCTCGAGCGGGTGGCGGAAAAATCCGGTCCCATCAGGCGCGCGTGCGACGTGCTCAACCGTCAGGGTCGCCACCTGGCGCGTCTGCTCGATACGCTGCTCGACGCCGGCCGCGTCGCGAGCGGCAAGTTGCCGATCCAGGCGCAGCGCGTCGACCTCGTCCAGCTCGTGCGGGACGTGCTCGAGACGTTCCGCGACGTCATCGAGCAGCGGCCGCTGTTCCTCACCGTCAACTTTCCGGATAAGCCCGTATGGATCGACGGCGACCCGGTGCGCCTGATGCAGGTGTTCTCGAACCTGATCGACAACGCCACGAAGTTCACGCCGCCGTTCGGACAAATCGGCGTCTGGTCGACGGTGACGGAGCGTGACGTCACGATCTGCATCAGCGATACCGGCTGCGGCCTGCGCGCCGATCAGCTCGAGGTGATCTTCGAACCGTTTGCGCAGCTGAGCGACGGCCGCGGATCGCGCAACCGCGGCCTCGGGCTGGGGCTCTCGCTGGTGCGCCAGATCGTCGCGCGCCACAACGGAACGGTCGAAGCCCAGAGCGCGGGTCCGGAGCGCGGCAGCCGGTTTGCCGTTCGCTTGCCGCGCCGCCGCGAGGATTCTTCGGCGCCGACGGGTTGACGCGGGTTGGGGATTTCCCTGATTGCACGAACCACGGCGCGGTGCCACGCTCGGCAAGCGTCGAGACGGTGATTCGGATGGATCAGCACACCTTCCAGCGAGCCGATCGCCGGCTGGTTCCGCGGGAGCCGCCGCACGGCGAGCCGCCGCGCGATCGTCTGGTTCCGTTGATCCTGGCGACCTATCGCGTGCTGCCGGGCTTGCAGCTCACCTTGCCGGAGGCGGCGCATCTGTTCGTGCTTCGCGATCGAACGTGCCGGGTGGTGCTGGACGACCTCGTCAGGCTGGGGCATCTCCGCCGCGGCGACGGCGACACCTACGCCGCCGCCTAGCCGCACCGTATTGTCGAGAGGCTCCTGAACACGCGCTGCAGATCGCCGTAACATGATCAGGTCGGAACGAGCGGCGCGTATACAGTGAATGAGGAGTCACCACGATTAACGCAGAACCGCCGAGATCGCAGTTTGATTTATGAGGTTTTCTCTGCGCGTGCTCTGCGAACCTGCGTTTGACGTTGTGGTACTGATTCAATAGATGCAGACTCTTCGAGCGGCTGACACCATGAAGAGAATCCGCGTGCTGCTCGCCGAGGATCACGAGACGGTGCGCCAGGGGCTTCGTCTGCTGCTCGGCACGCAGTCCGATATCGAGGTGGTCGCGGAAGCGGCGAACGGCCGGGCGGCGGTCGAGAGCAGCCGCGACTACCAGCCGCACGTGGTGATCCTCGATATCTCGATGCCGGAAATGAACGGCCTCGCCGCCGCGCGCGCGATCCGCGAGGCGGCGCCCGACGTCGGCATCGTCGCGCTCACTCGCCATGACGACGAGGCGTTCGTCCACGAACTGATGGCAGCCGGCGCCAATGGCTACGTGCTGAAGCAGAGCCAGTCGGCGGAGCTGCTCAACGCGGTGCGCGCCGTCGCACGCGGCGAGCATTATCTCGACGCGACGCTGGCGGCACGGGCGGCGCCGCCGGTCGAAAGCCGGCCCGGCGTGCCGCACCGCAGCGCGCACGTCAGCTACCGCGAGCGCGAGGTGCTGCGGCTGATGGCGGTCGGGCACAGCAACAAGGAAACCGCGGCGCGCCTCGGCATCAGCGTCAAGACGGTGGAAGTGCACAAGTCGAACGCGATGCGCAAGCTGGCGTTAAAAGGGCGCATCGACGTCATCCGCTACGCCGTGCTGCACGGCTGGCTGCAGGAACCGTAGCCATCCCGCCGACTAGCGCCCGCCGGCGAGGCACGGCCGCAGGTCCTCGAGCATCGGCGCTGTCGACGAATTCTGCACGCCGCCGCCGCCGAAGCCGTTGCCGCCGCGGCCGGATCGAATGAACATGCTGGTCTCGTCGATCGGCAGCGTCGCCACGCTGGCGCAAAACTTCGTCCACTTGTTGTCCTGCACCAGGAACTGCTCGACGTTCGACAGGTAAAACGCGGAGACGCGCGCATCGAACCGTTTGAGGTAGCGGCCAACGGCGCGGATGGCGCCGTCGCCGCCGAAGTCGCCGACGACCGGCACGATGAGGTTGCGCGTCTCAAGGTCTTTCACGTACGCGAAGTTCTCGTCGTTCGCGAGAAAACTCCGGTTCTGGCCGTGGCCGTCGTCGGCCACCATCAAGTCGGCGTAGGTGGCGCCGAAGCCGCGGCCGCCGCCGCCGGTCGTGCCGACGATCCCTGGCGGCACGCCCGACGAGAGGCTCGAGCCGTAGCTGATGCCCGGGCCGAAGCGGTAGAAGTTGCTGAACGCCCAGCGAATCCCCTCGCGATCGCCCGCCGACAGCGGCAAGCCGTGCTTCTTCGTGAGGTGATCGTCGATCGCCTGCAGATTCTCGTCGTAGAGCTCCTTGTTGCCTTCCGTGTTCTGCACCGCGCGGAAGATCTCGGCCGCCGTCGATTGCGCCGTCAAGGTTGGCGGCCGCTTGCGCGAGAAGAGGCGCGACACGAAATCGGCGCGATCCTTCGACAGTTCGAACAGGGCCTTGTAGAGGAGCTGCACGTCGAGGTTGCCGTGGCGGATGTCGATGATGAACGCCATGGCCGGCCGCAGCGCGCTGATATACGTGAAGTTCTGCTCCGGCCCGACGCCGAGGTAGACGCGTCCGGTCTTGGCCGTCTGCAGCAGCTCGGGAATGACGTACTGAAAGCTGGTCTCGTTCGACAGCAGGTTGTCGGAGCGGAAGTATCCGTCCTCCTCCGAGGTTTCCTTCGAGAGGTCCCAGAACTCGCGATCGGTGAGCGCTTTCGGCGGTGCCGCGGCCGCGGCGGTTTGCAGGGCATTCGCGCCGGCTCCGGCACCGAGGCAGGCGACGACGAGCACGGCGACATACAGGCGCGTTGAACGGAAGAGCATGTCTCGTCTCATGCGCGTATCTTACCCTCCGCGCCGGGAGGCGCTGCAGGATCTTCGGCGGCCGAGCCGCCGCGTCCCGGGTTACGATGGCGCAGTTCATGGAGAAACCGATGCGGGCCGCAGCCTCGATGGTCACGACGGCGGCGCTGGGGATCGTGATGGCGCTCCTCGCGCCGGCCAGGTTCGACGCTCAGCACGAGACGGCCGCCGATCTGCTCGACGGCGAGCGCGCCTATCGCCAGACGTGCGCCAATTGCCACGGTCCCGACGGCGACGTCATCACCGGCATCGACCTTGGCCGCGGCCAGTTCCGCCGTGAGATGTCGGATGACGATCTGGCCGGGATCATCCGGCTGGGGATTCCCGGCACGCCGATGCCGCCGAGCAGCATGAGCGTCGAGCAGGCGCAGAAGATCGTCGCCTATCTGCGCGCCCGCGCCGCGTCGGTGCGCGCCGGCGCCGTTCGCGGCGAGGCGGCGCGCGGCCAGGCGATCGTCGAGGGCAAGGGCGGCTGCCTGGCGTGTCACCGCGTCAACGGCGTCGGCTCGGGCGTCGGCCCGGAGCTGTCGCGCATCGGCGCGGTGCGCGGCGCCTTCGAGGTCGAACAATCGCTGCTGGATCCGAACGCCGACGTGCAGCCGACGAATCGCTTCTACCGCGTCGTCATGCGCGACGGCACCACGGTCACCGGCCGGCTGCTGACGCACGACACGTTCACGATCCAGATGCTCGACATGAACGAGCGCCTGCGCTCGTTCAACAAGAGCGATGTGCGCGAGCACGGCTTCACGGGGTCACCGATGCCGTCGTATCGGGAGCGGCTGACGGCGCAGGAGCTCGCCGACGTGGTCAGCTACCTCGTATCGCTGCGGGGACGGAGTTGAACGCCATGAGACTTCGGAGTTTCGTCATGCTCGCCGCGGTAATCGCCGCGGCGGCCACGCTCGGGGCGCAGGTGTCGTTCGATCGCCTGTTGCACGCGAGCCGCGAGCCGCAGAACTGGCTGTCGTATTCGGGCTCGCCGTCGAATCAGCGCTACACCGAGCTCGCGCAGATCACGCCGGCCAATGTCAAGAACCTGCAGCAGCAATGGATCTGGCAGGCGCGGTCGCTGGAAAAATTCGAGGCGACGCCGCTCGTCGTCGACGGTGTGATGTACACGGTCGAGGCGCCGAACAACATCGTCGCGCTCGATGCGGCGACCGGCCGGCCGTTCTGGACCTTCAACTACACGCCGGCGCCCGAGGGACGCCCGTGCTGCGGCCGCGTCAACCGCGGCGTCGCGATTCTCGGCAACACCTTATATATGGGCACCATCGACGCGCATCTGATCGCCGTCGATGCGCGCAGCGGGCAGCAGATCTGGAATGCCGTCGTCGCGGACGCGAAGGCGCGCTATTCGATCACGCATACGCCGCTGATCGTCAAGGACAAGGTGATCATCGGCACCGGCGGCGGCGACGGTCCGATCCGCGGCTCCATCGCGGCGTTCGACGCGAAGACCGGCAAAGAGGTGTGGCGCTTCTACACGATTCCGGCGCCTGGCGAGCCGGGGAACGAAACCTGGTCCGGCGAGTCGTGGAAGACCGGCGGCGCGGGCGTGTGGAATGCCGGCGCCTACGATCCGGACACCAACCTCGTGTACTTCGGCACCGGCAACCCGGCGCCCGATTGGGATGGCCGCAACCGGCTCGGCGACAACTTATACAGCGACAGCGTCGTCGCGCTCGATGCCGAGACCGGGAAGCTGAAGTGGTATTACCAGTTCACGCCGCACGACGAGCTCGATTACGACTCGACGCAGGTGCCGACGCTCGCCGACATCCAGCTGCAGGGGCGGATGCGCAAAGTGATGCTGTGGGCAAATCGCAACGGCGTCATGTACCTCCTCGATCGCACGACCGGTGAATTCCTCAAGGGTCAGCCGTTCGTCAAGGCAGACTGGCTCGACGGCTTCGACAAGGAAGGGCGGCCGAACCGCGTCAAGTTCCCGACGCCAGGCGGAACGCTGATTCACCCGCACGTGCACGGCGGCATCAACTGGGCGCCGACGGCGTTCAGCCCCAGGACGGGGTGGTATTACGTCGCGAGCTGGGAGAACTCCGGCACGATCGCCGTCGAAGGGCAGTTCCCGCGCGCCGCAAGCGCGAACAACCGCCAGACCGCGATGGGGCAGACCAATCTCGTGCCGTTCTACAACAACGACACCGAGCCCTACGGCGTCGTGCGCGCCTACGATCCGGCGACGCTGGACAAGAAGTGGGAATACCGGATGACCGACATCACGTGGGGCGGCGTGCTGGCGACGGCCAGCGATCTCGTCTTCAGCGGCGGCCGCGAGGGCTACTTCCTCGCGCTCGACGCGAAGACCGGCGATCTGCTGTGGCGCGCCTCGGTCGGCGGCCAGGTCAATGCCGCCGCCATGAGCTACGCCGTCAACGGCAAGCAGCACGTGGCGATCGCCGCGGGCAACTCGCTGTTTTCGTACGCACTGCCTTGAGACGAATCCGTTTGCCTGTTACGACGATTGCCGCAGAGTTCGCTGAGTCATCTCGACGGGTTCCGAAGTTCTCTGCGTGCCCTGCGAGCTCTGCGTCCGTCGTGACCTCGTCGTAAATGTCATCCTAATCGATTAACAGACGGCTTCTCCTCACCGCGCAGTTGACGGCACCTGACCGTCGCACTACGCTGCGAGAGGAGCGTCTCGCCATGACCAGCACCGTCGACTACGGCGACCGGATTCCGAACAACGTCGACCTCGGCCGCGATCGGGTGCTGCAGCGGGCGCTGGAACACTGGCAGCCGGCCTATATGGGCTGGTGGTTCGACATGGGGCCGAGCGGCAGCCAGGCCCATGATGTCTACCTGCGAACCGCCATCAGCGTCGACCCCGAGGGCTGGGCTCACTTCGGCTACGTGAAGATGCCCGATTACCGCTGGGGCATCTTCCTGGCGCCGCCGACGGCCGGCCGCGAGGTCAACTTCGGCGTCAACAAGGGCCGCCCCGCCTGGCAGGACGTACCCGGCGAATATCGCTCTTCGCTCCGCCGCATCATTGTCACGCAAGGCGACACCGAGCCGGCATCGGTCGAGCAGCAGCGGATGCTCGGGATGTCGTGCCCGTCGCTCTACGATCTCCGCAACATCTACCAGGTCAACGTCGAGGAAGGGCGCCATCTCTGGGCGATGGTCTATCTGCTGCACCGCTACTTCGGCCGCGACGGCCGCGAAGAGGCGGAAGCGCTGCTCGAACGGCGATCGGGCGACGACGACAACCCGCGCATCCTCGGCGCCTTCAACGAGCCGACGCCCGACTGGCTGGCGTTCTATATGTTCACGTTCTTCACCGATCGCGACGGCAAGTTCCAGCTCTCGTCGCTCGCCGAATCGGGGTTCGATCCGCTGGCGCGGACCTGCCGCTTCATGCTCACGGAAGAAGCGCATCACATGTTCGTCGGTGAAACCGGCATCGGCCGCATCGTCAAGCGCACCGCGGAGGTGATGGCCGAGCAGAAAGTCGACGATCCCGACCACGTGCGCGCATTGGGGGTGATCGATCTGCCGACCATCCAGCGCTATCTCAACTTCCATTACAGCGTGACGCTCGATCTCTTCGGCTCGGACGTGTCCTCGAATGCGGCGACGTATTTCACCGGCGGCCTCAAGGGGCGCTATGGCGAGACGAAGATTCAGGACGATCATGTCCTCGCCGACGCCACGTATCGGGTCGGCGAAGTCGCAGACGGGCGGCTGGTCGAGGCCGAGGCTCCCGCGCTGGCGGCGCTGAACGAACGGCTGCGCGACGATTACATCGCGGAAGTCCAGGCCGGCGTCGATCGCTGGAACCGCCACATCGAAGCGGCGGGTCTGCCGTTCCTGTTGCAGCTGCCGCACAAAGGCTTCCACCGCGCGATCGGCAATTTTGCCGGCCATCACATCACGCCCGCGGGCGAGGTGCTGACGAAGGAGCAGTGGCAGGCGCGCCAGAGCCAGTGGCTGCCGGGCGAGAAGGACTACGCCTTCGTCCAGTCGCTGATGTCCGGCCGCGTCGTCGAGCCCGGCCGGTTCGCGAACTGGATCGCGCCGCCTCGCCACGGCATCAACAATCTGCCGCTCGAGTTCGAGTACGTGCGCTTCAACTGATCGCGTTCCATGCGAGAGGCCTTCATCGTCTCGGCAGCGCGCACGCCGGTCGGCCGCGGCGGCGGCGCGCTGGCGGCGGTTCGCGCCGACGATCTCGCCGCCGTGGCGATTCGCGCCGCCGTCGATCGCGCCGGAGCCGATCCTGCGGCGATCGACGATGTGATTCTCGGCTGTGCGAACCAGGCGGGCGAGGACAACCGCAACGTGGCGCGCATGGCGGCGCTGCTCGCCGGCCTGCCGATCGAGGTGCCGGGGCAGACCGTCAATCGCCTTTGCGGATCCGGACTGCAGGCGGTGATCGCCGCGGCGCACGCCATCCGCGCCGGCGAGGGCGACGTGCTGGTGGCGGGCGGCGTCGAAAGCATGACGCGGGCGCCGTTCGTCATGCTGAAGCCGGCGGCGCCGTGGTCGCGGGCCGTGCCGAAGATGGCCGACTCGACCGTCGGCTGGCGATTCGTCAACCCGCGCATGAATCCTGAGTGGACGATCTCGCTCGGCGCGACGGCGGAAAAGGTCGCTGCGATGTACGGCATTACCCGCGACGACCAGGATCGCTTTGCGCTCGAAAGCCAGCGCCGCGCCGCGTGTGCCGAGGCCGAACGCGTGTTCGACGATGAGATCGTGCCCGTGCCGACGGCGAGCGACGGCCGCTCGCGTCTCGTCGACCGCGACGAGCATCCGCGGCCTGACACGACGCTCGAAAAATTAGCGGCGTTGAAGCCGGCGTTCGTCGCCGGCGGCACGGTGACGGCCGGCTCGAGCAGCGGCATCAACGACGGCGCCTCGGCGCTGACGATCGTAGCGGCCGATCGGCTCGACGGCCGCGCGCCGTTGGCGCGCATCGTCGCATCGGCTGTCGCCGGCGTCGATCCCTCGGTCATGGGAATCGGACCGATCCCGGCGACCCGGAAGGCGCTGCAGCGCGCCCACCTCGACGCGGCGCAGCTCGACCTCGTCGAGCTGAACGAGGCGTTTGCGTCGCAGGCGATCGCCTGCATCCGCGGCCTGGCGCTCGACCCGGCGAAGGTCAACGTTTACGGCGGTGCGATCGCCCTCGGCCATGCGCTCGGCTCGTCCGGCGCGCGCCTGCTGGTCACGCTGGTTCACGCACTGCGGCGCCGCGGCGGCCGCTATGGTCTCGCGACGATGTGCGTCGGCGTCGGACAGGGCGTGGCGGTGATCGTTGAGCGTCTCTGATCGTACGGAGACGGGCGCGAGCCAGTTCGTCGCCATCAACGGCTGCCGGCTCGAGTACGAGTGGCATGGGCCCTCACCGGCCGAGGCGCCAACCATCGTGTTTCTCCACGAAGGCCTCGGCGCGATCTCGCGGTGGCGCGACTTCCCGGCGGCGCTCTGCCGCCGGCTGGGATGGGGCAGCCTGGTCTTCAATCGCCAGGGATACGGCGGATCGGATCCGATGCCGCCGCCGCTCACGCCGCGATTCCTCCACCGGGAAGCGCTCGACGTGCTGCCGCATCTCCTCGAGGCCTTCGCCATCGAGCGGCCCGTTCTCTTCGGACACAGCGACGGCGCGTCGATCGCGCTGATTTACGCGGCGTCCGATCGTGCGTCGCCGCGCGCCCTCGTCCTCGAAGCGCCGCATGTGCTGGTGGAAGACGTCACCGTCGCCAGCATTGCGAAGCTCCGCGACGCCTACACTTCGAGCGCGGCGCTGCGCGCCGGCTTGCGGCGGCACCACGGCGCCAATGCCAGCCGATTGTTTGCATCGTGGACCGATGTCTGGCTGAGCGGCGCGTTTCGCGCCTGGAGCATCGCGGCCGAACTGCCGCGCGTCGCGTGCCCGACGCTCGTGATTCAGGGCCGGGACGACGAGTACGGAACCGTGACGCAGGTGGAGACGATCGTCGCCGGCGTGTCGGGGACGGTTGAAACGCTGCTGCTCGACGGCTGCGGCCACTCGCCGCACTTCGATCGGCGTGAGGCGGTCGAGGCCGCGGCCGTCAGGTTTTTGCATGGCGTGCGCCGGGATGACGGCCGATGCTGACCGATGCCGATGCGCTCAACGCGGCACGCTACTTCGTCGATCGCCATATCAGCGAGGGACGCGGCGATGCCGTCGCGATCGAGTGCGGCGAGCGGCGCATCAGCTATGCCAGTCTGTTCGAGCAGGTGAATCGGATCGGCTCCGGCCTGAAGACTGAGCTCGGTGTAAGGCCGGAGGAGCGCGTTCTGCTCCTCATGCTCGACGAGCCGGAGATGGTGTTCGCCTTCTTCGGCGCGATCAAGATTGGCGCGATCCCGATTCCGGTGAACACGCTGTGGACGGCAGCCGACTACGAGTTCGTCCTGAACGATGCGCGGCCGGCCGTCGTGATCGCCAGCGCCGCGCTCTTGCCGAAGCTTGCCGATGTGCTGCCGCGATGCCCCTGGGTGCGGCACGTGATTTCGGCCGGCACCGCTTCCGTGCCGGTGGCGCTCGACTTCGGGACGCTCGCGAGCGGCGCATCCTCCGATCTCGATCCCGAACCGACGCACCGCGACGCGCCCGCATTCTGGCTGTATTCCTCCGGCAGCACCGGGCGGCCGAAGGGATGCGTTCACCTGCAGCACGACATGATCGTGTGCGCCGACGCCTACGCCCGCGGCGTCCTCGGCATCGACGCCGCCGAGCGCTGCTTCAGCGTGGCCAAGCTGTTCTTCGCTTACGGCCTTGGCAACGCGATGTATTTTCCGCTCGCGGCCGGCGCCACCAGCATCCTGTGGCCGGGCGCGGTGACGCCGCCAATCGTCTACGACATCATCGAGCGCCACCGCCCGACGTTGTTCTTCTCGGTGCCGACGCATTACGCGATGCTGCTGGCGCACACTCGCGAGGCGGGCGAGTTCGATCTGTCGAGCATCAGATGCGCCGTCTCGGCGGGCGAAGCGCTGCCGCCGGCGATCTTTACGCGCTTCCGCGATCGTTTCGGCGTCGAGATCCTCGACGGCATCGGCTCGACGGAAGTGCTGCACATCTTCATCTCGAACCGGCGCGGGCGGGTCCGGCCCGGCTCGAGCGGCGTGCTCGTACCGGGTTACGAAGCGAAGCTCCTCGACGAAGAGGGCCGCGCTGTCGCGCCCGGCGAGATCGGCAGCCTGCTCGTGAAAGGCGACTCGACGTGCGCCTACTATTGGAACCGGCACGAGCGGACCAAGGACACGATCGAAGGCCACTGGATTCGCACCGGCGATCACTACTATCAGGACGAGGACGGGTATTTCTGGTTCGCCGGACGCTCCGACGACATGCTGAAGGTGGGCGGCCTGTGGGTCAGCCCGGCGGAGCTCGAGCACGCGCTTCTCGAGCACGCCTCCGTCCTCGCCTGCGGCGTCGTCGGGCGTGCCGACGGCGATGGCCTGATCAAGCCGCTGGCGTATGTCGTGCCGCGCGAGAATGTTTCAGCCTCGCCGGAACTGGCCGCCGAGCTCCAGCACTTTGCCCGGGCAAGACTCGCCGAATACAAACGGCCGCGCTGGGTCGAGTTCGTCGACGCCCTGCCCACCACCGCCACCGGAAAAGTGCAACGGTTCAAGCTGCGCCAACGCGCCGGAGCCTCGACATGAGCGACAACGCGTCCGAACTGATACTCACGGCGGGAAAG